>VFQN01002883.1_pt1 | contig 25644 bp, 20 predicted proteins | sample 3512371 | NCBI WGS metagenome assembly VFQN01 (sample SAMN10412370, study PRJNA504923) | tailings metagenome | isolation source: Replicate 2 from Balatoc abandoned mine | place: Philippines: Itogon, Benguet | collected 2017-08-28 | reverse complement strand
CCGCTTTATCGCAACCCCCCCAGGCACGCTCCAATACCGCACCATGCTGTGGCTCGCTCTTCGTTTTCCGCGCCTGGCGCTGGAAATACATGCACGGGCCTGCGAATCATCGCAGGTGCTGGCCCTAACGGAAGCAACGGGAATTCGCCCGCGGCTGCTGCTTTGCAATGCGGCCGCACATGCACGCGGCATACGTCCGGGCATGACCCCCGCATCGGCTTTTGCGCTATGCGGCAGCCTGAAAGTCATCCCCCGGGTACCCCACCTTGAACAGGAGGCACTGGAACATATCGCCGCCTGGACCTGCCAGTTCACACCGAAAGTCAGCGTCGCGGGGCCGGCAGAACTGCTGCTTGAAATCGGCGGATCGGCTTCCCTGTTCGGCGGCGCCCGCCAACTGTGCCGAAGAATCGGAAAAAACCTTCGACACCTGGGTTATGAATGCGCCATGGCCTGCGCGCCCACACCGCAGGCCGCGCTGTGGCTCGTACGTGCCGGTATTTCCGCCTGCATCGAACACGCCGAACGGCTGGAGCAGTGCCTGGAAAACATTCCGGTGACGGTTCTGGAAATCCCCGAATCAGCGGCTGCCCTTGAAAGCTTCGGCCTTGGCAGCATCGGCGCCTGTATCCGGTTGCCACGCGCCGGTCTGGCACGGCGCATTGCACCGCAGACAATGGATGAAATCGACCGTGCACTGGGCCGCCTTCCTGATCCCCGGTTGCCGTTCAAACTGCCCGAAAAATTCATCAGCCGGCTGGAACTGCCGGCACCGGCCACGCAAGCCGGGGCACTGCTGTTTGCCGGACAACGTCTCTGCGCCGAACTGCACGGGTATCTGGCGGCTCGCGACCTTGGCGCACAGCAACTCTGCTGGACGTTGCATCATGAACGCCGTGGACAGACAGAGCTGACGCTGGAACTGGCCGAAGCCAGCAGGAATACAGAGCACCTGCTGGCGCTGCTGCGTGAACGACTGGCAAGGACGATGCTGCAGCGGCCAGTCATGGCCATTGAACTGGCCTGCATCCGGTTGCAGGCGCTGGCCCCCTCCTCTTCTGCCCTGCTTTCCGCACAATCCAACCGATCCCTGGCCGCCCGCTCCCTGCTGGACCTCCTGCGTGCACGATTGGGACCGGCCGCTGTGTACGGGCTGGAACAGTGCGCAGATCATCGACCGGAACGGGCCTGGCGTACCTGCACCCCCGGAGCAGGAAACCGAACTGTGGTCGCTGCCACCCCGGGCCTGCGGCCGCTCTGGCTGCTGCCCCAACCCCGGTTGCTGCATGAACGTGATGCAGTCCCCCGGCACGACGGCCCATTGACCCTGCTTGCCGGTCCGGAACGCATCGAATACGGATGGTGGGACGACAAGCCCGCCGTCCGCGACTATTTCATCGCCCGTGATGTGCAGCAGGCGCTGCTGTGGATATACCGTGAACGGTGTGCGGACGGGCGCTGGTTCCTGCACGGCTTCTTTTCCTGACATCCGGCGATGCGCGTCAATCTGCCCGCTTATGCCGAATTGCATTGCATTTCCAACTTCACGTTCCTGCGTGGCGCATCACACCCCGAAGAACTCGTCGAACGCGCACGCGTGCTGGGATACACGGCCCTGGCCATCACCGATGAATGCTCCCTGGCCGGGATCGTCCGCGCCCATGTCGCCGCCAGGGACTGCGGCATCAAGCTGCTGGTCGGCACCGAAATCGTCATCGACGGAAGCATGCGGCTGGTGCTGCTCGCCACCAACCGCGAAAGTTACGGGCATGTCTCGATGCTGGTCAGCCGTGGCCGGCGGCGCTCGGCCAAGGGCGGTTACCGCCTCAGCCGGGAAGACCTTGAAATCAATCTCGACCACTGCCTGGCACTGTGGCTGCCGGGCGCTGACATCCATGACGAGGATGCACTGTTCGTCGCCCGGCGCTTCCCGGGCAACGCCTGGATCGGCGTCGAAATGCTGCGCGGCCCGGATGACGCGATCCGCCTGCAGGCCCTGCAGATGCTGGGCCGGCGCTGCGGCCTGCCGCTGGTTGCCGCAGGCGACGTGCACATGCACCTGCGTTCCCGCAAGCCGCTGCAGGACACGCTGACCGCGATACGCCTGCGCATCCCGCTGCAGGCAGCCGGCCATGCGCTGCAGCCCAACGCGGAAAGGCACCTGCGCTCGCGACTGCGGCTGGCCCAGATCTATCCGGCGCCGCTGCTTGCCGAAACCCTGCGCGTGGCCGAGCGCTGTGATTTCTCCCTGGACAGCCTGCGTTACGAATATCCGGATGAGCTGGTGCCTCCGGGAGAAACAGCCAGCGCCTGCCTGCGCCGGTTGACGCTGGCGGGCCTGCGGCAGCGTCTGAAAGAACCGGAGCGGGAGAACATAGGCAGGCTGGTCGACAGGGAACTTGCCCTGATTGCCGAGCTTGGCTACGAACATTTTTTCCTGACGGTTCATGACATTGTCAGCTTTGCGCGTTCACGCGGCATCCTCTGCCAGGGGCGGGGTTCAGCCGCCAATTCGGCCGTGTGCTACTGCCTCGGAATCACCGAAGTCGACCCCGCGCGCATGGCCCTGCTGTTCGAGCGCTTCATCTCGAGGGAGCGCGGCGAGCCGCCGGACATCGACGTCGACTTCGAGCACCAGCGGCGCGAGGAAGTGATCCAGTACATTTATTCCAAATACGGACGCGACCGGGCGGCGCTGGCGGCCACGCTGATCACCTACCGGCCGCGCAGCGCGCTGCGTGATGCCGGCCGCGCAATGGGACTGGACCGCGCGCTGATCGACCGCATGTCGAAGTCAATGGCGTGGTGGGACGGGGTGCGCGCGATGCCGGGGCGTTTTCGCGAAGCCGGAATCGACATTGACAGCCCGGTAACGCGCAAAACGATCCTCCTCGCGGGAGAACTCATCGGCTTCCCCCGCCACCTGTCCCAGCATGTCGGAGGTTTCGTGATTTCCGGCACCCCCCTGGCGCGGCTGGTGCCGATCGAAAACGCCGCGATGCCCGGACGCTCGGTGATCCAGTGGGACAAGGATGACCTCGAATCACTGGGCCTGCTGAAGGTCGATGTGCTGGCCCTCGGCATGCTTTCGGCAATCCGCCGCATGCTCGACCTCGTCAACGGATTGCGCGGCTCGTCGCTGACGATGAAACACATCATCGACCGCGGCGACGATCCCGGGGTCTACCGCATGCTGCAGCAGGCCGACAGCATCGGCGTTTTCCAGATCGAATCCAGGGCGCAGATGTCGATGCTGCCGCGATTGCGTCCGCAAAAGTTCTACGATCTCGTCGTGCAGATCGCCATTGTCCGCCCCGGTCCGATCCAGGGCGGCATGGTCCACCCCTACCTGCGCCGGCGCAGCGGCCTGGAGCAGGTCGAATATCCTTCCGATGAAATCCGGGGAGTGCTGGAACGCACGCTGGGTGTGCCCATTTTCCAGGAACAGGTCATGCAGCTCGCCATCGTTGCGGCCGGATTCACGCCGGGAGAAGCCGACCAGTTGCGCCGCTCGATGGCCGCCTGGAAACGCAAGGGAGGTCTTGAACATTTCCGCGACCGCCTGGTACGCGGCATGCGTGAGCGCGGTTACAAACCGGAATTTGCGGAACAAATCTACCAGCAGATCTGCGGCTTCGGTGAATACGGTTTTCCTGAGTCCCATTCAGCCAGCTTTGCACTGCTGGCCTACGTTTCGGCCTGGCTCAAGCATTACGAACCCGCCGCCTTCCTTGCCGGCCTGCTCAATGCGCAGCCGTTGGGTTTTTACTCGCCGTCCCAACTGGTCCAGGATGCCCGCCGTCACGGCGTTGCCGTGCACCCGGTCGACGTCATGTGCAGCGAATGGGAATCCAGCCTTGAAGGCAATGCTGCCGCCCCGTCGGTGCGACTCGGGCTTGCCATGATCCGGGGCATCAATGCAGAAGCCGCACAACGCATCCTTGCAGCACGTCGCCAGCAGCCGTTTGCCGACGCCGCCGATCTGGCCGGACGCGCCGCACTGGATGCCGGCGCATTGCGGCAGCTTGCCGCAGCCGGCGCATTGGCTTCGCTCACCGGCCACCGCCGGCAGGCGTATTGGGCAGTCGCCAGCATCGAGCGGAACGATGGATTGCTGGCAGCCGCTTTTGCCCAGGAACCGCAGCTCCAGCTGTTTCCGCCCGCCGAAGGCGAAGACATCGTTGCCGACTACAACAGTCTCGGGCTGACACTCGGTCGCCATCCGCTGGCGCTGCTCAGGACCCGCCTGCAGCGCCGGAGGCTGGTCACGGCCGGGTCATTGCGGGAACTGGCCGACGGCAGCCGGGCACGCACCGCGGGCATCGTCACCTGCCGCCAGCGACCGGGAAGCGCGCGCGGCACGATGTTCATCACGCTCGAGGACGAAACGGGATGCGTCAACGTGATCGTGCGGCCCCGGCTGATCGAGTCGCAGAGGCGTGCACTGCTGCATGCGAGCCTGCTCGGCGTCGAAGGGCTGGTGCAGAAAACCGGCGATGTCGTGCATCTCGTCGCGGACCGCCTGCAGGACCACAGCATCCTGCTGGGACGCCTCGCCACCACATCGCGGGATTTTCACTGACGGCGGAGAGACCGCTCAAAGCGAGTAATCGAGCCCCATCACCTCGCGCACGTCGCGCAGCGTCTCCTGCGCCATCTTGCGCGCCTTCTCGCAGCCGTCGGCAATGATGTTGCGCACCAGCGTCGGATCGTCGAGATAACGTTCCGCGCGTTCGCGCATCGGCTTCTGTTCCGCGACAATGGCGTCGATCACCGGCTGCTTGCATTCCAGGCAGCCGATACCCGCACTGCGGCAGCCTTCCTGCACCCACTTTTTCCTGGCCTCATCCGAATACACCAGGTGCAGCTGCCATACCGGGCATTTCCCGGGATCGCCGGGATCCGTGCGCTTGATCCGCGCCGGATCGGTGGGCATGGTTTTGACCTTTTTCGCCACTTCTTCCGGACTCTCGCGCAGGGCGATGGTGTTGTTGTAGGACTTCGACATCTTCTGCCCGTCGAGCCCGGGCATTTTCGCCGCCTCGGTCAGCAGTGCCTGCGGTTCCGTCAGGATGACCTTGCCGCCGCCCTCGATGTAGCCGAACAGGCGCTCGCGGTCACCGAGCGGCAGGTTCTGCGTTTCCTCGAGCAGCGCGCGCGCGGCGGCCAATGCGCCGTCGTCGCCCTTTTCCAGGTAATCGGTGCGCAGCTTTCGGTAGAGCTTGCCGCGTTTTGCGCCCAGCTTCTTGATTGCAGCCTCGGCCTTTTCCTCGAATCCGGGTTCACGGCCGAACACGTGATTGAAACGCCGCGCGATCTCGCGGGTGATCTCGACATGGGGCACCTGGTCCTCGCCGACCGGCACCAGGTTCGCCCGGTAAATCAGGATGTCGGCGCTCTGCAGCAGCGGATAACCGAGGAAGCCGTAAGTCGCGAGATCCTTCTCCGCCAGTTTTTCCTGCTGGTCCTTGTAGGTCGGCACCCGTTCCAGCCAGGACAGCGGCGTGATCATCGACAGCAGCAGGTGGAGTTCCGCATGCTCCGGCACTTTTGACTGGATGAACAGAGTGGCCTGCGCCGGATCGACACCGGCCGCCAGCCAGTCCACCACCATGTCCCAGGCATGGTTCTCGATTGTCGCCGGATCGTCGTAATGCGTGGTCAGCGCATGCCAGTCGGCCACGAAGAAGAGACACTGGTGCTCGTGCTGCAGCTTGATCCAGTTTTTGAGCACGCCATGGTAGTGGCCGAAATGCAATGCGCCCGTGGGGCGCATGCCGGAGAGAACGCGGTTTTCAAACATGAAGGGGTCCGGAAATGGCGAATGTGGCCCGGGATCGTTGTCGCGGATTCATAAAAAATCAATAAAAACAAATACTTATATTGATCCGACAGTTGAACCGCATCACCCAGCCGTTCCTGATTTTAGCCGATGCACGCAAGCCGCGCCGCAAAGGCATGATTTTCCGGGCTTTTTACAAACCCAATGGCGCCAGCATGCCCTTGCCCGCCCGCACCAGCAGCGGCGCCGCTCCGGTCAGGTCGACCACGGTTGATGGCTCGATGCCGCAGGAGCCGCCGTCCAGCACCAGTTCGACCTGATGCTCCAGCCGCTCACGGATTTCGGCGGCATCGGTGTGCGGCAGTTCGTCCCCCGGCAGCAACAGCGTCGAGGACAGGATCGGCTCACCCAATTCCATCAGCAGCGCATCGACCACCGGGTGATCCGGGATGCGCAATCCGATGGTCCGCCGCTTCGGATGCTGCAGCCGCTTCGGCAGTTCGCGGGTCGCCTCGAGTATGAACACATAACTGCCGGGCGTTGCGGCCTTGAGCAGCCGGAACTGGCTGTTGTCGACCTTGGCATAAGTCGCGAGTTCGGACAGGTCGCGACAGACCAGGGTCAGATGATGCCGGGAATCAACGCCGCGGATTGCACGAATGCGCTCCATCGCCGCCTTGTCACCGATATGGCAACCCAGGGCATAACAGGAGTCCGTGGGGTACACGATGATCCCGCCGGAGCGGATGATGTCGGCCGCGCGCCGGATCAGCCGCGCCTGCGGATTTTCCGGATGAATGGCAAAAAACTGCGACATGGCCTGTGCGCCGCTCCGCGGTGGCGGAGTTCAGAATGCCGACCAGACCGGCGTGCAGCCGGCCGGCAGCACCGGCACGTTGCCGATGTCGCGATAACCTTCACCGGGGCCGTGAAAATCGGAACCGGCGGAGGCCTGCAGGCCGAAACGCCGGGCATAACGCGCCCAGGTGACAAACTCGTCCGGCGCGTGCGAACCCGTGACCACCTCGACGGCGGTTCCGCCCAGTCCGATGAATTCCTCCAGCAGACGCTCACACTGCTGCTGGTTCAGGGGATAACGGCCCGGGTGCGCCAGCACGGCCACGCCACCGCTGCCGGAAATCCAGCCCAGGGCCTCGGCCAGCCCGGCCCACTGGTGCGGCACATATCCCGGCTTTCCCGGCGTCAGGTAACTGCGGAACACCGCATTGGTGTCGCGCGCGTGCCCGGCTTCCACGAGATAGCGGGCAAAATGCGCGCGGCTGACCAGTTCCGGATTTTTGGCATAACGCCGTGCGCCTTCAAGGCTGCCGGGTATGCCCGCCTCGGCCAGACTCGCCGCGATGCGCTGCGCACGCTGCTCCCGCCCACTGCGGATCGCAGACAATCCCTCGTTGAGCGGCGCATGGGCAGGATCGATGCACAGACCGACGACATGGAGGGTGACCGTCTCCCATTGCACGGAAATCTCGACCCCGTTGATCAAACGGATTCCCCAGACGGCGGCGGCCTCGCGCGCCGCCGCCAGACCGCCTGTTTCGTCGTGATCCGTCAGTGCCAGCATGTCCACACCCCGCTGCACCGCGCGCTCCACGAGAATCTCCGGGCCCAGCATGCCATCCGAGAAAGTGGAATGGCTGTGTAAATCGACTTTCATTAAAAATGAATAAAATCAATAAATTAGCTCGAATAGCGCATCATACCAAAGTCCTCTGATGCTGTAAGCACTGCCAAGCACGCACGACTGAATGGCATGAACCTGCTGCGCAACGCGATAACTCCGGCACTGCTGATGCTCGCCAGTGCCGCCATGGCCTGCACCGCGGAATCCGGCAGGCAGCGCGTGCCCCTGCTGGAACTCTATACCTCGGAAAGCTGCAGTTCCTGTCCACCAGCTGATCGCTGGCTGAGCACACTGTCAGTCCGCGGACTCTCGCCCCATCGGGTACTTGCGCTGGCCTTTCATGTTGACTACTGGAACCATCTCGGCTGGGCAGATCCCTTTGCACGGTCGGAATTCAGCGAAAGACAACGGGATGCAGCACGGCGAAATCGTGCACGCGTGGTATATACCCCGCAGTTTATTCTGGAAGGCATCGACTACCGGCGCAGCCGGCTTGGCGACAACTTCTCTGAACGGCTGGCAGCAATCGGCAGCAGGCCGGCCGCTGCCTTTATCCGCGCCGATGTCCGTGGCGAAGATCAAAATCAAATTCTGCACTTGACGGTCAGCGGCATCGAACCGGCCCAACGCAGCCTTGCCCGGGTCTATTGGGCCATTTACGAAAACAGGCTTGCCAGCACGGTTTCTTCGGGAGAAAACCGCGGAAAACGACTGGAGCATGACGCCGCAGTGCGACATCTGGCCGGGCCGTTTTCAACAAATGCCGGAGGAGAACTTGCCCTTGCGGCACCGCTCCGCAGGGAGCAGGCCTGGAAAATCGCCGATCTCCATCTCGCGATATTTGTCCAGCAGGCCGCCACCGGCGAAACATTGCAGACACTGAGCCTGCCGTGGTGCCGGCACGCTCCCTGACAGCGGCGCGCCTCTTTAAAAACAACGGCTTAGGCAGCATACCCGCATTCATTCGGTTATACTGGAAACCAGTCAACCGGGTTGGCATGACCGAATGAACCGGAGTCAGCGCATCGCATTGATCGTCGCCGCAGCCAACCTGCTGCTGATCGTGCTTTTCCCGCCGATAGATCAGTACTCCATCGCCTCCGCGGCCGTTCCGGTGTTTGCCGGGTTCCATTTCATTTTCAGCAAACCGCCGCTGGGCCAGATCAACCCGGACCTGCTGGCCATCGAAATTCTCGTCGTCCTCGCCAACCTGGCCATTGCCTGGCTGCTGCTGCGGGACCGCCCTGCCGCAGCCGGCCGGCCCCGCAGTTTCGGACTGCAGAATGCCGCATTGCTGTTCACCGGAGCCAATCTGGTGCTGATGCTGCTGTTTCCTCCGATGGAGTCGGTATTCGCGCTGACCAAAGCGGCGATCCCGACTTTTGAAGGATTCTATTTCATCTTTTCGCGCAAACCGGCACACGTGATCGTCGACACGCTGCTCTATATCGAGATCGCGTTCATACTGGCGAACGGTGCGCTGCTGTGGCTGATTTTCCGGGAACGGCGGGCGCCCACCGGCGACGAGATCCGCGCCGCGATGCGACAATTCACGCAGCGGTAGTCAGCGGCGGCTGGTGGAGCCGGCTCTGCGCCGGCACGTGCTGCGCCAGGAACTCCATCTGGTCGGCAAGTATGCGGCGATTGGTCAATATCAGGTATTCCGCGCGGTTGGGCACATACGGCAGATAGACCAGTTCCATGCCGGCCCCTTCGGGAGTACGGTCGCTCTTGCGTTCATTGCAGGCGCGGCAAGCAGTCACCACGTTCATCCAGGTATCGCGTCCGCCCTTTGAAAAGGGCACGATATGATCGCGCGTCAGGCGCGCGCTGGCAAAACCCTGCGCGCAATAGGCGCAGATCTGGCGGTCGCGATGGAACAGTTCGCGGTTGCTGAGCGGCGGAGTCTGGTTGAACGAGCGCATCGCCATCGCCTTGCCCTTGATTGCGATGATGCTCGAGCCGCTGATGACCGAACGCTCGCCGGTAATGCGGTTCGTGCCGCCATGCACCGTGAACGCCTGGCGGCCCATGCTCCAGGCCACCTGGTTCTTCGAGTAGTAGTAGCAGGCATGCTGCCAGCTGATCCAGCGGTGGGGAATGCCGTGGGTATCCAGCGTCAGGATCAGCGGGAACAGGCGGACCGCAGCCGGGTCAGTCAAGGTCGGATAATCGCCATCCATTGCGGGCAGTATTCATCCAGTCCAGTAATGAAGCGTGGGCAGATACTGCCTCAAAATTTACCAGATTTCTGAATATTTGGAAGTTTTCGGCACCCGGCTGGCCGTCAGTCGGTGTCCGGGGTATACTCCGCCGGCGTGATTTTTACCGATTGTCCTGCCACCTCCGTTTTTGCCGCCGGCCCTTTTGCTGCTCCCGCCCTGCGGCAAGCCGCACAATGATGCGGAAATCATTCCGGGCCAGACCTGACCTGCAGTAGCGCCATGTCCTTTGCCGATCTCAAACTGATACCAGAACTCCAGCGTGCAGTCGCTGATGAGGGCTATACCGAACCAACCCCCATCCAGGCCAAGGCCATACCTGCCGTCCTGGAACGCCGCGACATCATGGGCTGCGCCCAGACCGGCACCGGCAAGACCGCCGGATTCACGCTGCCGCTGCTGCACCTGCTCTCGCCCTACGCGAATTCCAGCCCCTCGCCGGCACGCCACCCGGTGCGCGCGCTGATACTGACACCCACCCGGGAACTGGCGGCCCAGGTCAGTGACAGCGTCAAGACCTACGGCAAGCATCTCAAGCTGCGCTCCACGGTGGTCTACGGCGGCGTCGACATGCCGCCACAGACCAAGGCCTTACGTGAGGGCGTGGAGATACTGGTCGCGACACCGGGGCGGCTGCTCGACCACGTGCAGCAGAAAAGCGTGGCGCTCGGCCAGGTCGAAATCCTTGTCCTCGACGAAGCCGACCGCATGCTCGACATGGGCTTCCTGCCCGACATCCGGCGCATACTCGCGCTGCTGCCCACGCAGCGGCAAAGCCTGCTGTTTTCGGCGACCTTCTCGGACGACATCAAGAAGCTGGCCAACCAGATGCTGCGCAGCCCGACGCTGATCGAAGTGGCACGGCGCAACGCCCCGGCCGATCTCGTCGACCACCAGGTCTACGATGTGCAGGCCCCGCGCAAGCGTGCCCTGCTGGCCCACCTGATCCGTTCCCGCGACATGAAGCAGGTGCTGGTTTTCGTGCGCATGAAACGCGACTGCAACAAGCTGGCGCGCGAACTGGTGCGAGACGGCATCAACGCCACCGCGATCCACAGCGACCGCACGCAGGCGGAACGGGAACAGGCGCTGTCGGATTTCAAGGAAGGTCGCGCCACTGCACTGGTCGCGACCGATATTGCCGCCCGCGGCATCGACATCGCCGAACTTCCCTTCGTCATCAACTACGAACTGCCCTACACGCCCGAGGACTATGTCCATCGCATAGGCCGCACGGGGCGCGCCGGCATGACCGGCGAAGCGATTTCGCTGGTCAGCCCGGACGAAAATCGGCTGCTGGTTGAAATCGAAAAACTGCTGAAACGCTCGATACCGCGCAAGTCCGCCGAAGAGACCGAGCCTGATCGCGGGCGGGAACGCCGGCCACGACGCGAACCGCGTGACGAATCACATACCCCGGAATCGGCGCCGCGCCACGCGCACCGTCCGCCGGCGCAACCCAGGGTCAGCAGCGACGGCTTCGATTTCAGCAAGCCCTACCAGCCGTCCGAATCCGCCGCCGGCCGGCCGCCGGCCGCGGAGAAGCCTGCCTCCATCCGTCCGCGCAACAGCCGTCCGACCGCCGCGCTGCTCGGCGGCCTGGCCGCCAGGGACAAGAAATGACCGCCATGCCCGGACCCGGCCGCTGATTCCGTGGAGTCGCTGTCGGTTGCGGAACTGCTGTATTTCTGCTTCATCATTTTCATCTCCTACGCGATCCGCGGCAGTTCGGGATTCGGCGGGGTCACGGTACCGCTGCTGACCTGGATCCTGTCGCTGAAAACCGTCGCGCCGCTGGTCACCTTCCTCGGCCTGATCTCGTCCGCCGCGATCCTGCGCAGCGACTGGCGCCACGTCGCCTGGAAAGACCTGCGGCGCATCCTCCCCGCGACGGCCGCCGGCGTCGCCATCGGCGCCTATTTTTTCAAGGTGCTTGATGCCATCACGCTGGCACGGCTGCTGGGCGGGGTCGTGCTGGCCTACGGCTGCTACGCACTGCTGGCGACCTGGAGGCCGCAGCGTTCAAACCGGCTTCCGATGTCCATCATCACGCCTGTCGCCGGTACCATCGCCGGGTTCGTCGGAACCCTCTTCGGGTCGATGGCCGGCATGTTCTACGCCATGTACCTCGACATGCTGCGCCACGGCCGTGACGTCTTCCGCGCCACGGCCGCCGCCGCCCTGTTCGCGCTGGGCGTGCTGCGCGGCGGCGCCTATGTCATCACCGGCGAATTCACCCGCGAGGTCATGATCACCTGTGCGGCGGCGCTGCCGATGATGGCGATCGGAATCTGGGCCGGCGGGCGCATCCATGCCAACCTCAACGACATCGCCTTCCGGCGGCTGGTTGCGGCGATCCTGATCCTCAGCGGCCTGCCCCTGCTGCTGCGCTGAAACGGTGATTCCCGCAGCGACTATAATCGCCGCTTCTTTTCATACGGACATCATCATGAAAATTCGCCTCCTCGCTCCTGCGGAATTGCAGCAGGCCCTGCATGACGGCCGCGAAATCGCGCTGCTTGACGTTCGTGAAGACGGTGAATTCGGGGAGGACCATCTCCTGTTTGCGACCCCTCTGCCGTACAGCCGGCTGGAGCTTGGCATCGGCCCCCTGGTGCCGCGCCGGACCGCGCGCATCGTGCTCTGCGATGACGGCGCCTCCGGCGTCGCGCAACGCGCTGCGGCGCGTCTTGCCGGGCTCGGCTACACCGACCTTTCCGTGCTGGACGGCGGCACGCGCGGCTGGAAGGCCGCCGGTTATGCCTTGTTCAAGGGGGTCAACGTGCCCAGCAAGCTGTTCGGCGAACTGGTGGAACACGCCTACAACACGCCGCGCATCACCGCCCGGGATCTGCTGAAAATGCGCGAAACCGGCGAGGATTTTGCCCTCTTCGACGGACGCCCGGTACATGAACACCACAAGATGACGATCCCGGGCAGCACCTGCTGCCCCAATGCCGAACTGCCGTACCGCGTCGCCAGCATGGTGAAGAACCCGAAAACCAAAATCATTGTCAACTGTGCAGGGCGCACACGTTCCATCCTCGGGGCGCAGACGCTGATCAATTTCGGCATTCCCAACCCGGTGTACGCCCTGGAAAACGGCACCCAGGGCTGGTACCTGTCCGATCTGCAACTGGAGTACGGGTCTTCCCTGCAGTACCCCGAGCAGCTTGATGCCGCGGCGCTTCCCGCCCAGCAGCAGGCCGCGCAATCGCTGATGAAACGCTTCGATGTCAAGACCGTCACCGCGGACGAGGTTGCGGAATGGCTGAAGGACGACGGCCGCACCACCTATCTCTGCGATGTGCGCACTCCCGAGGAATTCGCGGCAGGCTCCATCACCGGCGCGCAGCACACGCCGGGCGGCCAGCTGATCCAGGCCACCGACCAGTGGGTCGGCGTGCGCAATGCCCGCATCGTGCTGATCGACGGCGGCGACATGGTCCGTGCGCCCGTCGTCGCCAGCTGGCTGGTGCAACTCGGCTGTGATGCCTGCGTGCTGGAGGGCGGCATCAGGTCGGGCCTCAGCGCCGCGCCGGCCGGATCTCCCGCACTGCCCGTGCTGCCGCCGGTCAGCGCCTCCGAACTCAAATCCATGCTCGAAGGCGGATCATGCACCGCGTTCGATGTCGGCCCGAGCATGGCTTACCGCAAGGCGCACATTCCGGGCAGCCGCTGGAGCATCCGCACCCGTATCGCGCGGGACGCCGCGGGCCTGCGGACACCGGTCATACTGATCGCCGAGGATGCCGGCGTCGCAGCCCTCGCCGCAACCGAACTCATCGACGCCGGCATCAGTGACCTGCGCCTGTTCGAAGGCGGTGCTGCCGCCTGGAGCCGTGCAGGACTGGCCACCGCGTCTTCTGCTGATGTTCCGGCAGACCGCGAATGCATCGACTACCTGTTTTTCGTGCACGACCGCCATGCCGGCAACCGCGAGGCCATGAAGCAGTACCTGGCCTGGGAAACGGGTTTGATGGCGCAACTCGGGGAGCAGGACAAATCGGTGTTCCGTCTGCCGGCGCATTGAGCAGGTGACCATCTGGGTGGACGCCGATGCCTGCCCCGGCGCGATCAGGGACATCCTTTATCGTGCCGCCGAACGCGCCGGAATACCGCTGGTGCTGGTAGCCAACCGCGCGCTGAAAATTCCCCGCTCCCCCTGGGTAAGCATGATCCAGGTGCCCCGCGGCTTTGACGCGGCCGATCAGCACATCGTCGCACGGGTGGCCGCCGGCGACCTCGTCATCACCGCCGACATACCACTGGCCGCCGCGGTGGTCGGCAGGGATGCCTGTGCACTGAACCCGCGCGGCGAACTCTATACCCGGGACAACGTGCAGGGCCTGCTCGATTTGCGCAATTTCATGGAAGGCCTGCGCAGCAGCGGTGTGGAAACCGGCGGTCCGCGGGCGCTGGACAGCGGCGACCGCCAGTTTTTTGCCAGTCGCCTGGAGCGCTGGCTCTCAAACCGCGCAGGGCCTTAAGGCCGCGGCAGCCCGCGGACAATGCGCGGGAAAATCCCGTGCGGCGCTATTTGCGCAGCCCGAGAGTTACCGCCAGCGCCTCGACATCTTCCGCATACTCCGTCACTGCGGCCACGGTTTTTGCCGAATCCAGATAGTTCCACGACCACAGATTGGCTTCGAGGTCCTTTTTCCATTCATCCTGCGCGGCGAGCTGCGCATAACGCGCCTCCCAGTATTTCACCGCCGCCGCATCCGTGCCTTTCGGCGCAATCACCGCGCGGAAATTGGTCATCGTGCCCTTGATGCCCTGCTCGGCCCAGGTCGGCACGTCGGCCAGAACTCCCCCCAGGCGCTGCGGCGACGACACCGAAATGGTGCGCATCTGTCCGTTGCGCACGAGCTGCACCACGGCCGATGCAGCGGTTGACACGGCATCCACATGACCGCCGAGCAGTGCGGTGACCGAATCCGCGCTGCCCTTGAATGCGACAAAACGCACGCGCCGCGGGTCTATGCCGGCACGCTGCAGCGCCAGAGCAGCCGACAAGTGGTTGGCACCGCCGATGGAGGTCGACACGCCGATCACCACCGAAGCCGGATCCTTCTGCAACCTCGCCACCAGGTCGCGCCCGTTGGCCAGCGGCGAATCCGCGCGCACCGACAGCGCGAAATACTCGTCAAACAGCGTCGCAATCCAGGCGAAATCGCCGTGGGCATACGGACTCTTGCCCAGCGCGCGGCTGATCAGCACGTTCAGGTTGCCGATCATCTGGTAATGCCCGTTGCCCGCATGCTGGTTCAGGTAACTCCATGCGATGAGATTGCCGCCGCCGGGCTTGTTGACGACGGACAGGGGACCTTCATAAATGCGCTGCGCCTGCCACAGCCTCTGGATCAGCCGCGCCGTCTTGTCCGGCGCCGCGCCGGGCGCCGTGCCGACGATGATTTCCACATTGCGCTCCGGTTTCCATGCCGCCTGTTGCGCCGGCGCGCCGGCCGGCAGGCAGAGCGCCAGGAAGCAGGCGAAACAGCGGCCGTATTTGCCCAGCATGTCAGTCTCCTCCATCGTTTTGTTGTTGATACTGCTCCAGCACCGCAAATATACCAAAGCCCGGGACGGCGGCTTTGCCGGTGTTAGGATTGCGCTTTTCCGAAAATAAAATGACCCGCAAAACACGCATTGATGAAACTGCCGCGCGCGCGGCCTTTGAACAGGCGATCGCCAGTTACGAGCAGGACTTTGGCAAGTTTTTTCTCGCCCGGCTGTTCGGGCTGGAACTGTCCTACACCGGGGAAACCTGCCGCATCGATTTTGATCTCAAGGATTTCATGTTCAACCCGCAGGGGGGACTGCACGGCGGCATCAGTGCTTTCGTGCTCGACATTTCGATGGGCCACCTGCTCCACCGCAGCAGCGGCGCGGGAACAACGCTCGAAATGAAGGTGCAGTATCTGAAAGCCGCACGCGCGGGCCGCCTGACCTGCACCGCCCGATTCATACGCCAGGGCCGCAGCATCTCCTTCCTCCGCTCCGAGCTGGTGGACGAACAGGGTGAACTGATCGCCTACGCGACGTCGACCTGGAAATCGCTGAAATCCCAGGCGCCGGCTGCACCCGCCTGAACCGATGACGCTGCGGCTGGTGCTCGACACCAATGTCTGGCTCGACTGGCTGGTGTTCGACGATCCGGGTGTTTTGCCGCTGAAGCTTGCCGTAAAAACCGGCACGGCCTGCGTGTTCATCAATGCCGCATGCCTCGACGAACTCGAACGTGTCCTCGCCTATCCGCTGCTGAAGAATCCGCTGGACGAGGCGCAGCGGACGGCGTGCATCGCGGCATGCCGCTCCTGTGCCCGGCTTGCAGAAATCGGACCCGCGCCCTCCTTGCCCAGATGCGCGGATCCCGATGACCAGAAATTCCTCGAACTCGCCGCCGGCATTGGCGCCGACTGCCTGCTCAGCAGGGATCTGGCACTGCTCGCGATGAGGCAAAAACGCGGCCTTCCGTTCCACATCATGACTCCCGGTGAATTTTCCATGCGCAGCGGCGTAGAATTCCCCAAGCAGCATCGATAAACGATAACCGCTTTTTCCGGAGGAGCACCATGGAAGTTGTGCCGCTGGGGCCGGGATTTGCCGCCGAAATCCGCGGCGTCTCGATGTCCGAAGTCGCAGCCCGCGACGATGCCTATCGCGCCGTGCGCGCGGCATTCGAGGAACACTCCGTGCTGGTGTTCCGCGGCCAGCCGGTCAGTGATGACCTGCAGGTGGCCTACTCCCGCCGCTTCGGCCCGCTCGAAATCGCCAAGGCGGCGTCCCGCGGTGAAGGCACGCCATTCAGCATCCTGACCAACGTCGAGCCTGACGGGTCGCTGGTGCCGCAGGGCCACAAGGAGGAGCTTCGCGCCCGCGCCAACCAGCTGTGGCATACCGACAGCTGTTTCAAGATTCCGCCGGCCCTGGCTTCCGTGCTTTCAGGCCGGACGGTGGCTGCCACCGGCGGCGAAACCGAATTCACCTCCATGCGGCTTGCTTGGGAACGGTTGCCCGCGGATCTGCGCAAACGCCTCGACAACGCGTACGCCTGGCATGACTATGCGCACTCACGCGGCAAGATCGCCCCCCATCTCGCCTCGGAGCGCGAGCGCTCGACGATGCCCGCGGTATGCTGGCGCATGCGCTGGCGCAACCCGGTGAACGGCCGCGACGCACTGTACATCGCATCACACACCTGCGGCATCGAAGGCATGGATACCGCCGAGGCCCTGCAGCTGATCGACGAGCTGACCGCGCTGGCAACCCGCCCCGAACATGTCTACCAGCATCACTGGCGCAACGGCGATGTCGTGATGTGGGACAACCGCGCAACGCTGCATCGCGGCCGCCCCTGGCCCCTCGACGAGCCGCGCTACATGATCCGCACCACCATTTCCGCCACTGACGCCGACGGCCTTGCGGCGATGTGGCCGCAGCGCAGCGCGGCATGAAAAAAGGCCGCGCAAAGCGCGGCCTTTTTCTTCCCGGCAACAGCGGCCATCAGCCGCCCTTGATGCCGACCGCACGCACGACCTTGCCCCATTTGGCATATTCGCTGTGCAGGAACTTGCCGAACTGTTCTGGCGTTGAGGGCGCAGCATCGGTGCCGGCGCGCCGGAACCCGTCCACCAGATCCGCTGATTTGAGCAGCGTGGTGGTTTCACGGTTCAACAGGTCAATGATGGCCTTCGGCGTGCCTTTGGGAACCGCCATGCCCATCCAGAACGTCGCCTCGTAACCGGGCACGCCGGCCTCGGCTATGCTCGGCACGTCGGGCATCTGTTCGGAACGCTTGGCGGTGGTCACCGCCAGCGGCAGCAGGCGGCCCGATTTATGGTGCTGCAAGGCGATCGCGATGCCCGGAAAACCGATCTTGACCTGCCCGCCAAGCACATCAGCGATGGCCGCCCCGCTGCCTTTGTAGGAAATATGCGTAATCTTGATGTCGGCCATCGACATGAAGAGTTCGCCGAACAGGTGCTGGCCGCCGCCGGTGCCCGATGAGGCCCAATCCAGCTTTCCGGGCTGGCTTTTTGCCAGCGCGATCAGCTCCTTGACTGACTTGGCCGGCAGCGAAGGATGCACCACCAGCACGTTCGGTGCGGAGCCGAACTGCGTCACCGGCACGAAATCCTTCAGCGGGTCATACGACAGCTTGCTGTAAACATGCGGACTGACGACAAAAGGGGTGGCGACCTGCAGGATCGTGTAGCCGTCAGGTTCCGCCTTGGCCGCCACGGCTGCGCCCAGTGCGCCGCCCTGGCCCGGCCGGTTGTCGACCACGAACTGCTGTCCCAGGCGCTCGGCGAGTTTTGCCGACGCCAAGCGGGTCGGCACGTCGGTGGCACCGCCTGCCGCGAAAGGAATGATCATGCGCACCGGCCGCTGCGGATAAGTCTGTGCCGCGGCGGGTACCGCCATGGCGACGGCCAGCGCCGTGATGCCCGTGGAAAACATGATTTTTTTCATCTGCTCCTCCAATGCTGTTTGCGTTGTTGTGGTGGATTGTTTCCCGGTGCATGTTAACAACGGTTTGGCCATCAGCCAAATGAAAACGCCGCGCAAGGCGGCGTTTTTCCGGTCTTGATGCTGCGCCGCAAAATCAGTCGATTGCAGCACCGCTGGCCTGAACCACCTTGGCCCACTTCGCCGATTCGACTTTCAGGAACTCGAAAAATTTCTCCGGGCTGTCCTGCCACGCCGGTTCCTGGCCAACGCCCTGCAGGGCACGGCCCATTTCAGGCGTTTTCAGCACGCTGAGCAGATCGGCATGGAGCTTCATCTGGATGTCCCGGGGCAGTCCCTTCGGCCCGGACACACCGAACCAGGCAACCATTTCATAACCCTTGACCCCGGCTTCGGCAATGGTCGGCACGTCAGGCAATTCCGGCGACCGCTTGCTGCCCGTCACACCCAGCGGGCGCAGCCTGCCGCTTTTGATGTGGGGCAGCATCCCGGCGATCCCCGGAAACGCCAGTTGCACCTGGCCGCCGAGCAGGTCGGCAGTCACCGGCCCGCTGCCGCGATAGGGAATATGGGTGATCTTGATGCCGGCCATGTTCGCGAACAGGGCGCCGGTCAGATGCTGGGTGCTGCCGTTGCCCGAGGAGGCGTAATCGATCTGGCCGGGACGCGCCTTCGCCAAGGCAATCAGCTCCTTGACCGATTTCGCCGGCAGCGAGGGATGCACCACCATGACGTTGGGCGCGCTGGTGATCTGGGTCACCGGCGTGAAATCATTCAGCGAGTCGTACGCCAGCTTCTTATGCAGTGCAGCGCTGACAAAATGCGTGTTGCTGATCATGAACAGCGTGTAACCGTCGGGCGCCGCCTTGGCCGCAAGGTCCGCACCAATGGTGGAACCCGCGCCAGGACGGTTCTCGACGACGACCTGCTGACGCAGCACCTCGGCCAATTTCTGCGTCACGATGCGGCCCGGCACATCAGCGGCGCCGCCCGCCGAAAACGGAATGATCATGCGCACCGGCTTTGCCGGATATCCCTGGGCCGATACCGGCAGTGCCAGGCTGCCAGCCACTGCAGCGAGAATCAGGGATGCAATGTAAGCATTTGATTTCAAACGGATTTCTCCTTTTTGAGCAATAAAAACCCGGGGCGGAATGATACCACCGCACCCAAAGACTTTCCCGGCGGCCGTGCCGCCGATTCCGCGAACGCCGGTTTTCAGCTACTGCCGGTGACGACCACAGCGGCGCAGGCATCATGCCGGCGGCGCAATACCCGGCCGGCAACCACTCCCCGCGCAGTTCCGCATCGGTCATCGACTACGCAACACGCATGCCCAGGTCAGGAAAACCGCCGGCCGCTGCCGGCAAGCAGGTGGGAAGGCCTGGACATGCATGAAATAATCAGCCTGCCATGCTCCGCCTCCGCCATCTGCACAAAGTTTACCGGGAACCGGATGCCCGTACCGTCCTGCAGGACGTCAACCTCGAACTGCATCCGGGCGAATACATTGCCATTGTCGGCGAATCCGGATCGGGCAAGTCCACGCTGCTCAACCTCGTCGCAGGCCTTGAACTGCCGGACTCCGGCCATATCCTGCTTGACAGTCAGGACCTGACCACGCTGGACGACAACGCACGAACCCGTCTGCGCCGCAGCCGCATGGGTTTCGTATTCCAGGCCTACCTGCTGCTGCCCCATCTCACCGTCCTCGACAACGCCGCGCTGTCGCTGAAACTCAACGGCGTCGCCCACCGCGAGTCCCAGCAGCGCGCGCAGGCCATGCTGGACGCGGTAGGCCTCTCCGGCCTGGCGCACCGTTTTCCGGGCACGCTGTCCGGCGGTGAATCGCAGCGCGTCGCCATCGCCCGCGCGCTGGCACATCGTCCGCAGGTCGTGCTTGCCGATGAGCCGACGGGCAATCTCGACTCCGGCAGCGCGCGCCAGGTACTGGCCCTGCTGCGGGAGCAGATCCGGTCCTGCAACAGCATCGGCATTCTGGTCACGCACTCCATGGCGGCGGCCGCATCCGCAGACCGCAGCTATCGCCTGGACGGCGGCGTCCTCCGTCCGGAATGATCCGCGCCGCCTGGCAGGCATTGGTTGGCGGGCCGCTGCGCGCCGCCCCGGGACGCACCCTGCTCGCCGTGCTGGCCATCGCCGGCGGCATTGCACTGGGTTTTTCGGTGCACCTGATCAACGCCAGTGCGAACGCCGAATTCCGCAGGGCCGCCTTGCAGTTGGCCGGCGAAGCCGACCTCGTCATCCGCGGCCCGCGCCAGGGATTCGATGAAATGCTGTTCCCGCGCGTCGCCGGACATCCCGGCATTGCCGTCGCCAGCCCCGCGCTGGAATTCCAGGCCTCCCTCAGCGCCGGCGCTCCGGCGCTGAAAATCATCGGCATCGACAGCTTGCGAGCGCGCGAACTGCAGCCGGGCCTGTTTGCCGGAGAAGCGCTGCCGGCCATCGATCTCTTCAATCCCGACAACATCCTGCTCTCCGCGGCTGCAGCCCGGTCCCTCGGTGCCGCCACCGGCGACCGCCTGGCCTTCCAGTCCGGCACAGAAACCGTCAGGCTGCGTGTCGCCGCAATCCTGCCGGATGGTGCCTATCGCCAGCCCCTGGGCATCATGGACATCGCCGCCGCGCAGTGGCGCTTCGGGATGACCGGCACACTGCATCGCATCGATGTCCGCGTCGACGCGGCAGCCGACATGCCGGCAGTGCAGCAGTCGCTGCAAAACCTGCTGCCGGCCGGCGTCCACGCCCTGTCACCGGACGCGGAGAACCTGCGCAGCGCGGCACTGACCCGTGCCTACCGGACCAACCTCGACATGCTGGCGCTGATCGCCCTGCTCACCGGCGCTTTTGTGGTCTATTCCACGCAAACCCTGGCGATACTCCGTCGGCGCATGCAGATTGCCCTGCTGCGCGCACTGGGCCTGTCGCGGCGCGCGGTGCTGGCACTGCTGCTGGGCGAGGGCGCTGCACTCGGCGCCGCCGGCGGCGTCATCGGCATTGCCGCCGGCTGGCTGCTCGCACACCGGCTGCTCGCCGCCAGCGGCGTCGACCTCGGCGCCGGATATTTCCGGCAGTTGCAGGCCCATCTGCATGTCGAACCGGCGACGCTGCTGTTTTTCCTGCTGCTGGGCATCGCGTTTGCGGTGATCGGCACGCTCGCTCCGGCTCTGGATATTTCCAGGCTGCCGCCGGCACAGGGCCTGCGCGCCGGCGATCCCCAGGAACCGGCACGGACATCCGGCCGGGTCCGCTGGGGACTGGCCGCCCTCGGCGGCGCCGCGCTGCTGCCGTGGATTCCGCATGAAGGCGAACTGCCGCTCCCGGGATATGCCGCCATCGGTCTGCTGCTGCTGGGATCGGTGCTGGCGCTTCCCGATGCCGCCATCCATCTCCTGCGTGCCCTGCATCTGCGCTTGCCGATGCCGCACGCGCTGGGTCTGGCACGCCTGGTCGCCACGCCGCGCCATGTGGCGATCAGCATGTCATCCATCCTCGTCAGCTTCAGCCTGGTCGTGGCGATGCTGCTGATGATCCATTCCTTCCGCACTTCGCTGGACGCCTGGCTGCACCAGGTCCTGCCGGCCGACATGTACGTCCGCGCGGCGGCCGGCGGCGAGACCGGCTACCTGGCTCCCGCCGAACAGCAGCGCATTGCCGGCTTGCCCGGCCTGCAGCGGGTGGAATTCCTGCGCTCGGCCAACGTGCTGCTTCATCCGCAGCGACCCGCAGTCACCCTGATCGCGCGCGATCCGGGCAGTGGCGGATTTGCTCAGACGCTGCCCCTGGTGGAGCCGCCCGCGGCACTGCCCGAAGGCTCGCCACCGGTAGCCTGGATCAGCGAACTGGTCGCCGACGTGTTGCAGCTGCGCCCCGGCGACCGCCTGATGCTGCCGCTGGGCGGACAATCGCGGCCCTGGATCGTCGCCGGAATCTGGCGCGACTACGCCCGGCAGAACGGCGCGATCGTGGTCGACCGTGCGGATTACATCCGGCACACCGGTGATTTCAGGATCAACGACATCGCCGTCTGGCTGGCGCCCGGCATGACGGTCGATGCCGCCGCCGGCGGCATCCGCGATGCGATCGGCGACACCGGCACACCGGATATCGCGACAACCGGCGACATCCGCCGGCACTCATTGGCCATTTTTGACCGCACGTTTGCCGTCACCTGGGGACTGCAGATCGCCGCGCTGGCGATCGGCCTGCTCGGCGTCGGCCTCGCGTTCAGCGCGCAGGCGCTGGCACGCCGGCAGGAATTCGGCATGCTGCGCCATCTCGGCATGACCCGGCGCGAGATCGCCGTCATGCTCGCCGGCGAGGGGGCGCTGAGCTCGGCCGTCGGTGCCCTCTGCGGCATGGCCTGCGGCGGCGTCATCGGCCTGCTGCTGATACGGGTCATCAACCGGCAGTCCTTCCACTGGAGCATGGATATTGCGGTGCCCTGGCCGCTGCTGCCCGTGCTCTTCTGCAGCATCGTGCTGTGCGCCGCCCTTGCGGCGCGCTGCACGGCGATGCTGGCCATGCGCCGCGGAATGACCCGCGCCGTGCGCGAGGACTGGTGATCCGCCATGAACCCCTTCACCCGGAAACGCCGGATCCTGCTTGCCGCCCTGCCTGCGCTCGGCATCCGGCCAACGCAGGCAGCCGACACACCCGCTGCGTCATTCGCCACCGTGCGCCCTGGCTACCGCATCAGTTTTCCGCGTGATCACGGCAGCCATCCCGAATACCGCATCGAGTGGTGGTATGTCACCGGATGGCTGCGCAGTGCCGGTCAGGCTGACTGCGGATTCCAGCTCACCTTTTTCCGCGCGCGTCCGCGCCCGCCTGACGGCAATCCCAGCCGTTTCAGTCCGGAGCACATCATCATCGCCCATGCCGCGATCGCGGACAGCCGTCATGGCCGGTTGCTGCACGTGCAGCGTGCGGCACGCCAGGGTTTCGGACTGGCCGGGAGCGACACGGGAAACACCCGGGTATGGCTCGACCGCTGGCAGCTTGCGCGCGACGGGGCCGCCTACCGCAGCGTGATCGCGGCGCGCGAGATGGCACTGAACCTGGTGATGACGGCGGAGCAGCCGCCCCTGCTGCAGGGCGTGGACGGCTACAGCCGCAAGGGACCGCGCGCTGAATCGGCGAGCCACTACTACAGCATCCCCCACCTGCGCGTAAGCGGCGAAATGCGCGCCGGAAACCGCATGCGGCCGGTGACCGGCGAAGCCTGGCTCGATCACGAATGGTCATCCTCCTACCTGGAACCGGATGCCGCCGGCTGGGACTGGACGGGCATCAATCTCGACGACGGCGGCGCGCTGATGGCTTTCCGCATCCGCGACCGGCGCGGGGGCACGCTGTGGGCCGGCGGCTCCTGGCGCGATGCCGCAGGCCGGGTCCGCAACTTCAACCCCGGAGAAGTGCGCATGACGCCGCTGCGCCGCTGGCGTTCGCCGCGTACCGGCGCTGAATATCCGGTGGCCTTTGATGTCGCCGCGGGCCCCCTGGAATTCCGCTTGGAGCCGTTGATGGATGACCAAGAAAACGACACCCGCGCCACAACAGGCGCGGTCTACTGGGAAGGCGCCATGCGAGCGCGCCGTGAAGGCCGGGACGTCGGTCGCGGCTTCCTTGAGTTGACCGGTTACCTGCGCCCGCTGGAAATCTGAGCCGCCGGCGGCACCGCAACCCGGGGGTCGGCAGGGCACGGAAATGAAAAGCCCCGCAGCTGCGGGGCTTTGGTGCAACCGGTTCCCCGGTTGCGGCGCCACCGTAGAGCGGCGTCCTTTGATGAATGGCATTCCACCAGTCCGGATCTGCGCCGGCAAGGGCTTGCGGCCGCTACCTCGGCAGGCGATATCCGGACGGTCGCCCGGAATCTCGCACTCTGCATTCCCGGTACCGGGCCTGCAGTGCTGCGCATCTCTGGCTTCTTTTTACGCCTGCCGGAGGAGACCGTCAACGGTGTTTTTGCGCAACAGCGGGGTCATTTTTCACGACGCAGGAAAAACAATCGCTTAGCAGCGAAACCTCGATTGCAGCTCAAGCCGCAGCAACTTCCGCAACGGCCTTCTCGAACACCATGCCGCCCTTTTTCGCATCGACCCGGATGATGTCCTTCGGTCCGAAGCGCCCTTCCAGTATCTGCTTCGCCAGCGGATTTTCGAGCTGTGCCTGGATCGCGCGCTTCAGCGGCCGCGCGCCGTAGAGCGGGTCGAAACCGACCGCCGCAATCTCGCCCAGTGCCGCATCGCTGACCTCGAGCTTCATCTCCATCTGCGCAAGCCGCTTCTCGAGGTATTCGAGCTGGATGCGCGCGATCGACTTGATGTGCTTCTCGTCGAGCCCGTGGAATACCACGATCTCGTCGATGCGGTTGATGAACTCCGGCCGGAACTGAGTCTTCACCTCGCCCAGCACCGCCAGCTTGACCACCTGGTAGTCGTCGCCCTGCATGCCCTGGATCATCTGCGAACCGAGGTTGGAGGTCATCACGATCACCGTGTTCTTGAAATCGACCGTGCGCCCCTGGCCGTCGGTCATACGGCCGTCGTCAAGCACCTGCAGCAGCACGTTGAACACGTCCGGATGCGCCTTCTCGATCTCGTCGAGCAGGATCACCGAGTAGGGCTTGCGCCGCACCGCCTCGGTCAGGTAGCCGCCCTCTTCGTAGCCGACATAACCCGGCGGCGCGCCGATCAGCCGCGCCACCGAGTGTTTCTCCATGAATTCCGACATGTCGATGCGGATCAGGTGGTCTTCGGAGTCGAACATGAACTCCGCCAGTGCCTTGCACAGCTCCGTCTTGCCGACGCCGGTGGGGCCGAGAAACAGGAAGGAACCGTAAGGCCTTTTCGGATCGCCCAAGCCCGCCCGCGAACGGCGGATGGCGTCCGACACCAGGCGCACCGCTTCGTCCTGCCCGACCACGCGGCCGTGCAGGCGTTCTTCCATCTTCAGCAGCTTCTCGCGCTCACCCTGCATCATTTTCGACACCGGGATGCCGGTCGCCCGGGACACCACCTCGGCAATTTCCTCGGTGCCGACATGGGTGCGCAGCAGCTTGTGTTTTGACGGCTGCCCGCCGCTGCTTTCGGCGTGCTTCAGCTGCGCCTCGAGCTGCGGCAGTTTCCCGTACTGCAGCTCCGCAACCTTGTCGAGCTTGCCGGCGCGCTGCAGCTTCGTGATCTCGGCGCGGATGCGGTCGATCTCCTCCTTGATGTGTGCGCTGCCCTGGACCTGCGCCTTTTCCGCCTTCCAGATCTCGTCAAGATCGGCATATTCACGCTCCAGCGACCTGATTTCGTCCTCAAGCAGCGCCAGCCGCTTCTGCGAAGCCTCGTCCTTTTCCTTCTTGATCGCCTCGCGTTCGATCTTCAGCTGGATCAGGCGCCGGTCAAGCTTGTCCATAGACTCCGGCTTGGAATCGATTTCCATCTTGATCCGCGAGGCCGCCTCGTCGATCAGGTCGATCGCCTTGTCCGGCAGGAAGCGGTCGGTGATGT
>VFQN01002882.1_pt1 | contig 25649 bp, 37 predicted proteins | sample 3512371 | NCBI WGS metagenome assembly VFQN01 (sample SAMN10412370, study PRJNA504923) | tailings metagenome | isolation source: Replicate 2 from Balatoc abandoned mine | place: Philippines: Itogon, Benguet | collected 2017-08-28 | reverse complement strand
AAATAGGTCTCCGATAATCCCATAACCCTTCTCCTGAAAAAAAAAAAAAAAAAAACCTCCTACGGTAGCACACGGCATTCAAACGAGGGGGAAGGCGCGGGCACGGTACGTGTAGATGTACCTCTCGTAGCCACATCGCGCCCCTATTCCCCGAAAGACTCAGACTCCTGACAGACTCAGACACCTGCTCCCCAGTTCTTCTTCCCCACCTGCTTTCCACCGTAACTCACCCTATCCTACCCGCTACCCCACCCTAACCCACCCTACCCCACCGCCCCACTGTCCGCACCCACCGGAAGGTCGCCCCCATGTTGGTCGCGCCGATGATACGGCGGGCCACCAGTCCCTCATCCGCCGTGATGTTGACGTAGCGGTCATAGTTGGGCACTACGGACCAGTTGTTTGGGGTGATGATGAGCGGCAGAGGCGGCCACATCGTAATGGCGCTGGTCAGCAGCCGAGCGCGCCACGGGTTCATGCCGACCTGCGAGAGGGTGGCATTGTCCGTTGTCGCATTGCGCGTTTGTGGGCAAGAGCTGGGGGCCCATGGCAGGGCCAAGGCACAGCAATTGCGTCCTGGGCGTGGGGAGGTTTAGGCGCGAAGGTGGGGTTCCCCCATGGGGTTCACGTGTGTACATCACTACAGCTACCGGTGCCTCTTGGGCGGAGAGCCTGTTTCCGAAAGCTTTGATATGACAGAGCGTAATGCTTAAGCGCTTGCAGAAGCGGTTAGGCGAGCAAAATGCGTACCTGTTGGTCGCCGACTTGGCCGGAAATGGTGTTGTTGTGGACCCAGGGCGTCCACCACAGGTTGGTATAGTAAGGAAACATGTTATCGGGCATTGTAGGAATCTGCCAAATCTGTTTCTGGGGCCCTGGGTCGTAGTAGTTGGTGTTTGTCACGTTCACAAAACTGTTGGGAAGGGAGCGGCCATCCACGGCTGGCCTCAGCGGTGTGACGGGTATCGGCTGGCCGTTAGAGATCAGGCACAACTGTGCAATGTTGATGATTAGTAGCATGGCGCAGCAAGGCGCGGGCCACAGTGCCGACCGAAGTATCTGCATAGCTGCTGTCGACACCTTGGGCACCCGAGACAAGCAGACGAGCTACAGCGAGCGACCAGGAATATGTATTTCTAACTTGTAATCTGTCTAGTTGAGGTCGTGCTGGTGAGCAAAAGCGGCCCGCCTCCGACAGTCGAGAGTGTGACGGGGATATATAGGCAAACGTTCAGAATGCAGAAAGACTTGTATGACTGGATAGGCTAATCATGTATGACATCGGGGTTATGTATACCGTTTTGCACGTGAGTTACGCGTATACCGGCTAACCCGGTTCATCCTTTCCGGGGCGGGCACACGACGTCGATCATTCGTCGGACCGCTATCGAGCCTTGGTAAAACAACGGAGCTCTTTCCTGGCAGCTATGCATCTTAGCCACATCCTGTCCTTCGCTTGGCCTGTAGTCTACATTGCGTGCTGACGGTCGGTGGTTGGTACTGCGCGAGAGGTTGGCCCGTCGGTGGTTCCAGATGCGGCACGCATATATGCAGGCTTGCCGCACGCAGCCCTGAGCAGCCCTACAGGTGGAACCAGGTGAGAACTGGGAAGAGTTAAAGCTGTACACTGCCCTGCCATCGCCTCGCTTTTCGGCCGCAATGGCGTGCTGACTTATAGGGTATTCGTTCAGGTGCACTCCCTGCCGCTGCTTGTTGACGTAAATTGATTGACGGCAGGAACAGGGGAGCTCCCCTGGGTCCCAATGCTAACGTGTTGATTCTAGGAGGTTGGAATTTTTTTGGCAGCCGTCCAAGTAGGAACGAGAGTGGGCTTTTTCTCGAGTTACCGGTATGTGACGGCCAAAGCAGGGGCCAGGGAGCTTTCACACGGGGACGTACTTGATGACATACATCGTCCCATCCCAGAGGCAGGGTCTTCCCTGATCATGCGCAACCAAACGAGCCAGGAAGGGAGGCGTGCATCGTTATATGAGAATAAATTACGGCTGAGCTTTCTCATTTTACAGTTGAGGCGCAACTGGGGGAGTTTCCTCTGGACACAACTGCTGTTGTCCTGCTCAACGCAGCGCAGCACGATGAACACCCACATAACCACCAAAACACCGGCAAGGCACGTGGCACTGTAGCAGCGGCGTGCAGTCACCCGCTCAGGGGCAGCGGGGAACCACCAGGGAGCCCGCCGTCCGCCTGCCACTCTCGCGTGCGCAGTACACAACAACCAACTATCACTCATGTCGTACATATCGTGTCCCGCATGCACCTCGTACATATGGGCTCGTGCATCACAAGCAGCAGCGCGCGGTTCAGTGCCGTCCTGTACCGGTGGTATAGCGCGCATGTGCATGTGGCCGGTGGCCTCCGCTCAAACCACTCGATTACTGTAACAGCTGTCAGCGCTTGACTCAGTCTCAACAACAGAGCAAGGAAGACGCTCTTTGCGTCGTGCCTCCGGAAACAGGCGCAAGGTAAACTGACAACAGACTCCCTGCCATGCATGCCCTGCCTTGAAGCCGGTGACGCCCAACATCTATCCTACCTACCCTGAACATGCTAGCTATCTACCTACTAGTCGTACAGCGGAATCAGGTGTGACAACACCGCGCCATTGCTGACAGCCGCCCGCGTCCCACTCCCTTCTATTAACACCGATCACCACAGGCACAGCAGCGGCTTGCAACCCAAAACCCGCCGCTCGCCACCGCGGCCCTACCTGCCCGCCCATGCTCCCGCCATACACAAAGCGGGCCTCCAGCTCCTTCCCTTCCTTCCCCAAGCGCCTCCTCCCCCGACCACCCCCCGCCCTGCCGCACAGCTCGGCCCGCTGCTCCTCCTCCTCCTCCCCCATTCCTTCCCCGCGCCCCTCACACTATCCGGTCTTCCAGCTCCTTCCCAAATAACCACCTCGCGCACCGACCGCCTCCACCCTGCCACACAGCACGAGGCCCAACCCCAGTCCTCCTTTCCCGCGCCCCACCCGCAAAGCGCCTCCCTCCCCTGCCACCCGTCACCCACGCCCCTCACACGAAGTGGTTCTCAATGTCCACCCCCGGGTCGGCGTCCTCCAGCGTGGAGAACTCCAGGAAGTGCGTGGGCCTGTGCACCTCGTGGTAGAACTCCTTGGGGTTGGACAGCCGCAGCCCGTACTTCATGGCGGGCGAGTGCTTGACGCCCATGAAGTTGTAGTTCCAGCTGCCGGCGTCGGGCACCATGTAGAAGCCCATGAAGCGGTCCGACAGCAGCAGCTGCACCTTCTCGTAGAAGTCGGGCTTGTAGCCCTGGAGGGGGGGAAGGGAAACGGGGACACAGAGGGCCAGTCGAGACAAAAAGTCAAACGGTAAGCGGCAGGCTGCCCGGGTGCAAAGCACCGCAAGGCTCAGATCCCTGTGTAGCCGGAGGTGCGTAGACTCGAGTACTGTGCACCAAATAGGGGTTGGAAGTTCAAGGGAGCGGGAACAGGTATGAGAGGGCGCAATGCTAGTGGCAGAAGGGGCGCGCCGAACGGCACAATGAAAAGGGTGCGCGCGCGCTGCAAGGTATGCCGAACGGGAAGCCGGGACGTTTGTGCATAACACCGGTGGAAGGAACGGATGCCATGCGGTGCGCATCCGCGCACGCACCTGCGGGTTGGCGGACACGTCCTTGTTGCTGCGGCCCCACTCGTAGCCTCCCGGCGTCAGCTTGTATGCGGTGAGGCTGCAGGATCCGGGCGTGAAGGACACGGTGACCAGCACGCAGCGCTCGCCGTCCCACGTGCGGTGCGCCTCCAGCATCTTGGCGTGCGCCATCACGTCCTGGGACAGGGAAGGGGAGGGGGGCAACGGGGCGGTCGCGTCCAGGTGAGGGTGGGGGGACGGTAGCCTTGTGCATCTCGACAGCTAGTCCTATCCAAACAGAGACGTTTCCACCCTTTTTCCGCCTGTCAACCGTTGCCTAGTCCTGGTGTTCACATTGCCCCTAGTTCTGTACCTGTACATCGCCTCCACTTTCCTTCCTTCCCCTCACTGCGGCGCCATCTGCGGCAGCTCGTTGGGCCGCATGTGCAGGCCCCCCTAGCGGTACAATTTCTAACCAAGCGCAAGTACGTGTACTTCCCCACTCCTCCCTCCCACCCTCTCCTCCCTACACTCCCCGCACCTGCGGCGCCATCTGCGGCAGCTCGTTGGGCTGCGTGTGCAGCCAGCCCAGCGGCTCCAGGTCCTTGAGGTAGTCGTGGTCCGGCAGCGTGGCGGGCAGGTTGACCAGCGTGTGGTTGCCCCACTGCGGGGGCATCACGATGGCGCGGATCTCCTTGACCTGGCTGTTGTCGGGCGGCGACACGCCGTACATGTAGCCCGCGATCTGGGTGCGCAGGTCGGCGATGCAGATGAACTTCTTGAGCAGGTTCTTGGGCAGCACGTAGCTGAAACAAGGGAAAAAGGGTGGGCAAAGGCAAAGCGCTTATGGTACTGTGTGGACTGTGATGTTGTAGACGGACGATGGCATCGTGCGCGACAGCGGGGCCATGAGAAAGCAGGCAGCAAGGCGAGCAAGGCTGCTGGTGTGCGTACTCGTGCGAGTGCGGCCTCCGCCGGTCGCTGTACCGTTGTGCTGAGCAGTGCGGCGCGGTGCGGCTGGCTACTCACGTGTAGCCTGTCTCCCTGATGTCGTCGCTGTTGACGTAGATGTGGTTGACGCGCAGGTGCAGGTTGGCGGCCGAGATGGCGCGCACACGCCACTCCGTCTTGGAGCCGAACGCGGCCTGTGGGGGGTTTAAGGGGAAAAAGGGTCACAGGTGAGGAGCGACAGATCAGCAACTCCACATTAACCCGAGCTGCAGGCTCGTGCATTTTGCGGTGTGCTGTTTTGGTAACCACGGTCGGACGATGGCACGTGTCCTCTCCCCAAAGGGAGGAGGTAAGGAGACCGTACACGGATGCACTGCACTCAAGGCACGCGCCCCGCAGTGGTGCTGTACCCACCTGCTCGTAGGGCGAGGTGGTGGTGACGATGAGGTCGTCCCCGTGCACGTTGGTGGTCTTGGTGGTGACGGCCGTCATGTGGCCGCCCTCGCGCGCCTGCTTCTCGATCTCCGCGATCTGCTGCCGCTGCTGGCTGGGCGGCGTGATCTCCGCGCCCAGGATGATGTCGCGGATCTCGCTCTGCGTCAGCGCCTGTGGGCGTGGGCAAGGTGGCGCGGGACAAGGGCAGAAGGGGAAGCTGAGAAGCAGCGCCGCGGTAGTTACGCTCACACCGAGCATTCCAATGATCGCCGCCTTCCCAGCCACACCTGCATGCCGCACCGACAGCAACAATGTTACGGTAATACACACAAGGATACGGCGCAACGCACCTGCGTGTTGACGTTGTTCTTCTTGCCGTAGTCGGCCAGGATGAGGTCCTTGAGCGCCACCTCCACCTTGATCCACTGCTCGTCGCTCAGGCTGGGCCACACGTGGTGCGGCTGCGTGACGATGGACTTGTCGGGGCGCAGGATCATGCGCGCCTTCTCGGGGTTGACGTGCAGCGCGCGCAGGATGAGGATGAGGCGCGAGAAGGCGGTGTAGGAGGAGATGGTCTTGAGCCAGTCGTCGTAGATGTTGAACAGCACCATCTGCGGCTCGGTGGCCTTGAGGATGAGGTCGCCGAACTTCTCCAGCTTGATGGCGGCCTGTGCGGGGCAGGTGCAGCACACAGAGCACAGATGCATATGTAAGAAGGGCTGTGACGCTGGCTGTGTATTAGTAGCGGGCAGCAGCACGAGGACCAGCTCAAACTACTGACTCCAGTAAAACTTTGGCGACGCAGCCAGTGCTGCCTTACTCTTGGTCCATCATGCCGCTGTGCTGTTCAACCAAACGCCCTTTCCTGCGCACCTGGAACGGCAGCTGCAGCTCGGACCCGGTGATGACGATGTTTGGGAAGTCCAGCAGGTGCACCTCCAGCGGGTCCAGCATGCCCTTGCGCGTCACGATGATGCGCTTGGGCTGCTCCTCCACGGGCAGCGACCGCACCAGCGCCGCCACCTCCTCCGCCGTCTTCCACTTGGCCAGCTGCGACAGGCGCTTCTGGCCCGCCCACACGCTGGTGTGGATGATCTTGAGGAACAGCTGTAACGGGGAGGGAGCGGAGAAGGGAAGGCGAGGTGTGTATGATTGAGCGGGACAGGGGTTAAGCGGCACGGTCGGCGGCAGGGATGGTCCAAGGCTACCTCGGCGCCTATTACCGGTATGTTGCTGCTGGATACTTGCGGTTTGGGTCAGTGTAAGCAAAGCCCCCTGCGCCCACCTGTCCGGTGCGCGGGTTGAAGATGAAGATGGCGCCGTTGATGGGCTTGGTGGTGAGGTTGCCCTCGAAGGTCTTGTGGATGGTGACGCGGTACACGTTGGTGTCGTCCACGAACCACACCGTCTGGTTGGAGAACAGCTCGCCGTAGTTCTGCAACGTGGGACAGCGACGGGGCAGGGGCCATCAGCACGGAGGTGGGTTGATAGCAGCAAACCACACGGACACCCTGGAACTGGCAAGTAACCAGCATGCGTGGGGATGCATCCCCCATAGGCTGCTAATGGCCATGCAGTGAACAGTAGCATACACTCCTTGCTTCGTTAGACCCCGAATCCGGTACTGACGCCACCATTACCCCCAGAAAGCAGCAACGAGCCCAAGCGCTCACCTGGCTGCTGAGGTACGGCTCCGTGGGCTCGGAGCTGTACAGCTGCAGGCCCTTGCGGATGCGCTCGCGCAGCACGTACAGCGCGGGGTTGGACTTCATGATCTTGGCCAGCGCCTGCACCACCAGCGGCTTGATGCCGGGGAACCAGTTGCCGTACGCGCTGTGCAGGTTGTACGCCAGGTCGACGCCGATCATGACGCCTGAGGGCAGGAGTGAGATGGGCAGTGCCCTAGCTTGGTCCTCACACAGGACACAGGAAGAACACGATAACGCCATGAAAAGCCACTGCATGCAGTCAGGTGGGCTGTCACATTGGAGCCAAGCGCATTACAGCAGTTGAGCAGGGATCGGCAAGCCGCAAAGGCGGCGTGCACACCAGTCGCGTGCACTCCTAATGCATGGCTGGCTGACTCACCGGTGGGCGATGGGTAGATGGACATGTTGTCGGTGGTGTAGTCCAGGAACTTGGCGCGCGTGTACCGCTCGATGTCGTGCGAGTCGTAGTCGCCCCACCGCAGCTGCACGTCCACCCAGTACTTGTTGGACGGCTTCTGGTCGTAGCTGTGGGTAAATGGAGTAAATGGGAGGGGAGGTGGGAGGGGCAGCAACATGCGGTCAGAGCAGGTCCTCGAGAGCACCTAGGTCAGGGGAAGCCCAGCCGGGTTCGACAGACAGTCCAGAGCGCGTCCAGGCCTTATCTCCAAAAAGCGAGCACACTTAAGAGTCGCACCACCTCCAGAGCGGCCGTGTTTGCCATGCTGAAATGGGTGCGCTGCTGCCACCCGGGTAAGCGTGCCACAAGGTCACCGTACTCACACGTCGTTGGTGTCCGCCATGAGGCTGGGCTTGCTCATGTTCCACTTGTAGGCGGCGAAGAGCAGCACGTCGGCGCACGAGCTGTTCATCTTGTAGCTCTTGCGCGGGTGGATGGTCTCCTTCTGCACCGTCTCGATCTCCAGCGCGTCCAGCTCCTGGTCGAACACCTGGCACAGGTCCATCACCTGAAAGAGGGTGGGGAGTGGGAAAAGTAGTCACTCAGTACTGCAGGTGGTAGGTGTGGGAGAGGGGGCAGCAGGTTGAGGAGCATGGGTCGGCGACCGGATCCCTGCAGCCGGTGTGCGACGATGTTGCAGCAGAGCGGGCGGCAGTGGAATGACACGTGCGTGTCGAGCAGATGCTACTACGCTCCTACTCCAACAGTGTGCCCTTCGCCAACAACTCAGCCGCCATGCAACCTGCATGCTGCTGCCCCTGCTCCCACTCTTAACGTACCGCACACACCCAACAGCATACGCAACAAAATACTCACCACGCTCTCGTGGACCTTCTGCCACAAGTGCGCGCGGAAGATCTGGATGAGCGAGATCTTGAGCGTGGGGATCTTGCCGTGCATGAAGATGCCGGTAAGGTCCAGCTGCACCTGGAAGCCCACGTACACGTTGGCGCGGTTGATGGTGGGCGACCACCACAGCGTGAAGCGGCGGTTGGGGATCTGGTTGAGGCCGGAGCGCTGCGCGTTGGTCAGCTTCTTGTACTTCATGCTCTCCTCGAAGCCCGACGCCTGGAAGGGGAAAGAGGGCACGTTGGCGCCGTTGGCGGTTAGCTGTCGGGAACCAAGAGGTACGGAAGCCCCAAGCCCCAAGGGTTCAACTGCAAACAAGAAACTCACAGCACTGCGGACACGCTTAGCCACGCATGACTTAGGCCCACTAATGCCCGCCTCCACAGCCCACACGCACCTTCTCCCAGAAGAGACCCTCCCAGGTTGGGAAGTACGTGCCCTTGAACAGCGTGTGCTCCAGGATGCCCTCCACGCCTCCCAGCGCCTGGATGACGTCGGTGCGGTAGTTGTTGAGGTTCCACAGCTTGCCGTCGTGCTTCTGGTGCGTCCACCAGAAGGGGTTCATCTTGGTCATCTGGAACTGCTTCATCTCCTGCCGCACGCGCCAGCCGCGGTCGTACGCCAGCGTGTGGCGGTCCTGTTGGGGGGGGGGGGGAGAGGGCGGGAAGCGTTAAGGGAGGGAGTGATGAAAGGGAGGAAGGGAGTGGGAGGCGAGGGCGGGAAGCGTTGAGGGAGTGGTGAAACATCACCGGCCGCCATGCACACGTCTCACCATGCAACCCGCACAGGTGTCACCCCTGGTAAGCGGCAATCAGACCCTTCACCTCCCTGCGTCACCCAAGCCCCACGATACCTACGCAATCTTCCGCACCAACACACACAAGCTTACCTTCTGGAACAGCGTGTTGATGCGCGGGATGCCGCGGTCCCAGCTGTCGTCCAGGTCGTCCAGCGTCAGGCGGCGGTTCTGCGCCTTGGCCTCCTCCTTCTTCAGAGCGTACTCCGACCTGCGCATTGTTATTGGCATAAATTGTGGACGTGGGAATTGCACCACGACTGCAAACTTGGACAGCAGTGCCACTGTCCCCAACGCGGACTACAACATAACAAAGTCCGCTCCACAGCCACCATATTGCAGCAGCCTACTGACGAGCTCGTGCGCATCCTTGCCCTCAACAGCTGACTCACCACACGCGCTCGCTGTCCATGAACTCCGACTCCCAGGGTTGGATGTAGCGGTAGAGGTTGGGGATGAGCTGGTCCTCCTCGTGGCTCATGCCGGCGCGGAAGTGCGTCACGCCCAGGTCCGTCTGCTGGCTGTAGCGCAGGTCGGACTGGGGGAGGGACGAAGGGGAGCGGGGAGGGGCAACGCGCGGTGAGGGGCCCAAAAGGAGAGGTTGGTCATCAATGGCATGCGTGTGAAGTAGCAAATATTCGTTCAACCGCGGCAGCTGCAAGCGGAGCTGCATCAAACGCCCTAATGCGGCGACCAGAGGTAGGATCCGCTTCCAGGCACAACAGGAAAACACAAAGCCGCTGATGCTGTAATACGTGGTCGCCCTCCTACCTGCGGGATGAGGATGTGCTCCATTGTTAACATGTGAGCGAAGCGAGCAGAGGTACAAAAAGCGTCCAGGGACACCGAACACACACAGAGCAGCTTAAGGCGGACTCACCTGCGGGATGAGGATGTGCCCCATGGACAGCATGCCCAGGCCGCCGACCTCCTTGGGCGAGTAGAAGACGACGGGCGGGAAGCGCGAGGGCATCTTGGAGTTGAGCCCGATCTTGATGCGCGTCTGGATCTTGTTCTCGCACTTGACCAGCAGGTCCAGCAGCTCCTGCGTGTGCAGCACCGCCTCGCGGTAGTACGTCATCAGGCCGATCAGAGCCGTGTTCCTGGGGAGGAAGGGGAGGCGGGGGAGAACAGTTTGATTGGCAACATGCGGTATGAACGAAGGAGGGCTACACGGTACTGCGGTAGTACGTCATCAGCCCGATCAGAGTGGTGTTCCTAGGGGCAAGAAAAAGGGAGAACCATTTGATGTCACACCAAACAGACACGCGGTGCAGACATGCAGTGCGGTGGTACGTCACCGGGCCGACCAGCGCAGTGTTCTGGTGGGCGGAGGGAGGGAAGGATATGCGTGCAAGTGCGTCATCAACGAGAGAAGGCCTCAACACGTGTGGTGTGAGGTGATGGCAGGTTGACCAAAGACCATCAGCGGTGGTAGGGCCACGGCCACTCACCACTTGTTGGCGATCTTGGTGAAGGTGGTGGAGCCCGAGCTCATGAGCACCTGGCGCACGCGGTTCTCGAAGGCCTTGAGCCCGTCGTCGTCCACGCGCAGGAACGCCTAAAGGGTCGTGGATAGAAGGGACGGTGTAACTTACTGAGACCATGTAGTCCCCTAAGGTAGGAAAGCCTCATTTCCCTTGCCCCCTGCCCACCTGCGCGGTGCGCTCCTTGGTGTGCACGTTCTGCAGCGCCCACACGCCGTCCTTGTTGGCGAACGACTCGGCGGCCATGCGGATCTTGGGCAGGATGCGCACCTGGGTGTAGGGGTCCAGGGTTGAGGGGAGACGGGGGCCTTTAGTAACGGTCCGCATACCGAAAGGGGCCACAGGGGCACAGCGCACGTGGTGTTGAAGCAACCCAGTGGAGATGATACACACAGGTAAGACATGAAACGTAGATGGGTTGTAAGCAGCATCCAGCAGCACCCGTCAACCCACCTCGAAGCCCGACATGGAGAACAGCAGGTTGGGGTTGTCGCGCGAGTAGACGGACACGAACGAGTTGTCCCACTCGAAGCTGGTCAGCGAACGCGGCAGGCGGTTCTTCATGTCCCAGAACACGGCGCGGCCCAGGTTCACGTCGTGCTTCATGAGCCGCATGCGCGCGTCGCGCGGCCAGCACTTCTTGTTGTTGTAGCCCACAATGTTCTCGTTGTTGGGGTCGGGGTGCTCGGTGAGGTAGCGCTGGATGAGGTCCTTGGCCTCCTCGGCCGTGAACCTGTAGCGGTACACAGGGCACGTGCGTGACAAGAATGCAAGGCGTTAGGGGTCGGATAATCTAATTGCTGCACGTGGGGGACGTGGGCGCACGCGTGGTGGCGGAGAGAGGCTGCTAGGTTCGAAAGTCACACGGAGGGGTACCTACGGCAGGTAAGGTCCTTGGCCAAATGCAGGGGCATGGGTACGTACGCTCGTGCTGTGCCATTGACTGAATGTCAAGGGAAGACCTGTGCGTACCCGAGCATCCCGCCGTTACCCACCTGAACAGGATGTGGACCTTGTTGAGGTAGCGCGAGTAGAGGCGGATGGGGTGGCGCGTCTCCGTCTTGGCGTCGCGGTAGGTGAGGAACTCGTTGGGGCACTGCGGCGGGCCGGCGATCTCCGACGCGCGCGTCAGGCCCAGCAGCAGCAGGTCCAGGATCAGGCCGTAGTACTGCGGGGCGGGGGGAGTTGGGGTAGGCAAAGGAAAACAGGTCAGCATAGCTTCGCGCCACGGTGGTCGTGCAACAGAGGGTGGTGGTTGTAGGGATCAAGGGGCACGCCGGCAGGGGTGGCAGGAAGAAGTTTTGCAACGCCATACGAGGGCGATGGATGCAAAGAGTGCCCGCAAACGCCAGCGGGGCCCACCTGGATGATGAAGGACGCGAACTGCAGGCCGCGGATGAGGCCGTACGAGTTGGTGTGGCTCATGTCCTTGTAGGCGATGACCACGTTGTTCTTGGCGGTGATGTAGTCGGCGATGTTGTGGTCCACGATCAGCCGCAGCAGCCTGCAGGGGGTGTACCGATACAGGGGTTGCGAGCGAGTTGGCAACATGCATGGATGTATCAATGCGAGGGCCAGGGTGACTGGGTGTTGTTGCATGGCGAGAACGCAACTCCGGGCATCAGCAAGGGAGCAAAACAGAGCATCGTCATTTGCGAGCCCTGTTGCCTCTTCGTTCAGCCCTCTGGGCCCCGGAGGGCAAGATAAAGTTAACAATATCCCTCCGGGCCCCCTTTGGGCATATATTGTATGTGGCCCCTCTTATAGCAAAGCTAATACTTTGGATTCACGTACATGTGCTTAGCCCCTCTTAGCCCCTTCGAGAGAGAGGCTAGGCACATGTAGAGAGTCGGCCCTCCGTGCCAGACTCATCCCAACACGCTTGCCCACCCACCTGTTCATGAGCGTGAGGTCGATCTTGTCGTACATCTTCTCGAACTCGCTCTGCATCATGACCACGCACTCGCCCTCGGCCGTGTCCCACACGTTGGACACGTTGTTGATGCCGTGGCACCACTTGTACACCAGCAGCGGCGGCGGCTCCGTGTCGGCGGGCTTGACCCAGTTGGGGAACAGGTGGCGGTTGTCCGCCTCGAACCACAGGTACTGGTCCAGGTAGCAGTCTGCGGGTAGTAAGCATCGCCATTGAACGGAAGCAAACGTCAATAGCAATGCTAAAATAAAAGCATGCAGGAGGCAAAACCATGGAACGCGACCACTGAAACACGTACGCATGCTCGCTGCGTGCGCAAGGCATAGGCATGCTCGTGTCAGCTCAGGGCTGTGCTCAGGGTAGACCGCTGCAGCACCCAGTCACTGTCCACTCACCCGTGATCTTCTCCAGCGGCTCGATCTCGTACACGGGGATGAGGTGGGAGTACAGGTCCATGAACTCGATTGCCACCTCCTTGAAGGAGCGCTGCGTCAGCAGGTGGCGCTTGATGCGCTGCAGCGCCTCGTGCGGGTTGTCGTACGCCTGAAGTTCAGGGGCGGAGGGAGGTTGGGGCTTGCGTGCAACTTGCTTAGAAGGCAACTGAATGTCACAGCACCTGCTTCAGCAGTCCATCTCCTCGTGTCGCTGGCCCCAACTCGCCAAAACGTACTCATCCCCTTACAGCTGGGCTTAGGTACCAGCTGTGTTTGTGTATTAGCCCCGCCTGTCTGTGCAAACCCACCTGCTCCACCAGGCCCAGCTCCTCGCGCTGCTGGCTGTTGAGGCGCACCGCCACCACGTACTGCTCCTTGAGCCGCTCCAGCGCCAGGATGAGCAGCTTGGTGTCGTGCTTGTAGTTGAGCGGCGGGAAGGGGATGCAGCTGTACTTGCGGCTCTCCAGCCAGTGCACGGTGGTGGTGTAGATGGCCACCGCCTCCTCGGGGGTCACGTAGGGACCGTCCTGCGAAGTGGGGTATGGTGGCCGGTGGTTGGGGTACGTCCCCGGTTGGCATTGGGACAACTTACAAGAGCAGCATCCCGCCAGCTACACACGGGGTCCAAGCATGTCTTCGCTGCGCCAGGGCAGTCCTGCTCTCGGCGCTAGCAACGGACAAGGCACTGCCCACGGACGTCGACACAAGCCCATGCTATATTGAGTGCTAATACACAGACCTTGAGGTAGTTGTGCTGTCGCTCCTGCTCCGCCTTGAGGTACAGGCGCGTGAGGCGGCCCAGGTTCTTGCGGCACACCGTCTTGTCCACGGTGGCGCCGCGGCGGATGCGCTCGCGGTTGTAGTGCGCCACGTTGGTCCACCAGTCGGCCTTCTGCTTGACGTAGCGCAGGATCATGTTCTCCACGGGGGCGGGCAGGCCGGGCACCTGCAGGGGGTGGGCGGGATGGATGCAGGTGGGGACACGAACGGCCAATCGTCAAAGAGGAAAGGAAGAGAGGGAGCCAGGATCTGACAAAAATAGCAGCCGTAACGTGTGTGCGCTGCGTGGGTGGCTACGCAGGTTGGGAGCAACTGCCCGGGCAGTCCTGCAATGGCTGAAGTGTTCTGTTCTGTGACGGCTAGCTCAATCTGCGTCTACATTCTCTGCACACGCGCCCACCTTCCACGGGATGTTGGCCTTCCAGCAGCGCCACGCCTCCGACAGGTGCTGCAGGATGGTGCGGGCCTGGGGAGGGGCGACAAGGAGACAAGCGTTGAGGCGAAGACAACAAGACACAACGATGGAACCATTACATGTCACGTCATTCAAGCGACGAGATACGACTCATCACCCCGACTTTGTCTGCTTCACAGCTCAGGGGACAGCAGCCGGTGGACTACCTATGCCCCTCGCCCACCCCCGTCCCACCTTGTTCTGCTTGACGCCCTCCGGCATCATGTCCAGGATGTCGTGCATGACGGCGGCGCGCAGCTCCAGGTCGAAGTGCGACTCCATGCGCTGCTTGGTCACCGTCTTGGCGATGCCCTTGGCCTGGCGCCCCTCGAACTGGCGAGCCAGCAGGTTGCCCAGCCAGCGCTCCAGGAGCGGGACGATGCCTGTAAAGGGTTAGACATAACCTTCCAGTTAGCGACATAGAATTATAGGTGGGAAGGGTGAAGGTGAGCGCGTGGCAGATTGTTCAGTCGGTGCAAAAGCAGCGGAACGATGCCTGGAAGCAAGGGTGAAGCATGCGCTAGGCGTGAAGTTCCAGTTCACCAGGATCAGCCTGGGCCCACCGTTGCTCGTGTAGGCATCGTGCTGTTGCTGCAGCGCTGGCTAGGCCACCAGCCTGGTGGCGCCATTTCTTACCGGTAGGATGCACAAGTGCTCACAATCCAATGCACTGGTACATGGCACCGGTAACAAATTGCGCACCCAGGCAGGTTGCCTAGCCAGCGCTGCAGCAACAGCGCGCTACAAGGGTGGGCTCAGCCTGATCCCGGTCAGCTGGAACTTAACGTGTCACACGGGCAGTATTCGATACCGCAATACGGCAAACGGTCACTTTGCGCGGGCAGGGGAACAGGCAAGAGCATGACGCACGGCAGCCCAGAGCGCCGCGCTTGGCTTGGGCCCAACGCGTCCTCACTGCGCAGAAAGATTCGCCACACACGCCACATCGCCACCAGATAGCCCACCTTTTGAGTACATCGCAACCCAACGACGGCCCGTCCGCCCGCATTGTTACGCACTCACCGCGCAGGAAGAAGAGCCACACGCGCCACATGGGCGCCCAGAAGCCCACGCCAGGTCCCTTGCCCACCGGCCCCTGCAAATGGGAAGGGATCGCAAAAGCCCTGTTGGACAAGGGTAGGCCTCACGTTGGAAATTGCGTGGCAGAGATACGCCCGTCCGCAGCAGCACAGGGTGCTTCATAATCCGTGGTAGAGAGGTTGCGTCATGCCGTGCCAGCGCGTGCAGCATCCGCAGCGGTCACGTTCAGCCGCTAGCATCACGGCGCGGAGTGTACTACACCACATGCGTGCGTGCCATACTGCTGTGCGCTTCTGGCACATATTCGAGGAGTCCCTGTTACCGTGTTGAAGCGGTAGTAGATGAGGTGCTTGAGGTCCTTGCACACGCGGATCTGGCGCATCAGGCGGTACTTGTAGCGGTACATGCCCGTCAGCTGCCCCACGTGCGCGAAGATGTACTGCAGGCCGTCGGCCAGCTGGTAGGCGTCCACGTTGCCCAGCCTGTGGGTAGCACGAGAGGATAGGCAAGTTAACGGAATAGAATGAAAATGAATATATGGAGAAAATGGCCCTAGCGTAGCAGGTAGCGTAGTATCATGTATACGTAGGCAGCTGGTAGGTGTCCACGTTGCCCAGCCTGTCCAGGAGGAAAGGGATGGGGTGGAAAGCGAAACCGGACGCTGAGACATACCACGGGGGCGCCATGCGCACTAGGCGTGCTCCATTCATGCAAGCGACTCGGAAGAGCCGTGACCAGGAGACGTGTACTTGGTGGTAGCGGCGTCAGGGAGGCGCACCCGATGGCAACCAGCCCGCCACACACGTTCCGGTAACTGAACCTGACGCAAAACCTGGCCGCAGCGCTGACGCCACACTCCAGCAAAGGAGTCAGCACGTGGCAAACCGTGCGCTGGAGGTGATCCGCTCAGCCCAGCCCCAGCCACGCACCTGAACTGCACGTTCGCGTCCACCACCAGCTTGGTGAGGCGCAGGATCTCGCGGCACAGGTGGAAGGCGTTGCCGAAGCGGCTCTTCTTGCGCTCCTTGGTGGTCAGCGTCTTGACGGGCTTGAGGTTGAAGTTGTAGTCCAGGTGCAGGTAGTTGAGGTTCTTGCGGTGGATGAGCAGGTTGAGCATGTTGTAGCCCTGCCGGCACACCTGTGGGCAAGAGAGGAGCGGGAGCGGGTTGCAAATTGGCATTGACTCTCCGTATACCGGTATGCGCAGGAGATCCTTTGTCCACACCGAGGACGCCACGTGCGACGCTGGCGAATGGGTTGGTCCCCGGCGCGCATGCCACATGCTGACAACGCACCTAAAGGCCACTGCCACGAGGACTGCGAACACAGCAGCGAACGTGGACGCCCGCTCACCTGCAGGCCGACCTCCACCCAGTCCAGCTCGGTGGACTGGAAGAACTTGGTCTGCCGCAGCGCGCGCAGCAGGTACTTCTTCTTGACGGTCTTGGGCGGCCGGTGGTGCAGCATGTTGAGCACGTAGTTCTTGAGCAGCTTCTGGTAGCTCACGCGCACCTGGGGGGAGGAGTGCACGGAGGGAGGGGACAGGGACATGGAATAAGGTAAGCAACTGTTAGCTTGCGCACAGCTGGGGGCAGTGCCCGTGCGGGGGAGGGGTCCAAAAAGGTGTTGCAGCTGCGGGCGAGCCACTGGCACAGCCTACGGGGGCGCTCAAAACTACAAGCCCCTGTAGCTACACGCACACCCTAAACACGTGTTCATGGCCTGCCCACAGCAACGTTGCAGGATCCCGACCCCACGCTTCCTTGATCTTGGCCCCTTGATGCACCTCTTAGCCAACCCAATCAAACCCGTCGTAAAGCAATAGGCCCGGCGGCACTCCGAAATCCCATGCTTGCTGGCTATTGCGATTAAAACGACGACGTCTAGTTTCAACGCCGGCACGACGCACCTTGACGGGGTAGTTGGGCGGGCAGTGCTCCTGGAACCAGCAGTTGACCAGCGGCACGTCGTAGGCGCGCCGCGTGTGGCCCGACCGCGTGTTGAAGGGGCGCGGCGCCCACAGCAGCGCGATGCCCGACGCCGTGTTGTCGCCGTACAGGGGCTGCTCGGCCAGCAGGGGGTCCACGCCCGCCGGCAGGGACCACTCGTCGTCGTCGCCGCCAACCTCCTCCTCCAGCTGCAAGCCAAGAAGGGGTGGTAAGTTTGGCATTGTGGCAAGGTGGTGTTACGGGCTGGAAGCGTGTGCACCTACACCGCGGGCACCTGTCCTGCTCAACCACTACCACCACGACCGCTTCAAGGAGTCCGTCGGGTATGTAGCCCGCTGTGCAAGGTGATAGGAGCTGCCTGCCAAGCTCAAAAAATGGCCTTGCCATGTGCTGGGCCACAGGCACGCGTAGGCGTGCCCAGCCCCCCAGCCTCCAGCCCCCGGCCCTCACCTGCGCGCGGCGCCCTCCCGCCGCCGAGCGGTATGCGGCGATGGGGTGGATGAGCGGGTCGTAGTAGTAGGCGGGCAGGTCGGGGTCCTCCGTCTTGATGTACATGGACATGGGGTGGTGGTACACCGACAGCCGCACCTTGCGCGGCCGGTTGTTGTACAGGTAGGGGAAGGCCACCTGGACAAAGGGCAGAGTAGTGTTGTCAGGAGGCGCTTGGAACCCAAAACAGCCAGCGGTTCGACGTAACATGAGGAATACCACCACGAGGAGGACAGCAGGAAAATTAGAAGCGTGCTGCGCTGGCTCTCTCCCCTCGTGCTACGTGCGCTTGCGTGGAATGCGCAGTGACAGCTGCGGTGTGAGAAGTAGTAGCAGCAGTAGCTCAGCAGCGGCAGGGTCCCAGGCCCCACCTTGTACTCGGTGCGGATGGGCGAGCGGATGATGAGCTTGTTGATGTCGTTGAACTCGTTCCAGTCCTCGTCGCGCGTGTCCATGTCGCGGAACAGCGGCTCGAACTTGGGGCCGCCGGGGATGCACATGTTGAGCGACTTGGCGGTGATGAACGCCTGGAGTTTAAAGCGGTGCGGGAACGGGAAAATGATTGTAGGGGGTGACGGTGCATGTACGCGACAGTGTGCATTTGCTAATTACGACCTGTGCTCAATCATCATCGGTCCTCCTTTCCGTGGATGACAGCAGCAATATGAGGCGGCCCCGCATGGGCTCCATCCACGCGTCTATCTACCCGCACTGCAGCCCGTCCCTTCCAAGGTCCTACGGATGTCTGCGAAGGAGCTGTCGCTGTGTACACGGCCCTGGCCCTTAAACCCGAACCCTGGGCCCCACGCGCGGGACACCCCCCGCTGTGCAACGCGTCAGGGTGAGGGTCGTATTTCCCACACGCACCTGCGGCTCGAACAGGTAGAAGTAGTTGCGGTCCGGGAAGTCCGTCAGCAGCTGGCCCGCCAGCCTGCGGCGGGAGAGAGGAAGGTCAAACGCAGCACGAACAAGCGAGGCGTATGCCAATCCGACTGATGGCCAACATGATGCGTAGTGCCAGCGAAAACAGGCAGCGCGCCAGGCTCCGTGAAAATTTTGGCCACGTGCCTTTCCATGCGTGCCACAAGCACACAGCACTGCACCCTCATTGCACGGCACCCAAGTTCACAACGCAGCCCCGCACCCCCTGCCCTGCCCGCCCCCACCTGTACAGCGTGGCCATGACCGGCAGCGGCAGCTTCCAGCGCTTGTAGCTGGGCCCGTTGACGAACTTGGTGTACTTGAGCGGCTGCGCGTCGTAGAACCACTCGTACACCGCCGCGTCCTCCTCCTCGTCCAGCTCCATCTCGATGGCCTCCAGCGGCTCAACGTCCAGCAGGTTGTCCTACACAGTGTTCAACAAGTGTTCGGGCAAGCTCCGTCAACGACCCGATATAAGATTACTTCGTGCTAACTAGCTGCATGGTGCTGGGCCCTGCATCCAGCTGCCGTCGGCCACCATCCGCACACCCAGCGCTCGCCGAGCCCCTCCGGCTTCGGACAGCAAGCGTCTCTCCCGCTCACTGACAGCAACCCGCACTGAGGAAGACCAGGATTTTTTTAAGTTCCCCACAGGCGTGCGCATGTGTACCCACCGCGTAGTCGAGCGGCGGCTCCTCGTCGTCGAAAGGCGGGAAGCGCATGCGCTTGAAGTGCCGGCGGTCGCGCTTCTCGCGGCGCATCATGATCCACATGCTGCCCCACTGCGCCGTGTACACCGGCTCGATGACCCAGGGGATCTCGTTCACGAACGTGATCGCGCCCGTGATGTGGTAGATGACCTTGACGTGCCGGACCTGAGGGTGGGGCGAGGTAAGGAGTGGGGATGGGAGTGAGGAGTGGGGACGGGCACTTCGGGCAGTAGGCTGCGATGGGACCTCCACTGCCCCACCGCCGCTTCATCCCAGGCCCCTTCCGTACTCTCCACGCACCGTCTTGGCTGGACCAAGCAGACTTCACCACAAAGCCAGCACGGCTGCCCCGCGGTGACACGTCTGCCACGGACGCCAAAAGCGCCCCTGAGCGACCTGCCAGCAGTGTTGCTCTGCGTCTGGCGTGTGCGGGCCGGGCAAGGCACCTCCCTCCTTGGTGCTTCACACTGCGCTTTAAGTTCCGCGCCCATCGTTTCTTGCCTGTCGCAACTCACGCCAACTCAGCGCAAACCCGTTCCTGAAAATGCATCGATAATCCCTGTACGCTTTGCCCCCGTAACGACCGCCCTCGCTTCCTGACACCCCACGTTGGGCACTTTCTAACACCCCCAAAAACGTGAGCGCAGAAGTCCTGGCCTCCGCAGTTCGCCGCTGTCCTCAAGGTGCCAACTGCTCCGCTAAGGCTTTCAAGCATGGCGCCGGGCGTTCGGCACGTCGCCAGTGCAGCCACCCTACCGCACCCCTTGTCGGTCAAGATATGGCCCCAAAACACCCCCTGCTGCCGTCCCGCTGGAGCACAATCCAACGCCGCTCACATCTTGAGGACCACAATACAAGCGGTAGTCCTTGTACCCCAATTCCGCTAGCCGCCCCATAGCTCATAGCTGGTTAGGCACCCACCTGCTGCTAGGACGTGGGGATGCCGCTCTCCAGCAGTTTGTACCTAAACCAGGTCGCCCCATCCCATGTTACGGTAACCTAAGACTCATGCATCAGCCAGCGCGCACCCACCTGCTCCCAGGGCATGGGCATGTCCTCCAGCAGCACGAATCCCAGCCCAATCACCCACACTAAACGATGTGATTTCCTCAGGGCACCTACATCAGCACCCCCACACCAGTGGTACCCCACCTGCTCCCAGGGCATGGGCATGTTCTCCAGCAGCTTGTACACCGCGTGCGGCACGAACTTGAGCGCGCCCAGGTACACGCGCTTGTCGTGCCGGAACTTGCGGGACGACATGTCGCCGTGGTCCTAGGGGGGACAAGCGGAACGGGGGTAGGAAAGGTGAAGGAATACGGGGGAGGAGAGCCACGTAGGCGTGGGGCTTTCCAATGAGTCATGCGCTCACACCACATCCGGTCGCCCCAAAAGTGGGCAGTCGCCCCAAAAGTGGGCAACAGGGCAAGCACAGCACGGATGCCGCCCTGTAAGCTGTACCCTGCTGAGCACTGCTAAATCCAAACCGCGGCTGCCAATACGACGCCGAAAAGGAACCACTCGTCTACCAAAGTACCGTGGCTGCACGGCGCCAGCAGTGCCGACCGTCATCCCGCCGGCAGCCTGCCGCCAGCTGGCCTTCCGGCCGCTCGTGGTCCTCCGCCTGTCTGACAGATCCCATATGCCCCTGTACGAGGCCGCCGACGGCTGTACGCCTCGTCGTACACTGCTCCTGCCCGTGCAGTGTCTCTGTACCGCCGAGTGACCACTGGCCCTGCTGCGTTCACCAACGCCAACGGCATGGCGACCGCCACCACCATCGCTGCTAGTCGCTATTGCGACTGTCTGTCGCTCCAACCACTGCCTGCCGCCACCGCTGCTGCCGCTGCTGGTCTCCTGCCAGTTGCTCCGCTGGGCTCTGACGTGGGCAGGGCCCTTGGCAAGCCCAGGCCAGTGCTATGGCCCCGGGAGTCCACTGCACCCACCCCCCACCCCACCCCCAAGCGAACCACGTGCGGAGAACAAGGCTCCTCGAGACAATAGTGCATACCCACTAAAAACGGAGCCAAGCATTGCATGCGGTATATCATATCATGCCGCTCACCCTGATGATCTTCCGCACGTGCTCCGGGGGCATGTCCTCCTTGGGCGCCTCCACGAACCCGAACTTCCGCTTGTCGCCGTACCGCTTGGCGTTCAGCTGCTGCCACTTCTTGGCCTACGGGTGCGGAAAGCGGGTAGCAGGGTACACCGGTAAGCCAAGAAGGGCAAGGTGGTGGAAAAGCGGGAGGGTCGTGGCAGGTGTTGTGGTAATACGGTTTGGTGTGAAGCGTATTCCCAACGGTCCCAACCCCCGCGTCTCCGCTCTGGCGCTGGTAGGGGCCGCTGGCACGGATACACAGCCCCCTTTTGTCTTACCATGCTACGCCGCGTGCTGCCAAGCGCACAAAAGGCCCACAACGGAGCGTGCTTCAAGCTGGGTACCGGCGAGCGGCGACGTGGCCCACCCGGCGTCACCCACCGGGCCCCCCCAGACTCCAGCACCCTGAACGCCCCGCGCTATGCCCGGAGGCATACGTGTACCCCGCAGGTGCATGACGTAAAGTCGCGGAACCCACGGCGCACGCTGCGCCTTTGCACGGTAGACCAGGCGCATGACTCGTTGCACCAGTTCACGATAGCGTCACACAGTCAAAGGGATACCTTATGCGCTAAAGCTAGACGGAAAGATGATTTCTTGATCGTTGCCGACGTCATGTTGTGATAGGCTCTGTGTTTTTCGGCAAAGACCGAGATCCCCGTGGCGGGAGCGGAACCCGCTTTGCCGGGCCACTATCCGTGCTCCTGCAACCCCGATAGCATGATCTACTCGTGGTCAATACCAACCTTCTCCTCAAGCAGCTGCTGCTGCTGCGCCTCGCTCATCGGGGCCGGGACCGGCGGCCGAGGCGCTCCGGCTCCGGGCTGAGGCATGGAATGCTGCTGCATGCCTGGCTGGTTGAAGTAACGCGTCTGCTGTGGTGGCACCATGGGCCTCATCATGCCCGGTGGTCCCATCCCTGGCATCATGCCTGGTGGAAAGCCCGGGCGGAAACCACCCGGCGGGGGCGGGGGTGGGCCGCCGCCCTCCATGACGTTCTCAGGTGATAAGGGTGCTCAGGTCTAAATAGAGACGGGAACTTCCGGAAAGGAAAAGGGTAAAACTCCTTGGGCGCCTGCGTCGCGCCTGGCTTGTAGTCTGCGCCTATGCTGCACCACAAAGGTTTAGGAAAGGCAATAGGTTCGACTGCGAATAGTGTTCTGACCGGAAAGCCAAGAGGTGGGTTGTACGGTTGGGCACAACGGTTCAGGGCTTTCTCACGCGGCCGATGGCGCAACGTTGCATAGTGCATGAAAGCCGCTTGCTGTCCTGCATGATGACCAACGATGCGCCAACAACCAACGCTACTAAACTGCCTGTGGGCGTCCGAAGTGCTGTTCGCGCTGTCCAGAACGGCCATCGCGGCAATCAGGAACAATGTTGTGCCCCATGTTAGCTTAATCGCAACCAGTTCAGAGGGCCTGGGACAGACTACCGCCGTGCGCGCTTTGGCAGCGGATGGCCTCAGTGGCAGCCATGGCGCCCTGCGCCGTTTCGCCTCAGAGCCCGCGATAGAGGGTAGCGTCGATCGCACTGGCAATGCTCCCCACTCACCACGGCCAGACGCTGCGCCGGCGCACAGCCAGGCGGACAGGCCTGACCAGGGAGGACGGCGGCAGCAGCAGCAGCAGCAGCAACAGCGGCACAGGCACCAGCGGTGGCACAACGCAAGGCCCGCGGACGGACAGCGGGACGGGGCAGGACACTCCGCAGGAAGCGCAGACGCACCAGGAGGGCAGCCAAGTGCCAGCCAGGAAAACGGGAACGGAGGCGGCAAGTGGGGCCACCGGCAACGCGAGCGGGGGAGCTGGGAGTGGGGACAGGGGCGCAACGGGGCCGCGCCGAACGGCAGCGGTGACGGAAAACGAGACCCTTACCGTCGAGACCGCCCAAATGGGGAGCACCAATCCCAGCACCAATCCCAGGGCCAGGGACAGAGGCAGGGGCAGGTGCAGGGGCGTAACGGGGATCGTGGGTGGGGCCGGGGGCGGGGCTGGCGGCAGCGGGAGGATGACTGGCGACCGCGGCAGTCTCAGTACCAGGGGGGATCCCAGGGTGCAAGAGGAGGCTGGGGCGCCGGTCAGGGCAGCAGCCAGAGACAGGACGCTGACACGGCTTTGGGGTCCCTGGCCCGGGCAGTCCAGGGGAGGTCTCAAGGTGGGGCGGACGGCGGCGGTGGCGGGGGGAGCAGCGGCGCTGCGTCTGACAGCGCACCACCCACACCCGCAGCACCCAACAGCCCAGCCGTGAAAGCCCTCCTCAAGTTCCTCACATCCGCATCCGTACCCAGCACCACCAGCGCCTCTGCAGCCACCAGCTCACCCAGCCCATCCGCAGCCCACCAGCCTCAGCAGCCTCGCCCGCCACGACGCCCTAGCCCCATCCCCAACGCCCCCAGTTCCCCCCAACAGCAGCCTCGCACGGCCCCGTCTGGCTTGCACCCCCTGGGGCACAAGCCCTCCCCACGCATCAGCCCCGAGCTGTTTACGCAGATGGTGCAGGTGTTCAACCGCGCGTGCAAGCGGCAGCGGCTGAGCACGGGCCTGCCGGCCGCGCTGGCGTCGTTGGTGGTGGCGTGCGGGGGCAGGGGCCCGGCGGACCTGTCACGCATGGACCCAGACAGGCTGGTGGACCTGCTGGAGTTCATGGGCAGGGAGCAGGTGCGGCGGTGTGTATGCGTGTGTGTTAGCTGTGTGCCTCGGAAGCATGCAGCTGTCCGTGGAGGCGTGGGCGGAAAAAAAAGGCTAAAATCAATTACAGCACCCCAGAGACAGGGCGCATGTCGGGCGTCTGGCAGCTGGATGAGCGCTTGAAAGAGCAGCTGTTAAGCAGGCTGGTGCAATGCCCCGTTGCATCTCTTCTGGCTCACCCGCAGGTGCTCAATCGGCAGCTGCTGGAGCTGCTCCACCCCGCCCTGCAGCCCTGCTGGGGCACCCACACCCCCGAGCAGCTCGTCAACCTGCTGTACAGCCTGTCCGTACTGTACGACACGGACCGCCTGGCGTCCCTCGGCCGACCCGTGGGTCGCGGCCACTGGGCCGGGCGGGGCGGCGGCGGCGGTGGTAGCGGCGGCGGCGGGCCGGGCTCCGCCCGCCACCTGCTGCTGCTGTTCGACGCCGAGCCGCACGTTCGGGCGCTGCTGGTGGCAGGGCCTTCCAACGGCAGCGGCAGCAGCAGCAACAGCAGCAGCAGCGGCAGCGGGGATGAGGGGCATGGCGACGGCGGCGCTGTGACCTGCAGTGGTAGCGGCGGCGGCGGTGACAGCAGCAGCAACAATCCGTTGGCGGTTGAGGCCAGCCAGGGTGGTGGCGAGGGCGAGGAAGGGGATAGCACCACAGCCGCTGGAGGCGTAAACGCTGACCGGGAAGTCGAGCCGCATGCCTTATCGGCAGGCGGCAAACAGGATGCCCCGGCAGCGGAACAAACAGCTGACGCAGGCCCCGCCGGCTTGCGAGCCGCCCTTGCCGCCCTTCACCTCCCCGCCTCCGGCACAGCAGCAGCGCCGGGCGGGGCGTCCTCGCCCGCCACTTTGCCCGCCGCGGGGTTACCGCCGTACGGCCGCGCCCGCCTGGCACGTGCCTATCTCGCCTTCTACACGTGCGCCATGTCGGGCGTGCAGCACTTCAGCGTGGCGCACTCGCTGCTGGAGACGTTGGCGTTATGTCTGTCGGGCCTGGACCCGGCCGACCCACGGGTCATCGCGGGGGATGATCTGGGTCTGCTCGTACACGGCCTGGCGGGCGTGGCGTCGTACCCTGGGCACGTGCTGGCGCCCGAGCTCATGAGGTGGGCGGACTGGAGGGAGGTGTTCCCTAATCCGAGAGAGAGGTTTTTGCATCAGCGGAAGGGCCACAAACAGTAGGGAATGCTGTGGGATGCCCGCCGCCGTTGGGGCTACAGGGGGCGCATGCGTGGTTCGCATGCCTGTGGCACCCTTGGTCGCACATGCGACCCTGCTGTGTGCCCCACGCTGCCTGTGTGCGATGGCCTGGCACTTGCCGTGGCTTAGTGTGTCGTCAGTCCCTGATGTCCTGGCCCCGCTGCCACAAATGCGTTTATTGCTCCCGTCGTGCTGCATCCGCAGGCTGGCTCGCGCCGCCCACGCGCGCTCCCCCGAGATGCAGCCCCACGTGCGGGCGCTGCTGGCGGCGCTGCCGGCCGACCACTGGGCGCTGCCGCCCACCGCCACGTGGCGGGCGGCCATGGCGCCCGGGGAAGGGCATGTGGCACCGGCGGCAGGCGCGGCGGCGGGCGCAGGGTCCGGCGGCCGGGAGGGTGTACGCGCGTGGTAGGCGAACGGAGCGCGGCGTAAGGTCGGGAACATGGGATGTGTTGCGGGGCTGATGCGTTGGGGCTTGGATTGCATTTGTGTGGGTGGCGAGGCGAGAGAACAGGGGAACATTGTAGGTTGGGGACGGGGGGGGGGGGGGGGGAGGGGGGGGGGGGGGGGGGGGTTGCAGGTGGGTGAGGGGGGGGGCAATGGGGGGTCATGGAAGGGGGGGAAGGGGAGGGCATTGGGGGATTGGGGGGGCAACTGGG
>VFQN01002881.1_pt1 | contig 25649 bp, 39 predicted proteins | sample 3512371 | NCBI WGS metagenome assembly VFQN01 (sample SAMN10412370, study PRJNA504923) | tailings metagenome | isolation source: Replicate 2 from Balatoc abandoned mine | place: Philippines: Itogon, Benguet | collected 2017-08-28 | reverse complement strand
GCCTGAAAAGTGGGTTCCGGAGCGTCGAATTTGTATCAGGCGAATAATTATCGCTATGCTTGGGAAGTACCGGCGAAACCCTAAATCGCGGAAATTTAAGATCACTACGGTATGGGACCAGGGCAGCTCTCCTGGTAGGGACAACTTCCGCCTGACTGACTGGCCGTAGTTGATCAGGCTGGCTTCAGCACAGAGCAGTTGCCTTGGCAGCCACTATGTAACCTGTTCTGCAACTGTGCTCAACACCCACGACAGCAGGTTGCAGTGTATGACGGCCCAGCCAGGGGAGCCCTCCCGCATCTCTACGTTGCCCATCACCGCTGCTTCGCTTCCCAACCCCGTACTGATCGGATTTCCCCTCACCACGCACGCTCCGTCCCGCCCTTGGGTGGGGTTGGGGCTGCCGTCGGGCGTGTGCAACCTGTGTGTGCAGCGTCGGGTGCACTTGTGATCCAGTGTTACACTGTGGTCAAATATACGGACGGAGACACAGCAATGGCCTCTTGGGCCTTAGGCACGAGCCGGGAGGGCTCGAAACACGGGACTACGCCTGCACACGCGGGGTTCTACTCACCTAGGGCAAACCGCGGCCCCAAGCCGGCACAGGCTAGAGGGCAGACCCAACCCACATACACAGCCCCCGCACCGCGATTGCAGAAGTCAGCAGCCTGGCCTAGTAACCGCACATGCCATCGCATTGTAGTCCTCCTAGCTATGCTCTGAAACATGCGTAGTACCTCCCCTCGCTGCATCCTGCTACACAACACCCGCACACACAACGCCAAGAGAGACCAGCGATAGGCAGCACGCCAGGGCCGCAGGCACAGCAACCAAGCCGAGCACAAGGCCCGGGAATAAGAGCCATTCTGGGCGCCGGAGCCACACGCAGCAAGGCAGCACACCACTCGCCAACCCACAACGGCGGACACGCGTGTGTAGTTAACAAGTGCGCGATTTAACCTCACGTTGAGCCCCAAGCCCACAGCACGTGGATGGCGACCTGTGAGCACGAGGCACGAGACACGTACCAACGGGTACGGCAACCCCGATTAAGGCGGTACCTGTCAAGTTCACGTCCTACGTATGTGTAGGTAGGGTTGGAACTAACCTGTAAAGCACGCAGGTGTCATCAGCTTTCTACACCAGTTGGGTATGGTGCACGCATGCACTTACGGCCTCGTGTCCCACGTTCCGAGTACCGGTACACTCGGTACCTTTGCTGCTCTTGAGCGGGTGAGCATCAACTCCACCCGTCCCTACCCCTCGTGCGTCGCCCTTCAGTGCAAACGGCTGCAACGAAAACGGCTGCTCTAGGCCTGCCCCATCACTTTACACTACATACCCCACAAAACTCTTGTACGCTGCGCAGCCCTTTGTTGCATTTGGGCTTAAAACCACATCGCACCACCCACGGCCCCTGGGTCCCGCCCAAGCCTCCGCAGCTTCCCCTGCTGCCCCTTAATACACCGCCCCGCAGCTCCACCCCCAGGTGCCGCTCAGCCTGCTCCCGCTTTCCAGCGGACCCGCCGCCTCTGGAGACATGCCGGCGCAGAGGCCTACAGCGGAGGCGCACCCCTGCTGTATCCTCTCTCTTGCATGAAGGCCACCGCCTCCGGGTCCCGCCCCAGCCTCCGCAGCTCCCGCTGCATCCACTCCACGCCGCCCTGCAGTGCCGCCTCCAGCTCCTGTTCCGTGCGTCGAGGGCTCTCTATCTCCTCCCGGTTGCCGCTGCCCGCCAATGCAGCCAACATCGCCGCTGCCCCCAGGCTGATCCGCCAACGGCTGCCCAGCGTGCGGCCGACGGACACACTGGCACGCTGCAGCCTGGGCGCGTCCAGCAGCACGGGTAGCAGCGCGGAGGCGACCGCGAAGCTCGAGTCCCACCAGCCATACGCCCCCTGGGGCACCTCTAGGTGCAGCTGCCGCAGGCGGGGCAAGCGGGCCAGCAGCGGCACCGTGGCGGGGGATACCAGGCAGCAGACCTTCAGCTCCTGTTGAGGGGTGGGTCGCACGGGGAGAGCGCTTGAGTTGCACCTGGCACCGTAAGTCTAGGCATGGCTACTCTGTCGGGGTTTTGCAGCTGCATGGATGGACACACGTTCCCATCGGCAGCGGCAATGAATGGGACGGATGGCACGCTCCCTCTACGCCCGGTGACTCAGTGGGCCAGGCTTGGCAGGGCTCGGTCCCATGATGCGGGCTCCCGCTTGCAGGCCAGAAGCTACGGGATCGCTAACCCACCTCCAGCTCCGGCAGCTGCTCCACCAGCGCCAAAATGTCCCTGCCAGCCAGCACCAAGCCCTTCAGCTCCAGCCTCCGCAGGCCCAGCGGCCGCAGTGCGCCAAACAGCCGCACGTGGCCGTCCCCCGCCGTCGGCCATGCACTGGCCGGGCACTTGAACTCGCAGCCCAGCATCAGCCCGTTGCTGCTATCCCACCTGCCATGCAGCAGCCGCACCGCCTCCAGAACCTTGTTGAAGCTCGGGCAGAATGGTGGCGGCGGCAGTTGTACGCCGCCGCCTGGGCCCTGCTCAGCCCCCTGCGCAGCCCCGCCCCCTGCCGGTCCGCCAGGCCCAGGCTCGCCAGGGTCAGCGTCGTCGTCTGAGTCTATGTACGAAATGTCCACCCCTCTGGGCAACCAGTGTAGCTCCTCCACGTGGATCCGCGTGAGCCCAGGGGGGAGCGCCAGCGCGAGCAGGGCGCGGACGCACAGCGGCCTGGTGAAGCGCAGCTCCTGCAGCGCGGCCGGCAGCGGCACGGAGCCCGGCGCGCACTTGGCCAGCCCAGGCATGAGCCCGTCCTCATCTTTAATGCGAAGGCTTGTCAGCTGACTGCAGGATGCTGCCAGCAGCCGCATGTCCTGCTGCCAGATACGAGTGTTCTTGATGGTCAGGCTTGTGAGGTTGGGCAGCGGCTGGAGCCACTCCCCGCCCAAACCCATATCCACCATCAGGTTGAGGCTGGTGAGGTGCTGTGCGTTGCCCAGGACGGTCCCCAGCAGGTCGTCGTACGTGGTCCAGAGCTTGAGGGAGCAGAGGTTGGGGAGTGCACCAAGCGCCCGGGCCAGCTCCTTTACGGAACTGTTGTATGTACCGTCGGCTGAGTGCTGCAGTCCTATCCGTAAGTGCTGGAGGCCGGTGCAGCAGGCGACAGCGTCTGCCAGGGACGGCGGAATCTCGTCCATGCCAAAGAACTCATTGTGGAGGAATGTGAGGGATGTCAGCTGCGGAGCGCAGGCGGTGAGCATGCGGCTCAGGCTGGGAGCGACTGCGCCGAGTTGCTCGTCGATGTAGAGGTTGAGGGAGGCTAGGTGGGGGGCGGCAGAGCGCAAGGCGGAGGTGAGGGCGTCGGTGTAGGTGAGCTCGCCGAGGGTGAGGTGCGTCAGGGAGGGCTTGAGGGTTGGGCACTTGACGAGCTGCTGCTGGTGGTGCTCGGCGAAGGTCGACAGGATCCTCACCCTGCGGTGTGATGCGCACGGGTGCGAGGAAGGCAGGAGGGCGCAGCCGGTTGGACAGGACATCGCGCTGACACAACTCTGGACAGAGGGTTAGCTGGACAAGTCTTACGCCCACGTGCACTATCGCCCTTGACGGCAAGTTGTGTAAGGGTGGCAAGGGTTGCGCAGTTGGGTGTTTGGGACAACGTACTGACACGACCCACTGTGAACAGTGATGCGCAAGAAGACAGGAAGCCGCAACGGACGGGACGGGACAGCACACTAGCACGCTGGATAGAGGCTTATCTTTACAAGACTTTCCCACGTGCACTGGCGCTTTGGGCGGCAGGTTATGAAAACTGGGTGCACAAGACTTACGCTGCTGCTGAACAGGGGTCGTCATCGTCGTGGTCGGTTCTGTCGCTTGAAGTGCCTTCGCCCGCATGTGCTGCGTCATCCTCATCTCCACTGGGGTTCAGGAATAGCTCCACAGGGCGCGCGCCGCGACGTAGCACTCCACGAAAGCAAGCAACGGCCTCCAATGCCGACTGGCCGGGCACAGCCAATGCCTCCACCGCCCTGTCGGCGATATCACGAGCCTCACGACACGTTGAACGCAGGAGTATTCGTTCTTTCGTACCCAAAGAAGGAATTATGTAAGGTGTGACGCTGAGGAAGTAGTCGCTCGCAGCCGAACGAAGTTTGACGGTGTCAGTCATAGTAACACAATTTGCCGATCACTTCATAAGCATAAGCATGCACAAATAGACATCCCGCTTAAGCATGGTCCTGCTGTCTCTTGCCGACCGTTGCAAGCTACAACTTGTAGTACTTATACGGCGCGCGTCAAGGGCAAGCCAGGCCTGCCGTCCTGAAGAAGCCTTTACCAGCTTTATATGTCATAGGCATCACACAAAACAAAGGCCAAGGCGGAGGAGAAGAGTCAAGGGGTGGGGGCAACCCAACGGACCCTGGCAGTGGACCGACCTGAACCGACGCCGCCCAAATAGTGCGCAACAGGAAGGCTCCCATGGAAGTGAAGGTCTCCCAAATGCCCCAAGAAGCATGCAAGGGGCGGTCTCCCATGGCGACCTCCCTTACAGGAAGCGGCCCTACTGCATATGCGAAGGTCTTCCCAACACACTGTGCGCAATGAGGGCCCGGCTAGGGGCGAGCCCCTGTTTGCAGACTTGGGCTTTTGCACCCTCGCAGGGCCCGGGACTGCCAGTATAAACCATCCCGCAGACATGGACACGTACGCACGTTGATATAGATCTTGTCACGTTCCAGAGCCCAGCCCTGACCATCTGGTGCAAAGCAGGGGACGAAGGGGAGCTTCCCTGGTGCGAAGCGCTCACCAGCACCTCAAATGTGCGCGGCTGGTGGATGCGAACGGCTCAGCGTTTTGGGCGAGCCAACAGGCCCCGAACCCACGCAACTGTCCACTCGTGCCAGCCATACGGTATGACATCCAGGGCAAACCAGGAGATCAGGGGACCAAACCGACCTCAAAGTGACATAGCACGGCGACGTAACACCGTACTGCATAGAGACATAGGCGAGCAACCAGGCGAACAACAGCAGACGCTTGCGTCCCTGCACGTAAAGCAAAGTAGCAACCTGCGCCTTGCTTGCAAAACCAAGCAAGCAACGGGACACGCAGCCTCCAGCAACTAGCTAGTTACAATACAACGCAACCCCCGCCTCCTTGTCCACGCAACAACAAGCCCCCTGCGTTCTCCTAACCTCGGGCGCTGCACTCCACAGCCACGGCACGTAAGCGTCCCGCCCTGCCCAGCCAGTCCTCGCCCACCTTCACAGCCTTGCTCCCTCAACAACACACAGCACACTGCAAGCACCTGCCTCCTACCCATCCTGACCAGTACCGTTACGTGCCCGCCCTGTCCCCTCCCAGTGCGCCCGACCCCACAGCCTACACCTTCCTTGCTAAGCCACGGGCCCAGGCACGCCCCTGCTCATCACATCTTGATGAACATCACCCCCTCCGGGTCCCGCCCCATCCCCCGCAGCGTCCCCTGCAGCCACCGCACGCCCCTCCGCATCGCCGCGCTCAGCCGCTGCCGCGCCTGCCCCTCCTCCCGCTCCTCGTACGCCCGTCCCGACCCGTCGCCGTACACGTGGACACGTGGCCGGCTGGGGCCGTACAGCAGCAGCGGCATGAGGGCGGCGGCCACGGTGCTGCCTTCCGGGGTGCACCACGTGTCCGTGCCGTGGCCCAGGGTCAGGTGCAGGGCCAGGCGGTCCAGGCGGGGCAGGCGGGCCAGCAGCGGCACGGCGCCGGGGTGCAGCTGGCAGTCGAGGATGAGGTCCTGTAGGGCCAAGGCCAGGGAAGGCAGGGGAGTGGGGAAGGGCAGGGGGGCATGGCCGCATGAGGCGAAGGGCAGGTTGCAGTTTAGGATGAGGTCATGGGGGCGGGGTGAAGCAGGGGAGGTCAAGGTTGGGGGAGGCAGGGGGTTGGGTAAGGGTAGGGAGCATGCGGGTGAGGGAGCGCAGCAGGGGGAGGGCGGAGCAAAATATGCGTGCGGATCAACTCTGCCCGAAAGGCTAGGCAACGGGACACAGCGGGCGAGGCAGAGGTCAAGGAGAGGAGCGGTAAGGAACATGGGTCTGAGGCAGCGTACGGTAGTAGACAGTGACCGACGAGTGACAAACCTTCCCACCTTGACCTGCAGACCTAAGCAGCGCCCCAAGTGATGCCATTTCCAGAGGGCCACTGTGCGCACATACGGGATGCTGGCCTCAAGCCGTACGTCTTTGCATTTGCGCGATTCCAAGCCCACCTCCAACTCAGGCAGGTGCTCCACCAACGCCGCGACGTCTCCAACCTCCAGCACACAGCGCGACAGCTCCAGCCTCCGCAGCCCCAACGGCCACAGTGCCGCGAACAGCCGCACGTGGCCGTCCCCCGCCGTCGGCCAAGATATGGGCGAGGGCTCCCACTCGTACTGCAACGTCAGCCCCTTGCTGCCGTCGAACCTGCCGTACAGCAAACCCACCGCCTCAAGCAGCTCGTCGAAGCCGGGGCAGGGGGAGGCTGCGGAGGGAGGGGCAGCTGCGCCGCCGCCGCCGCCTTGGCCCACGTGGCCGCCCCTGCCCGCCTGCCCCTCCCACGCCTGCTCGCCTTGGTCACTGTCGTCGCCGCCGTCACTGTCACTGCCACTGCCAGAGCTGCTACCCGAACCAACCCCGTCTGAGGCCCCGTCTGAGGAGCCGTAAGAGGCACCGCCGTCGGAGGCGCCACTGGAGGCGGCGCCGTCGGAGGCCGCGCTGTCGGTGGCCCCGTCGTCTGCGGCGCCGTCGGAGGCGCTATCGGAGGACCCGCCGTCGGAGGACCCACCGTCAGAGGCCCCGCCGTCAGAGGCCCCGCCGTCAGAGGCCCCGCCGTCAGAGGCCCCGCCGTCGGAGGCGCCACTGGAGGCCTCGCAGTCGGAGGCGCCGCCGTCGGAAGCGTCTCCACTGCTGTCCGCCGCCCCGTTGCTATCTGCCGCACCGTCCCACGGCATGCCCAACGCGTCAACCTCGTCAGAGTTCCCGCCACCGCCTGAGCCATCGCTGTCCGAGGCCCCGTCACCGTCCGAGGAACCCCCTCCCTCGCCTCCCCAGCCGCCTCCGCCGTCTAAGCCCCCGTCACCATCCAGGGACGCCGCATCGTCCTCACTCCAGCCACCATCACCTCCCGAGCCGCCGTCACCGCTGACGGAGGCCCCACCGCCGTGCCCAACATCCTCCGAGGCCCCGTCACCGTCCAGAGATGCCCCATCCTCCTCATCCCAGCCGGCCCCACCGTCCCAGCCGCCGTCACTGCCCACAGAGCCCCCACCGTCATCGCCAGAGTCGCCGCCATCCTCCAACAAGCCGTCACCGTCAGAGGACTCGCCGCCGTCAGAAGAGTCCCCATCCTCCGACGCGTCATCCTCCCCACCCGGCCCCATTTCCCTGCCAACGAATGGCGGCGGGGGCGCCACCCGCAGCTTCCACAGCCCCAGGCGCGTCAGCCCCGGCGGCAGCTGCAGCTCCAGCAGCTCCCGCGGCTCCACCTCGCTGCTGAGCTGCAGCTCCTGCAGGCCAGCCGGCAGCGGCATGCTGCCCCGCTGCACTGGCCCGTCGTACGGCGCCGTACGGCAGTCGACGTACCCCTGGACGCACAGGTACGTCAGCCGGGGCAGCTCGGCCGCCAGCTGCTGCGCCTCCGCCTTGCCCCTCACCGGGATGTCCAGCGTCAGGCGGACCAGGTTGCGCAGGGGGCGCACGATGTCCGGCTGGTAGCGTGTCCAGGCGCCGGTGAGGGAAAGACACGTGAGCTGCGTGAGGCTGGCGATGGCGGCCGCTACGGCGGTAGACTTGCCGCTGCAGCAGTACATGAAGTCGAGGGAACGGAAGGACGGGAGCGAGTGCAGGGCGTGGGTTACGCGGAGCACGGCCTGCTCTTGGGGGAAGGCACCTCACTTGATGTCCGGCTACACCACCGCACCTCTTGGTGCATCGGCTGTCCCCCCCGCCCGATCCCCCCCCCCCGCGCCAACCGTTTCCGGTTCAGTGACTGTGCCGCGCCGCGGTGACCCCTCACGCCACCGGCGCCTGCACCACACCAGCGGGGCCACGTGCCATCTCACCACGTGGGCTGTGCAAGGGCCCCCGAGCCTCCCCGTGTCTGCTGGCATCCGATCCGTCTAGCTCACCGTCAGACGTCCATGCCCTGCAGTTATCTGTTTCCATTTTGTGACCTCATACTTTAGTTGTTTGAACCTCCTTTGTTGCCTTGTTCCAGGCGATACCGTAGTCGTCCATGGTCATCTCTGCACGCCTGCACGTGGTGTGGGGGCCGGGTGGGGGCAGGGGCGCACACAGGTGAACGCATGGGCGGGCAGCGATGACAGGAGGGACGGCGGCGCAGGGTGCAGCGCAGGAGCAGTGGGGTTGGTACAGGATGCAGAACTCACAACCCATCAGGCACTGTGCGTGCCAAGCGGCCTGCTCGCACTACACTGGCACGCGGGGAACACCACTCCGGCCTGGTAGCACGAGTACAGTGCACGCACAAGCAGCAGCGGACCAGCATGGGCCCACCCTGCCCCACCGCCCTCAAGGCAGAGCAATAAACAAACATAGCAGTAAGGGACTACGGCCCAGGTGAGCCTCCTTACCGGTCCACAAGCTAGCCCACCAGCTCCGGGTTCCGTCCCATCTGACGCAGCCGCTGCCGCACCCTCTCCACGCCCGCCACAACCACTGGCTGCCGCCGCAGATACGCCTCGCAGAACAGGCGTACGGAGATCCGAACTCGCTGCAGGTCAGGGGCGTACAGCACTACCGCCATGAGGGCGGTTGCGACCGAGGCAGCATTCCATTCGGCCTCATCAGGCCCCAGCAGCAGGCAAACGCGTAGCTCCCGCAGACGGGGCAGGCGGGCCAGCAGCGGCACCACCTCAGGGTGCACCTCGCACGTCAGGTCCAGGTCCTGTGCGGTGTGCCAAGGCGTGGAGGTGGTAGGGCTTAGAAGGGTGCAGATACGTAGGCAGGCGTAAGTCTGGGGCGGACATTATCAGGGGCTTCGCAGCTGCGGACAAAGTGGTTTCGAGAATACCCGTTGCCTGCCTAGTGTTGCATGGCGCCTCGAGCTTACAATGCACCTGTGCTCCCGCCCTGCCTCACTTCGCCAACCCCCAACGACGCCACCCCCGTAACCCACCTCCAGCTCCGGCAGCTGCTCCACCAGCGCCATCACGTCCGGCACCCCCAGCGCGCACTTTACCAGCACCAGCTTCCGCAGCCGCAGCGGCTTCAACGCAGCGAAAAGCCGCGTGTAGGCGTCCCTCGCAACCAGGTACCGGCCACAGGAAGAGCCACCACCCCCAATTGTAACAATCAGCCCCTCGCCGTTGTACCTACCGTGCAGCAGCCCCACCGCCTCCAGCAGCTCATCGAAGGCCCCACTGCCTACCTGCCCCGGCCCCTCCTCCCCGACACTGCCGCTGCCAGAGCCGCTTCCCGACAACCCCTCGTCTGATGCCCCGTCAGCCCCACCTGCAGCGGCTGCAGGTAGGGTTACCCAGATGGCTCCAAAGCTCAGCCGCGTCAGGCCGGGGCCCAGCTGCAGGAGCTGCCTTGGCTTCATGCGGCACCTCAGGTGCAGCTCGCGCAGGGAGGCGGGGAGCTCCGTGCAACCATCCACTTCAGTGTCATCGCCATCCAGCTCGAGGTACGTGAGTCGGGAAAGGTGCTGCACGTCCGCCAGCTTGTCGCCGTCATAGGACGTGGTGAGGTGGACCAGGTTTTGCAGCGGCCGCAGCGCTGCCAAGCTAAATGGGCCGCTGGCAACGAGCCTGGTCAGCTGCGTCAAGCTGCCGATGGCATCCTCCACAAGGGACTCCGAATACAGGATGTCGCTGACCTTGAGGTCGAGAGAGTGGAGGGACGGCAGCGCGCGGGTTGCCGTGGCCATCCGTGTAAGCATTTGCACCGTTGTGCGCGAGGCATTGAGGCCCTCGTCGTCGTCGACGTCCTCCTCGCCGTCAGATGGGTCGGTGTAGTAGTTGATGCAGTACTGCAGGTGCTGCAGGCGGGTGCAAATGGCGATGGCGTCGGCCAGGGACTGCGGGATGGAGAGCAGGTCTTGGTTGCCCAAGGTGAGGCTGGTGAGGCTGGGGGCGCAGGCGGTGATGAGGTGGTGTAGGCCGGGGCTGGCGGAGTGGAGCCCGGCGTCTGGGAGGTCCAGGGAGGACAGGTGGGGGGCGGCGGAATGCACGGCGAAAGCCAGGGCCATGGTGAAGGGGACTTCGTTTAGGTACAGGTGGGTGAGAGAGGGAGGGGGCACGACGGGCTGCTGCTGCTGTGCAGGTATTATTTGCTGATGCTGAACGAAGAGGTCCAGCACTGCCAGGCTGCGGTCACAATAAGGCAAGAGTCTGTCAGCAGGGCTGCGCCACCGAAGTAGATCAAGGCGAGGAGCAGCTGCACTGCCGTGTTCGACAAGAATGGTTCGCGGACAATGCACGCAGTGCAACATTGTGCGACATCGAGGATGTCCTTTCCATTCGTAGCAGTATCGTGCACATATCAGGGCTTGCCGTGCCGCATCGCTCACAGACGTGCGAAACTTACGCTTCGTCCGAGCGAGCGTCCGCCGCGTCCTCGATCACAAGAAGCAGATATAACTGAGCAGGACGAGCCCCACGGGATAGCACGCCGTCCAAAAACGCTGCGAACTGGTCCAAACTGACCGAGTTAACGGTCGTCACAGTCGTGATGGCTCTATCGACGACAACACGGCCCTCCCGACATGCCGCCCGCAGGGCCAAGCGTTCAGGTTTGTCCAGAAAAGTAACGAGGCGAGGCCCAAAGTCTCGCAGGTTGAAAGTGTAGCTCATTATTGTTACGGGACTTGACAGAAGAAGCGCACTAGGGTTCATAAGCAACGCGTGAACAAGAACGCGCAAACATACAGAACCAGTAACAAGACATCTGTATGGCTCACCCTTTTGCGACATCGCGGGACCTGTTCTTGCCTTGGGCAGACATGCATACTGCTCCCATCCCCACTCCCCACTCCGCTGCCATCCACAAGGCTCTACTTCAACCCCCGCTCCACTCAGGCCATGCATGCGCCACAGCTCGCTCCACTCCAGCCATGCATGCGCCTCATCAGCTTGCTCAAAGTCAGTAAAAAAAGGCTCGGCCTGGCTGTGGCAACTCGACGCCCCTCGTGCCTCAGTCCAACCTGCCTGCAACCACTGTCCATCCACAAACCTGCAACACCGCACAGCCGTACAGCAGCTGGTCCAAACCTGGCCAAACTAAGAGGCAACACTGTATACCGCAGACGACCGTTCACCGCCCGCATTGCCCCGCACACAGTGCGCTGTCCCTGTAGGGAGGGCATGCAGGTGCTAAGACACCTAGCGGTGCCACGCACGACATCACTATTACCGATATCGTCTGATCGTCTACTACAAGCGTCTTCAGCAAGCATGTCTTCAGCAAGCATGTCGCCGTAGTGTCAATGCCTCCACCGCCTCAGGTCCCGCACCCTGCCGGTGCCCGTCACCGTGTGCATGTGTTTGGCACATAACAGCACCTGCATGCCCTCTCTACACCGAACTCCCGCTCATGGTATCTGCCTGTCGTACTGCGCTCCCCCACACCCACCTATCCCCCTATGCTGCCAACCCATTTACAGCTCGGTCATCACCACCACGTGGGGTCCAACTCCATTCCGGTACCAGATCACAACTGCCCCAACCCTGTCCTATGGTGCAAGGCACAGTGGCCCCCATACGCCCTGCGCCAGACTCCGCAGCTTCCCCAGCAGTACTACAAGGCGCCCCATTCCCCGCGGCGCCCTCCTGCCGTCCTGCGGTGAACCTCCCCGAACGCTGGACATTCCCTACACCACCGTCTCCGCGCCCGGGTCCCTCCCCAGCCTTCCCAGCTCCCCCAGCACCCACTCTATGCCGACCCGCAGCGCCGGCCCAAGGTCCTCATCAATGGTGCTTGGGCCCGCTCAGCAAGGAACTGTAGCCCAGCTCAAGGCGAGCCCTCTGCAGCCTCGGGGCGCCCAGCAGCAGCAGCGGCGGCACCAAGGCCGAGGCACAGGCCCCGGAGCTAAGCCACGCGTCCGTGACGCAGCCGTGTGTCATTAGGCAAGTGCGCAGCTTGGCCAGGTGCGGCAGGCGGGCCAGCAGCGGCACGGCGCCCCACGGGTGCAGGTGGCTGTGCAGGACCAGGTCCTGCAGGGCGGGCCACAAACACAGGATGTGTAGCGCGCGTGCAAGTGGGGGGAGTGTAATGCGGCATCTTCAGGGCTGTGGGCAGTGGCGCCCACGGGTGGCTGCAGGGGCTGCACGTGGGCTGCCGGTGGCCGCATTCCCCAAGGCTGACCCGACACCAGTGCTTTCGTTGCGTTCGAAGGACGTGAAATGCTGTCAGATTAGCCAAGTTCCTATGCCCATTTGTTTTGAAATGTAGATTATGTGGGCAGAGCGGGCCTGGTCTGTAACACGTTTGGGGTGTGTCCAGTACTGATACAGCCGTAATCTCGTCCGTTATTGATGAACCCCTGGCTGACATCCCCCAGGTGCTACCCCTCACCTGTGGCCCATAACCCACGAGCCACCATCCAATCCGGCCGCTTGCTCGCTCAAGGCATGCGCGCCTCCTGTCCCAGCACAGCCCCAGCCCCAGCACAGCCATGACTAGCACCAGTTGTTTCAACTGCGTATGCCACCCTCCCCAATGCCTCTTCCCACACCTCGTCCCGCCACCCCTTTAACCCACCTGCAGCTCCGGCAGCTGCTCCACCACCTCCAGCACAACCCACCCCAGCGCCAGCCACCGCAGCCGCCATGGCCGCAACTTGCTGAAGAGCGGTGTGTAGCCGTCCCCTGTCACAGACCAGGGCCTCTCGCCCCACAACAGGATACGGTACCCATGAGCCCCTCGCCGCCATCGAGCCTGCCATGCAGCAGCCCCACACATGCACCAGCTCGCCGTCGCCTGGGTAGGGGGAGGGCGACAGGGCGGCAGCGGCCGCTCCGCCGCTGCCGTCGCCTGGGCAGGGGGAGGGGGGAATGCAAGGGACGCCCCGCCTGCCTGCCCCTGACCCTCCGCCCCTGCCAGGGCCGCTGCCCGGCACGCCCCCGGCTGACGGCCAGTTCGCCGTGTGGCGCACTGTCGCCATCTGACGCACTGTCGCCGTCTAACACCCGTCTTCATCTGATGCGCTGTCGCTGTCTGACGTGCTGTCGCTGTCTGATGTCCCGCCTGAGCCGGACCCGCTGTCGCTGTCTGACGTCCCGCCGCCGCCTGGCCCGCTGTTGCTGTCTGACGTCCCGCTGTCACCGTCTGACGTAGCACTGTCTTCTCCCATGGACACCCCGTCTTCCACGGCACCGCTGCCGTCCGAGTCACTGCTGCCGCCTGAGGACCACCCATCGTCGTCACGGTCCTCCTCTCCGCCCGCAGGCTCACCCAACCCGGCGGCAGGCGGTCCCCCAGCACTGCTACCACCCAGGCCGAGACGACGGGAGGCAGGTAGTGCACTGCCTGACCCACCTGCTGCCGCTGCAGGGGGCGTGTCTCTCCCAAGGACCGGTATCACAACGCCACCCACGCTCAACCGCGTCAGGCTGGGGGCTAGCTGCTGCAGCTGCAGCAGCTTCCTTGGTGACATGTAGCAGTCCAGCTGCAGCTCGCGCAGGGAGGCGGGGAGCTGCGTGCAGCCGTCCAGGTCCGCCGGTTTGTAAGACCAGCCATTTAGCTGGAGGTACGTGAGTTGGGAGAGCGGCTGCACGTCCGTCAGCTTGTGCGGTGCACGAAGCTCGGAGTTCATAGTCAGGTGGACCAGGTTGTGCAGCGGCCTCACCACCGGCAGGCTGAACGGGCCCGCGAGCGTCAGGCTGGTCAGCTGCGTCAGGCCGCCGATAAAGGCGTCCACCGCCGACGGCTCCTTAAAGTCGCCACCGAAGTCCAGGTTGAGGGAGCGGAGGGACGGCAGCGCGCGTATCGCCTTGGCCATCCGCGGCATCCGCACCGCCAACTTCTCCAATTTACGGCTGGGCATGCCGTCGGCTTCCTCCTCGTCGCTGCTAGTCGACTGTCCATTGCCAGGTCTGAACTTGTCTAACAAACATAAGCCAAGGTGCTGCAGGCGGGTGCAGGCGGTGATGGCGTCGGCCAGGGGCTGCGGCACAAAGTTCAGGCTCTGGTACCTGAAGGTGAGGGAGGTGAGGGTGGGGGCGCAGGTTGTGATGAGGCGGCACAGGCCCGGGGTGGCGGCGGCCAGGTCTTCGTGGAACTCAAGGGCAGATTCTATGGTGAGGGAAGCCAGGTGGGGGGCGGCGAAGCGCACGGCGGAGGCGAGGGTGTCGGTGAAAGGGACGTAGCGCAGGACGAGGTGCGTGAGGGAGGGGGGCGGAACGAGGCGTTGCTGCTGCTGCTGGTGCGGGTGCTGCTGCTGCTGCTGCTGCTGCTGTCGTGGTAGTGTCTGCTGATGATGAACGAAGAGGGCAAGCACTTCCAGGCTGCGGACACAGCAAGATAAGAGTGTGTCAGGGCAGCCTGTACTGAAGCAGTCCGAAGCCGCAGAGGAGCACGCGTTGAATGCGGTGGTTTATGCGTGCAGTGTAACACTGTGTGACGTTGGGGATGCCCCTTTCATTTGCCCGCAGCATCGTGCACGCGGAGCTTGCCATGCTGGACTTACGTAGTGTTCGAGCGTGTCCGCGCGTCCGCGAAAAAGCTCTCAAAAACATGTAGTCGAGTCGGACGGGACCCACGGGATAGCATGCCATTCAGAAACGTTGCAAACTGGTCCGGCCTGGCCGAATTCTCGGTCGTCACAGCCGTGATGGCGCCATCGACCGCAACACGGCCGTCCCGGCATGCCGCCCGCAGGGCCAAGCGATCGGGTTTGTCAAGAAATTGGACCAGAAGAGGCCCAAAGTCTCGGAGATTAAACGTGAAATTCATAGTGTTAACGGACAGCAACCAAGAAGAGACACGCTCGGATAGAATGTTTACACAATATCTGATTGGCTCGCCCATTTGCGACATTAATCACATCCTCTCCATCCCTCTCTCATCAGACTCATCGGCAGGAGCAGGGGAGACGCCTGGGCAGGAGTAGTGGCGTCAGACCAGACTGAGTAGTGCAGGTCCTGTTGGCGCATGCAGGTGGCTATCGCGTCGGCCAGGGGCTGGGGTAAGGTGTTGACGTTGTGGTCGGTGAAGGTGAGGGAGTTGAGGGTGGGGGCAGGTGGTGGTGGCACACGCAGGCCGGGAGGTGGCGGCCAGGTCCTGGGTCAGACACGTCCGATGCGGCCAGGAGGGGGGCGGCGGAGCGCGCGGCGGAGGCGAGCGCCTCGGTGAAAGGGAGTGCCATACCTCTGAAGGGGACGTTGCACAGGACGAGGTTAGTGAGGGAGGGGGGCAGCACGAGGCGCTGCTGCTGCTGTCCTGGTATCACGTGTTTCGCTCTTGCCCCGAAGGGGCAACAGGCGTTCACCCCTTTTGGGACAGCGACAGGTGCTTAACGATGAGGGCAAGCACTGCAAGACTGCATTTTCAGTCACTGGCGACGAGGCTCCCGAACAGCGCCCGCCTACAGCTGCTAACAGCTGCCTTGCCAAGCGCACCAGCATGTCCCACTTGTGGACTGCGCAGGACTGCGCGAAGGCCCATCACTCGGCGGCTGCTCGGCGGGAGTAGCAGGGCACGGGCCTTCCCCAGCGCTGTCCGTTGCCGGCCCAGGTTACGCGCCCACAGCTTAAGGGCTTTGAGGCTGCACGGAGGCCCGATGCAGCCATACGTCCACGGTGCCGGAAGGGCCTCGGTTGCAACACACTTCGTGCGCAGCGCCTGTCGCCCTGTGCTCAGGTGCAGCCACGCACACACGAGGCGTGGCTAGGGCACGCCAACACCGCACACGCATACCGTGATGGGCATCAGAGCCTGCAGACGGCCTCGAGGCGCCATGCCACGACCACCGTGCAACAGCCCGCGCTTTACGATGTTGATATGGCCAATTTCCTTCAGCCAGGTGGTGTGGGCATGTGATCCTTGCCGTCCTGCCATGCATCCATCCAGATCCATTATTGTACGGTACAGTAACACGTAATCACCTTTTGTGGACCGCAGCGCAGGGAGCCCTCGGCAGGGGCTGGCATGCCCATTTGCTCTTCGCCTGCCATGTCATACGCCAATGCCTCCGCAGTGGCAGTGGTACGGCTCCACGGCCCGCTCAGGGCCCCACTCGACAATGCCCTTGAGTGCAGGCATAACGCTCAGAACTACTTGTTAAGCAATACAACACCACACGTCACACCCGTGCGCCTCCCAGTGATGAGCTGGCCTTACAGTACCAGTTCGTCCCGCGGGACAAACCACCACTGGATCCCCCGGCTTGCCCCAGGCCTGCCGTGGGGTCTGGTAGGCGGCCATTGGCGGTCTGGATGATAGCCCCTTCGCGGCACATGCCGGCACAGATGGTGATGGCTTGGATTAAGACTGACCAAAATGCCGGCACAAGCATACCGTACCGCCAACACCCCCCTGTCCAGCGCCCTCCAGTCTGGGTGTCAGGTTTCGAGCAAAACGGATAGCCATGCCATGTAAGCCAATACGGTATCTGGAAGCTGTGAGACCTCTACACCATGCTCCGCCTTCTTACAAAAGCTGCGTGCAGCAAGCGGCCCCACTCCGAGCCGATCGCCTGGCTTGCAACTGCAACCGTAACCTCAACCCCGCACGCCCGCATCGCAACCCCCTACTGCCCCTCCTCCATTGCTGCGGGCCCGTCCTTGTCTTTCACCTCCTCCTCCTTCCCTTCCTCCCCCTTAGCCTCACCCGCAGCCCCCTCTTGCCCCTGCCCTGCTTTCCCCTCCTCCGCCTTCTCCTCGCCTCCTTGCTGCTCGCCCTGCCCACCGCCCCCTGCCCCCTCCGCCGCCGGCCCGGCCTCCGCCGCCGCTCCCTCCGCCCCCTCCGCCGCCGGCGGCACGTCGTACAGCTGGGGCGCCGCCAGCGCCGCCGCCGCCGCCGCCGCGTAGTACTGCTCCTCCGCGATGGCCGCCACCACGCCCGACATGGCCTCCACGCCCGCCATCAGGTCGTACGGCACGGCGGCCGACAGCGGGCGGCTGCACACGCCGTACGACTCGCCCTGAGGTACGGTTAACGCAGCGGGAGGAGCGGCAGCGATCAGGAACGGCTGGTTGCCGGTTGGAAAGGCACTACGGGTCAAGCGTTTAGGGGCTCGCAAGGTGCAGTACCGGCGATAAAACGACCAGCGCCAGGGTGCAGTGGGTGAGCGGCGCGCCTACCCCCCTGCGAGAGGCTTTTGCACGTGCACGGGGCATTAGCCATACCACAGCACAGCCCTATACCCTTGAGTCGACAGGATACTAGGTCCTCTCCCAAGAAGTTCCGATACTTCAGCCCCAGCCCCAGCCCCAGCTGCCGAAAGGTGGGCTGCAGCTCGTAGCAGTTAGCGAACAGCTCTCTGCACAGACAGGCAACAGCGCCGGCAGGGCACGTGTCAGCGCCACACCAAGCGTCTGAAAGCGGCATCCTCAACTGGGCACAGAATTACCGCCATTGGTTAGCGCACCTCTCCCCCAACAGCGCACCCGACCACTCGCTCGTGCGTCGGCGGCACAGCGCTAACAGCATACTCTTTCCACAAAATCCCGCAATCCTAACCGTCTGACGGACGCCCACGATTCCCCCATGCCCAACCGCTCCTGCTCTTGGCCGTGCCCTGTACCCTGGGCCCCCCCATTCCACACCCACTTGCACCCATCCACTGTGCAGCCTTTCCAACAGCATGCCGCTGCCCTCTCTGCCTCCCCGGCCCCCCACACTGTACCAACGCACACGCACACGCACACACGCCACCCCCACGCGCCCCCACGCACCTGCGCCCGAACACGTACATCCCCAGCCGCGCGCGGCTCATGGCCACCACCAGGCGCCGCACGTCCCGCAAGTGCGCTTACGGAGCAGGAGCGCACCAGGCTCAGCAGGGTGTAGTTGTTCTGCGTGCCCTGGTACTTGTCCACGGCGGCGATCTGGGGGCGGGGAACGGGGGAGCAAGAGGGTGACCGGTGAAGGGTGAAGGCACGGAAGGGCACGGATGGGCGGGATACGAGGAGGGGGAGGGGTGAGGTGCGGGGTTGCTGCGCTTATGAGAGACCTGCAGGCCGGTTGCATACGCCGCGAGGCGTACAGTGCCTGGCAGGGGATGGCCGCTATGCAAGTGCATGTGGGCAGGTCAAGGACCGAAAGTCCTTCCGTAGCAGGTAGCTGCATGGGCCGCGAGAGGGGCTGCTTACTCTGTGCGGGAGGCCGAACTGCGGGTAGGGATGCCCGCCCTGCCCCGTTGAGCAGCTCAAAGGCCCTGCACTCCTCCCGCTCCTGGAACAGCGTGTGCAGGCGGCGAAAGCAGCCGCGGGTGCGCTCCACGGCGGCCTCAAAGGGCGCTTCTGGCGCGAAGAGCGGCGACGGCGCGTGCGCGCGTCAGAGAAGTACTCGGTGAAGGGGAACAGCTGCTGGGCCTTAACCTGCGAGGGGGGGAAGGGTGCAAGGGCGGAGCTGCGGTACGATGGTGGAGCAGGGGTGGATTTGGTCGACCAGCACGCAGGAGCAGGAGCAGGGGCAGGGGCAGTGTGGAAGCAGCAGGCGGCCTGTGCGTGTCAGGCTCTGGCACACACGTGTTGGCGTATCTGAGCAGGATTGCCCCGGTACGCTCCAGTCCGCCTGGATGTGGCCACCACCCGCTGCTCCCTCGCACCTCTACCCCGGCGCCGCCCGCCCGCGCTCGCCCCACCGCCGTCGTAAACTTCTCGCACCGCGCCAGCACGCGCAGCAGCCAGAACTGGCCCGCCATCTCGCACGTGTACGCAACCGACTCGGCCTCGGGCTGCGGGTAGAAGCAGAGGCGGGATGACCAGCGAACTTGAACGCTGTTGCACAGCTGTAGCCAGCTCCCGTGCGTGTTGATGTCGTCATGCACCAGCCTCACGGCCCACTGCCTCACACGCTTCCCAGCTCCTTCAGCAGCAGCACTCAGCAGCCAGCACCAATTCACGCACACCCCTTCCATGCCCGACACATACACACGTCCATGCTACGTTCATTGCTGGCCCCAGCTGCTCACCACTCCCAGCTGCAGCGCCATTCGCTCCACTCCAGCCAGCAGCAGCTCCAGGCGGCGGGCCAGCATGGCGTTGACGCGCCCCCACGCTGCCGAAGTCCTGCTCCGTGGCCAGCTCTGCCTCGCCCATGCCTGGGAGGGTGGAAGGGGCAAGGGTGTGTGCGGTGCGTGGAGGGCGTTGTGGTGCGCAGGCGGGCATAACACACCACGATATCCAGGCGGAGATGGGCGTGTTGGTAGGATGAGGATGAGCAGGTGTGCAGGACGCAGAGAACAGTACTTGTCTTTTCTGCCTTTATAAACAATCAAACTGTTATTGTTCTTCCGGCCCAGTCCATCCTGAACTTTTAGTGCAACGCTCCTACTCCCCTCCCATACCACACCACACCACATCAGGTCCACGTACCTAGACGCAGCAGGTGCCGCTCCGGCACGTCCCGCTTCATTATCTTGGAGAACAGGCCGTTCAGGGCCTGCAGTCGCACATTGGCAACCAGGAGGGTGTCATAATGGCAGTCCACCCCTCACCCAGGCCCCCTTCCCCAAAACCCACCTCCCGCGTGTGGGAGCAAATTTTCCTCCCTGCTCCTCCGCGATGGCCGCCACCAGGCCCGACATGGCCTCCACGCCCGCCATCAGGTCGTACGGCACGGCGGCGGACAGCAGGCGGCTGCACACGCCGTAATACTCGTTTTCCTGGAGGAGGTAAGGGCAGCGCGAGGGCGGCATAGATCAGGAAGGGCTGGTTGCCTGCGTGTGGGGGCTGGGGGTCCACAAGGTAAGCCGGCATGAACCAAGCAGCGGTAGGTGGCACGACGTGAGCGGCGAGCCAACCCACTCCGCCAGACACCCTTGAATGTGCATGTGGCGCCCCAGCAAACATACCCTGACCAACGCCAGCTGCGTCGGCCGCGCCAGCAGCTGCCGGAAGGTGGGCTGCAGCTCGTAGCAGTTGGCGAATAGCTCCCTGCGCGGACAGGCAACAGCGCCGGCAGGGCACGCGTCAGCACAATTGAGGCCAAGCGCCTAGAAGCTGCATCACCAACTGTGCAAGGGTTAGGTGAGCCCAGGGTTTCCTAGCCGAACCTCCTCCAACCAGCACACACGGAAACTCGCTCATGCGTCGGCGGCAGAGCGCCTTCGACACATGGTCCATGGAATCCCGCAACCCTAAACATCGGACGAACGTCCACCAATCCCCCTTGCCCAACCGCTCCTGCGCTTGGCTGTGCCCTGCATCCTGGGCTCCCCCATCCTATACCCACCTGTGCCCAAACGCCAGGGGACTGTTGGGGAGGCGCAGGGATGGACAGGGGCGGGACTAATGGGGAGGAGCAGGGGTGGAGGTGTTCCAGCGCCAGGGGAAAGGACAGGAGCGGAGGTGGAGGGGCTGGTGGACTCACAGGCAGGAGATTATGAGCAACAAGATAGCCATAGGGCAGGACAAGGCAAGAGACGCAGGACAGGCTAGGGCAGGGGAGGCAAGTCCTTCGATGACACCTTTTGCCACGCTCGTCCCATTCCCCTGAAACAGGCCGATGGCAAACGATGCGCAAACGGCCCCATCTCTGTGTCTACATGGCAGCCAAACAAGTAGATACCTTGTGGACGTCTTTGCGCAGGTGTCCACTGGTTGACACATTAGTAGACGAGCAGTGGCGCTCCCGCGTCGGAGCCTTGCCGTGCCGTCAACATGCACTCTACGCCCAACCCCCTCGACGTTGGGCCTCTCATAGTCGTCTTTCTCGATGTTGCTGATCGCTTGGCCCTGCGACAAACAAACCGGGAATTCCGCGAAGTCGTCGACAGGGCCATTACCACCCTAACGCTAGATGCGTGGAAACCCCTTGACCAGTTCGTCGAGTTTGTTCACGGTATCCTGTCTCGTGGGTCTCATCCTTCTCATCTAGTGCTGCAACACCAAGACCACCCGGAAGCGTAAGTCCCCACGCGAAGTGCGTGTCACGGCTCCGACACGTTCCGCACGCGACTGCTAACCATGAGCAGGATGCTGTGTTGGTTTTGGCACAAGTGTGTACTCTTTGCAGTCTGCTGAGGTCGGCTTTTTCGCTACCGCCTGTACGTACTCCAACTACCGTGACTCCTTCGGTCCTTTTGACAGACGCTTTCCTTGCTGTGACCGCAGCCTTGCAGTGCTTGCCCTCTTCGTTCGTCACCAACAAGTTACACCAGCCCAGCAGCAGCAGCAGCAGCAGCAGCAGCAGCAGCAGAGGCAGCGCCTCGTGCCGCCTCCCTCCGTCACCCACCTCTCCCTGAGCCACGTTCCCTTCACCGACGCCCTCGCCTCCGCCGTGTGCTCCGCCGCACCCCACCTGGCCTCCCTGGACATCGCGTGGTACGCAGACGAGGAGGGGCATCCTGAGGCCCCCGGCCTGTGCCGCCTCATCACCACCTGCGCCTCCAGCCTCACGTCCCTCGTCTTCAGCGGCGAGCTCCGCCCCTATCACCAGCCCCTCGCCGACGCCATCGCAAGGTGCAGCCGCCTGCAGCACCTGGAGTATGCGATTGGTCATCTCTGTCCGTCTCCTGACGATCCGTTTGCGTACCACGACGAGGACCAGGACCTCGGCATCCAGCATCAACACGACTCATCTGACGATGAGGATACCGAGGAACGTGACGGTGATGCCAGCCTCGGCAACAACAGGGCCCTCACGGAGGAGGAGAAGCTGTTTGTGCGGATGGCCGAGGCGATGCACGGGATGCCGTCCCTCCGCTCCCTCGACATGTACCTCACAGGCGACTTGGAGACGCTGTCCCTTGTGGAGGCCGCCGTCAGCAGCTTGACGCGGCTGACCAGCCTCAAGCTCCGGAGCCGTTGCGGCTTGGCAGCGCTGAGGCGGCTGCACAACCTGGTCAGCTTGAGCCTTGATGGGAGGGAGTACAGGCTGGCGGACTTGCAGCCGCTTTCCAAACTCACGTATCTCCAGCTGTGCAACGCCGTTCACTTTGACGGCTGCACGGAGCTCCCCGCCTCCCTGCGTGAGCTGCACCTTCACTGCCGCATGACACCAAGGAAGCTGCTGCAGCTGCTGCAGCTAGCCCCCAGCCTGACGCGGCTGAGCTGTGGTGGCATTGAGATACCGGTCAATGACAAGGACACGCCCGCTGCAGCCGCTGCAGGTGGGGCAGGCGGTGCTGGGGGGCTGCCCGCCGCCACGTGGGGTAAGCGAGCGGGTGGAGAGGACTTCAGCAACGACGGGTCCTCGGACACCAGCATTGACTCTGACGGCAGCGGCGCCGATGAGGATGGGATGTCCATGGGCAAAGACAGTGTTTCTGACCGCGGTGGGACGTCAGACAGCGACAGCGGTTCAGACAGCGACAGCGCGTTAGACGGCGACAGCACGCTACAGGGTGAATTGGCCATCAGCCAGGGGCGTGCCGAGAAGCGGCCACAACGGCAGTGACGTGGAGGAGGGGAGGGGCAGGGAGGCGGGGCCTCCCTTGCATTCCCGCCTCCCCCTGCCCAGGCGACAGCGGCGGCGGAGCGGCACCTGCCACCCTGCCGCCCTCCGCCTGCCGGCTTCAGCGAGCTGCTGCAGGTGGTGGGGCTGCTGCACGGCAGATACAACACAGCAAGGGGCTGGATTTGTGGTTTCGGCCGCCGAGACCCTCCTGGCCCCTGGTGGACGACGGCCACGTGCGGCTGTTTGCCGCCCTGCGGCCGCTGCAGCTGCGGACGCTGATGCTGTTCGACTGCGTGCTGGGGGTGGCGGACGTGGCGGCGCTGGTGGAGCAGCTGCCGGAGCTGGAGGTGGGTTAAGGGGATGCCAGGTGGGGTTTGGCGGAGGGGATGCCAGCTTGCCAGGTGGGGTTTGGCGGAGGCAGGGAAGCTGCACAGGTGCGCCGTTTACGCCACCCTGCAACACAAGGCATGCAACAATTGCTGACACTGAAAGCCCCTGGCGACCAGAAAATGCCCCCAGACCTCTTCCTGCTTGCGTATGCGGGTGCTCATTGCCTTCCGTGCCCGACTACCCCTACGTCTTGCTCCACCACACAGAAGCTGGACCTGCGGTGTATGGTGCACCCTGAGGCGGTGCCGCTGCTGGCCGGCCTGCCCCGCCTGCGGGAGCTCACCATTGAACTGCGGCCGGGGCGTGGCGCGGCCAAGTGGACTACTGCTGCCTCGGTCGCCGGGCCAGGAGTCTTGGTTCCATAGCAGTCAGCAGCTTAAGGCGGCAATCAAGGAGGGCGTGGAATCGATGCAGCGGACTCTGCGCCAATGGGACGCTACGCGGATCTGGTGGGAACGTACTAGCTGGTGGACCGGTAAGGAGGCTCACCTGGGGCGTCACCAAGGCGGCCTTCAGGGGTTGGGGCAGCGAGGGCCCATGCTGCTGAGTGTGCTGCATGAACGGGCACTGTGCCCATGTTCCATGGCCGGAGTAAGGCGATTCCGGCACCGTTGCACCACGGGTCGCAGTGGCGTTCACCCGTTGCCGCTTACCTCTGTTCTCATCTGCCCCCATGCCTCGGCACCGCCCACCTGTACAGGTGTCGCGTGTAGGTTTCCCTGCCACCTTCACTTAACCGCACCACTCCTGCGCTGCACCCTGCACCGTCGTTGTGTGCCCCCTCGTTCACATCCCATGCGTTAATCGACTGCATCACTGCTCCACCCGCCCACATGCAGGGCAAGAGTGTCCTTCGATGCGCCGGACGAGTAGGAATGCCAGGGGTGTGGTGCCTTACAGCCCATGTGGCGAGCTGACACATGGACCATGTGACATGGTCTTACTGGTGCAGTGCAGGCGCCGGTGGCGGGCTGCGTGCGGAGACGGCCGCAGAGCATTGACTGCTGCACTCGAGGGCCCGACGTACAATGAAGCGTGGGGCTGCGGCTTGCGTCTTGGCAGTTAGGGTTGCGCAATGGGCACCAGAACTCTGCGTTTTCTACGGTCACGTACACACGTCTGGAATTAGGTGCAGTATAGGGTGGACGAGCACGCACGGTTACAAGTACCGCTTGACGTTTGACAGTCGGGCAACGATTAGAGGCTGTTGTGATACGCCGCAATGCCGGGGGAGTTGGGCTCTGACTGGTACTGCTGGCACTAGAGGCAGGACCAAGTGCAAATTGGCATGCATAGGTCGCATGCGCTTCCAGCCGGCACCTGCAGGCGGGGCTGTTGGGTGGCGTTGGTGGGCTTGGCACAGGGTTCCAACGCACCGCACAGTGCCTGCTTGCTGCGTTGCGAAATGCGGGCGTAATTCTATTACATCCGGCAGATGGGACAGTTCCACGCACTGGCTACACTGTTTGCTGGGGATGATCTCGGTGTGATTGTGTATTGCCGTACGACAAGAAATTTTTGCCTGTGGCGTCATGGCCTTTGGCACCGGTGCATATACAGCTGTGGAAGCTTGATGGTCAGGTGGTCAGGTTTGGAAGCAGGGGAGCTTCCCTGTCCTAGAGTGATGGTGACCGTGGTACATCGTACGGCATGCATGTTACCGGTATCCCCCCTCTGCGATGCAAAGTCTTGCACTCTATGGGCTGAAACCGCCTCGCTTGCTCACTGCGTCTTGCTGACACTGCCGTTTTCTTACTGTTGCTTGCACACGTGGGCTGTTGCGGATAGCCCCTCTCCAGCACACACAAATGTTGTTGAAAGCCCTCCGGCAGCACCAAAGCCGCAAGGCGCATGCCTCGCTCCAGGTGGCTCGGACACACGTTCCATGTGCATACCCTGCACCTGTACTCGGTCAAGGGTCTGCAGGACTACACCACGGCTCTTCGATGCACCAACTGGGCTGTAGCCACCACCGAACCGGCCGTGAAGTTGCCCGACTGCTATGATGTATGATGTGCGACAAACATACCCTATTGCTGCCGGTACAGCGGGTACTTCGCGGATGGCAACTGGTGGCAATGCCCCAGGCGGTTTTGGCGGGGTTTGCACCAGTATGCGGCAGCTCTGTTGCATCCGTCGAAGAAGTGCTTCAAATGTGATGTTTCCTCATTAACATATTGTACTTCCGTTTGCCGTTTCATTGGTTGCCAAGTTACCCGCCTGTAGCCTAGCCGTCCCGTAAACGTTATGACTTCCACTTTCAATCTCCGAGACTTTGGGCCTCTTCTCGTGCAATTCCTTGACCAACCCGAACGCTTGGCCCTGCGGGCGGCATGCCGGGACGGCCGTGTTGCCGTCGATAGAGCCATCACGGCCGTGACGACCCGGAACTCGGCCTGTGAGCACGTTGGCCAGTTCCCAACATTTGTGAACGGCGTGCTATCCCGTGGCGCTCGTCCTGTTCAACTGCATCTGGACCTAAGGCGCGTGGCCACGGATGCTCGCTCGAAAGAAGCGTAAGTCCAGCACGGCAAGCTCGGTGTGCACGATACTGCTACATGTGGAAAGGGCATCACCGACGGCACACAAACTCAGACCGCAAGCATTGTCGGCAAACCGTCCTTGTCCAGCGCGTGGCCGCGCCTGCCTCTTCAGTGGCATCCCTGACCAGGGGGGGGGGCAGAAAACTCAGAAAGTGAACATATGCTGGAAATTAAAGAGCTCAG
>VFQN01002880.1_pt1 | contig 25661 bp, 27 predicted proteins | sample 3512371 | NCBI WGS metagenome assembly VFQN01 (sample SAMN10412370, study PRJNA504923) | tailings metagenome | isolation source: Replicate 2 from Balatoc abandoned mine | place: Philippines: Itogon, Benguet | collected 2017-08-28 | reverse complement strand
CCACCACCGAAGTTTGTGCGTGTCACCGTGATGTCGGTGCTGGCACCGCCTAGGTGTAGTTGATCAGGAGGTTGTTCACAGGTCGTAGCGGTGCCAAGCTGGAGTTGTCGAGACACACAACCAGACAACCACCAGAGGACCTGTGAACATCCACAAGAATGCACGATTGACCTATGCCCGGCGAGGGGAGCTCGGCCGTCGCGCGAGTTGCCCCGGCGCGTGTCTGAGCGCCCTGGCGCGCGAGTTTGCCGTGTCGCGGCAGACCGTCTACAAGTGGCGGCGGCGGTATCAGGAGCACGCTGGGGCCTTGGCGGATCGGTCGTCGCGCCCGCACCGCTCGCCGACGCAGCTCCGCCGGGTCGCGCGCCGCCAGGTGGAGCGGCGCCGGCGCCAGCGCTGGAGCTCGTGCCGGATCGCGAGTGACCTTGGGCTCCCGATTGCGACGGTGGTGCGCGCCCAGCGCCGGCTGGGACTCGCACGCCTCGCGGCGCTGACGCCGCCGCGCCCCATCCTGCGCTACGAATGGCCGCAGGCGGGCGATCTGCTGCATCTCGATGTGAAGAAGCTCGGGAAGATCGGACGCGTGGGGCACCGCATCCACGGCGACCGGACGGCGCGCGTGCGCGGCATCGGCTGGGAGTACGTGCATGTCGCGATTATTGAAGAAGAGGATGTCCCATCGGACGCCGCCGTGGTGGATCAGACGTGGGCGAAGGCCAACAAGGACGGGAGTCCGGACCGGCGCCTTGCGAACAATTTCGCGATTCCTGTGGCGGCCTACGGCATGCTAGACCTCATGTCGGCCTCAGGGCTCAACGGGGAGTACATGGTGAGTAACCTGGAGGCGACCCAACGCTTCGCACGGACCTGGGCGCAGTTCATAGCAGCAACCGCAGCAGCCTGACAGTACGGGCCGCCTAAGAACGCACAACTCTCGGCGGGGCTGTTGGGACTGGCCGCCGCACCCGTCGGCCTCTAGCGCAAGGGCAAGGTCGGCTGCCGGGTGCGGCGGCCTCAATTAGAAGCCCGCACGTGAGTGCGGGTCGTTAGACCGTGACCCTTCGTCGAGAGCAGGGGTGACTCGCGGAACCCCTTGGAACTTGCGTTCGGTGCCGCAGGCAACACCTTCATTGGGGCCTCTGCCTACGAATATGGTCCTGCTCACACCTCGCCTCACACTCTCCCTCCTTTCCGGGACATGGCGGAGACGCTCGCCTTCTATGAGCGCCTGGGATTCCACGTGACCGGGTGCGACGGGACGCGCGCGTCGGCGCGTTGGGCGGAAGTCTCCCGGGATACACAGACCCTGCAGTTCTATGTCGATCCACCGCAAGAGACGCCTTCTGAGCCTCGCTGTAGCGGGACATTCTACTTTCATCCGACCTCTGTGACAGCGCTGGCTGCGGACTTCCGGGCACAAGGCGTCCGCTTCGCGTGGGGATCAGAGGTAATGGACTACGGCATGCATGAATTTGGCGTGGTGGATCCAAACGGATACTTCTTGGCGTTCACCGAGCGCGTGGACATGCGCTCGGTGGACGCCTGACGCCCCATGACCTTCCACCTCGCCCGGCGGGTGCATCGGACTGGGTGTCTGCTGGTGGCAGTCGCGGCTGTGTCCCGTTCGGCGATAGAAAGGTCGAACGCGGATCCGGCGTGCACCGCCTTGTGGTTGGCGGGCTTGGGCCTCGTGTTCCTGGCGGCTATAAACTGAGCTCACATCGGCGAAGAGCCTCGCAATCAACCGACGGCACGGGTGGTGTGCGGGCGCGGAACGGCTTTGTTTACCTTCGGCTGCTAGTGAGCCGAAACGTAGCCAGACAATGACCGGCTCCGACCCCGAAAGCAAGCCACCTCAACGCGGGCACGCCGCGCACCGCGCGATACGTCTCGTGCGCCTACGCTAGCCCGCGCAGCAGGACAGTTGAGAGACATCCTTGGTGAATGTCTGTGCCGCCAGCTTGAGCCCCTCGACCATTGTGAGATACGGAAAGAGCTGCTCGGCGAGGTCGTTCACAGTCATGCGGGCACGGATGGCGAGCGCGGCTGTCTGAATGATCTCCCCCGCTTCCGACGAGATCGCCTGCACTCCGAGCAGCCGACCGGTACCGGCCTCCGCCACGAGCTTAATTGCTCCACGTGTTTCGAAGTTGACCAGCGCACGTGGCACATGTTCGAGCGAGAGAGTCCTGCTATCTGTCTCGACGCCGCGGAATCGCGCCTCCTCCTCCGAGATGCCCACAGTGGCGACCTGCGGGTCCGTGAAAATCACGGCCGGCATGCTCGACAGATCCAGCGTGCGCTGCCCGCCCATTAGGTTCTCTGCCGCGCGCGTCCCGGCTGCCGCGGCGACATAGACGAACTGCGGCTGCGTCGTACAATCTCCGACCGCGTAGACGTTCGGGGTGCTCGTGCGCATCTGGTCGTCAACCACGATTGCCCCGCGTGTGTCGGGGACGAGGCCGAGCCGTTCGAGGCCAAGGCCCGTGGTATTCGGTGTGCGACCAGTCGCGACCAGGAGCTGCTCCGCCTCAACGAATCCCGCGTCCGTCTCGAGCCGGAAAAGCCCATCGTGAAACGATGCTTGGTGGACCTCTGTCTGGGTGCGGACGTCGATCCCCTCTGCGCGGAAGGCCGCCGTCAACTCCTCACCGAGGATGGGATCCTCGCGGAAGAGAAGTGTGCTCCGGGCCAGAATCGCCACCTGACTGCCGAGCCGCGCGAACGCCTGTGCCAGTTCGACCGCGACCGCCGACGAGCCGATCACGGCGAGCCGAGGTGGGATGTCGTCACTGGCCAGCGCGTCGGTTGAGTTCCAGTACGGCGTTTCTCTGAGGCCTGAAATCGGGGGGACCGCGGGACTGGCGCCAGTTGCGATCACGCAGCGATCGAAATGGACGAGCTGTTCTCCGCCGTCCGCAAGTGCGACCGACAGCGACGCTGCGTCCCGAAAGACTGCCGTACCATGCACAACCGTGATCGACGCGTTTTCGGCGAGGATGTTCTCATACTTGGCATGCCGTAGCTCGTTGACGCGTGCCCGCTGCTGGCGGAGCAGTAGTGGGCGTCGGACGATCGGCGCCGTGGCGCTAAGGCCGAGATCGAACGGACTGCTCCGGCGAAGATGCGCGACGTGCGCCGCGCGGACGAGAATCTTAGAAGGGACACACCCGATGTTGACACAGGTGCCGCCGATGACCCCGTGCTCTACGAGAGTGACTTGCGCGCCGAGTTCCGCCGCCTTGAGTGCCGCGGCCATCGCGCCTCCGCCGCTGCCGATGACCGCCACGCGCACCGGGGATCCGGGATGCGCGGGAGTCACCTCCCCGATCGTGGGGGTAGCGGGTGAGGTGCTCACGTCACAGCAGGACGAGAGCGCCGACTGGCCCTCGGCCTTCATCGAGACCCGTCTCTGGCGGGCTTGTCGGGCTTGACCGTCGACGGGTACCCCGCATCGGTCGTCGCCTTGATCAACGCTTCGGCGTCGGTCTTCGTGTCATCGAACGTCACGACGGCTTCGAGCCTCTCGTAGCTCACCGTCACGTCCGTCACGCCGGGGACCTTCTTCAGCGCCGCCTTGATCGTGATAGGACAGGTTGCGCAGGTCATGCCAGGGATCGAGAGCGTGATCGTCTTCGGCGTGATCCAAGCGGCGGTCATCAGGACCATAAGCGCAATTGCGGCGGAACGAAGGAATCGCATGAGGTTCTCCGGTCAGTAGAAGAAGGGGGCGACATACGGAAAGACGAGCGCAACAGCAAGCAAGCCCACCACGACCCAGTAGAGGACCTTGTACGTCCGGCTGACCGCCGGGACCGCGCAGATCTCGCCGGGCAAACATTCGGCGGCGGGACGGAAAATTCTACGGTGCGCGAAATACACGGCCACGAGCGCGACCCCGATGAAGACTGGCCGATACGGCTCGAGCGCCGTGAGATTCCCGATCCAAGCGCCGCTGATACCGAGCATGAGCAGCACCAGCGGACCGAGACAGCAGACGGAGGCGAGCAGGGCGGCGACGCCGCCCGCGAGGAGAGCGCCGCGTCCAGTGGATGCAGTCGCGGCCGATTCTGGCTTTTGGAGGGTATCCATACCGGTTAACCTTACAACCGTACCGAACTACGGAGTCAAGAGGAGACCCTATGTCCATGCCAGAGTTCACCATCGGCGCCTTCGCGGCGGCTGCCGGTGTGAGCGTAGAAACGATCCGCTTCTACCAACGCCGCGGACTCATCCGCAAGCCATCGCGATCGTTCGGGCGGATTCGCCGCTACGGTGCGGAAGACGTCTCTCGTGTGCGCTTCGTAAAGTCGGCGCAAGGCCTAGGCTTCAGCCTAGACGAGGTCGCGGGCCTGCTCCGATTGGAGGATGGCACGCACTGCGACGAGGCACGCGTGGCCGCGGAAGAGAAGCTCGCCGGAGTGCGGACTAAGCTGGTCGACCTTCAGCGCATCGAGGCGGTGTTAGGCGAGCTCGTCGAGGAATGCTGCGCGGCCACGGGCAACGTGCGATGTCCTCTCATCGACGCGCTGCAGCACGAGGGCGGCGTTGGACCACAGACCGCGACGTCGACTGGTCGGGTGCGGCGGGCCGCTGGCTAACGAAAGTTGGTGCAGATGGCCGCGCTATTGATGGCGGCCGCTCCGCGGCCGCATTGTGGGAGCGTCCACAGCACAACTAAACGTTAGCTGGACTACCAGGCGCGGGAGTCGACTGAAGACCTCGCTGCGGGCAGTCTGCTTGCCTCGAAATGCACCGGCGCGCACCTTTGCGTACTCGGCCGCGCCGCGCACGAGTGTGATCTCTGAGAGGTCGAGGTAGTCGTTCAACCGACGCGTGTTCGTTGTCCCTGGGAGCACCACCGCGACGCGCTCACGGCGGTCCCGCGCGATGAACGCGTCCGCAAATGCGGCCGCGACCGCCGACTCATGATCCGCGATCACGACGAGGTCGTACACGTCGCCTCGCCTCCGTCCACAGCACATCCTCAGGCTCCTTCTATTCGTCTTCCACGCATGCGGCGTGGCGCGCTCACCGGGATCGCCCACCGGAGCGCGCAGCCGTCGCACTCTCCGCTTCACGCTCGCCGATCGCTGCCGCGAGCACCGCGCCCAGGCTTGAGGGGTGATCGGCACCGTCTCCAGGCGCGGACAGCGTGCTGACAACCCGCTCGCCGTAGACCAGACGCCCTTCGACGTCCACGTAGTGCTCGTCCTCACGACGCGGGTACCCCTCTATCAGCGTGATCTCGAAACGGGACATCGCGGCTGCGAGCCGCCCATCGAGCGGCCGCTCACTTGGTATGAGGGCGACCGAGCGGCCGGCCTCACGCGCCGCGAACGCGGTTGCGAAGGCCACCGGGTCGGCGCCCAGAACCACGACGTCGTACATGTCGAGTGGAACGCCGCAGCACATGGGCTCAGCCCGCGCTGATCCGCAATCGCGTCCGCAGACCTGACCGGCTCACGATCCGCTCAGCCAGTCCGTCCGACGCCGCTTCGCCCGTCGGCTGGGGACGCATCTGCGGGCATACCCCCTCGGGCGGACCCGGCATCATCGGGAGCGCACGTGTCACACACTGGACCGTCCGCCGCAGCTGCCCGCTCGGGACGCGCAGCGAGCCACATGAAGAGCACGAACGCCGCCGTGAAGATGCCGATCGTGAGTCCCATGTTGGCGGTTAGCCACGCACCGGCTGTCGTGCCGCCCAGGAGTAGCAGGACGAGACCAGCGTGACAGGGGCACGTCAGCAACGCACCCACGACTCCGAGCTTCTTGAGCATCGACCATCCTCCAACAGTTTTGGTTACGGCAACGCAATCGATATACCCTGACGGGTGTCTGACGGCCGAACGTCTCCGCTTGGTCCCGACAAGCGAGCGGCGGCCGGATTCAACCCGGCCGCCGCTCGACGCACCCAACACTCCGAGGCGGGTCAGCTCTTCGCGACCGTCGCCGTGTAGCCCAGCGTCTTGATGGCGGCGATCATCTGCTCGACCGTCACCTTTGCCGGGTCATAGGTCACGATCGCTTCCTTCTTCTCGTAGCTCACCTCCGCCTTCGTGACGCCCGTGAGGCGCGTCAGCACCTTCTTCGTACCTAGGGTGCAGCCACCGCACGTCATCCCCTCGACCGCGAGACGCACCGTCTTCTCCTCGGCCGCATCCGCCGTGAGGGCCGGGAAAGACTGGGCAGCAGCCGTCGCTGGCGCGGCCGCAACGAAGGCGCTCGGCGCCGCGCCCGCCGGCTTGGGCTTGCAGAGGTCGCAGATCGAGAGCGCACCGACCGCACCGATGCCGAGTGTGCCGTACAAGAGTTGCTTCAGCATGCTGTACTCCATGAGTGAAATTTCTGGCCGCGCCCATTCGACCGCAGCATGTGCGTACTCTCGATTCTCGCGCTGCTGCCTCGTCGATCGAGGCAGCTCGCGGGGGTTTACGCGTGCAGAAGCAGTTGTGTCATCGACTGCTCGAACTCGCTCAGCAGCTGCGCCGCGCCCACCATGTCTTCCGCCTCATCGAGGCAGTGCTCGAAGTGCGCCTGCAGTATCGCTGCCCCGACGGCGTTGGTGCCCTGCGCGAGCGCGGCCACCTGAATCAGCAGCTGGTCGCATGGCATGCGCGCGTCCAGCATCTTCCGGACGCCTCGTACCTGACCCTCGAGACGGGAGAGGCGGTTCTGGAGCAATCGCGCTCGTGCTTCACAGATTGTCACTGGCACGCCCGCCCCGTCTTCCGTCAGTTATACACTCGCTCGTGGCAGATGTCCCTCGCGAAATATATACCCCCAGGTGTATATCGCAAGGCTGTCTCAGTCATGCGGGACCTCGACGCGGCGCAGGCAGCGAGGCCATCTGTCCACCGTCCTCAGCAGTGACTTTAGGCGCCACGGCTTCCGTGCGCGACAGTCCTACGGGAAGCGAACATCCGTCGGCGCGCCGCGATGTTCCAAGCGGTCGCGGCGACGAGCAGAACGCTCCCCGTGCCGATCAACCACTTCTGCGGCGTGAGAATCCCGGCAACCAAGGCGATTCCGCCGAGGACTCCGACGACGAGCGGGCCGGCGGCGCCATGCTGGGCGCGCCCCTTCGCGAACCCCCACCAGGCGAGCGCGAGCGAGAGGGCGAGGAGCGGAAGGAGAATGGTGTCGTTCCGGAGAAACGAGAGTCCCACCGCTCCGAGCGCGCCGACGATGACGGGAGCGCCGGCACAGCAGAATGCTGCGAACACGGCACCGGCTACACCGGCTCCGTCTGCTACACGTGCGAGTTTCATGGAAGAGTCCTCTTCAGCACTGTGTCGTTGATGCTTATTGCGGCTCGCCGTCAGCTCTCCGCGCGTTGAACCGCGGCCGCGATCCCGTTCAGAAACGTCTTGAGCGCCACCACATCCCGCGGGATGTCGTCCGAAGTCACCAGTCGCGCCTCCAGGTGCGCGGTCACGACGGCGAGCGCGAGACGCTCGACGCCGTGCTGGAGTCGAACGAGCTCCTCCAGCAATGCCTCACAGCGTTCGGGAGCCGAGACTCGGACCCGCAACCGCCGGAGATCGGCCTCGAGCTCCTCGACACCAGCGACGAGCTGCCGAACCGTCGCCGGGAGGAGTCGCTCTTCCAGCGGCTTTGCCTCTGCCTCATTCCCCCTGTCCTCGTACATCGCACTCCCATCCACCCCCATACTGGCGGGGGTATTATTCCATGCAGAAAAAAAGCGGGCGGAACGGTTGTTGACCCGCCCGAGCAAGCTCCCTGTATGCCGAGACCGCCTGCTGGCGCTACGTCCATGGTGGTCGAAGCTCGCATCGCCTCGTTTATTGGTCGGTACTCCGCCTGGATGTCAGACGAGCCAGAGCGACCACTGTGGCAAGGTGAGCAGCACCAGCGCCACGACTGTAGCGATCCATAGCAGCACCTTGTCTCGGCGCCGGTCCCGAGGCACGGCGCAGCTGCCGTCCGGGCCGCACACGGCAGCATCTGGCTTCGGCTTCCGGCCGTACACCACGTAAAAGCCGACGGCGAGCAGCCCGACCGTCAGCGCGGTGAACAGCGGTCGCAATGGCTCGAAGGCGCTCGCAAAGCCAGCTCCCACGCCGAAGGCGACGAAGACCAGCGGTCCGATACAGCAGAGCGAAGCCAGGAAGGCGGCGCCGATCGCCCCGAGCGTGGCCAGCAGCCCACGTCGCGCGTCGGCCGGACGTGCCGCGTCCGGTGCGGTGGAGATCCTCGTGGGCTGCGGCGGCGACTGCGTCGTCTCAGGCATGCTTCAGCACCCGGCTCAGTGCCACCTTGAGGCTTTCGAGCGCCTCGCGGCCCTGCCCTGCCTCCACGCGCTCGAGCACGCAGGTCTCCATGTGGGCCTGCAGCAGCTCGACGGCGACGCCGTTGACGGCCTGCTTCAGCGCCGCGACCTGCATCAGGATGTCGTCGCAGCTCTTGTGGTCGACCAGCATCTTCTTGATGCCGCGGACCTGTCCCTCGAGGCGCGAGAGGCGGTTCTGGATCCGCTGCTCCTGCTCCTCGTTCAGGTACAGGTTGTCTTCGAGTACGGGTAGCTTCATGGTCTCTGCCTCTCGGCGCTGCCGCGCCTGTTGCTTGCGTTGCGTGGTCTTCGTCAGACGATTCGGTTTCATCCCGTGAGCTACGAACCGGACCGCCGAGGCGCCAGCCCGTAGATCCGGGCCACGTCGCGCCCTCTGCGGCTCACGCGCAGCAGCTCAACTTCGTGACGTCGGTCGTGAAGCCCTGCGCGGCGAGCTTGAGCGACTCGCCCCAAGTCAGATAGGGGTGCAGTGTCCCGGTGAGGTCGCGCGCGGTGAGCCCGAAGCGGATCGCCAGCGTCGCCTCGCCGATGAAGTCACCAGCATTCTCGGACAACACGTGCACCCCGAGCAACCGCCCGCTCTCCGCCTCGGCGACGATCTTGACGAGGCCCGCGGTGTGATGGCTCACGAGGGCGCGTGGCACCTGCGCCATCTCGAGCGAGCTCACGTCGACGTCGTAGCCCGCCTCACGGGCTCCTGCCTCGGTGAGCCCCACCGACGCGACCTGCGGCGACGTGAACGTCACGTTCGGCACCACCGACAGGTCGAACTCCCGCGGGTCCGTCGCCTCCTGACCCTCCGCCGCGGCGAGTAGCGCGTTCACCGCGTTCTCCGCGGCGACCCGCCCGCCGGCCGCCGCCACGTAGACGTACCCCGGACCGCCGGTGACGTCGCCCGCGGCATAGACATCGGGGTGGCTCGTACTGCGCATCGTCGTGTCCACCTCGACGAAGCCCTTCGCCGTGAGCCGCACGCCCGCGTCCTCGAGCCCCATGTCGCCGGTGTTCGGGCGGCGTCCCGTGCCCACGAGGATACGCTCCGTCCGGAACTGCCCATCGAGACTCCCTTGGCGAACGTGCACCACGATCTGGTCGCCGTCCCGCTCGACCCGCGTGGCGGTGGTGCCGGTGTGCACCTCGATGCCTTCCGCCTCGAGCGCGATACGCAACGCCTCGGACACCACCGGCTCCTCGCCCGGGAGGAGCCGCGCGCCACGCTGCACCAGCAGCACCTTCACCCCGAAGCGGGCGAACGTCTGCGCCGCCTCGACACCCACGGGCCCGCCCCCGAGTATCAGCATCGACTTTGGCAGCGCCTGCAGCTCCATGACGGTGGTGCTATCGAGCGGCTCGACCTCGTCGAGCCCCGGCAGCGGCGGCGCCGCCGGCGCGGTGCCCGTGGCGATGATGACCTTTGCCGCGCGGACTTCCCGCGCCCCCGCACCATCGCCGAGGCGGGCTACAACGGGACCCGTGCCGTTCCCGCCTCCGAGGATCCTCACGCGCCCCTCCACGAGCGAGATGGTCGGGTAGGAGGCCAGGACGTCGACGTACTTCGCCTGCCGCAGCTCGCCGACGAGGTCATGCTTCTGCCGGAGCACGGCCGTCCAGTCGAGCGTGGGCTCGCACGCCGCGATGCCGGGGAACCCGGTGCGCGCCGTGTGATAATGGGCGGCCGCCTCGATCAGGTTCTTCGACGGGATGCAGCCGACGTTCACACAGGTGCCGCCGACCAGCCCTCCCTCGGCAATGGCGACCCGAGCGCCCATGGAGCCCGCCTGGATCGCGGCCGCCACGCCCGCACCCCCGGTGCCGATCACCAAGACGTCGAAGTCTGACGCGCCGAACTCGGGCGATGTGCCGTTCGCGCCACCCGCAGCAGGACGCGACGCGGCCACGGCCGGCGCGCCGGCGCGCTGCACGTCCCGCAGCGGAGCCTCGCCGGCGAAGGAGGGGGTGCCGGAGGCGCTGCTCCCAGGCGCCACCGTGACCGGGGACGCGTCGCGGGGGGCCGCGGCCCGCCCGCCGTACCCGAGCTTGCGCCCGAGCGTCCTGAGAAGTCCCGAGGGCGCGGCCTCCGCGCCGTCCTCTCGACGCTCGAGACCGTTCTCACCGATCACGGCCGCGCGGTACCCCGCGCGCTCAACGGCCGCCACCAGTTCGGACGAGGGGACGTTCTCGGACGCATCGACGGCGCCCCGACCCGCCCGATAGTCCACGGTCGCGCTCTCGACGCCGGGCAGCTTTCGCAGGACCTGCTCGATGTGCGTGGCGCAATCCAGGCACGTCATCCCCTGCACCTTCAAATTCACACGCATCGTCACTCCATCGTCGGTCGTTCGAAGATCTCGGTCGGACGTCGGTTGGGCGCGGTGCGACGCCGCCTCCGCCGTGCTGTCCCCGGTCGTCTGTCCGCCATCGGAAATGCCCGCGTGACGGAGGAGCAGGCGCGCGACTTCGAACGCCTGATCGAGGGGCAGGGTGAGCCCGCGGGCTTCCGTGCCGCGCTCCTTGAGCCACCCGACCGCGGCGCCCTCGCTTCCGAAGAAGTGCGCGTAATCGCAGAAAGCACCTCGCACCCCGCAGCACACTGCATCAGCATCCGGCGTCACGAGCGTCGCGACCACACCCGCCGGCGACACGGCCTGGACGCCATGCGGAGCTACCGCGACTTGGATCGCCTCGCCGGTAACGGGGTCCACCGTCTCCGCCTCCAGCGACTCGCCGAGAATCTGTGGCAAGAGAAGGAGATCGAAGGCGCACCAAGTGTAGAGCGTCTTATCCCCGAGATGGACCCGATGGCTGGTCGGCACCAGCGAAAGCGCTGCACCCACGACCCGGCCCGCTTCGTCCGTCTCGAGGTTGGGCGCCGCTGCCAATCGCGCCGCCATGGTCGGCACCGGCAGGCCGGTCGCCTCACTCAACGTCTCTGCGGTTACCGGATCCCCGCCGGCCAAGGCTCGGAGGGCGGCCATGAAGGCCGGGTCGGCGAGTTGCGGCCCCAGAGCTGCTGTCAGCTTGGTCGCGATGACGTCGGAAGAGGTCGTAGTGGAGTGGGACGAGGAGCTCATGTCGAATAATACCCCTGTGGGTATCTTCCTGTCAATGCTTCTTGCCCCGTCGTTCCTCGCGTGAAGCACGCCATCTCACCGTCACTCCGAAAGAGCACGTGAGGCGCTTACCCGCGCCGGCAAGCACCGACGCGGGTGTCGTGAGCGGCATCGTGCGCAGAACCCGCTTCAACCCGGAAGCATCACGACATCCGGATCTCCGGATACTCCTCGAGAAACTGCATCTTCTTCGCCATCGCCGCCGTCGCCAGGTGCCACCGGTTCGCGCGGTGGTAGTTCCGCATGAAGGCATCACGCAGGTCGGCATCGTACGTCATGGTGCCGAGCTTGTTCCAGAGATTCATGAAGCCTTCGACCGTGAAGATGTGTCCGATGAGGATCATCTTGTCGTCGATGGCGTCGGTGTCGATCTGCCCGAGCTCGTCGAGGCTCTTCGCGTCACGGTCTCCGTTGAACGGCGCCGGGGGCTCATAGCCCCGCTTCGTGAAGAGTGCCTGCATCTCCGCCAGGTTGGGTGAGCAGACGTCGTTGCGGTACGTCAGCATCGACTGCCGGATCATCGGGTTCTTCAGCGCCTGCATGAAGAGGTTGCACTGCCCCATGCAGACCCACTCCCGCCAGTAGCCCTGCGTCACGGCGTAGTACTCCGGCGCGTGCAGCACCTGGCTCTTGCCGCGCGTCGCCTCGTAGATCTTCTCGGGCTCTCCCGAGTATGGCGTGCGACCGTACTCCTGTCCGATGACGATGTCTACCGGCCGCTCCTGCCGAGTGGGGGACGTGCTCCCGCCCATCACCCGCCCCATCGCCTTCTCCATGAGGTTGGGCTTGTTCTCTTTCCCTTCGAGGTTCTCCATGATTGCTCCCTTTTCGCGGCCGAACCGTCGGCTCGCGCGTCTACGGTGGTGTGGTGGCAATCGCCGGGTCGGGCGATCAGAAGGTTAGGAAGCCGCATCGCGCATGGTGTATGCCAAGATACCCGGCACTGTATCGTGAAGCAGTTCGCCTCACTCTTTAAGCCCGACGGCAGCGAGTTGTTGTGTCACCGTTCCGCTGGGAGCATCTGTATACCTCACTTGGTATAGATCCCTCCAATGACCTTGGAGGATTCATGACGCCGCGGCAGCGGCTCGCCGGACGTGGTGGTCGACCGCGCTCCTGCTCGGCGGTACCGGGGTCAGTGCACGGCTCGCGGTGCATCCGCTGCCGATGATACTCGTAGGCGGCCTCGTCTTCACTCTCTCGCTGTTCGTTCTGGCGGTGCCTCAGCGGCGCGCGCGAGTCGAAGCCGCAGCCTGCGATAGTTGCGTCACGCCGCTCTCTCCATGGCGAGACAGCACGCGAGATGCCGATCTCACTCCCCAGCCTTGCCTGCGCGGCGTGCCCGCGATCAGTGGCTCCGCACCTGTGGGGCTCCGAGGTGGAGTACGCGCCCGTACTCAACGACGGACGGCAGGTCGGCTTCGCTCGACAGCTCGAGCAGACGCCTTTCACGGTGACCGACCGCGCCACGCTTGGTGGCTACCCGGTGGAGCGCCCCCTCGACATGCTCCGGCGACTTCTCCATCCAGAACGGGACACCCCGCCCTGGACGTGTTTGCCTTTCAGTTGCGGGATGTGGATGACCTGCGGCACTTCACCGGGGGCGCATCCATTGGCTGCCGATCTGGTCGGAAAACGGCTCGCCAGCGCCGGCGAACACCGGCGCTCAGTAGGTAGAGCGGCGGCGATGCCGGCTCGCACCAGGACGCGCAGACCGCATCATCCGCGGGCGCTGGGCGAGCTGACCAGTGACGCGTTCGCTGGGCGGGGTGCTGCCCTCGACGTGGTGCGCTGTCATGCCGGGGGACGCCGGTACGGCCGGTGCGGCATCTCTGATAGTCCTGCCCGCACGTCGGGGACCAAGTGTGTAGGCGCCGCCAACGGATTCCACGGCTCAGGCATCGATAAGCAGATGCGTGGTGGGCGCCTGCAGCTGCCGCTGCGGCATCGACCACATTCCGGAGACAGAATCGGGGAAATCGTGGTCGCTACCTCTCGACGCGCGCCGGACCGTGGAGAGCGGCCGCCATCGAGGCGGGGGCGGGGAACCCGTCATGGTACCGGGACAGCGGTGGGGAGCGCCTTCAGGTTTCCGATATCCGCGAGCGGCGCATCGGCCAGCCACATGGGATGGTGACTGCCGAGCAGCCCTCAGTCCATGTGCGCTCAGGCGGACTGCGACGGGTCCGGCTCGGCGGAAGCGGACTCCCCAGCGCTTCTCGGGCCGCCCGTCGGCGACGGCGGCGGCCCAGCCGTCGAGAACACCGCGAGGTCCGACTGGCGGAGCAGCTTGCTCGTGACGGTGCCGGCGGTCATCGAGCCGCTGACGTTCACCGCCGTGCGGCCCATGTCGATGAGCGGCTCCACCGCGATCAGCAGCCCGGCCAGCGCCACCGGCAGGTTGAGGGTGGAGAGAACGACCAACGCCGCGAACGTGGCGCCGCCGCCCACGCCCGCGATGCCGAACGAGCCGATCGCCGCCACCGCGACGACGGAGCCGATAAACGACCAAGACGTCGGATCGACGCCGGCGGTCGGCGCGATCATGACGGCGAGCATCGCCGGATAGAGCCCGGCGCAGGCGTTCTGGCCGATCGTGGCCCCGAAGCTCGCGGCTACGTTCGCGACCGCCGGCGAGACCCCCAGGCGGTCGACCTGGGTCTCCACGCTCATCGGGATCGTCGCGGCGCTCGAGCGCGACGTGAACGCGAACGTCAGCGTGGGCCAGATCCGCTGGTAGAAGCGCACGGGGCTCAGACCGGCCAGAGCGACGATCGCCGCGTGAACCACGAGGATCGCGGCGAGACCCGCATACGAGGCGACGACGAAAGTGCCGAGCTGGACGACGTCGCGCACGCTGGACGTGGCGACGACGCGCGTCATCAGCGCCAGCACTCCGTACGGCGTGAGGCGGATGACGATCCGCACGAGCCGCAGGACGAGGACCTGCAGCGCGTCGACGCCCCGCTGCACGCGCTCGCCGGCCTCCGGGTTCTCCTCGCGCAGGGCGAGGGCCGCCGCGCCGAGCAGCGCCGCAAAGACCACCACGCCGATCACCGACGTGGGCCGCGAGCCCGCGAGGTCCGCGAAGACGTTGTTGGGGACGAACGACTGGAGTAGCGCCGGGATCGTCAGCGTTGTGGCCTCGCCGACCTTGGCCGCGAGCGCCGCCCCCTTCTCGAGCTCGCGGGCGCCCTGCACCAGGCCGTCGGCGCGCAGGCCGAACGTCGTGGCGACCGTCACGCCGATGAGTGCGGAGATCGAGGTCGTGAGCAGCAGCACGCCGAGGACGCCCGCGCTGATGGCGCCGAGCGAGCGCACGCTGCCGAGCCGCGTGACGGCGGCGAGGATGGAGACGAGCACCAGCGGCGCGATCACCATCTGCAGCAGGCGCACGTAGCCGCTGCCCACGATCCCCACCCACTCCAGCGTGGCGCGGACGGTCGGGCTGCCCAGCCCGTAGACCGCCTGCAGCAGGGCGCCGCATGCGACGCCAAGCACGAGGCCGAGGAGCACGCGGCTCGACAGCGTGCGACCGATCCGGGCCTGGCGCGCGAGCCAGGCGAGCACGAGCCCGAAGGCGACGACGTTGACGACGTTGACGACGACATGCATGCGCGATCCAGTGCTGAAACGAAGACGCCCATCCGCGGCCGCCGACAGCCGGACTCACCGGGGGCTACATGCCTGACTCGGTGCCTGTCACCACACGCGTGGCCAGCCCCGGCCCGGGGACTCGGGCCGACACCGGCGTTGGCGTGCAGGAAGGCGCGTCGTCATCGAGCGCGTACGTGGTAGGTGCGTTCAGGCTGGTCGGTCCGAGCCGGGACGCCGTCGCGCACCGCCGGTGCGCGACGTACCGCGCGCTGCGATCGCGCTGCGATCGTACAGTCGAAGAGGCGCCGGCTGGAATCGAACCAGCGATCCGGGTGTTGCAAACCCGTGCCTTGCCGCTTGGCTACGGCGCCGAGCGTTCAATCGGAGCACAGCCTTGCGGGCGCAACCGGAGGCGTGGCCACGCTCACTGCCTCACGGTCAGTCTCGTCAGAGAGGCGGACACGCAGAAAGCCCTGCCCTTCGACGACCGTTAGCCCAAAGCACTCTCCGAAGAGATCTTGCAGAAACGGAACGGATTGGTGGTAGCAGAACACCGAAGCGCGTTGCCCGAAGATGCCTACACTGTCAATGAACAGCGGGAGTTCCGCCAGGAGGTATCGGACCGCACCCTCGATTGCTTCTGGCGCGAGCCCGCTGCTCTCGCTCGTGCGCCGCTGGAGCACCCAGGACGCGGTCGCGCGACATGCGTGGCGAAAAGCAGGATCGCGTTCGTATGCGTCCACACCTCGCGCGAACCCAGCCTGATACTGCGGGTTCGTCGACACGCGAGACCAAGGCGCGAGCATCTCGTCGCTCGCGGATGCGGAGATGCCGAGCCCCTCGAGCGCGCGCCCAATCTTGTTTCTCAGATAGTTCGCCTGCCGGCGTGCCTTGGTGACCGCGTCCGCCGGCGTGTATCCGGCCGCCGCGAGCGTGTACGCCGACGGCTCGTCCGGTACGAACAGGTGCACCGTGCGAAACGTCTGCAGCCCCCACTCCACGAGTTCCCGGATTCGCTCCTCCGAGTAGTAACTGTTGAACGGGCTGATGCCGAGGACGGCGTGCTCCCTCGCGTCGAAGGCGGTGCGGCAGCGGGCGGTCAGCGGCTCCGCGGACCAGCGGGGTGTGCAGTGTAGCCGATCGTGATCATGCTCGAGGCCGTGTGCTGGCGCGTCGTGTGCCGTCACGGCGTACGCGCGAGCGTTGCGGTGTAGTTCAGCTCCTTCAGGGCCGCCACTATCTCCGCCACAGTCACGCGGTTCGCATCGTAGGTCACCGTCGCCGACTTCTTCTCGAAACTCGCATCTGCCCGCCGGACCCCTGGGAGTTCAGCGAGCGCCTCGCGGATGGCGGTGGCGCAGCCGTCGCCGGTCATCCCAATGATGTTGAAGGTGGCCGCGGTGAGCTGCCCCGAGCCGCTCTGCGTGGCACTCTGGTCACAGGTCATGCAACCCGGACTACCCTGGGCCACTACGTACCCGAGGGCGCGGATCGCGGCTTTCAGGTGCTCCGGTGTCACCTTGGCCGCATCATAAACCGCCCAGACAATGCCCGCCTTGCTCTCATCGCTCCGGCGGTGCGTTCCGGCGTCGCGCACCCCGGGCAGCTTGAGCAATGCCTCCCGCGCCTGCGCGAGACGCTGGCCTTCGTAGAGGCCATTCACCTGGAAGCTCAGGCGCTGGAAACCCGTCGGGATGGCGAGCGACGCGTTGCCGCCGTTCGGAGAGCCACCCCGCGACGGCGCGAGCGAAGGCACGAAGCCAAGCTCCTTGACGGCAGCGAACATCTGCTCGACCGTGACCTTCGACGAGTCATATGTGAGTGTGGCCAGGGCCGAGTCGAGGTTCACGACGGCCTTGGTGACGCCCGGGAGCTTCTGCAGCGCGCGTCGGGTGCTCAGCGCGCAGCCCCCGCACGTCATGCCTTCGACTTTCAGCACTACGGTCTTCACTACTAGCGCTGCGGCCGGACCAGCGGGGGTCACGGACTGGGCTTCGACAGGACGCGTCCCGAGAAGGGTGATGGTCCCCAGCATCGCAATGCCCACAAGGTGATAGATGTTTTTTCTCATCGTTACTTGCTCCGTCCGAAAGGGTTGACGTCGAGGTGCAGGGATTTCGCGCGCGGTAACGCACGAGTTTGACGGCAGTGCGCGCTACTTTCGCCTAACGGCGCCACGCTCCGTCACGGTTGTCCGCGATATACCCGGCCAGGTATATTCCGGTCCGGCGCGCGCCTCAGCCGACATTGTGCTTACCGCGACGTGTAGCCTAGCGCGGAGAAACGTCCGCCGCATGTGCCACCAGTCGTAGTCGACACCCATGACTTGTGGCACTGGACGCGAACACTATCCTGGACCCATGGCACCCCCGTTGAGTCTCTTTCCGAAGCGTCCGGTTCGAATCACGGCGCTTCTCATCTGGCTCGCCGTCGGAGCCGCCGTGGCACTCCCCCTGGGGGCGAGCCATTTGCTGGTCGGCGGCCGGGCCATGCTTTGGACTGCCGCATTCGCGACGTTCGGCGCGGCAGTCTGGCGAAGCTCGCGTCGAGGCCCGCCCCTAGAGATACGGACGGGGGTACTGCTCGTTCTTGTTCAGTCCGTGTCGGCACTCCTTATGGTTTCGCTCGCGTGTACCGGGCTCGAGGGCGTCCTTCTCGTCATCGCGGCCGCACAGCTTCCCGCCTACCTCCGGCTCACTCGTGCGGTCCTGTGGGTGGTCGCTCAGACGGCACTCTTCGCAATCCTGCTCCTCGTTGAACGGTCGATCGCCTACTCCATCCTAGGTTCGGTCGGGCACCTTGGACTGCAGCTCTTTACCCTCTTCGCTATCAGCACTGCAATTCGCGAAGGCACAGCGCGAGTCGAGCTCGCCCGACTCTACGCTGAACTTCGTGCCACCCAGGGTCTGCTCGTGGATGGAGCACGTACCGCCGAGCGCCTTCGAATCTCGCGCGAGCTTCACGACGCATTGGGGCATCACTTGACCGCGCTCAGTCTCAATCTGGAGGTGGCTTCCCACGTGCCCGCCGAGGCCGCGCGCGGGCACGTCGAAAAAGCTCGAAGCATCGCGAGGTTGCTATTGCAGGATGTGCGTGGCGTGGTGACGGCCCTGCGCGACGATGGGGGACTCGACCTGGGTGCAGCGCTACGCGCGCTAGTGGACGGCGTCCCGCGGCCGCGCATCCACCTCACCGTCGGCGAGGACGTTCGCGTGGAGGACCCCGTCGTCGCGCAGAACCTCCTCCGCGTGGCGCAGGAGGTCGTCACCAATGCCATCAAGCATTCCGAAGCCGAGAACCTCTGGCTCGAGCTCGCGTGCGATAAGGGCGCGGTCCGCATCGTCGCGCGCGACGACGGGCGGGGAGCAGCGCAGGTGCAGCACGGGTATGGACTGCGGGGCATCGGCGAGCGCGTGTCCGCCTGCGGCGGTCGACTGGACATCGAATCAGACGCTGACGCAGGCTTCCGCCTTCGCGCCTGGATCCCACTGACGGCAGCGGCGCCGTGATTCGCGTCTGCGTCGTTGAGGATCAGACGCTCGTCCGCGAAGGGATCTGTGGCCTCCTCCGGCTGGTCCCGGATATCGAAGTCGTCGCCGAAGCGGCCGACGGCGACGAGGCCTTGCGGGTCATCGCGGCGTGCCGCCCGGATGTCGTCCTGCTCGACCTGCGGATGCCCAAACGGAGCGGCATCGAGGTGATGCGCCACCTGCAAGCGCAGAACGCCGTCCCGCCCACGCTCGTGCTCACCACCTTCGACGACGACGACGAGGCGCTAGAGGCGATCCGCGCCGGCGCGACCGGGTTCCTCCTCAAGGACGTGTCGCTCGAGCAGCTTGCGGCGGCGGTTCGCACGGTGGCGGCCGGGCAGGTGTTGTTTCAGCCCGGCCTCACCGAACGCCTCCTGCGCAGCGCCACCGGGCGCCCCTCAGCATTCCCGAGCGCGGCACGACCGCAGACACCCACCGATCGGGAGTTGGCCGTCCTGCGCCTCATGGCCAACGGTTACAGCAACTCCGAGATCGCGTCGGCGCTCGACCTCGCGGAAGGTACAGTGAAGAACCACGTATCGGCGGTCCTGCTCAAGCTCGGGGTGCGCGATCGCACGCGCGCTGTGCTCAAAGCCCTCGAGCTCGACCTGCTTTGATGCACGAGCGTTGCGGGCAGCGGCGCGCACGGAATGCGGCCTCTTTCACGCTGGTGTGGCAGAAGCACTTCAGCTCCCTGACACGGTTGGCCGGTATCCGAGTTCACGAATGACACCCATCACGTGCTGGGGCGTTGTCCTGGTCGAGTCGTAGGCTGCCACGCACCATCCCCGTCGTCATCAAGCTTCGCATCTGCTTCGCGAACGCCTGCCTTCTTGAGTGCGGCCCGCGTGGCGATCACGCACGAGCCGCAAAACACGCCCTCCACGCGGAAAGTGGCTTTCGTCGTTGGCGCCTGTACTCCGAGTGCTGTCGGCGCCGGCGCCAGCCGGCGATCAGCGAGTAGAGCCAGCGGCGACGCCCGCCGCGCACCAGCACGCGTAGACCGCATCATCCGCTTGCGCTGGGCGCGCTGGCTCGTGACGCGCTCGCGTCGCTGGCCGGGGTGCTGCCCTCGGCACCATGCGCCGCCGTGCCGGTGGGCGCCGGTACGGACGCATGCCGGCCCTCGGCGCGTGCGAGGTAGAGTGCGCTGTTGATGAAGCCGATGTGCGTGAACGCCTGCGGGAAGTTGCCGAGCTGCTCGCCCGTCGAAGGGTCGAACTCCTCCGCGAACAGACCTAGGTGATTCGCCCGCGCCGCGGCACCCTCGAAGAGGGCACGCGCCTCGTCTAGACGCCCGGAGAGCGCGAGGGCGTCCACTAGCCAGAACGTCGGCAGACCGAACGCCCCCTCGCCGCCCGGGAGCCCGTCGTCGTTCAGATAGCGATAGACGAGGCCGTTGACCGTCAACCGTTCCAGCGTCCGATCGATCGTCCCCTGCACGCGCGGATCGTCCGCAGGGAGAAAGTCGACGAGAGGGATGAGCAGGTTGGACGCGTCGAGGGCCGTGGTCCCGAACGCCTGCACGAAGGCGCCCTCGGCTGCGTCGTAGCCGTGGGTGAGCACCGCCTCGCGAATGGCGTCACGCTCGCGTCGCCACTGCGTCACCTTGCCCTGGAGGCCGAAGCGGTCGGCCAGGCGGAGGGCGCGGTCGAGCGCGACCCACGCCATGACTTTCGAGTACACGAAGTGCCGTGGCTCGGCGCGGATCTCCCAGATCCCCGAGTCCGGATGCCGCCAAGCCTCGCATGCCTCGTCCGCGACGGAAGAGAGGAATCGCCACAACTCCGGCGCGATCGTGCCGCCGAGCCGGAGCAGTTCGTACGCCGCGCTCAGCAACTCGCCGTAGACGTCGAGCTGCCGCTGCGCGGCCGCCGCGTTGCCTACTCGCACTGGGCGCGAGGCCCGGTAGCCCTCCAGGTGCGGGAGGATCGTCTCCGCGAGCCCAGTCTCGCCGTGCAGCCCATACATGATCTGGAGCCGGGTCGGTCGAGTACCGCCCTGGGCGGCGGCGCGCTGCGCCCATTCGAGGAAGCCAAGCGCCTCCGCGCGGTGCCCGAGCGCGTACAGTGCCTGTGCGGCGAAGGCGGAATCACGAATCCACCCGTATCGGTAGTCCCAATTCCGCACTCCGCCGATCTCCTCGGGGAGCGACGTCGTCGCCGCTGCGGCGATGGCCCCAGTGTGCGGGTGGGTGAGCAGCTTGAGAACCAAGCCCGAGCGTACCAATTGGTCGTGCCACGGACCGGTGAACACGCACTCCTCCGGGCGCTCGCAATGGTGGACCCACCCGCGCCACGCCTCGCCCGTATCGGTCAGGAGACGGAGCGACTCCGCGACGTCGTGCCGTGCATCCGCCGCCGCCGGGGCAGGCGCCGTGCCGTCCTCCGTGTCCCGATCTGCCCCGCGGCCGCCCGTATATCGCGTTACGAGGGCGACCCGTTCACCGCCCGAGAGGTGAAAACTCGCGCGGAGTGTCGGGGCGCCGCCCTCGTCCACGATGCGACAATCTGCGGCGGCATCAGGAACGGCGAGTGCGGCTTCCATGCTCCCCGGACTGGGCTGAGGCGGCTCGTTCCCCGTCGGTAAGCCGTCGAGCTCCATGGATTCGGCACCGGCCATCGCGAGGGCGCCCCCGGGCACACGCCGTATCTGTACCTCGGCCCGCGCATAGTCGAACCGCGGCGCCCACTCCACGTTGACATCCACCTCACCGGACTCGCAGTGCAGGACGCGGTGAATTTCCGGCGCCCCGCGCGCGCCGGTACCCGCGATCGGCCCGCGGAGCGGCATGAAGTCCGTGATGGCCAGTCGGCCCGCGTCCGTGATGAAGCTCGTGACCAGCACGTTCTGCCCGCCTTCGTACCGCTGCTCGGCGCGGCCGGCGCCGTCCGCCCACACGCGGAAGCGGCCACCGCGCTCGCGGTCCAGCAGCGCCCCGAACACGCTCGGGCGGTCGAGCTCCGGGAAGCAGCACCAGTCGATTGAGCCGGCTCGACTCACCAGCGCGACCGTCCGCAGATTGCCGATGACGCCGTAGTCAGCGATCGGGGTGTAGCCGTCGGCCTCGGGCAGGCGGGACGGGAGGACGGCACGGCGCTCGTGCATTACCGTCCCCCTGAGTGGTGGCCACCGGCGATCTCGATGACCGTCTTGAGCTCACCATGAGCCTTGTTACGTAGCACCTCCGGACCTCGGGCGAGCGGGACGCGCTCCGTGATGAAGCGCTCGATCGCGCCGGGCCACTGCGCCTTGATCGCGGACAGGTCGGTGATTCCCTGTTCGAAGTCCCGCCGGTGCGCGTTGACCGACCCGAAGAGCAGTCGATTCCCGAGGACGAACTGCGTATTGAGCTGGTCGGATGGGATTTCGAGCGTGCGCGTGCCGTTCGTCACGCTGAGGAGCGCCGCCACGCCATTCGTGGCAAGCACCTCTGTCCCCTCCCACGCGAAGGGACTGTAGCCGGTCGCCTCGATCAGGATGTCCGGTGCGCCATGCTGATCGGCCAGATCGGCGAGCGTGTGCTCCTTCGAGTTCACGTACTCGACGCCGATCTGACGGCGGATCGGATCTCCCACCCCTGACGACGGCCCCCGCGAGTACACGACGGTGTCGAGCCCGCGCAGCCTGGCGACGAAGGCCGCGAGCATGCCGACGCTGCCTGCCCCTGTGACGACGACGCGGCGGGGCGCCCAGTGCATGCGCTCCTGGATCTTGTACGTCTGTCGGAAAGTCTTCTCGATGATGGACAGCGGCTCCAGGAGGACGGCGACGTCTCGGAGCGCCGGCGGCATTGCGACGAGAAACTCGGGGCGCTCGGCATAACGGGATAGGAATTTCAATCGGGGTGGATCGACTATCCGTCGAGCATACCGCGCAATCGCCGACCTCGCCAGCGCCTCGCGGCGGGCGGCGGCCTGCCTTCGATCTCGTTCTGGCACCTTGATCGCCGCGGGACCTTCGGTCAAGGTGCGGAGCCGAACCCGGCGGGGACCCGTCTGACGCGCCGGTGGGATAGCCGCGCACGCCGAACGGCCCCGCGCGGTCGCGGGGCGTCGGGGGGCGCGTGCTCAGGGGGGAGTCGGGGCGTCGGCGGACGGGCGTGAGGCGCGTGACGTGCTCCGACTCGTGCGAGCCCGCGTCGATGGGGGGCTCCGCGCCCCGGCGTGGGCCGCGTGGGCCGCGTGGGCCGCGCGGGTGCGGAGGTGCGTGAGGATCCGGTCGATCACCGCCGTCTGCGTGATGAACGCGACGATCCGCATCGCGCCCTGGCACGTCGGGCACGCGAGCGGGTCGACCTCGAAGATCTGCTGGAGCAGCGCCGCCCACCGGCGGCTGGCCTCGGTCGGCGCGAGTCGGGGCACGGGGACGATGGCGGGGGGCCCGTCCGCGGCGGCGGGCGCCGCCTGCCGTCGCATCCCGCGCGGGCGATTGGCGTACCAGCCGTAGTACCGCGTCGTCACGTAGCCCTTGTCCGGGATGTGCACCAAGAGCCTGGCCAGGAACTCCAACGGGTCTACGGTCTCGGTGCCCGCCGTTGGCCCCTCGGACTTGTCCGACCGGTACGTCACCGCCTTGGCGGCTCGGTCGTACGTCAGCCGCTCCAGCGCGACGGGATTCCGCGCACAGTAGCGCGCGAGGCGGGTGGCGAACGCGCGATCGTCCTCCGGGACCCACACGGCCGCGTGCACGTGGAAGCCGGAGTGCGGCCACGTGAGCATCCCGGCGGCCTGCTCCTCGTCGAACAGCTCCAGGCGGACGAAGAGCCGAAGCACGGCGCGGCGGAACGCCTCGGTCAATCGCGCCGTGTCCTGCACCGGCCACATGACGAACGTCCCATCCGGCCGGAAGCCGCCGTCGGTGACGAGCAGGTGCAGGTGCGGATGCCAGTTGGCCCGCGACCCATGCGTCTGCAAGCACGCGACGATGCCGACCGCCAGCTGACGCTCGCCCGTCAGCGTGCGGATGGCGGCGGTGACGGTCCGGGCAGCGATGCGGGCGATCTCGCCGAGCAGGCGTCGGCGGTACAGACAGTATGCGCGGAGCCGCTTGGGGATGGTGAGCACCACCTGCCGGTGCGGCACCGGCGCGAGCAGCGCGGTGTCCAGCCATTGCGTCCACATGGCCAGCCGCTTGGCGTGGCAGCTGGGGCAGAAGTAGCGGCACTTGCAGGAGAACGCGAGCAGGTACTCGTGCGTGCAGCCATCACAGCGGATGCGGGCGAAGCCGTGCTCGAGTACGCCGCAGGCGAGGAACTTGTCCGTGACCTGCCCGACCACGGGGCGCCACGGGCCGTACTCGCGCGCGAAGCGCTCATCGTAGACCGTCTGCAGCCGGTGCAGATGGTCTGACACCAGCCGAAAGAGCGGCGACGCCTGCGGGCGTCGGGGCTTGTAGACGCCACGCGCCGCCGGGGCCGCGTCGGGCATGCGCGCTCCGGGACCGGGGAGCGCCGAGCATACGTCCGACTCGGGTGCGGCCCGTCACCGTTCTGTTGCGCGGCGAGCCCTCTGGACGCAACGTTCGCGAGGCGCCGGCATAACGATGCTTGCTGCAGACGGGCGTCTACGGAAGCGCGCTGCGCGCGCATGTCATTGGAGCGCCCGCTGCAGAAGCTGAGCGTTAAGCAGCTCTAAACCTTCCAATGCCACAAGTCTCAGAGTCTGACGCACGCCAAGCCGCATTGGCGCTCTGGTCGAGTTGGGCTGCGCAGTCGTCGATTGTGCTGGGGCTTCGTGCGGACACGAACGCGATGCGCATCGCGGTCGCAGCTGCGGAGGATGCATCGTTTCTGCCGGGCGGCCGCGTTTCGAGTAGTGGGCGGCCAATGGACATTCTTGCGCCGACCGCGTGGCACGCGGCGTGTTGCCTCTTTGCAGCAGCCATGGGATCGCGCTCCGCGGGTCGGCCGTTCAGCGACGATTCGCTTTTCGAGACATTCCATGGAGAGCGAGCCGCGTTTCGTGGACAGGCCCGCGCATGGACAGTGCAGCCGACCGCGTGGCGCAGTCCCTTCCCGACGAGCAGGGGCCTCAAGGCGATCGAACGGTACCTCAACGCGATTACGACCGATGAAGATGCCGTAGAGTTTGAGTTATTTGGTCGGCTAAGGTCCGCGCACGACGCAGCCGCGCTAGCGCAGCACTATGGAATGCCAACGAATCTGTTGGACTTCACTTTTGACCCGCTCGCAGCAGTCTTCTTTGCGTTGGCAGACTCCAATTCAACAGGAGACGGCGTCGAAGGGCCAGAGAACCATGCAGTCGTCTACACGACGCCCCTGCGAACTCTCGCGCAAATCAGCCCGGTGGCGTTCTCTTTTCCTCCCGTGCAAGCAGGCCGAGTGTTCCGGCAGTCAGGCTTCTTCGTAGACTTCGGCCAACAACCGAGTGGCTTCGATAGTGGTGCTGCCACGCCTGATCCCTGTGCCGACTTACAAGCCGGCTGTCATCGATTCTTCTTCCCCCGCACCTACCCCGTCGATCCAAACATTCCGTATTTCGATTCGAACTACTTTCTCAATCCAGAGGACTTCCTTGAACAAGTGGTCTCGGCAGCCAGAAAGTATGCGGTATCAACACTTGAAACCGATCCGCTGGCTTTCGTCGACAGTTTCGTTACAGCGAGGCCGCCCTGGTTCGTTGGCAAGATCGACGGTGGCGGGTTCTACACCGACGACGACTTCCTTGAGATCGGTCGCGTCGTCGAGCGCTATCTTGTCTTCGCCTCGCTTATTCAATGCACGGATGGCCCACGCTACGACCCGATAGTCCTCGGATTGATAGCTCGCGGAGACGATCGAATCTTGTACGCCGTTCACGAACTCGGAAAAATGAAGAATTCCAGTCTTGAGGCTCTCAGCCACAGTGCCTCAGAAATCCGACGAAGCTTTGAACGACTCGAAGAAGCGCGCATGCGTCAATCCCAAGTTGACTGATCACGCAATAGCTGCCTAACTGTGCGTTGCTCTTGACAGGGCCATCAAGGAGCGCTCCCTGTTCGCTACGCTCACTGGTCGCGATCTATTGGAAGGCCCTGCAAGAGAACGCGCGCGTTAGCCAGACAATGACCGGCACCGACCCTGAAAGCGATCCATCCGATCTCGGG
>VFQN01002879.1_pt1 | contig 25663 bp, 20 predicted proteins | sample 3512371 | NCBI WGS metagenome assembly VFQN01 (sample SAMN10412370, study PRJNA504923) | tailings metagenome | isolation source: Replicate 2 from Balatoc abandoned mine | place: Philippines: Itogon, Benguet | collected 2017-08-28 | reverse complement strand
TCTGGGCCACGGCGATGCGCGACCGCTACGGCGCCAACGAGCGCAGCCAGAAGCTGAAGTACCACATCCAGACCAGCGGCCGCAGCCTGCACGCGCAGGAGATCGCCTTCAACGACATCCGCACCACGCTGCAGGCGCTGATCGCGATCTACGACAACTGCAACTCGCTGCACACCAATGCCTACGACGAGGCGATCACCACGCCGACCGAGGAATCGGTGCGCCGCGCGATGGCGATCCAGCTGATCATCAACCGCGAGTGGGGCCTGGCGAAGAACGAGAACCCCAACCAGGGCGCCTTCGTGATCGACGAGCTGACCGAGCTGGTGGAGGAGGCGGTGCTCGCCGAGTTCGAGAAGATCGCCGAGCGCGGCGGCGTGCTCGGCGCGATGGAGACCGGCTACCAGCGCAGCAAGATCCAGGAAGAGAGCATGCACTACGAGATGCTCAAGCACACCGGCGAGCATCCCATCATCGGTGTGAACACGTTCCGCAACCCGCACGGCGACCCGATCCCGCAGTCGCTCGAGCTGGCGCGGTCCACCGAGGCCGAGAAGCAGAGCCAGCTGACACGGCTGCGCGACTTCCACGAGCGCCATGCCGCGCAGGCGCCGGCCATGCTGCAGCGGCTCCAGCAGGCGGTGATCGCCAACCGCAACGTGTTCGAGGTGCTGATGGATGCCGTGCGGGTGTGCTCGCTCGGGCAGATCACGAATGCACTGTTCGAGGTAGGCGGGCAGTACCGGCGCAGCATGTGAGGGTTCACACCCGGTAACAATTGAGGCGGCCACCCCCTTGTTTGCGGGGGATGGTGCAGGTACTTTGGCAAGACGAGCCAGCCAGGGAGATCGTCATGGGCCTGATCGCCATCCTGTATGCCTGCCACGAGGTGTTGCGCAGTGGGATCGCGCGGCGGCTGGGCCGCGTCGATTGGCGCGGCGTGGCGGCCCTGCTGTGGCTGGCCTTGATGTTCCCCGTCTTCATCTGGACGGGTCTGGCCATGCTGGCGGCCAGCGGCCTGCTGGCCGCCATCCTCCTGGCCATGTCGGCGGCCCGGCGGTTGCGCCGCCCGGCCATTCGACCGCCGCGCTGAGGTCGGCAGTCTGCGCACATCGTCCGAATCGAGCCCGACGCCGCCGCAACGGCTGCTGCTGGTCCGTCACGGAGAGACCGCGCTCAATGCCGCGCGCATCCTTCAGCCCCCAGACACCCCCTTGAGCGCGCGTGGCCTCGAACAGGCCCGGGCATTGGCTCGTCGCTTGGCCGGCGAGCCCATCGCGGCGATCTGGTCGAGCGACCTGCCCCGCGCATGGCAGACCGCCGAAGCAGTGGCCTCGGGCCGCAGCGTCGCCGCTGAACCGCTGCTGCAGGAGCGCAATTTCGGCGACCTGCGCGGCCGCGCCTACGACAGCCTCGGCTTCGACCCGCTCGCCGGCAGCGAAGCGCCGCCGGGCGGCGAATCGCTCGCCGAGTTCGAGCGCCGGATCGACCGCGCCTTCGATCTCGCCCTGGCCGCGCTGGTGGGCCTGCCGGGCGCGCTGGTGCTGGTCACGCACGGGCTGGTGATCCGCAGCCTGCTGGCGCGGCGCGTCGAACTGGCTGCCGGGCTGTCCTTGCCGCAGCGCATCGGCAACACCGCGCTGAGCGTGGTCGAGCCCGGGGCACCCCCCCGCGCGGTGCGCATCGACTGCACCGCCCACCTCGACGCCACGCGTGCCGACGACCCCCAGGCCCTGTCGGGTGCTTGAAGCCTGTAAGGCGCCTGTATCGCTTCGGGCGTAACTTGTCGCCATTCCACCCCCGAGGAGACACACCATGGCCCTTCCCCGCGACGTCTACGTGGTCGGCGCAGCCCGCACCGCGATCGGCACCTTCGGCGGCTCGCTGAAGGACGTTCCCCTGGCCGACCTGGCCACCCTGGCGGTCAAGACCGCGCTGGAGCGCAGCGGCGCCGCGGCCGGCAGCGTCGGCCACCTGGCCATGGGCACGGTGATCCCCACCGAGCCGCGCGACGCCTACCTCAGCCGCGTGGCGGCGATGAACGCCGGCCTGCCGAAGGAAACGCCGGCCTTCAACGTCAACCGCCTGTGCGGCTCGGGCCTGCAGGCCATCGTCTCGGCCTCGCAGGCCATCCTGCTCGGCGACTGCGAGGTCGCGATCGGCGCCGGTGCCGAGTCGATGAGCCGCGGCGCCTACCTGCTGCCGCAGGCCCGATGGGGTGCGCGCATGGGCGACAGCCCGATGCTCGACTTCGTGGTCGGCGCGCTGCACGACCCCTTCCACAAGATCCACATGGGCATCACCGCCGAGAACGTCGGCGAGCAGTTCGGCATCAGCCGCTCGCAGATGGACGAACTGGCGGTCGAGAGCCACCGCCGCGCCGCCGCTGCCATCGCCGAGGGCCGCTTCAAGAGCCAGATCGTGCCGGTGGTCATCCCGAGCAAGAAGGGCGACATCAGCTTCGACACCGACGAGCACGTCAAGCCCGGCACGACGATGGAGACGCTGGCCAAGATGCGCGCGGCCTTCAAGAAGGACGGCGCGGTGACCGCCGGCAATGCCAGCGGCATCAACGACGGCGCCGGCGCGGTGGTGCTGGCCAGCGCCGAGGCCGTGAAGGCGGGCAACCTCAAGCCGATCGCGCGCCTGGTGAGCTATGCGCACGCCGGCGTGGAGCCGACCATCATGGGCATCGGCCCGGTGCCGGCCACGAAGCTGGCGCTGGCCAAGGCCGGGCTGAAGGTGGGCGACCTCGACGTGATCGAGTCCAACGAGGCCTTCGCGGCGCAGGCCTGCGCGGTGGTCAAGGAACTGGCGCTCGACCCGGCCAAGGTCAACCCGAACGGCTCGGGCATCTCGCTCGGCCATCCGATCGGCGCCACCGGCGCGATCATCACCACCAAGGCGCTGTACGAGTTGCAGCGCGTCGGCGGGCGTTATGCGCTGGTGACGATGTGCATCGGCGGCGGCCAGGGCATCGCCGCGATCTTCGAGCGCGCCTGATCCGCTAGCCCGCCACGCCCGGCGGGCTGCGCCGCAGGAATTCGGCCAGCTCGACGGCCGGCAGCGGGCGGGCGAACCAGTAGCCCTGCGCCTCGCGGCAGCCGAGTTCGGCCAGGCGCCGGGCCACGGCCGCGCTTTCCACGCCCTCGGCGATGGTGCCGAGCTCCAGCCCCTGCGCCATCTGAACGATGGCGCGGACGATCGCGCCATCGTCCGCATCGGTCAGCAGGTCGGCCACGAAACTGCGGTCGATCTTCAGCTTGTCGACAGCGAAGCGCTTGAGGTAGGAGAGGCTCGAGTAGCCGGTGCCGAAGTCGTCCACCGACAGGCGCACGCCCAGGCCCTTCAGCCGCTGCACCACGGCCAGCACCTGCTCGGTGTTGCGCAGCAGGATCGACTCGGTCAGCTCCAGCTCCAGGCCGTCGGGCGGCAGGCCGCTTTCGCGCAGCGCACGCTCGACCACCGTCTCCACATCGCCGCGTTCGAACTGGGCTCCCGAGAGGTTGACGGCCACCACCACCGGCGGCAGGCCCTCGCGCCGCCAGGCCATGGCCTGCCGGCAGGCCTCGGACAGCACCCATTCGCCGATCGGCACGATCAGCCCGCTCTCTTCGGCCTGGTCGATGAAGCGGCCGGGCATCACCAGCCCTTCTCCGGGGCGCATCCAGCGCAGCAGGGCCTCCACGCCGATCACGGCGCCGCTGACCAGATCCACCTGCGGCTGGTAGTGCAGCACGAATTCGCCGCGGTCGACCGCCTGGCGAAGGCCATTGCGCAGGCGCAGCCGCTCGGTCACCTCGGCGTTCATGCGCTCGTCGAAGAACCGGTAGGTGTTGCGGCCGCCGTCCTTGGCGCGGTAGAGCGCGGTGTCGGCCTTCTGCAGCAGGCTGTCGAAGTCGGCGCCGTCGCCCGGGAACTGGGCGACGCCGATCGAGGCCGTGGTCGAGATCTCCTGGCCGTCGACGTGCACCGGCCGTTCGAGCGCCGCCATCAGCTTGTCGAGCACCGGCTTCACGGCCACCGCATCCGCGAGGCCGCCGACCACCACCAGGAACTCGTCACCGCCCTGGCGCGAGATGGTGTCGGTCTCGCGAAGCACGGCGCGCAGCCGGCGCGCCACCGACTTGAGCAGCCGGTCGCCGGCCCCGTGGCCCAGCGAGTCGTTGACGGTCTTGAAGTGATCGAGATCGAGGTAGACCAGCGCCACCGTGTGCCCGTCGCGCTGCGCCACCGCGATGGCACGCTCGACGCGGTCGCGCGCCAGCACGCGGTTGGGCAGTTCGGTCAGCGGATCGTGGAAGGCGAGGAACTCGATGCGCTGCTCCGCCTGGCGGCGTTCGGCCATCTCCACGCGCAGCCGCTCGTAGGGCTCGCGCACGCCGACCACGAAGACGGCACGGTAGATGTAGAGGTAGGCGACGATCTTGTACGCATGCCCGAGCAACTGAAAGACGTCGTTGACGTTCGAGTACAGCGTGAAGCACAGCTCGCCGAGGATGGTGATCAGCGCGGCCGTGCGCAGGTCGGGCGCGTCGTAGCGGCGCGCCTGGCCGGCGCGACGGTGGAAGCCCAGCGCGGCCAGTCCCATCAGCGCGATCAGACCGTACTCGGCGCCGATCTTGAACGCGGTCAGCCCCTGGCCCTCGACGAAGGTCCGCGGCCACCACAGTGGCTGGAAGAGCTGCAGCCAGACCACCGCCAGCGGCAGGGCGATCGCCGCGGCGAGCATGGGCACGCGCCGGCGGCGCGACGTCATCGCCGGCCAGTCGCGCCAGGCGACGGCCAGCAAGGTGGCTGCCGCCAGGTAACGCGCCACCAGCCAGAAGTTGATCGCCTTCTCGGGGTGCGCCGGCGTCACGAAGTCCGGCATGCCCTTGTACGACAGCAGGTGCGCCAGGTCGATCAGCCCGACGGCGAGGAAGCCGCAGCCGATCAGCATCGCGCTGCCTGATCGCTCGGCCGCATCGGTGTGCCAGCACACGGCGAACACCATCATCGCCACCGCCACCGCGATCAGCTCGGCCACGGTGTGCATCCACACCGGGAAGACCGTGACGCCGGTCTTGAGGACGTCCAGCGGCGGCAGCAGCCAGACGATCAGGAACAACAGCGTGAGGCCGGCCACCAGCCAGGCCGGAAAGCGCGTGCCCCGCGGCTCGATCGCGAGACGCGGTTCGGGGAGCTCGGCAAGAGGTGCTTCGATCGTGGTCGGCGAGGTCATGCGGTCGGACTGCACCGCGTGGCGCGGGACGGGCCTGGGGGATTATCGGCAGGCCGCGCTCGCTCGCGCACTCACTGCAGCGACCAGACCCCCGCCCGCTCGTGAACTCTTCCCTCTGCGCGAAGCTTGTACAGGTGCGCGCGCAGCGAGCGCAGCGCCACCGGGTGCAGCCGCTCGGGCACGTCGGCATAGACATGCGTCAAGAGCGCGGCTTCGGCCGGCGCGCCGAGTTCGTGCAGGCCGGCGAGCACCCTGGCCTCGCGCTGCAGCCGGTGGGCGATGATCTTCTCGAACGCCGTGCGCGGCTGCGCCATCAGGAAGCCGTGGCCGGGGGCGAGCCATTCCAGGTCTTCGTGGCACAACGCGCGCAGCGAGGCGAGGTAGGCCGCCATGTCGCCGTCCGGCGGGTTGATGACCACCGTGCTGAGCTGCATCACGTGGTCGCCGGTGAACAGCGTCTTCTCCTCCTCGAGCCGGTAGCAGAGGTGGTTGGAGGCGTGGCCGGGCGTGTGCAGCACCGACAGGGTCACGCCTTCGTCGAGCACGAAGCGCTCGCCGCCTTCGAGCACCACGTCGGGCGCGAAGCTGGTGTCCTGCCACTCCGGGTGCAGCGCGATGCGACCGTGCACCGGCGCGCCGGTGCGCGCCTTCAGCAGCGCGCAGCCGGGCGAGTGGTCGAGGTGGGTGTGGGTGGCGAAGATCCAGCGGACCGGCCCCGGCGCCGCGGCGAGGGTGGCGTCGATGTGCACCGCCTCGGCCGGGCCCGGGTCGATCACCGCCCATTCGTTGCGCGGCCCGCCGCCGACGAGATAGCTGTTGGTGCCCGGCCCGGTCATCACGCTGCCGTTGTGGGCGGTCACGCGCACGATGCGCGGCGACAGCCGCACCGGCACGGCCGGGTGGATCTCGTACGACAGGTGGCCGCGGCACTCCGGGTCGAGCCGGCGCAGCTCGGCCCAGGCCGGCTCGTCGGGCGTGACCGGGCGCGTGCCCTCGCGGCCGGTGCCGATCTGCGGCTGGATCAACGGCACGTCCCGCGGCGCGCGGGCCCAGGCCAGCAGTGCCTCGACGCTGGGGAAGCGCGCGATCGCCTCCAGCGTCTTGTGCGTCGGCGTCATCAGCTTGAGCGGTTCGGCGCGCGTGAGGGCAGCGGCCGGCGCGATCCACAGCTGCTCGACCAGTTCGCCGTCGTCGTGCGAGGACACCTGGCCCTGCGGCGCGCGGGCGATGAAGAAGCGGGTGTCGAAGCGCTTGGGCCGTCCCACCGGCGTGACCCAGTGGCTGAAGTAGACGAGCTCGTCGACGGCGAGCGTCAGGCTCTCCTCGTGGCACAGCGCGGCGAGCGAGCGCTCGCCGCGCTGCAGCGGGCCGCGCCAGGCTTCCAGCCGTTCGGCGCGCGCTGCATCGAGCGCCAGCGGCGCGCCGTCGGCCTCGCGGGCGTAGAGCAGCCCGGCTTCCTCGAAGCACTCGCGCACGGCTGCCGCCCAGTAGTCGAGCGCATGCGCGGGAAGGCCCAGGCGCGCATCGGCATCGGCCGCCTCCAGGCCGCGGCAGAACGGCGTGGCGGCCCGGTCGGCCGCATCCACCAGCCCGCCGGGAAAGACCCAGGCGCCGCTGTTGAGATCGCCCCGCTCGGCGCGGCGCAACAGCAGCACCTCGATGCCCAGGGCGCCGTCGCGCACCACCACCACGGTGGCGGAAGGGCGCGGGGGTTTGATCGTCTCCGGGGTGGCCGTCATCGCGCGAGGCTCGTCGTTGCTGTGTGATTCGAAACTACCACGGGTCCAGGCCGCCGGTGCTGCGCTCGCGCACCACCGCGCCGTCGAGCTGGCGCAGCAGCCACTCGCGCGTCTGCGCCGGGTCGATCACCGTGTCGATCTCCAGCGTGGCCGCCATGTTCAGCGCCCGGCCATCGGCCACCTGGCGCGCCAGCAGCTCGCGGAAGCGCGCCTCGCGCGGCTCGCCTTCGGGCAGCGCCTCCAGCTCCTTGCGGAAGCCCAGGCGCACCGCGCCCTCCAGACCCATCGCGCCGAACTCGCCGGTCGGCCAGGCGGCGGTGGCCAGCGGCACGTGGAAGCCGCCGGCGGCCATCGCCATCGCGCCCAGGCCGTAGGCCTTGCGCAGCACCACCGCGAGGAAGGGCACGCGCAGGTGGGCCGCGGCGACGAACATGCGGCTGACGTGCCGCACCTGCGCCCGCGCCTCGACCTCCGGGCCGACCATGAAGCCGGGCGTGTCGATCAGCGAGACCAGCGCGATGCCGTGCGCATCGCACAGGCGCATGAAGCGCGCGGCCTTGTCGGCGGCGTCGGCATCGATCGCGCCGCCCAGGTGGAGCGGGTTGCTGGCGAGCATGCCCACCGGCCGGCCGCCCAGGCGCGCGAGCACGGTGTGGAGGGCCAGGCCGAAGCCGCTGCGCAGCTCGATCGCGCTGCCGCGGTCGACCAGTGACTCGATCACGCGGCGCATGTCGTGGCTGCGCGTGCGCTGCTCGGGCAGCACGCTGCGCAGAGCCATCGGGTCAGGCGCCTCGCCGTGCACGATCTCGCCGGCGAGCATCGCGAGCAGCTTCTTCACCGCCGCGACGGCGGCGGCCTCGTCGTCCACCAGAACATCGATCACGCCGTTGGCGCTGTGCACGCCCGCCGGGCCGATGTCTTCCGGCGCGTAGCGGCCGAGCCCGCCGCCCTCGATCATCGCCGGCCCGCCCATGCCGATGTTGCTGCTGCGCGTGGCGACGATCAGGTCGCAGCAGCCCAGCAGCGCGGCGTTGCCCGCGAAGCAGCGGCCCGCGGCGATGCCCAGCAGCGGCACGCGGCCGGAGAGCCTCGCGAAGCTGGCGAAGGTGGCCACGTGCAGCCCGGCGACGATGGGCATGTCGGTATCGCCCGGCCGCCCGCCGCCACCCTCGGCGAACAGCACCACCGGCAGCTTCTGCTCGTGCGCGAGACCAAGCAGGCGGTCGGTCTTCTGGTGATTGCGCAGGCCCTGCGTGCCGGCCAGCACGGTGGCGTCGTAGGCCAGCACCGCGCAGCGCAGGCCGCCCACCTGGCCGATGCCGGTGACCATGCCATCGGCCGGCGTCTGGCGGATCAGTTCGTCGACCGGGCGGCGCTTCGTCTGCGCGGCGTAGGCGAAGGCGCCGTACTCGACGAAGCTGCCTTCGTCGCACAGGTCCTCGACGTTCTCGCGTGCCGTGCGCTGCCCGGCCGCATGGCGGCGGGCCACCGCCTCGGGCCGGGCGTCGTCGCGCAGCAGGGCGGCACGGTCGAAGAACTCCTGCAGCTCGGGGCGGATCGACGCTTCGGCCGCGCTCGGTGCCGCGACGGGTGCGGCCACGGCGTGGTGCTCGACGGGGCCGAGGCGCAGCAGCCCGTCCCCTTCTGCCAGCAGCTCGCCCGGCTTCGCCAGCACGGCCATCACGCGCGCATCGTGCGGAGCGCGCAGCTCATGCTCCATCTTCATCGCCTCGACCACCGCGAGCAACTCGCCGGCGCGCACCGCCTGCCCGGCGGCCACGGCGATCTCGACCACCGTGGCGGCCATGGGCGAGCGGATCTCCTGCGTCGTCATGCGGCCACTGTAGCGCCGCGGTGTCCGCTACAGTCGTCGCGCCCGGGACAGACCACTCCACGCCATGCTCCAGTTCAGCGAGATCCAGGCCGCCGCCGCCCGACTGAAGGGCGTCGCCCACCGCACACCCGTCGTCACCTCGCGCACGCTCGACGCGATGCTCGGCGCCACCGTGCTGATGAAGGCGGAGAACCTGCAGCGCATGGGCGCCTTCAAGTTCCGCGGTGGCTACAACAGCGTGAACGTGCTCAGCGAGGCGCAGCGCGAGCGGGGCGTGGTGGCCTTCTCCTCCGGCAACCATGCGCAGGCGGTGGCGCTGGCTGCGCAACTGCACGGCTGCCGCGCCACCATCGTGATGCCGCATGACGCGCCGGCGCTCAAACTCGCCGCCACGCGCGGCTACGGCGCCGAGGTGATCGTCTACGACCGCTACCAGGAGGACCGTGCCGCAATCGCCCAGCGCCTCACCGACGAGCGCGGCGCGGCGCTGATTCCACCCTTCGACCACCTGCCGGTGATGGCCGGCGCGGGCACGGCGGCGCGGGAGCTGATCGAGGACGCCGGGCCGCTCGATGCGCTGATCGTGTGTGCCGGCGGCGGCGGCTTCCTCTCCGGCTGCACCATCGCGGCCAAGCACCTGCTGCCCGGCATCGAAGTGTTCGGCGCCGAGCCCGAGCGCGGCAACGACATGCAGCTGTCGCTGCGCCGTGGCGAGATCGTCAGCATCGACGTGCCACGCACCATCTGCGACGGCCAGCAGACGCAGGCGGTGGGGCGCCATCCGTTCGAAGTGATCAAGGCCCACGTGCGTGACGTGCTGACCGTGCCCGACCCGGTGGTGGTGGAGGCGATGCGCTTCGCCTTCGAGCGCATGAAGCTGGTGCTGGAACCCTCTGGCGCCTGCGCCCTGGCGGCGCTGATGCACCACCGCGAGCGCTTCGCCGGGAAGCGCGTCGGCGTCACGCTGTCCGGCGGCAACATCGGCGTCGACCGCTTCGTGGCGCTGATCAGCGGCACCGAGCGCGTCGACTGAACCTCAGCCGCCCTCGAAGCCCTCGAGCACGTTCACCGCGTTGACGCCCACCTCGGCCACCGCATAACCGCCCTCGAAGGCGAACACCGTGGGCAGCTGCAGCGCGGCGAGGTCTTCGCCGATGCGAAGGTAGTCGTCGCTCTTCAGCCGGAAGCCGGAAATCGGGTCGCCCTCGAAGGTGTCCACGCCCAGCGGCACCACCAGCGCCTGCGCGCCGAAGGCGCGCACCGCGGCGATGGCCTGCTGCAGCGCTGCGCGCCACTCGGCGAAGCCGGTGCCGCGCGGCAGCGGCAGGTTGAGGTTGCAGCCTCGCCCCGCACCCGCGCCGCGCTCGTCGGCGTGGCCGAGGTAGAACGGGTACTCGGTGCGCGGGTCGCCGTGGATCGACACCGTCAGCACGTCGCCGCGCTCGTAGAAGATGCTCTGCGTGCCGTTGCCATGGTGGTAGTCGACGTCGAGCACGGCCACACGATCCGCGCCCAGGTCGCGCAAGGTCTGCGCGGCCAGGGCCGAGTGGTTGAGGAAACAGTAGCCGCCGAAGAAGTCGGCGCCGGCGTGGTGGCCCGGCGGCCGGCTGAGCGCGAAGGCGCCGCGCGAGCGGCCTTCACCCACGGCGGCCACGGCGCGCGCGGCCAGCACCGCGGCGTGCGCGCCAGTGCGCGCGGCGCGCCAGCTGCCGGCCGTCAGCGGCGTGCCGGCGTCGAAGGAATACAGCCCCATGCGCGCCGCGAAGTTGCTCGGCTCCACGTCGGCGCGGAAGCCGCGCACCGGCCACACCGACGGCAGCGCGTCGAGGGCGGCGTTGGCCGGATCGAGCGCCACCCATTCGCCCCAGGCCTGTTCGAGGAAGCGCAGGTAGCGCGGCGCGTGGATGCGCTGCAGGACATGTTCGAACGCGGCATCGGCACCCGGCTGCAACTCGGCCGGGGTGTGCAGCGGCCCGACGCCGCGACGGCGCAGCTCGGACAGCACGTGGTCGAGCCGCTGCGGCACCTCGTGGCAAGGTACCAGGCGGCCGCGGAACATCTCCTGGCGGCCGGCGTGCAGGGCGTGGTCGGGGTTGTGGACGACGAGCATGGTCGGCGGGGCAGTCGGTCAGTCGTGCGATTTTGCGCGGCCGGCGCGCGACGCCCGGTCGCCGCGTGAAAAAGTTGCGCTAGGCTCCCCAGGCGATGCAGGACGCCACCACCTTTGCGCCGGACAGCACGAGCTCGGGCCTCCGCCCCGACCGGCCGACCATGGTGCTGCTCAACCCGCGCGCCGCCGGCGGCCAGGCCGCGGCGCTGGCGCACCCGGTGCGCCAATGGCTGGCCAGTTACGCGCCGGGCGTGGCGCTGGTGGAGTCCGACAGCATCGAACGCTCGCGCGCCACGCTGCAGTGCCTGCCGCGCAGCAGCCGCGTCGTGCTGATCGGCGGCGACGGCACGCTGCACCACATGCTGCCCGTGCTGCTCACCCACCGCCTCGCGCTCGGCGTGGTGCCGCTAGGCGGCGGCAACGACACGGCGCGCGCCCTCGGCGTGGCCGGCCTGCCCTGGCCGAAGGCGCTGGAACTCTCACTGACCGGGCCGACGCGCCGCATGGACGTGGGCGAACTGGTCACGCCCAAGCAGCGCGTGCCGTTCTTCTCGAGCCTGGCCGCCGGCTTCGACGCCGCGGTGGCGATGCGCGCGCTGACCGGCCCGCGCTGGCTCGACGGCATGCCGCGCTACCTGTGGGCGACGATGGCCGAGCTGGCCTCGCTGCGCACCCACCGCATCCGCATCGCGCTGGACGGGCAGCCGCGCTACGACGGCGAGGCGATCTTCGCCTCGGTGCTGAACACGCGCAGCTACGGCGCCGGCATGCCGGCGGTGCCCGGCGCCCGTGTCGGCGACGGCAAGCTCGACCTGCTGGTGGCCGGCCGCTTCGGCCGCATCGGCGCGCTGTCGATGCTGCCGCGGCTCGTCAAGGGCACGCACCTGCCGCACACCAAGATCCACACCTGGCCGTTCCAGACCATGCAGTTCGAGAGCGACAGGGAGCTGCCGCTGGCCGCGGACGGCGAGCCGCTGCAGCCGCTGCGCCGCTTCGAAGTGCGCGTGCGCGCGGCGGCCGTCCGAGTGGTCAGCGCGAAGCGGCAGCGCCAGCCGCAGGCGGAGTCGTCCAGGGCGCCGGTGAGCGAGTCGGCGCCGGCGTGAAGCCGCGGCCATAGGCGCGCGCGTAGCGCTCCACCGTCAGCCCCTCCATGTCGATCGCCGGCGCACGGCCGGAAATCAGGTCGGCCATCACGCGGCCGGTGCCGGCGGCCATGGTCCAGCCCAGCGTGCCGTGGCCGGTGGCGAGGTACAGGTTGTCCATCCGCGTGCCGCCGACGATCGGCGTGCCGTCCGGCGTCATCGGCCGCAGCCCGCACCAGAACTCGGCCCGGGCCACGTCGCCGCCGGCCGGGAACAGGTCGCTCACCACGTGCTTGAGCGTGCGCTCGCGCGCCTCGTGCAGCTGCAGCGTGTAGCCGGCCAGCTCGGCCGTGCCGCCGACGCGGATGCGGTCGCCCAGCCGCGTCACCGCGACCTTGTGCGTCTCGTCCATCACGGTGGATTCGGGCGCGCCGCTCGCATCGGTGATCGGCACGGTGATCGAGTAGCCCTTGACCGGGTAGACCGGGATGCGAATGCCCAGCGGCGCGAGCAGCTCCGGCGAGTAGCTGCCCATCGCGACGAGGTAGGCGTCGGCAGTGAGCGTGCCCTGGCCGGTGACCACGCCGCTGATGCGGCCGCCTTCGCCGAGCAGGCGCTGGATGTCGGTGCCGTAGAGGAACTTCACGCCGGCCTGCTCGGCGCGCGCCGCGAGGCTCTGCGTGAACTTGAAGCAGTCGCCGGTCTCGTCGCCGGGCAGCAGCAGGCCGCCGACGAACTTGTCCTGCACGCGCACGAGCGCCGGCTCGTGGCGGATGCAGCCGGCGCGGTCGAGCAGCTCGAAGCGCACGCCGTAGCGCTTCAGCACCTCGATGTCGGCGCCGGTGCCGTCGAGCTGCTTCTGGGTGCGGAACAGTTGCAGCGTGCCCTGCGATCGCTCGTCGTAGGCCAGGCCCAGTTCGGCGCGCATCTCGCGCAGCACGTCGCGGCTGTATTCGGCCAGGCGCACCATGCGGCCCTTGTTGATCTCGTAGCGCTCGGCGGTGCAGTTGCGCAGCATCTGCAGGCCCCAGCGGACCAGGCCCAAGTCGAGCTGCGGGCGGATCACCAGCGGGCGGTGCTGCATCAGCAGCCACTTGATCGCCTTGAGCGGCACGCCTGGGCCTGCCCAGGGCGCGGAGTAGCCCGGCGAGACCTCGCCGGCATTGGCGAAGCTGGTCTCCTTGCCGGCGCCGTCCTGCCGGTCGACCACCGTGACCTCGTGGCCGGCTTGCGCCAGATGCCAGGCGCTGGTGGTGCCGATGACGCCGCTGCCCAGGACGATGACCTTCATGACGCTGCTCCGCGTGTGCTGCAATGAGCCGAGAGCTTATCGAGGGTCAAGTGGAATCTTTCGCGGCAGATTGACAGCCTCAGCCGATTTCGCCGAATCTTCTGCGGTCGAACTCGGCTTTCGCCGGATCCGATCCAAGTCATCTCCGCGCCCGCCAAAGCCCGCCACAATGGCCGCATGAGCAACCAGCCCGCCTTCGTCGCGCCGTCGCGCTTCGACGACCCGGAGCGCGCCCTGGCCCAGGTGCGCCTCATCTACGACGCCGGCATCGCCCACCTGCGCGACGCGCTGCAGCGCTTCGTGGTCGGCGAGGACGTCGGGGCGCACGTGCGCGCCTGCTACCCCTTCGTGCGCGTGCACACCGACACCGTGGCGCGCGCCGACTCGCGCCTCTCGTACGGCTTCGTCGCCGGCCCCGGCACCTACGAGACCACGCTGACGCGGCCCGAGCTGTTCGGCAACTACTACCTCGAGCAGTTCCGCCTGCTGCTGCGCAACCACGGCGTCTCGCTGGAGATCGGCACGAGCGCGCAGCCCATTCCCGTGCACTTCTCGTTCGCCGAGGGCGACCATGTGGAAGGCAGCCTGAGCCCCGAGCGGCGCCAGCGCATGCGCGACGTCTTCGACCTGCCCGACCTCGGCGCGATGGACGACGGCATCGCCAACGGCACGCACGAGCCGCGCCGCGGCGAGGCGCACCCGCTGTCGCTGTTCACCGCGCCGCGGGTGGACTACTCGCTGCACCGCCTGCGCCACTACACCGGCACGGCGCCGGAGCACTTCCAGAACTTCGTGCTGTTCACGAACTACCAGTTCTACATCGACGAGTTCGTGCGCCTGGGCCACGAGACCATGGCCAGCAGCGCCCACGCGCAGGACTACGTGGCCTTCGTCGAGCCGGGCAACGTGGTGACGCGCCGCGCCGGCCTGCCCGCGCAGCCGGGCGACGAGCTCGGCGCGCCGCCGCCGCGCCTGCCGCAGATGCCGGCCTACCACCTGGTGCGACCGGACAACGCCGGCATCACGATGGTCAACATCGGCGTCGGCCCGGCCAACGCCAAGACCATCACCGATCACATCGCGGTGCTGCGGCCGCACGCCTGGATCATGCTCGGCCACTGCGCCGGGCTGCGCAACACGCAGCAGCTCGGCGACTACGTGCTCGCCCACGGCTACGTGCGCGAGGACCACGTGCTCGACGAGGAGCTGCCGTTGTGGGTGCCGATCCCGCCGCTGGCCGAGGTGCAGGTGGCGATCGAGTCGGCGGTGGCCGAGATCACCCAGCTCAAGGGCTACGAGCTCAAGCGCATCATGCGCACCGGCACCGTGGCCAGCACCGACAACCGCAACTGGGAGCTGCTGCCCTCGCGCAACGTGCCGACCACGCCGGAGCGCCGCTTCAGCCAGAGCCGCGCGATCGCGCTCGACATGGAAAGCGCCACCATCGCCGCCAACGGCTTCCGCTTCCGCGTGCCCTACGGCACGCTGCTGTGCGTCAGCGACAAGCCGCTGCACGGCGAGATCAAGCTGCCGGGCATGGCCAACACCTTCTACCGCGAGCGCGTCGACCAGCACCTGCGCATCGGCATCCGCGCGATCGAGAAGCTGCGCGAGCAGGGCGTCGACCAGCTGCACAGCCGCAAGCTGCGCAGCTTCGCCGAGGTGGCGTTCCAGTAGCTCTGCAGCCGCGCTTTACACAGCTTGACGGCGCGCAAGCACGCGCGCAACGGGCCGGTCACAGACTCAGCGCATGTCCTTCGGAGCCAGAACTGCCTTCCCGGTCGCGGCCCTGTGCGGCGCGCTCATGCTGGCCGGCTGCGCTTCGCTGAGCGCGCCGGCCGCCCCGCCCGATGCCGGCGTGGCGGTACCGACCACCTGGTCCGCCGCCGCGCCGGTGCGCGATGCCGAGGCGCTGGCGGCCTGGTGGCAGCGCTTCGGTGACGCCACGCTCACCGGACTGGTCGAGCAGGCGCTGCAGGCAAACACCAGCGTCGTCTCCGCACAGGCCGCGCTGCGCCAGTCGCGCGCGCTGGCTCAGGTGCAGCAGGCGCGGCTCGGGCCGGACGTCGGTGTCTCCGGCTCGGCGCAGCGCAGCCGCACCGGCTCGGCGGGCTCGAGCAACAGTTTCCGCGCCGGCTTCGACGCCAGCTGGGAGCCCGACGTCTTCGGCGGCCAGCGCGCCGCGCGCGATGCCGCCGCGCTCGAGGCCGACGCCAGCGCCGCCAGCCTGGGCGACGTGCAGGTGTCGGTGGCGGCCGAGGTGGCACAGACCTACATCACGCTGCGCAGCGCCGAACGGCGCCTGGCCATCGCGCGCGAGAACCTGGCCAGCCAGGAGGAGACGCTGCGCATCACGCAGTGGCGCGTGCAGGCGGGCCTGGCCACCTCGCTGCAGTCGGAGCAGGCGCGCGCCGCGGTGGAGCAGACCCGCGCGCAGATTCCGGCGCTGCAGACCACGCTGGCACTGGCGCGCCACCAGCTCGCGCTGCTGACCGGCAGCACCGTGGCCGAACTGGCGCTGCCCGACGGCGGCGCGGTGCCGCAGCCGGCCGGCGACCTCGCCCTGGCCTTCCCCGCCGACACGCTTCGCCAGCGGCCCGACGTGCGCGCCGCCGAGGCGCGCGTCGCCGCCGCCGCGCAGCGCGTGCTGCAGGCCGATGCCGCCCGCTACCCCAGCTTCAGCCTGAGCGGCTCGCTGGGCCTGTCGGCACTGACGCTGTCGGGGCTGGGCAGCGGCGCAGTGGTGAGTTCGCTGCTGGCCGGCGTGTCGATGCCGCTGTTCGACGGCGGCGCGCTGCGCGCCCAGGGCGAGGCGCAGCGCGCCGCCTTCGACCAGGTGCGCGAGGCACACCGCGCCGCCGTGCTCGCGGCGCTGAAGGACGTGGAAGATGCATTGGTGGCCCTGCAAGGCGACCGCGAACGCCTCGCGCGGCTGCGCGACGCGGCGGACGCCGCGAACAATGCCGCGCTGCTGGCCCGCCAGCGCTACGCCAGCGGCCTGGTCGACTTCCAGACCGTGCTGGAGACGCAGCGAACGCAGCTCAGCGCGCAGGACAGCGTCGCCGCCAGTCAGGCCGACGTCGCCAGCGACCACGTGCGCCTGTACAAGGCGCTGGGCGGCGGCTGGACGCCGGACGCGGCCCCGACAGAGAAACGATCATGAACACGACCGCGCAATCCGCCGCCGATGCGGCCACCATCGCCACGCTGCTCGACGAGCCCTCCGCACGCCCCTGGTGGAAGCGGCCGCTGCTGTGGGGCGGCGCTGCCGTGCTGCTGGCGCTGGCCGGCGGCATCGCCTGGTGGCAGGCCGGCCAGCGCGCTGCCGCGGCGCCGAGCTTCGTCACCGAGCCGGTGCAGCGCGGCACGCTCAACGTGACCGTCAGCGCCGACGGCACGCTGCAGCCGACCCGCTCGGTGAACATCGGCAGCGAACTCTCCGGCACGGTGGCGCGCGTGCTGGTCGACGTCAACGACCGGGTGAAGAAGGGCCAGGTGCTGGTCGAGCTCGACACCGCCAAGCTGCGCGACCAGATCGCCCGCTCGCGCGCCGCGCTCGCCTCGGCGCAGGCCGGCGTCGCGCAGGCCGTGGCCACGCTGAAGGAAGCCCAGGCGAACCTCGCGCGGCTGGAGGACGTGCAGAAGCTCTCCGGCGGGAAGGTGCCCGCGCCGACCGAGATCGACACCGCCCGCGCCGCGCTCGACCGCGCCCGCGCGGCCGAAGCCAGCGCGCGCGCCAGCGTGGCCAGCGCGCAGGCGCAGCTGTCCACCGACGAGACGAATCTGTCCAAGGCCTCGATCCGCGCGCCGATCGACGGTGTGGTGCTCACGCGCACGGTCGACCCCGGCAACGCCGTGGCGGCCTCGCTGCAGGCGGTCACGCTGTTCACGCTGGCCGAGAACCTCAGCCGGCTGCAGCTCGAGGTGAACGTCGACGAGACCGACGTCGGCCTCGTCGCCAACGGCCAGAAGGCCACCTTCACCGTCGGCGCCTACCTCAACCGCCGCTACCCGGCGACCGTGACGCGGGTGGCCTACGGATCCACCAAAACCGACAACGTGGTCACCTACACGACGCGGCTGGACGTCGACAACCAGGACCTCACGCTGCGCCCCGGCATGACGGCCACCGCGACCATCCAGACCAGCGAACGCCAACCCTCGCTGCTGGTGCCCAACACGGCGCTGCGCTTCACGCCGGCGGGTGCCGCGGCGGCCTCGGCGCCGGCCGGCAACTCGGGCGGCATCGTCTCCAAGCTGATGCCGCGCCCGCCCGGCGGCGTGGCCCGGCGCAGCGCCGGCGTGGCCGGCAACGGCAACGCGGTGGGCGCCAGCCGGCAGCTGTGGGTGCTGCGCGACGGCGCGCCGGTGGCCGTGCGCGTCACGGCCGGCGCGACCGACGGCAAGCGCACCGAGGTGTCGGGCGCCGGCTTGGCCGAAGGTGATGCGGTGATCGTCGACCAGCGCAGCGGGGCGGTGAAGTGAACGAAGCACACGCGCCCCTGATTCGCCTCAGAGGCATCACCAAGACCTACGGCCAGGGCCAGGCGGCTTTCCAGGCGCTCAAGGGCGTGGACCTCGACATCGAGGCGGGCGATTTCGTGGCCATCATGGGCCCGAGCGGTTCGGGCAAGTCCACCGCGATGAACACGCTGGGCTGCCTCGACGTGCCGACCAGCGGCGACTACTACTTCCACGGCATGGCGGTGCAGAAGCTCAGCCGCGACCAGCGCGCGCGGCTGCGCCGCAAGTACCTCGGCTTCGTCTTCCAGGGCTTCAACCTGCTGGCGCGCACCACGGCGCAGGAGAACGTCGAGCTGCCGCTGCTCTACCGCGGCGAGAGCGCGGCCTCGCGCCACGCCCAGGCCAAGGCAGCGCTGGCGGCGGTGGGGCTGGCCGGCTGGGAGCACCACACGCCGGCCGAGCTCTCCGGCGGCCAGCAGCAGCGCGTGGCGATCGCGCGGGCGATCGTCTCGCAGCCGCAGGTGCTGCTGGCCGACGAACCAACCGGCAACCTCGACACCCAGCGGGGTCGCGAGATCATGGAGCTGCTGACCACGCTGAACGGCCAGGGCATCACGGTGATCATGGTCACCCACGAGGCGGACATGGCCGCCTACGCCAAGCGCATCGTGCGCTTCGTCGATGGCAAGGTGGAGAGCGACCGGCGCAACGCGTCGACGCCGATGACGTCGACAGCGGCAGAGGGCGTGGCCTGACATGTGGCTCAACACCCTGCTGCTGGCCTTGCGCGAGATCCGCCGCAACCTGCTGCGCTCGTTCCTGACCATGCTGGGCATCGTGATCGGCGTCAGCGCCGTGATCACGATGGTGACCCTGGGCAACGGCGCCACGCGCTCGGTGCAGGCGCAGATCGCCAGCCTGGGCAGCAACCTGCTGATGGTGCTGCCCGGCCAGCGGATGGGCCCTGGCAGCGGCGGCGGGCCGCCCTTCGCGATGGCCGACGTGGAGGCCATCGCCTCGCAGATCGGCGGCATTCGCCTCGTCGCGCCGGAGGTGCGCAGCAGCACCACGCTGGTTGCCAACGGCCGCAACTGGTCGGCGCTGGTCACCGGCTCGACGCAGGACTGGTTCAGCGTCAGCAACTGGACGATCGCCGCCGGCCGCGGCTTCGAGCCGGACGAGGAACGCGTCGGCGCGGCGGTCTGCGTGATCGGCGCGACGGTGCGGCGCGAGCTGTTCGGCAGCGCCGACCCCGTCGGCGAGCAGATCCGCCTGAAGAAGTTCTCCTGCACGGTGGTCGGCATGCTCGGCAGCAAGGGCCAGGGCGCGATGGGCAACGACCAGGACAACCTGCTCGTGCTGCCGCTGGCGACGATGCAGCGGCGCGTGGTCGGTCACACCCGCATCAACACCATCCTGGTGTCGATGAACGACAGCGCCGATCCGGCGCGGCTGAAGGCCAGCCTCGAGCAGCTGATGCGCGAGCGGCGCCGGCTCGCCGAGAACGACGACAACAACTTCAACGTGCTCGACACGCGGCAGATCGCCGACACGATGTCGGGCACCACGCAGATCATGACCATGCTGCTCGGCGCCGTGGCCGCGGTGAGCCTGGTGGTCGGCGGCATCGGCATCATGAACATCATGCTGGTCAGCGTGACCGAGCGCACCCGCGAGATCGGCGTGCGCCTGGCCATCGGCGCGCTCGAGCGCGAGGTGCTGATGCAGTTCCTCGTCGAGGCGGTGGTGCTGGCCGCACTCGGCGGGCTGATCGGCATCGTGCTGGCCACCGGCGCGTCGATCGCGCTGGCGCAGCTGATGCAGATTCCCTATGCGTTCGATCCGTCGATCAACCTGCTGGCCTTCGGCTTCTCGGCCGCGATCGGCGTGGTGTTCGGCTACTTCCCGGCGCGCCGCGCCGCGCGGCTCGACCCGATCGACGCGCTGCGCCACGAGTGAGGCATCACGCCGGCAGGCCGGCGTTGCCCACCACGGCCGCGATGGCGAGAACGGCATAGGTCACGGCGATCCACGCACGGGTCTGCCTCGAGACGGGAGTGGCGTGCTCGCTGTCCATGACGGTGTCCTTTCTGATCGTGCTGCTGCTGCGGGCGGGCGTGGGCGAATCCGCGACGCGATTGCACGACGTCCGGCGCCTTTGCGGCGGTGCATCCTTCACATCCTGATGCGGCGGCCGGGAAAGACCCCCTGGTTTGCGGGGTGGCCGGCGTGCACACATCACACTTGACGCCGAGGCTTGCCGCGCCGCGGCGCTTGCCGTACGCTGGCTTCGAAGATCCCGCCAAGCCCAGGCGCAGGAGACGCGCCTCACCCAGGAGCGCGTCATGGCCGCCAGCAACCCCACCCCCGTCCCCCGAGATACCCGCGCCATCGAGCGCATCCGCACGCTGGCGCTCGTCGGCCAGTCGGCCGCGGGCAAGACCAGCCTCGCGGAAGCGCTGCTGCACCGCGCCGGCGCCATCGGCGCGCCGGGCAGCCTGGAGCGCGGCACCACCGTCAGCGACTTCGACCCGATGGAGCGCCGCATGCAGCATTCGCTGAACTCGGCGCTGATGCACCTGGAGCACCGCGGCACGCGCATCCACCTCGCCGACACGCCCGGGTACCCCGACTTCGTCGGCCAGGCGATGACCGCGCTGGAGGCGGTGGAGACCGCGGCGGTGGTGATCAACGCCGCCACCGGCATCGAGGCGATGAGCACGCGCATGATGGCCTGGGCGGCCGAGCGCGGGCTGGACCGCATGGTGATCGTCAACAAGATCGACGCGCAGGGCGTCGACCTGCCGGCGCTGCTGGCGCAGATCCGCGAGGCCTTTGGGAAGGAGTGCCTGCCGCTGAACCTGCCTGCATCCGGCGGCACGAAGGTGGTCGACTGCTTCTTCAACACCGAGGGCGCGAGCGACTTCGGCTCGGTGGCCGATGCGCATCGCGCGCTGGTGGAACAGGTGGTGGAGGTGGACGCGGCCTTCGTCGATCGCTACCTCAACGACGGCGACGTCGACCCGAAGGAACTTCACGCGCCGCTGGAGCAGGCGCTGCGCGAAGGCCACCTGATCCCGGTGTGCTTCGTCTCGGCGCGCACGGGCGCCGGCGTGGCCGAGTTGCTCGACGTGATCGAGCTGCTGCTGCCGCACCCGGGCGAGGGCAACCCGCCGCAGTTCTACAAGGGCGAGGGGCCCGGTGCGAAGGAACTGCACGCCGACCCCGACCCGGCCCAGCACGTGATCGCCCACGTGTTCAAGGTGACGGTGGACCCGTACGTCGGCCGCATGGGCATCTTCCGCATCCACCAGGGCACGGTCACCAAGGACAGCCAGCTGTACATCGGCGACGGCCGCAAGCCCTTCAAGGTGGGGCACCTGTTCATGCTGCAGGGCAAGGAGCACGTCGAGGTGCCCTGCGGCGTGCCGGGCGACCTGTGCGCGGTGGCCAAGGTCGACGAGATCCACTTCGACGCGGTGCTGCACGACGCCGCGGAGGACGACCACCTGCACCTGAAGCCGCTGCCCTTCCCGGTGCCGGTGCACGGCCTGGCCATCGAACCGAAGCGGCGCGGTGACGAGCAGCGCATGTGGGAGATCCTGCAGAAGCTGGTCGACGAGGACCCGTGCCTGAAGGTCGAGCACGTGGCGGTGACCAACGAGACCGTGGTCTACGGCCTGGGCGAGCTGCACCTGCGCACGCTGCTCGAGCGCATGACCGAGGTCTACAAGTGCGAGGTGAGCACGCGGCCGCCGAAGATCGCCTACCGCGAGACCATCACCGCGCCGGCCGAAGGGCACCACCGCCACAAGAAGCAGAGCGGCGGCGCCGGGCAGTTCGGCGAGGTCTACCTGAAGGTCGAGCCGCTGCCGCGAGGCGCCGGCTTCGAGTTCGTCGACCAGGTCAAGGGCGGCACCATTCCGACGCAGTTCATCCCCGCGGTCGAGAAAGGCGTGCGCCAGGCGCTCGATGCCGGCGTGGTGGCCGGCTACCCGGTCAAGGACGTGCGCGTGATCGTCTACGACGGCAAGTCGCACAGCGTCGACTCCAAGGACATCGCCTTCGCCACCGCCGGCCGCAAGGCCTTCGTCGACGCCGTGATGAAGGCGCGACCGATCGTGCTCGAGCCCATCGTCAAGGTCGAGATCAGCGCGCCCGAGAGTGCGATGGGCGACATCACCGGCGACCTGTCGGCCAAGCGCGGGCAGGTCAGCGGCACGCAGGCGCTGGCCGGCGGCAGCATGGTGGTCAGCGCTCAGGTGCCGCTGTCGGAGCTCAACGGCTACCAGGCGCGGCTGAACGGCCTGACCGGCGGCCAGGGCCGCTACACGCTGGCGCTCAGCCACTACGAGGCGGTGCCGCCCACGGTGCAGGCCCATCTGGCGGCGCAGTTCAAGCCGCGCGAGGACGACTGAGCCGCGCCGGTTGATCTGGCTCAGCCACGCGCCGCGCGGCCCTTGAAGCCGCGCGGTCGCGCCCTATCTCCTGGGCATCGGCGGCCGACGGCCGTCTCTGCCCGCAAGGAGGTTCACATGTTCTCTCTGCTGTCCCGCCCGACCACGCAAGCTGCTGCGCTCTCGCGCGATCCGTTCAGCCTGGTCGACGCCATGTTCAACGAACTGGCCAGCCAGCGCAGCGGCTCGTCGCTCGTGTCGCGCGCCCGCATCGACGTGACCGAGCGCAATGGCACCTACGAGGTCCGCGCTGAGTTGCCCGGCGCGAAGAAGGAAGACATCGCCATCGACATCGACGGCGCCTATGTCTCGATCAGCGCCAAGGTGTCCAGCCAGAGCGAGCGCAAGGACGGCGAGCGCGTGCTGTACAGCGAGCGCACGCACGAGTCCTACGCGCGCGCCTTCGAGCTGCCGCAGGCCGTCGACGCGCAGGCCGCCGATGCGAAGTTCGACAACGGCGTGCTGACGCTGACCCTGCCCAAGAAGAACGCGCCGCGCTCCACGCGCCTGGCCGTGAACTGACGGTCGCGGCGGCTACAGGTCGCTCATCGGCAGCGTGGCCGCGAACCCGTGGCCGGTGTCGCCCGGGCGCTGGTTGCGGGCGGCCTCGGCCTTGGCGCGCAGGCCGTCGAGTTCGTCGTACGCCTCGGTGAGATGGCGGGCCAGCTTCTCGGTCTCGGCGCGGTGCTCGGTGTTGAGCCGCTCGATACGGCCGGCCAACTCGGCCTGCATGGCCGCGACGTCGCGCTTGGCCGCCGACTCGGCCGCAGCCACCGCGGCCTGGGCACGCGATCGTTCGTCCTTGAGTGCCTGTTCGGCGCGCTCGGCCCGCTCGCTCAGCGCGGCCATGCCGCGCGTGCGTGCCAGCAGCCATCCGATCGCCACCCCGAGCGCCAGGCCGGCAGCGGCCAGTCCCAACGAGATTCCCATGTCCATCCTGGTCCCCTGCTCTCGTGCCCCCAAGGGTACTCAATCAGGATCGGGAAAGCGACATCCGATCTCTCCAGCGTGACGAATTCCTGCCGGGTTGCACCGGAAACCACACTCGGCCTCAGGCGGACAGCGGCAGCACCAGCGTGAACCGTGCGCCCTGGCCCGGCACGGACGCCACGGTCAGCCGGCCGCCCATCAACTCGGCCAGCGCCCGCGACAGCGCCAGGCCGAGGCCGGTGCCGCCGTGCTGGTAGCTCACCCGCTCGCTGCCCTGGCGGAACTTCTCGAAGACCAGCTCCTGGTGCTCGGGCGGAATGCCCGGGCCGCTGTCGACCACCTGCAGCCGCAGTTCGTCGCCGCGGCGTTCCACCTCGATGCCGATGCCGCCCTGCTCGGTGAACTTGACGGCGTTGGACAGCAGGTTGTTGAGGATCTGCTTGGTGCGCAGGCTGTCGCAGACGACGCTGGCCGGCACGTCGTCGGCCACGCGCACGGCCAGAGCCAGGCCCTTGGCCGCGGCGGCCACCTCGAAGAACTCGCCGACGTCGCCCACCAGGCGGCGCAGGTCCTGCGGCTCGCGCACGATCGGCATGGCGCCGGCCTCGACCTTGGTGAGGTCGAGGATCTCGGTGAGCAGCGTGTTCAGGTGCTCAGCACCCTTGCGGATCATCGAGGCCTGGTCCTTGAACACCGGGTTGTCGATGCGCCGCTCCATCAGCTCGGCGAAGCCGCGGATGCTGGTCAGCGGCGTGCGCAGCTCGTGCGAGATGGCGGCGAGGAACTCCGTCTTCGCACGGTTGGCCGATTGCGCCTGCATCTCGCTGGCTCGCAGCGCCTGGTTGCTGCGCTCCTGGCGGCGCAGGCCGATGCCCATCAGCGCCAGCACCGCCACGATCAGCAGCGAGAGCGCCGCAGCCAGCGAGAACATCACGTTGCGGCCGATGCGCCACGCGTTCAGCGCCTCGTCGCTGCCGGTGAAGACGAAGATGTTGAGCGGGTAGCCGCTGATCGCGCGGTAGGCGTACAGGCGCTCGATGCCGTCGACGCTGCTGAGCGAGGTCGCGTTGCCCTCGGCACCGAGGTCGGACCGCGCCGAAACGCTGTTCTCGCCGAGCACCGTGCCCATGCCGGCCGGCCGGCCGCCGATCACGCGGGCGCGCACGCCACGATCGAGCCCGACCAGCGCCACGCCGCCGCTGCGGCCGAGCTGCACGCGGGCGAAGACCTCCTCGAAATAGGCCGGGTCGAGCGAGGCGACGACCACGCCCAGCGTGGCGCCGTCGCGGCCGACGATGCGGCGCGTGAGCTGGATGGTCCATCGCTTGGACACCTTGCCCAGCACCGGTTTGCCGATGAACAGGCCGTTGGCCGGCAGCAGCTGGTCGCGTTCGGACGGCAACTGCGGCGAGAGATGGATGCGGATGTGCTCGCGCTCGGAGAGGTCGACGTGGCCGGTCTTCTCGCCGGTCGGATCGAGGTTGCTGGCGGCGAAGCGGCCATCGGCCCAGACGTGCGAGAGCTGCACCAGGATCTTCGGCGCCAGGCCGGTCTCGTTGGCGAAGCGCACCAGGTCGGGCGACTGTTCCGGGCGGGCAGCGACCGCGTCCGCGACTCGGCGCGTGGCCTGGTCGACGGTGGCGATCACGCGCTCGGTCTGCTCCTGCAACACGCGGGCGATGTTGGCGTTCTGCTTGAACTCGGCGCGCAGCGCCTCGTCGCGGCGAGAGCCGGCGATCCAGCCGACCGACAGCCACAGCAGCGCAAGCAGCACCACGGCCACGGCCACGAGCGCGTCGATCGGCCGCCAGGACGGAGACGGGGATGCGGGAGCGGGAACGGAAACGGAAACGGCAGTCACGGGAGGCAAGCCTGCAAGCGAGCCTCCACTTTGCCGAAGAACCAGCTCAGAAGTTCATATCAGCCGAATAAATCTATCAAAGTCGGCAAGAAATGGCACTCTTGGCGACTGCTCTCAGGCCACCCGCGGCTTCACGCAGGCCGCCGCCTGCTTGGCGCGCTGCCGCGCGACCTCCACGTCCTCGTGGCGGGCCAGGGCCACGCCCATGCGCCGCTTGACGAAGCTCTCGGGTTTGCCGAACAGGCGCAGTTCGGTGCCGGGCACGCGCAGCGCGGCATCGACGCCGTCGAAGACGATGCCCTGCGCTTCCACGCCGCCGTAGATCACCGCGCTGGCGCCCGGCGTCTTCAGCGAGGTGTCCACCGGCAGACCGAGGATGGCGCGCGCGTGCAGTTCGAACTCGTTCTGCCACTGCGTGGCCAGGGTGACCATGCCGGTGTCGTGCGGCCGCGGCGAGACCTCGCTGAACCACACCTGGTCGCCCTTGACGAACAGCTCCACGCCGAACAGGCCGAGGCCGCCGAGGTCCGAGGTCACCGCCTCGGCGATCAGCCGCGAGCGCTCGAGCGCGGCCTCGCTCATCGGGTGCGGCTGCCAGCTTTCGACGTAGTCGCCACTGACCTGCACGTGGCCGATGGGATCGCAGAAATGCGTCTCGACGTTGCCGCGCG
>VFQN01002878.1_pt1 | contig 25666 bp, 30 predicted proteins | sample 3512371 | NCBI WGS metagenome assembly VFQN01 (sample SAMN10412370, study PRJNA504923) | tailings metagenome | isolation source: Replicate 2 from Balatoc abandoned mine | place: Philippines: Itogon, Benguet | collected 2017-08-28 | reverse complement strand
TGTACGGCGGCAAGGTGCCGCCGTGCGAGCGTGCCGTACACCGCGCCGCCATTGCGCTGTGTGACATGCTGCTGCTGCACGCTGTAAAAGAGGCGCTGGAGGTGCGCCTTGTGGAGAGCGCGGACGAGGTCACAATCGCGGCCGACCTGCTGTGGGCAGCGGAGAGCGGCCAAGAGGGACTGCTTACGCAGCTGGTCGCAGCGTACAAGCAGGTGGGCAAAGAGGGAAATGTCCTTTGTTAGGACTACACGGGCTGCAGGCGAAGGACATACCGTATGCTCAGCGCTGTCGCGAGCACTCGCATGCATGGGACCATGGCCGTTTACGTCCGCCGTGGTCCGTGCTCGCGCCGTTGGGGCTGCACAATGACAAGCGCCCACACCCCTTCATGCCCTCAACGATGGAGCCTTCTGCGCCCCACACGTATCCCACTGATGGCGCCTTCGTTGCTAGCGGTACCGTTGCCGGTACCGGACATTTGCTTGGTGGTTATCCCCAGTTTGCCCATTGGTCATCACCACGCCTTGTACCAACCACTTTGACCAATGAGACCCAACTGTCGCGATCATACAATCTGATCAGTACACAGCCTGGCCGTTAGGCTTACCCAACCTGCCCGCCCGCCAGGTGGCCTGTGGCGCAGTGTGGCCTCAGCCGCCGAAGCCACAACCCACAAGGCCGCCATGCCGTGCCCAACTGCACGTTCAACACGAACCCAATGAAATTAACAATTTCCCCTCCGTGGCCGCCGGCCCGCCAGGAGGCCTGGGACGCCCGCCCCTTGTGCCACAAGCCCCGCCGGGCCCCACTGCCCTCCCTGTCCCTACCTGCCCGCCCGCCAGGTGCCCTGGGAGATGGACCTCAAAGCTGCGCACACTCTGGTGGTGGCTAACCCACGGCTGGCGGTTCGGCTGCTGGTTGCGGGCGGGGCGGCAGCGGCCGGGGCCGCCACCAACACCATCATATGATGCATCCCCAAGCAGAAACGCCCGGGACCCACAGGCGCGGTGGCACGATCCACATGTGTTCCAGCAAGTGAATAGGCCCTTCCACAGCACGTGGGGTATCAATACAGCAGGGCAGTACCGGCAAGCAAGCTGGCATACGGTACCTCAAATGTGCGTAGGCTTCACGTAGGCTGAGCGAGTTGCGACTGGTGGGCGTAAAGGTGCAAGTGTACATACATGACCCACACGAGGACGACACGACTTTGCGTTTTCTAGGATGGCTCACATCACCAATATGGCCAAACCGGGGGCCCTGAGTGCAGGCAGATGGTATGTGGGCAATGGAGCGGTTGGGCATCCAGGGCATCGTTGGCGGTTGACGATTAACGATGGGTTTCGGTAGGAAGTTGGGAGGCAGGAGGCGGGCCTGCTGCAGCAGGCCTCGGTGGCTGCAAGTGGGCAGGGAGCAGGGCACGCGCAGGAGTTGCTCGGGCGTTGGTTGCTGGGCAAACGGTGCACACACAACTGGCGGCAACCCCGTAGATAGGGCGGCAGCGGCACTGCCGCAGTGGCAAAGGTAGCGGGCAACCCGTTGCCTCTTGTGACTGACTGACTGGCATGCTTGTGTAAAGCGTTCGCATGTGTTTGTTTCGGAGTTCTGGTCCCCTTCCAGACCGCAGCCCTGTGACAGCACACGGACAGAGGGCTGGAACCGGAACAAGGGGTTTGAGAAGTAGGCACAGAGCAGGACTCCGTGGCAATAGGCCTATATGACGTATGCGTGGTGGCTGGCATCAGCCGGCTGGGGTGAAGCTGGTTCCAACCACACGCGGGCGGGTGCTCGAGCGCTGGTTTAGGGGAGGGCGTGCTCAGGTAGGCGCAGGGTAGCAGCGGGCAGCCCACAGCCCGTACTCAAGAGTGTTGAGCGTTTGTGGCATGGCAGGCCAGGAGCAGTTTAAACCGATAGGGACGAGCGTGGGTGCGGCCAAAGCTAGCATGCAACCCCTTGCAGTCACGGAGGGCGTACGTATAGTACCCTTTTGGGGAGAATCCATGGCACAATGGACCACACTTGACAACTTGACACCGGACCAAGTTTTACGTCAGTTTACACTGCTGCTTTTGCGGTGCTGTCGGCCTGCCCGGACAGCTCATTAGCGGTGGCGTGGGGGTGCGGCAGCCGTGTGGTGCTACCAGCTCACGGTCGTATGGTGGCACGCACTCGCAGGCACAGGGTCTCCGTCTCTCCGTCTCCTTCCCCTGATGGTGGGCAGGGCCCAGGGCCGTAAGACACACATCCACGTACCGCTCGCACAACCCCGCAGAGCTTACAGCTCAACCCCGCCCTTGCTTTGTTGGCCCAATTAAAGCATGTGTACCCAAGAACCCAACGCCCTGCATGCCCTTTGAAAACAGTTATTCGGCTATCCCTACCATCCGTTCGGCACGCAAGTTGCGAACGCGTCCATGTTTCAAATGCACCCTGTTGGCATCGTTGGCCTTACTGTACCTGCAGACGTGCAGAGCTTACAGCTCAACCACGCCCTTGCGTCATTGGCCTAATGCAAGCATGCCGTAACTAGCCCACGCCCAAAGCGAACCCTGCATGCCCTTTGCAATACACTGCTCAGCTAGCCGTACATTCCATGAGGCATGCAAGTGAGGAATGCATCCATGCATCTTTCAAATGCACCCTCCTTGCCTCTCTAACCTTCCTGCACCTGCCCGAATATCATGACCCCCCGCACCGCAACCTACTGCACCCTTCTTGCCTCCCTTGATTGCAAGGTGTCATGTAACACCCGCCCGCATGTATCTTGGATGCACCTCTCGCCTGCACACGTGCACCCTACACAACAAGTTTCCGACCTACAGCACCGCCGTAATGCCCCGGTAGGTACCAATGTCGCGTTTTTAAAGGCCCCCTGCAACATGAAAATGCACCATAATTCCCCCAAACACACAAATCAACGTTCCGTTCCATAACCGCCCCTTGTACCCCGCCTCCACATTGCCATGTGCTCTTTCGTTTCACCGCCGCCGCCAACACGGCGCTAGACATCCCCTTGCCTCCAACAGCACAAAACACTCATACCTTGCCCCTCCACGAGCACCCCACACTCCTCTCACCCTCTCCCCGTACCCCTCTAGCTACCTGCCTCCCGACGCTAACACGCAACACCACCGCCCAAGTTCGCCCAGTTCCTCCTCTACAGCTTCAACCCCCCCTCCCCTTCCCTTCCCTCCCCTCCTCTTTTCGCTCAACCACTCATCTGAGCCACCTCCAAACCGCCCGGGCGTACATGAACGAGTACGACCACTCGTACATGCGATAATACACCATGCGTGCGTCCCGGAAGCGTAAAGGGCCGCTGCCGCCGGCAAGCAGCGCGAGACTCGCTGCGAGCGCCCCGCACGGAAATTTGCCCACCACCCAGTTCGCCAGCACGCACAGCACCAGTGAGGCCATGGCCAGGGCCTTGGCGGGTAGCAGCGTGGTCTCGATGGCGTCCGCGGCGAAGGGGTTGACGGTGCTGGTGGTGGTGGCGGAGGCGGTGGTGGTGGTGGTCACAGCGCCGGCGGCCGCGGCGGCATTGGCGGGGCCTGTGCCCTCCGCTCCGTAGCGCCAGGCCTAGGGGTTACGTGGCGCGGGCAAGACAACACAACATGGGCCGCTGCCATGCGAAAACACGTGCTGATGCAACGACAGATGCCTCGGACGCCGTCCCCTTTACCCGCGCCCCAGCCACCCCGTAACCCATTAGCGCAAAGGACACCACCGCCGCCGCCGCCGTGGCCCCTGCAAGCGCCATGTCCGCCAGCAGCAGTGGCCCCTGGCCCCCTGGATCCCCGCCCCGTAGCAGATACACCACGCAGCGCTGTCCGTGCCCCGTGCAGTACAAGCCTCACATGACACGCAACGCACCACCCACCAGGGCGAAGTACACCGCCGCCGCCGCCGCCGTCGCTCCTGCCAGGGCCATGTCCGCCAGCAGCACCGGCCCTCGAGCCTTCACCGCCACGTAGCCCACTATCGGGTCCAGCACCGCCGCCACGCAGCCGCTCAGCAGGGTGGCGGCGCGCAGCACGCCAATCAGGGGAGTCTCCTGCCCCTGGCCCTGGACCGTGGAACCCACCAAGGGAGACTCCCGCCCCGGGCCCTGGACCGTGGAACCCACCAAGGGAGACTCCTGCCCCGGGCCCTGGACCGTGGAACCCACCAAGGGAGACTCCTGCCCCGGGCCCTGAGCATGGGCCCCGCCAGGGCCCTGGGTGCTCGGGGCGGGTTCTGCGCTCCCGTTGTTGCCACCGCCGCCGCCGCCGCCGCCGCCACCGCCGCCATCGTCCACTCCCTTGTCGGAGCGGCCGCGGTGGCCCAGCGTGAGGCGGTGGCGATGGACCTCCCCCGTGCCACCGGTGCTGACGTGGCCGTTGTGTTCGCGCTGGCCTGCGCAGCTGCACTTGCTGTTGCGGTGCGTGTGACCCCCTACGTGCAAGGCGCCGTGGGCGCTACCGCCACCGCCGGTGGTGCACGCAACCTGTGCCATCGCCTGCCCCGGTTCCGTGCCCCGCCGCTGCTGCTGCTGGTGCTGCTCTTTGGGCGAGCCACCTGCGTGTAGCTCCGCAGGTGTATCCACCGTGTGAGACCCAGCCGGCTGTCTCCCCAAGGCCGTCACACCAGCGGTCGAAGCCCCAGCCGCCCCACCCACTGCCCCTGCCCCTGCCCCCACCACCAGGTCGGCCCCCGCTGCAGCTGCCAGCGCCGCTCTGCGTCTCCCCGAATGCCCACCTTCCGCCTGACCAGCGGCTCCGCTTCCACTTGCATTTGCGAGGACCGGGCTCGCGCTGTGACATCCACCGCTGCTGCTGCTACTGCTGCCACCGCTGCCGCCGCTGCTGGCCATGCTTTCCCCCGCTTGCCCTCCCGCCACCTCCCCGGCACCCTCCGCGCGCTCTTGCAGTCCCGTAACTCCCTCCGCTGCCACGTACTGCGTCTGGCCGCCTGCCCTCTGGCCCCCTGTCCCCTGCTCTCCTCTCCGCCGCCGCCAAAGCAACTGCCATCGCGGCAGCATGTCCGGCAGGTAGGTGGTGCGCAGCGGCAGCAGCAGCGCAGGGAGGAGCGCCATAAGGCAGCACAGCGCCCTGCCCACGGGATGATGCACCAGATCAAACCTCCAATCCGCCACCTGCTCCTGTGGGAATTGCATGCGCCGGTGTGTGGAGGAGCGGGGGAAAGCAGGGCGCCACCGGGTCAGAGCTTTTGGCACCAAGGCACAGGGGCGTTGCCACCGGACGGCAGACAGGACAGCTTGGCATACCCCCAGCTTAGGTAGCGCAGCGCTCTGTAGCTTAAGACCAAGAGGCGCAGCCTCCCAACGGTATCGACTGAGCTGGGTCACGAGCATAGGCCCAGGACCATTCGTCAACACGGGAATGCCGCACTTCCGCACCGCAGGTCAGGCATGGTTGTGGCCTATACTGGCAAATGCAGCCGGCAAGCTGACTCACCATGAACGGCCATGCGGCCCGGAGCGCAGCCCGGAGCACTTTCGTCACGACGGAGGCTGCACGCAACGCCAGCAGCTGGTTGTACGCGTGGTGTACGGCAGGGTCTGACGAGGCCGCTGCTGCTTCTGCTGCTTCTGCTACTGCCGCGTCGCCCATCGCCTGCTGCAGGCCCTCCGAGTCCAGGCCCTCCGAGCTGAGGTCGGCGGCCTCGCTGGCCGCCCCGTTGTCGGCTTCTGTGTCGGCATTGAAGTCGGTATTGGCATCCACGAAAGCGTCCCCGAACCAACCGATGAAAACAACGGAGTAGTCAGCCACCACATTAACTAATAGCGATAGGCATCGTGCGACGGAGAGAAGGAAGACGGGTAGGAGGAGGAGCGAGGCAGCGCGCACGCGCCATCTTGCCGGGGACAGACGGCCCGGGGAGGTGGTTGAATGGCTGGTCTCCTTGCTGATCTGTTGCTTTGTAGAGTGATAACGGCGCAGAGGCAAATGGGTGCGGCCGAGAAGCGGTAGAGGGGGCCGGGGGGCGAATCGTCGCGGGTTGTCGCGGACGCTGCGTGCGAACTGCTTCGTATGGAACAGAAGCATCACAACCTTTGACCTATGCACACATGCGTTTAATTCAACCTCCCCACTGTATTCAAGTCCTCCTGGCCGCCTGTGTCAGGTGTGTCGTTGTGTCGTTGAGTCCCGGACAATAGCTGCGGCAAGTGCTATGCAGTGCAGATCAGTTTCTGCGTTGATTCGTATTGTTTGATTTGGTGTATGTAGCAGGTGCGCAACCTATGGCGCAAATGATGGCCCAGCCGGAATTGGCGGCAAGGAACCCTGGGTCACTTGCGCTGTTACGCATTATCGGCTTTATTGCACATTTCACTTTCGCGGCACATAGGAGATGCAATGCATGATTTTGTTCGCCATACTCGTCAGCGGGGAGACCGGGCGGCAACGCGGCGCCCAATCGCCTCCGCGCCACCACAACACACGTGTCACAACACGGCACGCAACGAACCGTATCGCCCGTGGTGCGCCTTGCCCCTGCACCCCACTTGCACGCCCTGTGGTGCATCCTATCCCCAATCCACAACACCAATGCGCCACCGCTTTTGTATGTGAAGTACAGGCACCGAAAGTGCATCTTAAAAAACGCGACACACACTCCTCAAGCCCAACATTCTGCACCACTCCTCAAGCCCCAAACGCTTAACCGCTTTGCCACACCCTAGACGCACACCCTCACCAGCTCTCCCCTCCCATACTGCTCCACCGCCCCACCGCCCTTCTTGGAGCAAGGGACAGCCCCGCAGCCCCTCCACCCCCAACAGTTACACCCGCACCCCGCCTCCGCACCCCTCTCCCCTCCACCCCCTTCCATCGCATCCCCACACCCCCCACTCCTCCAGGGCTTCCTCCCATCCCTGCTCTCCTCACTCAACAGGTCAGGCAAAGATCCTCCAGATCGTCCAAACGTGGAGGAGGGCATGTGCACACCCGGCCAGGTGCCAAGACACCCAGCGTTCGTCACGGAAGGGGGAGGGGCCACAGCCAGCCACCAGCAGAGCCAGAGCCGCTATGGGCGCCATCAGCTGCGAGCCGCCCTGCACACACCTCGCCAGCACGCACAGCACCAGTGAGGACAGGGTCAGGGCCTTGGCGGGTAGCAGCGTGGTCTCGATGGCGTCCGCGGCAAAGGGGTTGGCGGTGGTGGTGGTGGTGGTGGTGCTGGCGGCGGCGGTGTCCGCTGGGACTGAATCGTCTGCGCCGTACCGCCAAGCCTGCGGCGCGGGCAACGGGGCACAACAAGCGAGCGAGCGTGGATCTCGTGGTACACTACCATCACAGGTGCAGATGGGTGGTGTGCGTGCCTCGTGCTGGCATACCCAGTTACCCACGCCCTCACCATGGTCACTTGCGCGTAAATAAGATAAGGGATTCTGATACCGTATCCCCTCGGCCACACCACAGCCGCCCCTGGCACCCTTTCCTCCCCCCTGCAGCCCACCAGGGCAACATGCACGGCCGCTGCCGCCACAGCTGTGGGGACGGTGTGCCCCAGGGGCGCTCAGGTAGCAGGACCCCCCAGGCATCCCGAGCCCGGGCGCTGGAACACCCTATGCAGCGGCCCCAACCCCAAAGGCCCTCTCCCATCACTTTGCCGTGTGGTTGATGCAGGCCCCAGCTCGAGTGCACGGCTTGCTTTGTGCAGTTCGCTCCATCAAGCCAATCGGAATAATCCCAGGGAGCACGCTCAAGCGCGGGTCCAAAACACATAGTAAAGGAGCGGCTGGTTCAGGTTCGGCAACCCACCACCCACCAGGGCCGTGCACAGTGCCGCCGCCGCCGCTGTGGCCAGCGCCAGCGCCACGTCAACCACAACAGCCCCCGGTCCCTGGCCCCCTTCGAAGGGGAATTCCCCGAATCATTTCATGCAGCACCGCTCCCCCCCCCCCCACTTCCTTCAAGCAGCCAAGTACAGTTATACCATGCTCCTAACCTCCATCTATCTCCACTCGGTTGCGGGTTTGCCAGCCGCCACCGCCAAGCTCCCCGTGCAGCAACCCACCAGGGCAAAGTACACCGCCGCCGCCGCCGCCGTGGCCGCCGTCAGCGCCATGTCCGCCAGCAGCAGCAGCCGCACCTTCTTCGCCACCAATCCAACGGCGGGCTCCAGCACGGCCACGCTGCAGCCGCCCAGCAGCGTGGCGGCGCGCAGCACTCCCACCAGGGGAGACTCCTGCCCCTGGCCCCGCGCATGGGCCCCGCCGGGGCCCTGGTCGCCTGCGGCAGCGGCGGCGGCGGTGGCGGCGGCGGCAGCGGTCAAAAATGGCCCCGCGTTCCCAGCACCACCGCCGCCGCCGCCACCGCTGGGTATGGCGACTGAGCCGCTGTTATGGGTTTCACTGGGTATAGCACCAGGGTCTGGTCCTTGAGGTGCTCCACTGCTGCTGCTGCTGCTGCTGCTGCTGCTGCGAAGGCCACCACAGCCGCCGCCGTCGCGATGGGCTCCTTCGCCGTGCAGCTGGCGATGGCCCATCGTGAAGGGGTGACGCTGGGCCGGCCTCGTGCTACCGGTGCTGGCGTGGCCGTTGTGGCCCTGGGGACCTGCGCAGCTGCCATTGCTGCTGCAATGCACGTGGCCCGCTGTGTGCAAGGAGCTGTTGGGGGCAGCGCACGCCGCCCGTGCCGCCGCCCGCTCCGGCACCGTGCCCCGCTGCTGCTGCTGCTGCTGCTGCTCCTCGAACGAGACACCTGCTTGCAGCTCTATTGGTCCGTCAACCGCACGGGGTTCCACCAGTTCCGTCCCCAAGGCCGTCGGACAAGCGGCCGCCGCTACAGCTGCCCTGCCCCTTGCCCCCGCCCCTTCCGCTGCCCCTTCCTCCGCCCCTGCCCCTGCCCCCACCGCCACCGCAGCTGCCAGCAGCGACGCTTCTCTCCTCCCCACATGCCCACCTCCCACCTGACCTGCGGCTCCGCTCACATCTGCACCTGTCAGCAACGGTCTCGTGCTGATATCCCCACCGCTGCCGGTGCTGTACCCCACCGGCACTCCCGGCACCTGCCCTTCGTCCTTCCCGCTCGGTTGCTGCTGTGCCGCACCCCCTGCCGCCTCGGGCTGGGACTGCCCCCCTGTCCCCTGCCCTGCGCTCCACCGCCGCCACGTCAGCTGCCAGCGCAGCAGCAGTGCCGGCAGGTAGGTGGTGCGCAGCGGCAGCAGCAGCGCAGGGAGGAGCGCCATGAGGCAGTACAGCGCGATGCCCACGGGGTGACGCATGTAGGCAATCTTCCAAAGCATAATTGGCTCCTGTGGGGGTGCGTTGGGTGTGTGGCGAAGCGGGGCACGGGGCGCCAGCGGGTCAGAGCCTCCGGTTAAACCACGACGCAGGGGGGGCTGCTGCGGGGCGGCGGGCAACAGACTCCCGGAATGTGCCCCGAGGGCAGTGCAGTTGCAACACACTGTGCGGCTGAGGCGGGCGGTAAAACGCTGTAGGTGAGGCAGTATCCGAACAGCCCAATCCGCAGCGGAGTACGGCTCGCTCGTGGTACTGCGCTGAGTTCAGAGTCAAGGCCCTCCCCGGCATGCGCTGCGCTCTCCAACCTAGCTAGCAGTTCTAACTCGGTCGTGGTCAATTGTCACAGGCAGTCGGCTAATTGGCTTACCAGGAACGGCAATGCGGCCAGCAATGCGGCAAGGAGCGCTTTTGCCACGACGGAGGCTGCACGCAACGCCAGCAGCTGGTTGTACGCGTCGTGTACGGCAGGGTCTGACGAGGCCGCCGCTGCTGCTGCTGCTTCTGCTACTGCCGCGTCGCCCATCGCCTGCTGCAGGCCCTCCGAGTGCAGGCCCTCCGAGCTGAGGTCGGCGGCCTCGCTGCCTTCGCCGCTGCCAGCTTCCGAGGCCATGGAGTTGCCGGCATCTGCTCCAGAGTTAGCATCGATGTCGATGGGGTTGAAGGCGCTCCCAAACCAACGGATTAACACGATGGATCAGTCGGCCAACAATCTTGTAAATATCGATAGGCATCGTATGACGGAGAGGAGGAGGACGGGTAGGAGGAGGAGCGAGGCAGCGCGCACACCCCAGTGCGCCCGGGACGGACGGCCCGGGGAGGTGGTTGAATGGCTGGTCGCCTGGCTGATCTGTTGCTTTGTAGAGCGATAACGGCGTAGAGGCAAATGGGTGCGGCCGAGAAGCGGTAGAGGGGGCCGGGGGGCGAATCGTCGCGGGTTGTCGCGGACGCTGCGTGCGAACTGCTTCGTGTGGAACAGCAACATCACAATCTTCAAAAGCTATGCAAATATGCGTCTAATTCAACCTCTCCGCGGTTTTCAAGCCCTCCTGGTCGCCTGTGTCAGGTGTGTCGTCAGTTGTGTCCCGGACAATAGCTGTGCAAGTGTTATGGAGTACAGATCAGTTTCTATGTCGAATCGTATAGTCTGCTTTGGTGGATGTATCAGGTGTGCAGCCTAGGGCGCAAATGGCGGCCCCGCCCAATTTGGCGCGCTGGCGGCAACGAACCCTGGGTCACTTGTGCTGTCACGCATTTTCGATTGCGGCACATACGAGATGCCATGCATGATATTGTTTGCTAAAGCCGTCAGAGGTGAGACGTGGGCTGCAACGCGGCGCCCAACCCGCAACCGCCTCTGCGCCACCAGGCGACCACCGCCACACGTCACTACAGGCACGCAGTTATCGCCCGTTGTGAGCCTTGCCCCGGCATCCCACTTGCACACCCTGTGGTGCATCCTATCCCCATCCCACAACACCGCCGTGCCTCCGCTTTTGCATGTAAGCTACAGGCACGGAAACTCCAACCGGAACGATCTTGGTTAGTAGTGACGCTGCTTCTAGACCAGTACTCAACAGTGCGGAGGTTTGGGGGGCAGGGGGGGTTTGGGGGCAAGCAGGGGAGACCCCGAGTCCCGAGGCGCCGATTAAGCGCCGCGGAATGCCGCAGGTTAAAGGTGTATTGTACAGATCTATGCACTTCAATCTGAAACATTTGCGCTTATATCAGAAGGCAGTAACGGGATCGCGTGCCCATTCCCGTGCCCTTTCGGCGCGGCTTCAGTGCACTTTCGGCGATTCGCTCATATGAAAATGCAGGCAATGCATTTAATCTTGCTGTATCTGTGAATTGCTGTGTTTGTGCTCATCGCCAGCGGTCGACTGGGCTCGGTGCGATATGTTTGCGACCAGCACCCAACCGCTCTGCGCCACCCATTGGGACGTCACAGTATATTGCTTCCAAACAAAATATAGGCTATTTGGTCATGTCCCTGGCACGCGCATCAGGGCGGTATTCGCGTGAGACACTTTGTTATAAATTCGGTGACCCGGGGTCGTTTTATGTGGGCAAATCGCCCATACACATGGCAGCGTAAACAGCCTAGCTTGTCAGTCGGAAGCAGGGGAGACCCCAGCGGGTAGCAGTCTAGCAGAGGTCACCTGCATGAGGACAGGACAGTTCAGCCAGGGGACAGGGGCTTGCAGTTGGGTCTTTTCGTAAACAAATTAAGGATTTGTCATTTCATTTGCTGTTCCGCTGTGGGCGGAGTCCATGCACCGAGATAACGGCCAACGGCTGATAACGGCTGATAACTGACGCATCTTATTATTCGCATCTTCACCAGGAACAACCGACAGCAAGAACAAATAACGACATGCATACGTTCGGCTTGCACGGGCGATTCCCTGAGTGCGGAACGACGATGACGTGAGATGCTAGTTTGTCGCTTTGTCCCGCTTTCGCCCTGCCGCCAATGAGCACTTCTGCAGGTGCTCTTTAGTAAAATTGCAGCATATAGGCGTATGCTTGATTGCTCTGCACGTTCCTCGACCATATGCAGCCCCTTGTAGTGCAGGCTCACGTGCGCTTGTTAGGAGAGGAATAGCAATGCAGCATGTCCCATGAAGACAATCGACAATGCCTCTGAAGACATCCAGTGCAAAGAAGCAAGCAGTTTGGTCCGAATGGCTTTGTAGTACACCCGTTGGTTGCACAGCCGAACGACGGAAGGCTCGCAGCAATGTCCTTTTGCTGTCGTCAGACACCATTAGTTCAAAGTATTAAACAATGCATGGATTCGAATAGGGGATAAAGACAGTCTACGCAGTCAAGCGAAGGGCGCTTAGGACCCGGGCGCCGGGGCATATTCCCGTTGTCACTGCCTAATGCCCTTGGCGCTCAGCCACAATCATCACACAGCCCTTTCCAGACAACGAGCAGCCGCGAACTGCTGTGCAGCGGAGGCGCTGCAGCCGGTGCATGCAGGGAGAGGGCGGAGGGCAGCCGACTAACCCCGACAATGCCGTCCCACGCGTCAATACACAAAGGGATGCATCAGAGGAATCGGGTGGACGCAAGTCCTCTGCCCCACTGCGTTGCAAGGTACAGCTCGTGTGGGTTGGGGCAGCGGGCGATAGAAATGCGCATACGCGCTCACCATGCCGACGCGAACCAGACCACAAGCAAGTGTTGCAGAGCCTCAATTGCAGCACTACACCAGTTTCGGAGGTTGCTGTTGGCCCACTCTGACAGCCGTTAGGCAGCAACTCAGTCGCGGAAAGACCTCACCTGTATGCGCTGCCGCCCTCGCGTGTGCAGGTTGAAGGCTGTCAAGCGGGTTTGGCAAGCGCGCCGAAGACGCATCAGCGCTTCAGGTGGATATGCAGTGTTGCATCCCGCGCAAAGTGCAACCGCATGACTGGCGAATTACTGGGACATCGTTTCGCATGCCACTAGCTGATTACGTACACCATAGCTTCTAATATACTTTATTCTCTTAGGTGGTCCAATAGGCAGCCGCTAAAGTACTTGCTGCCAACGGGCTGCGGTCTGGGCTGCGGTGTGCTGCGCCGTGCAGTGCGGACCGTGCTCCATAGGCTCTGTATGAAGCGTACTCTTGGTATTAGCCACTCCGGCTTAGGCGTCCTCCGCTGTGAAGCGCAGGAAGTGGCCACGGCGAGTGCCGCGGAGCCTCTGGGTTTGCAGGCCGCCTACTCAAGCGTGGCAGCTGCTTTGCTCACATACTGATGCGCAGGCGCAGGGTGGCGTGCACGCCCTTACAACCCTCAAAGGCCGCCCCCACTTACCGCCGCCGAGCCCGTCCTGTCGATACTGCTAACACACATACTGCTAACACAGCGCCCCTCGTTCCATTGGTCCCCTGTAGGCTCTGCAACGAACACATCAAGGCGCCGCTGGTGTTGGTGGTGGGTCCGGGGGTCCCTGGTGGGCCTGGGGGGTGGGGTGAGGGCTAGCACGTGGCGCACCGGGCGTGGCGTGTACACCTCACCCGTTGGTAACCCTTCCTTCGATGCCACTCCAACCCTCTTCGTGTGCGTGGCTGACTCTTGCTTGTCTTGTTGTATACCTGCCTGTCGACAGGATGGCGTGCCGTCGCGCTTCTGCCAGCAATGTGGGTAACGTGCAACGGATACTCGTGCATCCTGGACCAGCAGCTGCAGTAGCCATCAAAGCGATACCTGTGGCCTCAATCTGTGCATGTTGGGATAACGCTTCCAGGTGTAGGTGATCGTGCCCCTTACGCCTCCATGACTGTACACTGTACAGCAGACAGTTGCACGTCCGCTCTTAACGCTTGCACTGACGCTCGCGGCCCTGACACGTGGCATTGCTGCAGGCTCACGCTTCCACGAGATATCGGATTTCGAAGGCACCAACAGGTAGCTGAGTGATAGCGCCAGCCGACACTGGCCACCCGGGGTTGCACCTCGCCGGCGCACACCCACCTACGCCGCATGCACACGGACTGAACCAGGCGCGTGTTGCTTGCCCGTCCCCACCGGCCCCAACCCTGACCGCGAACAACCTGCGCCTCCACACCACAGCTGAACGCAAGACCCGCAAGACCTTGTGACTCTACTTTCCGCCCCCTTTAGGTCTGAGGCCAACCGCCGAATGCACATCCACGCTATTCCCCCTATATGCTTCGCCTCCCCCGCCCGATTTGTTCCCCCCCCAGGACGTGCCGCATGATGCTGGCCAAGAACCGCGCCCGCCAGCGCAGCGCCGCAGCCCAGCGGCAGACCCAGATGCAGCACGTGCAGCTCGTGTACCACCCTGCCGTACAGCTGCCGTACGACGGGCAGCCAGGCCAGCAGCAGCTGCTGCTGCCGGCGCGCGTGGGGTCCCCCCTTCTGCCTGTGCAGCCGGGGGGCGCAGGGGTGGCCGCAGCGGGGGTGGATGCGTTGCCCCTGGGGGCTGCAGGCCTGGAGGGCTCGGAGGGTCTGGGCCTGGGTGCAGCGCCGGGGCTGGGCGGGGCGGCAGGCGGCCTCATGCTTACCGGTGGCCTGGTTGGGACCATGCTCCCTGCTACGGGGCTTGGCGGGGCAGCATCGGGAGGGCTGCAGCTGCAACCACAAGCCTCAGGGGGCCTGCGACCGCCTGCCCTTGCGCCGACCGGCGACGTGGGTGCGGGCTTGGGCGTGGGCGCAGGCGTTGTCGCGGACGCAGGCGGTGGCGCCTTCCTACCGGCCTACGGGTCCAGCGCGGCTGCTCTAGCTCCAATCGTGTCTTGGCCGCCCTCGCCTAATCCCAGTGCGGGGCCTGCGGCGGCGGGGGCCCTTCGGCTGCAAGCGGCTGGCGACGGGGGCCTGGCGGGTCAGGCTGCGGCGCGCTCAGCAGGCGCGGGCTTGGCACCTTCCGGCAGCTTCCGTGCAGGCAGGATCTCCCTAGAAGGACCCGTGGGTCGGCGGGGGAGCCACACGGGCAGCGCAGACAGCATCAGCGGGAGCAGCGACGACATTGAGCCTCCCCTGCACCGCCGGGAGCGCCGCCGGGAGGCGCGGGGTGATGTACGGCAAATGTCACGTGCGCATGCGGAGGTGGAGGCGGCAAGGGACCGCATGCAGCTGGAGGACAGTGGCGTGCAGCAGCAGCATAAGGAGCAGCAGCAGGCGAGGAGTGAGGTGTTACCGGGCTTGGCTGGCTTTTGCCAGACTCTCTTCTCACCGTCGGAGCTGACGCTTGCCGTCCGGACAGGGACAGCCGGGGCTGCTGCTGCAGCGGAAGATGCCGTCCCGCTTCCAGGCCGCATGCCCCAGTTGTCATTACAGCAGCCGGAGCGCGTCACGCTGGTGGGGCAGCAGGGGGTGCAGCAGGAGGCAAAGCAGGAGCAGCAGATGCAGCAGCCGCAGGTTGTCGCGGGCTCCCTGGGCAATGTGAGGGCGGCTGGCGGGGGCCACAAGCGGCAAAGGCCCAGGGACCAAGGCGACGAGCCGCGGGTAGTAGAGGCGGAGGCCTTCGTGCACGGCGGTGGGGCCTTGCATGGCGGCGAGGGGAGGTCCGTCAATGACTCGCCCAGAGTGCAGCGCACGGCGTCGTCACAGGTGGTGCTGGCAGGCGCTGTGGGCGTTTCCGCGATGCTGGGCGCAGGTCCTGTGTCTGCGGGCGCGGCTGTGGGTGGCAGCAGCAGCCGCAGCGGCGGCAGCAACAGCGGGGCGGCGGCGGGGACGGGGACGGGGACGACCTCCCTGTTCGCGCGCATGAGCGTTGAGGGGGTGTCGGGGCCTGTCGGGAGGATGGTGGGCCTGGGGGGAAGCTCAGGGACGCTGACGGGCGTTGGCGGGGTTGTTGCTGGGGGCTTGGGATGGGGCGTCAGGAGTGCGGGGCAGATTGCTGCTGCGCCGGCGGAGGCGGCGCAGGGGTCAGGGGGCCAGGGACGAGAGGTGGGCGGGAGCCGGGGGCAGGGGGGAAGCAGCATGGGCGGATTGTTGGCGGACTGGGCACTGGATCAGATCCTCGCCGAGGGCGTCGGTACGACAGAGGGCATGGCCGGCGGCGCTGTCGGCGGCAGCGGCGGCAGCGGCGGCATTGTAACGCTTCCGGGAAGGGGCTACCCACTGCCAACGGCGGTGCCGGGGACAGCGGGTGGCGGCGGCAGTGGCGGCGGCGCCGAAGGAGACCCTGTTGCTGCGCTGGCGGCGGAGTGGTCCAGGGAGGTGCAGGACGACCCGGAGGATCTGCAGCAGGCGGTGCGTGCCGTACGGGAGTACGACGTGTCGGCCGCCGCTGCAGTACGACGGTTACAGCCGCCGCTGGCCCGCCAACCGAGCATGCTGCCGCCTCCTCCTCCTCTGCGACCTATAAGCCCCGTGCCTGCCTTCGCGCGCGCGTCGGATGAGAGCAGCCTGTTCGCTTCCAGCCACACGCAAGGCCGTCACTCGTCCGCGGGCACGGCTGCCGCGGCGATGGCGGCGGCCGGCGGGGCGGTGCAGTGGGCGGCAGCGGGGATAGCGGGTCAGCAGCAGCAGCAGCGGGAAGGGGATGCAGGCATGGGTGGCTCTGGCGGCGCGTCGAGGCGGTTTGCACGGAGGAGCTATGGCGCTGAGGCCATGTCGCAGCCTTCTGCACCGCCTGACGCCGCTGGCCCTCAACTCACGGCCAGAGCAGCAGCTGCCGCCCCCGCGTCGGAGGCCGGGGCGCATGCGGCCGTGTCTGGTCCCCCGGTGGGAGGCGGTGAAGTAAGTGCAAGCCCTGGGGTGTTGGGCGCGGGGCCATGGACTCTAGGCGGGCAAACGGCGCTCGGGCCACTGACCGCGGCGCAGCTGCAACGGTTGGGAGGTCACGCTGGGGCGGAGCGCATGGCAGCATTGCAGCGTGGGCAGCCGGGCCCCGCGCCCCTCGGCGGGGCAGAGTTGTTACCTCAGCTGTCACGGGAGCTGCAGCTTGGAGCTCGGGTGCAGCAGGAGCAGCGGTTGTTGCAGGGAGGTGAGCAGCTGGGGCAGCAGCAACAGCAGGAGCAACAGCCGATGCAAGAAGGAACGGAGGCGCAGCTGCAGCTGCAACTGCAGGCTCAGCGCCCGCGGCGCCAGGGGCGGGACAGGGATAGGGACCGGCGCAGGCAACGCAGCGGCTCGTTCTTTCCGTCCCATGCTCTGCTGCGCCAGCAGCAGGAGCAGCTGCAGCTCCTGCAGCAGCAGTCCATGCTGCAACTGCAGCAGCTGCAGCAGCTACAGGAGCAGCAGGCGGCCCTTCTCAGCGCCCTTCCGTCTGCCTCGCTTACCCTGCGTGCAGGGCAGCAGGACTCACAGCAACAGCGCCTGCTGCAGTCGCCGCAGCCCGCCGCCCTCTCCGGTCACCACAGCCTGCTGACCGACCCGCTGACCGACCCGCTCATCCCGCGCATCCCTGCCGGACCGCCGCCGCGTACGGCAAGCGTACCGGGCAACTGGCAACCGCTGCTGCCCATTGCCGAGTCCGGCGGCCCGGACAGCGACGGCGCTAGTGGCGACCCCGCGGACCCCTTCGCACGCACCTCCGCCTCCGCCATCATGGCTAGCCACGGCGAGCTGCACCACCCCCAGCACCAACACCACCCGCCTCGGCAGTTCCGGAACCTCGCCAGTATGTGGAATACCCCCAGGCCCGGAGTGTCTTCGTCCACGGACATGTCTGGGGGCGACACGCGCGGGCAGCACACCCTGACCGTGAGCAGCAGCGACCAGAGCTCCCTGGGCAGCACGCTGGCTGGGGCAACGGCCTCGCAGCAGCACATGGAGGAGAGCGCGGCCCTGGCGCTGCAGCAGCACCTCATGCTGCAGCCCCACACGGTAAGCCACCACCAGCAGCAGGCGCACCAGCAGGTGGGCCGCGGCCCCGGTGGTGCACTGACGGGGCACCCGGGCCCGGGAGGGACGCGTGAGCTGCCCCCCAGTCGCCTGGGGCCGTCGGGTGGGGCGTGGGGCGGCGGCGGGCTCGGGGGCCTGGTCGGCATGCAGGGACTGACGGCGGGCTATGTGCAGCAGCAGCAGCAAGCTGTGCAGCAGGGGCAGGGGTCGGCTGGGGCCATGTTCGGAGGGGAGGCTCGTCCTGGGGAGGGCGGGGGCCCTGCCAACATGGAGCAGTGAGGCGAGGTCTAGAGGGGAGATGTTCTTGGGTAGTTGGTAGTAGGATCGGGGGAGGGCGTGCATGGCGTCATACGGATGAACATGGAAGCGTGGGCCTCTTCGGGTTTTGTGGGGGCAGAAGTGCTTTTGCATTTTAGCAGTATGCGGTGGGCAGGCGCGGCAGACGGTTGCTGTTGGCAAGCCGAGGGAGGGACGGCAGTTGATGGCACATTTACGTGCGACAAAAAGCGTCGCACCTGAAAAATCTACTAGCACAAGTAGCGAAGAAGCAGCCGTCAGGCATTGACCTAATAACAATTGCGCTTGTGTCCTGTGTTGCGTACTACCGACCGCCCTTACAGAGATGCCCCTGCTTGGGGTCTTCTTCATTATGTCCTTGCTTGCCTCACTGCCCTACCTGCGTGGTCGTCTGTGGTGGTGTAGCAGCGTGATGCAGTCAGGTCCATTTGGTGCGTAAGGGATGAGCAGGAGGTCATTGGGAGCATGCACTGCTTGCTGTTTCGTAGTATTAGACACTGAAGGCTTGGAGCTAACGAGCCTGTGTCACTGGCGCATACTCTCTCCGCTATGTAGGAGCGCTTGCAAGTGTGCATGCGCTGTGCATGCGGCCTGTCTAGTTGTGGCACTGTGTCAGCTGCACCCGTGTTTGCAGCAAGCAACGCGACGTTGAAGCCCATGACGTGTGCAGCCCATAAATCGTGCACCGTATTTATGTATTCGTTCTATACGCTATCACTGGAGGTCTGGGGAACTCAGTGCCGGGTACAGGCAAATGGATGCCTGTTGCGTGTGGGTGCCTAGTGGGTTCTGGAGGCGTCCTGGGTTTGCACGGGGAATCGCAACTCGCAAGCACATGAGGCTACTGGCTCATAGCGAGGGTTGCCCAGGGGGCCTGGGTCTGGGCCGAGGGAGCGCTTGGGATGCATGACTGGTGGACGTAGACCTGTGCATGCGGCCTCTTCCTCCTGCAGTGGTGCGTAGCTGCGTACCATCTACTGTGTCTAGGGCTGTGTACGTGATCGACGGGGATGGTGGTAAATAATTCAGGCGGTGCCGTGGCCCTTGACGGACATGCGCCATTTGCATGCTGCATACGAGAGGCCGCGCGGTGGCACGTGTGTGTTTGTGCTCATCGTCACTCACTGCTGTTCTGTTGGTTTCCCGTCGAAGCCCGCTGCTCGTGGATGGAAACTCCTTCAATGTCGGGTGCTGCAGGCTGTAACACTTAAGTGGTAAAGCTGGAGTTGAGGTCAAACATCGCTGGTACCGCAGTCTTTTCCTGGTGCGAAACAGACCTAGTTGCTCAAGCGCCATGTCTCAAGAGGATTCAGCGTACGAGCAGGCATGTACGGCAGGTTTACATAACCAGACTGTCCTTCAGTGCAACCACGGACAGTTGCTCCACAACTTGCGGTAAACATGATGCCCTTGTTCACCTGCCACCAGTTGCCAGTCAGCGAGAACACCATCAACACTCGCAGCAGCCAGCGCTGCCCATCAGCGCAGGACCAGTTACCAAAACATGATGACCGTCACACGTGAGAACTCGTCAAATAGGCCATAACGCCAAGGCGGTCAAGCCACCATACTGTACAACACGGAAGCTTGCTTGGGACTGAACGGACCGTACCGGTATCTGCACACAAAGCATGCATCCGCGCAGCCGCAGTGTCTGGACGCTGAAGTCCTGCCGCCACACCGCATCTACGCAGCTGGCCCAGGACCAGCCTGTAACCCGCCATGCCACACACTCCTTCCGTCAATAGAACAGCTACCCGTTACAGTAGACCTCAACAGTACGCGGCTATACTACAGCACCAGCCTCCGCCTCCCCCGGTGAGTCCTGTATCCTCTTATCAGCGTCAACCTCCGCAACCCCTTTCACCCAGCACCCTTTCCCCCTTCCACCATCCCCAGTTGCTCATCGCACCGCCATCCCACACGCCCATCGCCCCGCAGCCCTCGCCGCCTCACTTGAGCAGGCTCTTGACCACCGACTTGACGTTGAGCTTCTTCAGGTCCACGTACGTCTGGCCGCAGCCCACGAACATGACCGGCGCGCCGCTGGTGTACACCATGCTCAGCGCGGCGCCCACCTTGTCGTCAATGGTGTCGAACTTGGTCAGCACGATGCCGTCGATGACACCGCCGTGGCGGCGCACCAGCGCCGAGCCGTCGGCGCCGCCGCGGCCCGTCAGGCCAGAGCCGTCGGCGCCGGCGGCGGCGGCGGCCGCGGTGGTTGGCGCCAGGTCCGACAGCGCCTTGTTGAACTTTGTGAGCTGGTCAACGGCGTCGTTGCCCACCAGCGCCTCGCCCACAAACAGCACCAGGTTGGGGTTGTTGACGGCGATCAGGTTGGACAGCGCGCGCATCAGCGGCTGGTTGTCCTGTAACAGAACACGGCAGACACAGAGGTGCGCATACAGCTGTCAGCAAGGGCAACTGGGCCGGGCTGTCGAGGACCGCACGGAGCGACAGCCGCCTGAGGGCAGCGCACCACTCTCCGGCGCTTGCCATGTACAACTCACGTTGATACGTGTTCACCCACAGCGGTGCCCTGCAACCTTCGCCGCCATTTCTCTCCCCTCGCCAGCCCACCCACACTCCCTTCCCCACTCCCCCTCCACCCGCACGCACCTGCATGCGGCCCGCCGTGTCCACCAGCACCACGTGGCACCCGTCCCGCTCCGCCTGCCGTACCGCCTCGTACGCCACCTTGGCGGGGTCCTTCTCATAACCCCGCTCGTACAGCGGCACGCGCAGCCGCGCGCAGTGCGTCTTGAGCTGCTCCACCGCGCCTGCAGGCAACACGGCACGTGGTGGCACGTCACGACAGCGCACTCAGCACTCACTCGGCCATGTCGCCGATGCGGGTTGAAGGGACCCGGGCGCTCGCGTGTTGCTCCTGGTCTACCACGGGTCATCTCCCTTGACATGGGAGGCACGTAGTACCGTACGGCGTTGCAACGGCACGTGCCACGCAAGCTTGCATGATCAGCATGTGCGCGCAGTGGTACTGTGGCAAGCGCCTAACATCTAGCCAACGAGCCCAACCCACAGGACCATGAAGGACCCGCGCCTGCTGCCACGCACCAGCCCTGAACGTGTCGCACGCCGCAATCGTGACCTTGATGCCGTGCCCGCCCAGCCAGTAGGCGATCTTGGCCAGGTTGGTGGACTTGCCCACGCCGTTGACGCCGCAGAACACAATCACGTAGGGCTTGCCGCGCGCCTGCACGTTGGAGCACACAGCACTGCTCAGCCCCACCCACGTCCAGAAGCAAGGCATACCTCACATTGCAGCTTTCCCGTCCGACAGCGACTACACCCTGCAAACTAACACCGTCGTAGCGGCCTGGGCCGGTCAGGGTACACTGCCTCCCTAGTCAGGGCACCTCTTTAGAGCCCCACGCGCTCATAAGGACACACCCAACACCCGTCTTAAGTCCAAAAGAGTACCGCAAGATTAGCAACATATAGCCGCAGCTGACTAGCGAATCGCACCGCGAGTATCAGCCCACCTGCGCCTTCTTGATGTCCAGCAGCACGTCCACGGAGCGCTTGTTGAGGATGCCGCTCAGCGCGTCCTCGAACGCGGACCGCACGTGCGCCGCCACGCCCGTGAAGCCCGCCAGCCGCTGGCCCTCCAGGCCCCGGCCCACGCTGTCGCACACCTGCAGGGTGCACACGACATGCGGGTTCGTTGCTCATGCGGTCACCACTACCCATCGGCACGGACTCCATGCAGACCCACATGGGAGCTGGGCCCCGAAAGCGCTATTTTTTCTGGAGGGAAGGCTCGCTGTATAGGTCTGAAAGCCCCCAAAGGGGCCCGTATGACACCCGTACATCGCTATCTGGAACTTCATAGCCACGCAGGTCTCTTGCGGAGCGCTTTCCTCCAGGGCTCAGGGTCGCAGTCCAACTACTGACCCACATCCACTTCCCCAGGCGCTGGATCCCAGGCGGAAGCTCTACACGCGCAAGCTCCAGCACTCCTTCACCCGCAGAGTGGTGTGACCCACATGCATAACACGCTTGTTGCGACCCACATGCGTTACACGCTCACCGGATGGGTCCCGAGACCCTAGGCCCCAAGCTCCGCACCATGCCTTACCCACACCTCCCACGGCCACCCGCATTTTACGCGTACTCCCACGCCCACCTGCGCCGCGATCTCCTCCGCCACGTTCCGCTCCATCAGCTTGCGCTTCATCTCCGCCAGCGCCGGCTCCACGTCTGCGTGCGTCAGCGCCGCCTTGCCCACCACGTTCATGGCCAGCGTGTTGACGAACGAGGCCAGCAGACCGCGCTTGGGAGCCGCACCACCGGCCGACCCGTTGGCGCCCGCCCGCCCGCCCGCCCCCGCGCCGTTGTTCAGCGCGTCAGCGTCCAGCTCGTCATCCTGCGTCGGCGAGCATTAGGTACCTGGTATCATGAGCTGCTAAAACGGCGAGCGCTTCCTCTCATGGCCAGGCCAAGTGAGCCAACTGCCTTTGCGCTGAAGCTCTTAGTCCAAGAGCCGGCCTGCGCACCTCCCCTCCTCTCAACACTCAATCCACCGCACTGAACACCACTTCCTTCCCCTCCCCCGCGCCCCCCATACCAGCTGTTTCCCCCATACCAGCTGTTGCGCTCAGTAGGAAAGCGCCGTGACCCACTAAAACGCCCGCCTAGTTTCATTTTTTGTCGACCCACCCCTCCAACGCCTAACCCACCTCGTCGTACTCGTCCTCTTCCACGTCCATGCGGCTGACCCCCGCCCGCATGCCGGCGGGGCCCTCGTCCTCCGTGGCGCTGGCGGAGGCCCCCGACACCAGGTCGCGGTCCGAGGCAGAGGCGGTGAGGTGGGGGTTGAATGCCTCGTCGCCCTCCTCCGTGTAGTCGATGCGGGTGGGGTTGTCCCCCTTGCCGCCGGGGAACAGCGTGTTCCAGTTGCGTGCCTGGGGTACGCGGGGCACGTGGAGCAGGCGGGGCGCGTACGGTATGGAGACGTCGCTGCTGTGGGCGAGCTGTAAGTGAGCAAGCTGACGAGGGCGCATTTGGGTCAGGAGGTAAGCAGGTCAATCCTGCCGCTGCCGTACTCGAGAGCAGCTCCGTGGCCTGGGTGCAGCGAATAGAGCACCGTGCTGCCCCGGCACACCCCTAGCCTCTTTCCACTTCACTACACCATGTAAAGCGAAAATGCTTGACACGGTGCCTACCTTCTTCTTTGGCGCGCTCTCCTCCTTCTTCTTATTGTCCGAGCTCTTGCCCCCTGGGGCGGGACCACCACGCCCGCGAACCCCGCCACGAGGACGGGAGGCGATGCCCTTAGGCAGCTTGCTAACGTCGAAGGCGCGGGAGTTGGCGTCCTGCGTGCCGAACATGTGCATAATGTGTAGCAAGGGATCCTACACGGCTGCAGCAGTACCACAGCCTGCTGCAAGAAAGGACCATGCGGACGAGGGTCGGGTCTGGGCTCTCACCCTCGAGGGGACTTACCTTCTCGCCAAGGAGCTTCTCCCCCTCATACTCGTGTGCTACACTCTTACCTAGGCATTACCCCGTTTTAACATGTGGAACTTGGTTCGTCCCACTCCACCTACACATGAGACCCACACCCACCTCGTCTGCGTCGCCCTCGTCCCCGCCCGCCGACCCCTCGCTGTTGTCGGCAGCCGCTGCCGCCGTGGCCTTCCGCTTAGCAGCTGCCTCATCTTCGCCCTCAGCATCGCCATTTCCCTGCTTGCCCGCAGCACCCGAAGCTGCGCCCTTCTTGCTCCCAGGGCCGGATCCAGACACCCCGTTCTGCGAGCAGGCAATTGAATTGCGAGAACAAAATGTGGCTGGTTTTTTTGCTAATGGACTTCTCGGGAACACACGTCGGTCGTCGGTTATCTTTCGCGTCGGGGCCGATCGCTACGTCCGCTCGTCTACCTGCTTTGCAGCCCCGGGTGCAGGGCGTGCTGGTGCCTGCTTCCTGGTCTGCTCGGCACGAGTCTCCGCATCCCTGAGGAGACGCTGGAACGTCTCATCGAACGACTTGTAGTCGCGCTGGCCGGGTTTGTAGATGCCCACAAACTCGTCCTTGACGGACGTCAGGAGCTCGTCGACATAGAGCAGCGACAGGGTCTTCTGGTAAACAGCTACGAATACCAGTCCCAGACCGTTGTGGAAAGTCCATTTAAGCGCTTGGGCAGCCCCCGCTTTGGGTGTGAACGTGAACGTGGTCTCGTTCAGGCGCTCCTCAAGCAGGCAGCCTCTGATCAGGGCGTTAATTGCCTCGACAGGGCTGTGGCGCAGCGTTGTGAACTGCAGCATCCATAGAAGGGCGCCACCGCGCTCAAAGATGGCGACATAGTCCAACATGGTTCCGGTTCTTAGTTATGCAGTTATAGCTATAGATAGTTCTTTCTTGTGTGCAAGGTATTTAAACGGGGTTCACTCGCGGCTGGAAGGGAGTTACCGACAGGACAGGGTGTGACACGGTTCTGGAGCGGCCACTCTAGGGCTACTGCCTGCTGCCCAGCGCCGACGTTATCCTCTCCCCCGTCCCTTATGCTATAGTTTGGGGAAGTTCCACACCGGGAGTATTGTCCTGGTGTAAGTACGTACCGAATCGATTGGCGCCGAAGGGGCTCAGAGTGGGGCAGGGCCGGGGAAACGTGGCCGGGGCAGGGTGCAGGAAGGAAGCGAGGAACCACGAAGCTGTTGTGCGACGCGAGAGAGGCGAAGCCGCGAAGGGGCTCCCTGGAGCCCTGGTTCGGTGCATCCAGTCCTGCAGCAAGGAAGCTCCCGTGGTTCCTGAAATATGCTCAAGCATGTGCATGTGAACCAGTGCATCATACCCAGTTCTTATCCACTCTTCCACGGTGGCGTCTGTGGCGCCCTGGTGGCTATGCCACATTGTTTTTTCTGTGGAAAGGTTTACAGGTAAGGAGACGGGAGGGGACAGGCTAGCGGGAGTCCAAAGCCCAACCAGCACAGGCAAGCACCAGTATCACCAAAAGCCCCAAACCCAGTGAACCCCAACCGCAAAAGGGCACACTGAACCCGAAGCAAAGGGCCCGAAGCGGGCTAGCGCACTCCACCCCACATAATGCCAACACCAACACCAGTCACAGCGCGGGTGACAACAACTGGGTTGCCGGCACGGCTCTATGTACCCCATCCCCCACGGCACATCATAGGTCACGTACCAACCTAGTGTCGCTCGCCCTTTGTCGTGCATACAGCACCCTGTGCCACATCTGCTCCCAAGCCTCACTTGGGCACCGGCAGCACAAAAGTGGTCTTCAGCTGGATCGCAGGCTTCCTCGCCACCCCGCCCACGCCCGCCGCCCCAGGCGCAGCGGCTCCCACGCCCCAGGCGCCTTGCTGCCCCTGCACCGCGCCCACTGTCCCTGGTGCAGCTGCAGCCCCAGCGCCCACGCTAGCAGCCGCCGTGGCCACCTCCCGCAGTGCCCCCTGCAGCCGCAGCTTAGCGGCCGCGGGCTGCGCAGCCAGCTGCGTCTTGAAGGCTGCCCCGCATGCCGCGGCGGGCAGGCTGGTGATGAGCTTGACCGCCATGTCGCGCAGGGCCGGCGTGGGCACGGCGGGAGGGGACGGCGCGGCCGCCTCCACCAGCAGCGGTACCAGCACCTGATGTGTGGGGTAGAGAAAAAAAAGGAGTAAAAACCGAGGTAGTGTGTGCGTGGGCTGTAGGCGCGCCGCACGGGAGCAGGCATTGCGGTCTGTGCAAAGTGGAGGCCAATTCAGGACGTCGGCTACACAGCTTGCTGCAACGTAACCGCGATGATATATATGACGTACCTGCATCACGCCCGCCTGTGCCGCAGGCCAGTGAGAT
>VFQN01002876.1_pt1 | contig 25678 bp, 22 predicted proteins | sample 3512371 | NCBI WGS metagenome assembly VFQN01 (sample SAMN10412370, study PRJNA504923) | tailings metagenome | isolation source: Replicate 2 from Balatoc abandoned mine | place: Philippines: Itogon, Benguet | collected 2017-08-28 | reverse complement strand
GGATAATAATCTTATATCTGCAGTCGAGGCCGGGGGCAATTGTGTGATGCTGTTCTTGCCGGACGTGCTTGGCGCCGGCCTCGACGCCACGATTAAGGACTGGCCCGCGCGCACCGCGTAAGCCACGACCGGGCCGCGACGCAGCCCGGCCTCGGCCGGCGTTATTTCATCTTGTCCGTTGTCGTTGCCGGCTGGTCCGACGACTGCCCGGTGGTCGGCGCCGGCTGCTCGCTCGGGTTCGGCCGTTCGGCATCGTGTGATGCGCTTTCCGGCTCGTCCTTGGTCGGCTGAGGACGCTGTTGCTCGCCACTCGCGCGCGGCTTGGTTTCCGCAGCACTCGGCGTAGTGGTCTGCGCCGAAGCCTGGGCGACCGCGAACGTCAATGCTGCGGCACACACCGCAGCTCCAATCTTTCGCATGACAATGTCCCTGGATAAGCTCCCCGCCGGGGAAGACCTGAATGACCGCGATAACGACCGCGGCGCATTTCGGTTCCCGGAGCAAATGCCGCAGGGTTTACTTCACCGGTTCGACATCGGCCGCGCCCTTCGCGCCGATATAGACCCCGAGCAGGCGCACCGGCTCCTTGCCCGGATTGAAGCCGAAATGCACGACGTCCATCGCCTCCATCACGGCGTCGCCCTTCTTGTAGGTGCGGATGCCATGCGCGCCGTAATCGACTGACAATTCGCCCTCGAGGATGTAGGCGAACAGCGGCACGCCGTGCTTGTGCGGGATGGTGCGCTGGCCGGGCGCGAGCGTGATGATCGAGGCATTCACATGCGGCTCGCCCGCTGGATAGCGCAGCTTCTCGCCGAGCACGGTGACGCCGGTGGAAAGCAGCGGCACGGCGGGATAGCCCGCGGCATTGGGGGCTGACGCTGCGGGCGCCTTCTGCGCCGGCGCATCGGGCGCGCGCTGCGCGAATGCGGGCGCGGTCAGGGCAAGAAGCAGGGCGCAGGGGAGGGCGGTGAGGCGGAGCATGGGAGTCCTTTGTCGATGTCGCCCCCGCGAAAGCGGGGGCCCATATTCCGGAGTGGTGGCTATGGGTCCCCGCCTTCGCGGGGACGACTCCATCATGACGGCGTCCCCTTAAGAGAAAGCTCCGCTGGCCCTGTCGGTGTGCACCGGACGCGCGTGCGCGGCCCTGTTCTTTACGGCGCGGGCGCGCCCGTAGTCCATTCGCCGCAACCTGCCCCGGAAGATCCAAGGGCGCGCGGAACGCCGGGCTTTCAGCCAAGCCCATGGCCCCATGCGCGAAGTGTGAAAGCGCATGAGCGATAGTCACCACGGACCGCCGATTGCGTCGGCGTTCCGCGCGCGGTGTGAGTGGCTTGCTCTGCGACAACCCCGGAGGACAGACACCGTTGACCGGCATCGCCGGGCGGACTTTCTTGTTATCCTCCGCTGGTGACCCACGGCCGGTGAGCCGGATCATCGCAGCTTGGGCCTCCGCGCGGCGCGATACGTCCTTCGCGCGCACACGGCCACCGCATCCCGCCCCGCGTCTCGCGACGCTCATGAAACGCCCCTTGGACGAGGCGGGATGTAGGAAAAAAATCATAGATTGGCGGGAACGTCAAGCTCTATCTTCCGCCCTCATCCTGAGGAGCATTGCGAAGCAATGCGTCTCGAAGGACGAGGGCGGCCCAAGGTTCTGCGTTGCAGGAGTCGTGGCGGCCATCATTCGAGACGCGCCTTCGGCGCTCCTCAGGATGAGGCCGCGTGAGTGGTGACGCGAGTGTGCGGTCTCGTGTCCCGGGCGCAGCGCAGCGTGAAACGGTGCGCTGCAGAACCGGGACCTACAAGTCGCAGACGTACAATCAATGGGTCCCGGCTCTGCGGTGCACCGCTCCGCTATTGCTGCGCGCTGCACCGCGTCCGGGACACGAGGCCGATGCTTGGATTGAGCGCGGTGAAAGCCGGGGACGCGGTCCCGGATGTCGCATTCGCACTGTCCGAGCTATGTTACGTTACTGCGTTTCTTTTTTGGAGATATTGAATGTCTCAGCACACTTTTCTTTTGAGCACTGAGCAAATCAGTAGAGAGACGGCTCATTACACGGTCGGGTTTGCTGCGCTAAGCAGCAACGAAAATGCTGAGGACGCGGAATGCGCGGGAAGTGGGACCTTGGTAACTATTGGCTCGCTGCATGGGATTCTCACGGCGGCCCATGTGATCGAACGTTTGTCGAAAGAAAATAGAGTGGGAATTGTGCTGGTGGCAGATACTTCCGAACAGTTTCAGAGACAGGCAATCAACATGGGGCACACAGCTTCAGTAACAATCTACAAAAAGGAACTCGGTCAAGACGGGCCTGATCTTGGATTCCTCAAATTGCCACAAGAGAGCATTGGCTGGCTAAGGGCAAAAAATTCATTCTACAATTTAAGCAAACGACGAGATAGCGTGCTCATCAACAGATATCCCAGTAAATCGCACACAGACTCAATTGTTGGAATGATCCATGAGTTTACGAAAGACGCCTCCTCAGACATGAAGAATGTCCGCAAAAAGAGCTTTACGGCGATTTTTTGTGAGGCGCGTTTCCGTGGAGCCAAATGGACCGACACGTTTGATCTACAATATGTTGAGCCAAAGAGTGATCCGGACTTCAAATTGCCGGACAGTTTTGAGGGGACAAGCGGCGGCGCGCTATGGAGGTTCTTCGTTGTCGAGAAAGAAAAGAAGATTAGCGTCGTAGAGAGGTGGTTGTTGGGTGTTCCGTTTTTCCAGTCTCGCTCCGCGGATAACAAGCGAACGATCACTTGCCACGGGCCGAGGGGAATTTACGGCTCGTTGATTGACAGAGTTGTGGCAAAGTGGCCCGCAGAAACGGCGTTGTGCTAAAGACTTGGTGCTTTGGCCGTGCAGCGGCGCGGCGAGTCATCTCTATTTTGTTACGCAAGCCCTAGCAATGGTTTCAAGGCCAGCTCCCAAACAAACGCAGCGACAGTTGACGCGATAACCCCAAAGAAAAATGCAATAATTCGGTCGCGCCATATATCGAGCAATGTTGGCAACCCGAGAGCAGTCCTAACAGCGCCGCCGTCAAGCGCCGCAATTTTCTTTAGTGCCTCGAGTTGCTCTGTTAGACCTTCCTTTTCACTATGTGCTTTGGCGATTGTATTCTATCATACCTGCTACCGCCCCACCAATCTCCCCAAAAACTCCATCGTCGGATGCCCGTCCGGTGTCATCCCGAATTGCACCTGCATCGCGCGGATATCGTCGCGCTGATCGAAGTCGATCATGCCCTGCAAATTGCTCGGCTTAAAGCCGCGCTTCGCAAGCTCCTGCTGGATGCGCATGCGGTCCTCGCGCGAGAGCTGCACATCGTTGGCGGGCCAGCGGCCTGACAAGGGCTTCGCGCCGCGAAAGCGATCGGCGAGGTGCAGCACGGCGAGCGCGTAGACGTCCGAGATATTGTAGGTCTTGATCACCTCGAAATTCTTCGTGACCAGAAACGCAGGCCCGCGCGCGCCGGACGGAAACAGCAGCGTCGCGTCGCGCGTATCGGTGGTCGGCAGGTTGCCGCCATCGGCGCGGCGGAAGCCGAGCGTTACCCATTCGCGAAACGAGCCGCGGCTTTTGCGCAGATCGAAGGCCTGCGGCACGATCACCTCGAAGCCCCAGGGCTGGCCGCGCTGCCAGCCATGCTCCTTCAGGTAGTTCGCGATCGAGGCGAGCACGTCCGGCACCGAGGTCCACAGATCGCGCTTGCCGTCGCCGGAGAAATCCACCGCCCAGCGCATGAAGCTCGACGCGATGAATTGCGGCTGCCCCATAGCTCCAGCCCATGAGCCGATCATGCGCTCGGGCGGGATGTGGCCGTCCTGCAGGATGCGCAGCGCGGTGATCAGTTCGTTGCGTGCGAAGTCGCCCTTGTAGTTGAGGAAGGCCAGCGTCGCGAGCGCGGGGATGACGCGCTTGCCGCCCTGGTTGGCGCCATAGCCAGTCTCGATGCCCCAGATCGCGACGATGACTTCGCGCGGCACGCCGAAGGCGTGCTCGACGGAATCCAGCAGGCCGCGCAAGTCGCCGATGCGGCGGATGCCGCCATTGATGCGCGCGGGCGCCACGAGTGAATTGAGATACTCGCCGACGGGGCGTCCGTATTCCGGCTGGCGGCGCGAGAGGCGCGACACTTCGGTATCGAAGGACACATCGCGCAACGCGCGGTCGAAGGTCGCGGGCGTGACGCCGCGCTCGAGCGCGAGCGGGCGCAGCTTCTCGAGATAGCCGCGGAAGGCGCGGGCGTCGGGCTCGGGGGACTGGGCGAAAGCGGGAGAGGTGAGTGCGAGCAGGAGGAGCGCGGCTGCGCCTCGCGGTCCGCTAATGCGTGCTCGTCCCCAGATATGCGGCAATGACCTTCTCATCCTTCAGCACGGCGTCGGCGGGTCCGCTCGCCAGCGTGCGCCCGTAATCGAGCACATGGATGCGGTCGGCGAGGTCGGCGACCATCTGCATATCATGTTCGATCCAGATCATGGCAATGCCGAGGGTATGCTTGATGCGCAGGATGAAGCGCGCGAGGTCCTCGCGCTCCTCGCGGTTCAGCCCGGCGGATGGCTCGTCGAGCAGAAGGATGGCGGGCTCGTTGGCCAGCGCGCGCGCGAAGCCGATGATCTTCTGGGTGCCGAACGGCAGGCCGCCGACCGGCGTGTGGCGGTAGCGCTCCAGCTCGACGAATTCGATGATCCGCTCCACCGCCTCGCGCTGGCGGATCTCCTCGGCGCGCACCGAGGGCAGAAACAGCATCTCGGCGAAGGCATTGCCGCGGATGCGCGGATGACGGCCGGTGAGGAGATTGTCGACCACGCTCATCTGCGGAAACAATTCGCCGTGCTGGAAGGTGCGCGCGACGCCGAGCGCCGCGATGTCGTGCGGCTTTTTGCCCAGCAGCGACTGGCCGCGGAAGGAGATCGCGCCTTCGCCGGGATAGAGCCCGCTGATGCAGTTGAAGACGCTGGTCTTGCCGGCGCCGTTCGGGCCGATCAGCGCCAGCAATTCGCCCTTCTCCACCGACAGCGAGACGCCGTCGAGCACCACCAGTCCGCCGAAGCGCAGCGTCAGATTGTCGATCGCGAGTTCAGCCATACCACCTCCGGGAGCGGCGATATTGCTTCACGTCGCGGTAGCTTCGCCGTTCCGCGCCGCCGGATTGTCCGAGATAGAATTCCTGGATGTCGCCGTGGGATTTGAGTTTGTCGGCCGAGCCGTCGAGCACGACGCGGCCGTTTTCCAGCACATAGCCATAATCGGCGATCTCCAGCGCAACCGCGGCGCTCTGCTCGACGATGACGATGGTGATCTTGAGGTCGTCGCGGATCTGCACGAGCTTGCGCATCAGGTCCTCGACGATGACCGGGGCGAGGCCGAGCGAGAGCTCGTCGACGAGCAGAAGCTGCGGCTTGCACATCAGGCCGGAGGCGAGCGCCAGCATCTGCCGCTCACCGCCGGACAGAAGTCCGCCGATCCGGGCGCGCAGGTCCGCAAGCCGCGGGAAGAAGTGATAGACCTCGTCCTCGCGCCGCTTGCGCTCGGCTTTCGACATGGCGGGGGCGAACGGCGCGGCGAGATTGTCGGCGACGGTGAGATTGGGGAACACCTTCTCGCGCTCGGGAATCAGCGCGATGCCGAGCCGGGTCACTTCGTTCGGCGGGCGGTTCTCGATGCGCTTGCCGCGGAACGTGATGCTGCCCTCGGTGACGCGGGCATTGTCGATGCCGAGGAAGCCGGACAGCGCGCGCAGCGTCGTCGATTTGCCTGCGCCGTTGGTGCCAAGGATCGCGACGATCTGGCCTTCGCGCACGGTGAGCGATACGCCCTGAATCGCGGTGATGGCGTGGTGGTACACCACCTCCAGTTTTTCGGCGACGAGGAAGGGCGCCTGACTCGCCTGCATGGTCATTTGCGCGCTCCCGCGACCGGGCGATGCTTGAACGGCCAGAGCAGGAAATAGGTCTGGATGCGGTGCCAGATGCCGACGAGACCGAGCGGCTCGAAGACCAGAAACAGGATCATCACGAAGCCGAAGCCGGCATAGTTGATCGCGAACAGGACCCCGGCATAGGCCTGCGCGTTCGGCAGTTTCAGGAGCACGGCCTCGATCGCATAGGGGAAGATGGTGACGAAGAAGGCGCCGAGGATGGCGCCGAGCAGCGATCCCATGCCGCCGATGATCACCATCGCCACATACTGGATGGTGAGGAACAGCGAGAACGCCTCGACCGAGACGAAGCTGCGGTAATAGGCGAACAATGCGCCGGCGACCGCGGCGATCGCCGATGAGATGACGAAAGCGAGCAGCTTGTAGGCGGCGACATTGATGCCGAGCGCTTCGGCAACGGTCTCGTGCGCGTGGATGGCGCGGAAGGCGCGGCCGATCCGGGTGCGCAGGAGGTTGATGCACAGGAGCAGGGTCAGCGCTGCGAATGCCAGCATCACGTAATACCAGATGCGGCCGCCGTAGAGCGTAAAGCCGAATATCTCCGGTGCGTCGATCGAGATGCCGGTGGAATAGCCGCGCTTGGTCTCGTACTCGCCGCCGAGATAGACCACGACGAAATGCAAGGCGAGCGTCGAGACCGCGAGATAGAGCCCGCGCAGCCGCAGCGACGGCAGTCCGAAGATCACCCCGAGCAGCGCGCCCACAATCGCCGCCGCAGGCAGGGTCAAGAAGATCGGCGTGTTGAATTCCTTGAAGAGGATGCCGGCGGTGAAGGCGCCGGCGCAGAGGAGGCCAGCATGACCGAGCGAGATCAGCCCCGCATAACCGGTCAGCAGCATGAGCGAGAGCGCCCCGATTGACGCGAGCAGCACCTGTGTCGCGAGATCGAGATAGAAGTTCGAGGCGATCAGCGGAAATCCGAGCAGGACGACAGCGAAAACAGCGGCGTTGACGCGCTGGAAACGCGTCTGCAGCAACGCCAGGTCCTGCGCATAGGAGGTGCGGAAATAGCCCGAGGCGCGCGGCTGGTTAGACACGGTCGAGTTCCTCGCGGGTGCCGAACAGGCCCCAGGGCCGTACGATCAGGAACGCGATCAGCACGATGAACGGGATCACGTCGGACAAAAGCGGGTCGATATACTGGATCGCCAGCACCTCGCAGGCGCCGATGATCAGCGCGCCGACAATCGCGCCGACCAGCGAATCCAGCCCGCCGACAAGGGCCGCAGGGAATGCCTTTAACCCGATCACTACCATCGTCCCGGTCAGCCCGGAATCGAGTGATATCAGCATGCCCGCCAGTGAGCCGGTCAGCGTCGAGAGGCCCCAGGCCAGCGCATAGACCGCGTGCAGGTTGATACCGCGCTGCGCCGCGAGCAGCGGGTTCTGTCCCGCCGCGCGCATTCGCACGCCCCAGGCGCCGAAGCGAAGAAACGTGAAAAGGGCGGCATAGGTCGCGATCGTCACGCCGACCAGAATTGCTGCAAACATCGAGACGCGCGCGCCACCGGGCAGCGCCAGCGCCGGATTAGCGAAGCCGAGCGCCTGGGCCGGATATTGCTGCTGCGCGGACCAGATCAGCACCATCAGGCCGCGGAGCAGGATGCCGAGCGCGACGGTGGTGAGAACGGCGGCCAGCACCATCTCGCCCGTCATCTTGCGCATCAGGAACAGATAGACCAGCACCCCCACCGTGAGACTGAGCGCGACCGCGGATGCAATGGCCGTGATCGGCGAGCCGGCGAACATCCATGCCGTGGTGAGGAGAAGATACGAGCCAACCATCATCAGCTCGCCATGCGCCAGATTGAGCACGCGGCTGACGCGGTAGATCAGAACGTAGCCGCAGGCGATCAGGGCGTAGATCGACGACAGGACGATAATGTTGACGAGAAGTTGCAAGGGAAGCCTTCTGTTTGGACTGATGCGCTCCGTCCGTCATGCCCGGTCTTGTGCCGGGCATCCACGGCCTGTCCCTAAAACGAAAAGTTAGGCGTGGATGGCCGGATCAAGCCCGGCCATGACGTACGCAAGCCGTCACTTCACATCGAAGCCGAACCAGTCCTTGGCGACGACGATCTTCGACTGAGCAGGGTCCCACTTGTAGACGCGATAGAATTGCTTGGTCCGGAAGTGGTTGTCCTTGGTCCACTCGATCGGCCCGCCGCGCAGGCCCTTGGTATCGACCTTCAGGTTTTCCATGGAAGCGCGCAGCGTTTCCGCAGTGACCGGCTGCTTGGCGCCGCGCAACGCCGCCTCGATCACCATGCCGGCGATCCAACCCTCGGCCATCTGCTCGGGCGGATACTTGCTGCCGGCCTTCTTGGCAGCTTCGGCAATTTCCTTCTGGATCGGCAGACCCTCGTCGAACATGGCGTTGGCGCCGATCGCGTAGAAGGTGGGGTCCTTGATGCGCTTCAATTCGCCTTCGGCCTCCAGATGCGCCCAGCCGATGTAATCGCCCTTCCAGTCGAGGCGGCGCAGCGCCTCGAAGGTGCGAACCTCGGTCACCCACGGCGCCCACGAGAACACCCAGTTCGCGCCGGCATCCTTCAGCTTGGTGGCGAAGGGCGTGTAATCCGGCGTCGGCGGCGGAATCACCTCGAGTCCGAGCGCGGTCATCCCCATCTCTGGCGCAAGCTTCGCCGCGAACTCCATTTCACCGCGCGACAGCGGGATCGCCATCGCCGAGAAGCCGATCTTGACCGGCTCCTTTGCGGTCTCCTTCACGAAGGTCAGCGCAGCACGGCTGTCATATGTCGATGCATAAGCGGTCGTGCAGAATTGCAGCGGATTGGCCGGCGGATAAACATCCTTCGGGCAGACGCCGCTCGCGAACAGCAGCGGAATTTTGGCGTTGCGCGATTCGGCGACGACGGGCGCATAGGTGGATGACAGGCTCGCATTGATCAGCAGGATCGCGTTGTCCTGGGAGACGAGCTTCTTCACATTGGCGACCGCCTTGGACGGTTCGGCCGAGTCATCCTGCAATACGAGACTGACCTTCTTGCCGTTGATGCCGCCTCGCGCATTCACGCCATCGAGATAGATTCGCAGGGCGTCCATCGCCGGCGCGTAGGTCGAGGCCGGTGGCCCCGTGAGGGCCGACGTGACGCCGATGACGTAATCCTGTGCGTTGGCGTGCCCCATCAGGCCCGCAAGCCCTGCTGCAGCCAGTGCGATCTTGACGCGCATTTTCGATCCTCCCTGTTGTCGTTAAACGCGAAGCATATCGCCGACTTCCGCGGCGAGTGCGCGACTTTCACTTTCGTCGTACATGCTTTCGACCAGGTCCTTGAAGCGCTCATACATGAGATTGCGCTTCACCTTTCGGGTCGGCGTCACCGGCTCGCCATCCTGCTCGGGATCGAGTTCCTTTGGCAGGATGCGAAAAACCTTGATCTGTTCGACGCGTGCAAATTCCCGGTTCGCCTTGTCGATCTCGGACTGGATCAGTCCCTGAACGGCTGCATTCTGCACCAGTGAGGTGAAACCGGTATAGCTGACATTGTTAGCGCGAGCCCAATCGGCGACCGAGTCGAAATCGACCTCGATCAGTGCGGTGATGTATTTGCGGCCGTGGCCAAACACGATCGCCTCGCCGATATAGGGGCTGGCGCGTAGCGTGTTCTCGATCGACGATGGAGAAATCGTTTTTCCTCCTGCGGTGACCAGGAAGTCGCGCGCACGATCGATCAGACGCAGATTGCCATCCTGCCATTCGCCGACGTCGCCGGTATGCAGCCATTGGTCGCTGTCGACGATCTGCGCCGTTGCATCCGGCTGATTCCAGTAGCCTTCAAATTGATCGGGGCCTTTGACCAGTATCTGTCCATCGCCGTCGAGCCGGACCTGCCAACCCGGGACCACGGTGCCGACATTGCCGGGCTTCGCGAAATTCTGCGATTGACCGCTGATGAATGCGCCGCCGGATTCGGTCTGGCCGTAGGCCTGTACGAGATTCACGCCCCAGATCTGCCAGAGCGCGGCGGTTTCCTGCGGCAATGGGGCTGCTCCGGAAATCGCAAGCTCCAGCTTGTCGAGACCGAGCTTGTTCAGCACGCGGCCAAAGGCGACGCCGCGCGCAAGAGCGGTCATCGCGTCGGTCGCGGGACCCGTTTTCCCGGCCCAGCGGCGGCGCGCGGCGGAGCGGCCAAGCTTCATTGCGGCATCGTAGACCGCGCGCTTCGCAGGCGAGGTCGTTGTCAGCCCGACCAGCACCTGCGAGGCGAATTTCTGCATGTAGCGCGGCACCGTGAACAGCACGGTTGGCGCGACCTCGAACATCGACTGCATCAGGTCGTCGGCATCTTCGCCGAAATGCGGAACTAGACGCGAGATCAGCGGCAGTGTGATCGCGACATCGCGGCCGAAGATATGACACATCGGCAGGAACACGACGGTACGGTGGTCGCGGTCGCGCAGTGTCGGGTAGTGGTCAACGATGGTGTAGGTGCCGGCAAGATGCTTGCCGTGCGAGATCAGCGCCCCCTTCGGATTGCCGGTGGTGCCGGAGGTGTAGACGATGAAGGCCGGATCGTCAGGGTTGAGCGCAGCGGTCAGTGTCTCGAGCGCCGCGATATTGGCGTCCGCGTCGGCGGGAATATCCTTCTCGATGTCGGCCAGCGATACCAGCTTGGGGTGGCTGTAGTCGAACATCGCGGAATCGTCGATAACCACGATCCATGCGAGATCAGGCAGCCGGTCGGCGATCTGCAGGATCTTGTCGACATATTCCTGATCCTCGGCGATGAAGATCTTCGCGCCACCGTCCTTCATCAGGAATTCGACTTCGGACACCGAGGCGGTGGGATAGACGCCATAAACGATCGCGCCCGCGGCTTGCGCCGCCATATCGCAGATCACCCATTCCTCGCACGCGTCGCCCATGATGGCGACGCGGTCGCCGGTTTTCAGGCCGAGTGTCTGCAACGCGCGCGCACAACGGCCGATTGCGGCGGCGTAGTCGCGCCATGTGGTTTCACGATAGAGGCCAAGCTTCTTCGCGCGATAGGCGACCTCATGCGGCTTGCCGCGGGCATGCTCCACAATCAGTCCTGGCGCGGTCTTGCCGCGCAGGGTCGCAAATTGCGGGGATTGCGGCGCGGCCGTGGTCATGACCGCACCGTCGCCAGCTGTATCGTGCGCGTTGTGCCGCCAAACGGCAACCTCATCGCGGCGTTCCTCCTGGATGGACCCGGCCGGTGATCCGGCTCTCGTTCCGATGTTTATTTCAGCGCCGTCAATTCTATAGGTCAATCAAATTTTTTGCGACGCCGGCCAGTCGGCGCGCCATGGCGATTCTTTGCGCCCGGGTGTCCGCCATCGATCCCGCGGAGGATGAAGGCGATAAATTCGCCGCCGATACGCTCGATCGAGATTCGTTCGCGGGAGTACCAGGCGGCGCACCCGTTGACGATGGACAGGATGGAGAGCGTGGTAAGTCTGGGGTCGAGTTCGGGCCGGAATTCACCGCTACGCTGGCCTTCGCGCAATACGTCCTCGAAGATCGCTTCCACCTCACGGGACACCTTGCCGACCTTACGCCGGCTGTGCGCAGGCAGGAACTGACGCTGGGTCAGAAACACCTTCACGAAATTGTTGCGGTCGAGAAGCGGGGAAATATGAGCCCTGACCAGGCCAGACAGTCTTTCCGTCGCGGTTCCGGGGCCTTGCGCGATGGCTCTCTCGGTCTCGTAAAAGCCTTCGACACCGCGCATGCACACCAGTTCGAGCGCCACTTCCTTGGATGGGAAATAATAATACAGGCTTGCCTGCCGGATTTTCAGCACGTCGGCGATATCCTGGGTCGTGGCGCCATGATAGCCGCGCTCCGCGAACACCTGCGCCGCCGCCTCGATGATCTCGCCGGAACGCCGGTGCGTGGCGCGCTTCCTGCGGTCGGCGGGGTCATCCGCAACGCTTTTTCGCAGCGGCGGGGCGCGCCGCACCGCAGTCCTCCGGACAGGGCTTGCGCCCGGCACGCCTGCCGATCTAGATTTCATCTATAGACCTATAGAAAAACTGTTCTGACCGGGAGCATGCGCCAATGACCACCCTGCCGCAAGGCCGTCCCCCTTTCCGCGCCGACCATATCGGCAGCCTGCTGCGGCCGCCGGTGCTGCGCCAGGCGTTTCGCGATCACATGAGCAAGCGTATCGGGGACGCCGAATTTTCGACGATTCAGGATCAGTGCATCCGCGATGTCGTGAAGATGCAGGAGGATGTCGGCCTCAAGGTTGTCACCGACGGCGAGTTCCGGCGCGGCTCGTACTGGGGGCGCTTCGTCGAGCGGATCGACGGCTTCGCGATCAAATCGGCGGTGTTCAAGTTCCGCGACGATCAGGGGCATCAGGTCGATTTCACCGCGCCCTATGCCGAGGGCAGGCTGAAGCGCACCAAGCCGCTGGCGCTCGACGAGTTCGAATTCCTGAAAGGGATTACAAACGCCACGCCGAAAATCACGCTGCCCGCGCCCTCGACGATGCATTTCTATCGCGCAACCGATTATGCGGCGACGTCGGCCTACGGCGATGCGAAGAGCTTCTTCGCGGATCTCAATCGCGTCTTCCGCGAGGAGATCGCCGATCTGGTGAAGGCCGGATGCAAGTATATCCAGCTCGATGAAGTCGCGATCGCGCTGCTCTGCGATCCCAACATTCGCAAGCAGGTGGAAGATGCCGGCATGAAGCCGGACGAACTGGTGGAGCTCTATATCGACAGCATCAACGAGTCGGTGAAGGGGGCTCCGGCCGACGTGGTCTTCGGCGTGCATATGTGCCGCGGCAATTTCAAGGGCCATTATCTCGGTGCCGGCGGCTACGAGTCGGTGGCCGAGCGCTTCTTCGAGGGGACGAAGGTCAACCACTTCCTGCTGGAATACGACACCGAGCGCGCGGGCGACTTCAAGCCGCTGCGTTTCGTGAAGGGCAAGGGCGTGGTGCTTGGGCTGATCTCGAGCAAGACGCCGGTGCTGGAATCTCTCGATACGCTGAAGCGCCGCACCGAGGAGGCGAGCCAGTTCATCGATCTCGACCGGCTCGCCATCTCTCCGCAATGCGGCTTTGCCTCGACCGTCGCCGGCAATCCGGTCACGGACGCAGACCAGCGCAAGAAACTGGAACTGGAAGTCGCGGCGGCCAAGGTGATCTGGGGCTGACGCCGCCGCCGACGCCACACTTCGCCGTCATGTGCTCATCCACATGACAGCAATTTAATCTGAGCCAGTGACAAAGCGTGTCTGTGGCCGGATTTTCGCCTCCTGCGGAACGTTAGGTCGTTGCGGACGTTGTGCCAACCGCGCCTTGCTGGGCGGCGGCACAGGCGTGCGACGACCACGGAGGCAGCCACGACATGCGGCGACACAGGGCAAATCCTGCCGTCATTCTTGCACTTTCTTTCATCGTCATTGCGCTGGGCTATTATGGCTATCGCAGTTTTGGCGATCGCCTTGGATTAAGGAGCGACACGCGCTCGCAGGCCGTAACCGGACAGCGCGTCATGCCGGTGATTCCGGTGGCGACGGCCGCGGCAGAGGAGGGCGCGTTTCCGGTCCGTCGCCGCAGCATCGGTCTTCTCGAGTCACCGGCGGTTGTGGTGGTTCGCTCACGGATCGACAGTCAGATGCTGGAGAAGCACGTCACCGACGGTCAACTGGTGCGCAAGGGCGACCTGCTGTTCACGCTGGATGACCGCGAACTCAAGGCCACAATCGCCCGTAACGAGGCTCAACTCGCCAAGGACGAGGCGGCGTTGCAACGCGCCAATGCCGACCTGAACCGGACCGAGGAATTGCTGGCAAAGAACGTCGCCGCGCGTCAGCAGCTCGATGAAAAGGTCGCGGATGCCAAGGCAGCCGAAGCCACTGTCGCGGCGGACAAGGCGCAACTCGACAATGACCGGGTCCGGCTGGGCTATACCAAGATCACCGCACCGATCACAGGCCGGATCGGCACGATCCGCGTGACGCCCGGAAACCTCGTCTCGTCTTCGGACACGCAGGGCCTCGTGACGATTACACAGATCCGGCCGATCCGGGTGTCGTTCACATTGCCGGAGCGCGACCTTGCGGCGCTGCGCGCCGCCGCACGCAGCAAGCAACCGCCGGCCGTGCGCGTTTACGCGGCCGGCAACTCCAAACCGCTGGCCACGGGCGAACTCGACTTCGTCGATTCCTCGGTCGATCCCGCGACCGGCACCATCATGGCGAAGGCGACTTTCGCCAATCAGGACTTCAGTCTGTGGCCGGGCATGTATGTCGATGTCGAGGTCGATCTCGCGACACGCCCGGATACGATCAGCGTTCCAACCGTGGCGCTGCAAACCAGCCAGAAGGGGCCCTTCGTGTTCGTCGTGAAGCCCGATTCCACGGCTGAGATGCGCGTCGTCGAGACCGGGGGCATTGTCGAGGACCGCACCGCAATCCGGGAGGGTCTGAAAGCGGGCGAACGCGTGGTGGTCGAAGGTCAGCTCCGCCTCGCCAATGGTGCGCGCGTGCGCGACACCTCGCAAGCCGGCGAAAAGACATCGCAGCAGTCGGTCGCGCCGTCCACATCTGACGCGGCGCGGAAGGAAGCGGCGCGATGAATGTCTCCGAGTTCTGCGTCCGCCATCCGGTCACAACCACGCTGATGTCGATTGCGGTCGTCGCGGCCGGGCTGTTCGCCTATGTCTATCTGCCGGTCGCCGCGCTGCCGCGCACCGATTTCCCGACCATCAATGTTTCGGCCAGTCTCTCCGGTGCCGCGCCCGATACCATGGCGAATTCGGTCGCGACGCCGCTGATCAAGCAATTCACGACGATCAGCGGCATCGACACCATCAGTGCGACGTCGACGCAGGGATCCACTTCCATCGTTATCCAGTTCAATCTCGATCGCGATATCGACGCGGCCGCAGCCGACGTGCAGTCCGCCATCGCGCGCACGCAACGCCGGTTGCCGCGGGAGATGACCGAGCTTCCGAGCTACCGCAAGGTCAATCCGGCAGATGCTCCGGTCCTGCTGCTTGCGATCCGCAGCGACACGACGCCGTTGCCGGAACTGGATGCATTCGCCCAGCAGGTGATCTCTCCCGCCTTGTCCACGGTGGAGGGCGTCGCCCAGGTGCTGGTCTATGGCAGCCAGAAGTTCGCGGTGCGGATACAGGTCGATCCGAACGCGCTGTCGGCACGCGGCATAGGCGTCAACGAGGTGCAGACCGCGGTCGCGGCCGCGAATGCCAATACGCCGGTTGGGACATTGCGCAACGCCCAGCAACAACTGACCATCCAGGCGGAAACAGAGCTGAGCAATGCCGCGCAGTTCCGTCAGATCATCGTGACGACGCGAGGTGGACGGCCGGTGCGGCTCGGCGATGTCGCGGTGGTGTCGGACTCGGTTGAGGATAATCAGGCGGCAAGTTGGTTCAACGGCACCCGTGCCATCATTCTGGCCGTGCAGCGCCAGCCTGAAGCCAACACCGTCGAGGTCGTCGACCGCGTCAAGGCGATGCTGCCGAGCTTCGAGGACGATCTGCCGCGCGCGTCGACCATCGAGGTGCTCAACGACCGCTCCGCCTCGATCCGCGAAGCCGTGGTCGACGTGCAATTCACGCTGCTGCTCGTCATCGCGCTCGTCATTATGGTGATCTTCCTGTTCCTGCGACGGCTGACGGCGACGATCATTCCAGCCCTGGCCGTTCCGATCTCGATCGTCGGGACGCTTGCTGCGATGTATCTGCTCGATTTCAGCATCAACAATATTTCGCTGCTGGCGTTGACCCTGGCGGTCGGTCTCGTGGTCGATGACGCCATCGTCATGTTCGAGAATATTTACCGGCACATGGAGGAAGACGATCTCTCCGCTTTCGATGCGGCCATCAAGGGCGCACGCGAGATCGGCTTCACGATCATCTCGATCACGGTGTCGCTGGTTGCGGTCTTCATCCCCGTCCTGCTCATGGGCGGGGTCGTCGGCCGCATCTTCCACGAGTTTGCGGTGGTGGTGACCGTGTCGCTTGCCATCTCAGCTTTCGTGTCGCTGACGCTGACGCCGATGCTGTGCGCCAAGATGCTGAAGGCGCCCCCGCGGGATAAGGACGGCCATATTCCGCCGGATACCGGCTGGCGCGCCGTGCTGGAACGAGGTCTCGTCGGCATGACCAATGCTTATGATCGGGGCGTGCAATGGAGCCTGCGCCACCAGCGCTTCATGCTTGCCGTGTTTTTCGCCACGCTGCTCGGCACGGTCTATCTGTTCTACACGACGCCGAAGGGCTTCTTTCCGCAGGAGGATATCGGTCAGCTCTCGGTTTCGACCGAGGCGCGCCCGGATATATCTTTCGATGCAATGGTCGCGCTGCAGAAGCAGGTCGAGGAGGCGTTCCGCAATTCTCCCTATGTGAGCAACGTGGCATCGATCATCGGTGGCGGGGGCGGCTCCAGCAGCCTGAATAACGGCCGCCTGTTCGTTGAATTGAAGCCGCGCTCGGAACGCCCGGCGATGCCGGAATTGCTGCGCACATTCCGCCGCGAGATGTCGTTCCCCGGAATTAACGTCGTGATGTCACCGGTGCAAAATCTCCGGATCGGCGGACGGTCCAGTCGCAGCGAATATCAGTTCGTGATGCAGAGCGTGCACCGCGCGGAAATGCGGGACTGGGCGCGAAAGATGACGGAGGCCATGAACCGCGATCCGCACTTCGCCGACGTCAACAACGACCTTCAGGACGGCGCGATCCAGGTCACGCTGCAGGTCGACAAGGACAAGGCGGCATCGCTCGGAATCAACGCCGACCAGATTCGGTCGACGCTGTATTCAGGATTCGGTTCGCGGCAGGTGTCGACGATCTATGGCAGCGGCGATACCTATTTCGTGCTGATGGAGTTCGATCCGCGCATCAAGTGGAATTCGGGCGACCTCGGCAATATCAGAATCCGCACGCCGGCCGGCCAACTGGTGCCGTTGAGTTCGATCGCGACGGTCGAGCGCACCGCGGGCGACCTCTCGGTCAACCAGCTCGGTCAGCTCCCGGCTGTGACGACCTCGTTCAACCTGCCGGCGGGTGTCGCGCGTGGCGACGCGGTCGCACAAACCGAGGCGCTGAAGCAGCGGCTGGGCGTCCCCAGTACGATCAGCACGACTTTTTCAGGCACCGCCCAGACCTTCCAGCAATCGCTCGCGAACCAGGGCATCCTGCTCGCCGCGGCTGTGCTCACCATCTACATGGTGCTGGGGATGTTGTACGAGAGCTACATTCATCCGCTCACCATCCTCACCGGTCTTCCGTCCGCGGTGGTCGGTGCACTGGGCGCACTCGTTCTCTTTGGGATGGATCTCAGCGTGATCGCGATGATCGGGCTGCTGATGCTGATCGGCATCGTGAAGAAGAACGCAATCATGATGATCGATGTCGCGCTCGATCTGCAGCGAACACAGAACGTGTCGCCGGAGGACGCGATCTATCGCGCTGCCATCCTGCGGTTCCGTCCGATCATGATGACGACATTCGCGGCAATCCTCGGCGCGTTGCCGATTGCTGTCGGACACGGCGCGAGTTCGGAGTTGCGCCAGCCGCTCGGCATCGCGGTGGTCGGCGGTCTTGTGGTGTCGCAATTCCTGACGCTGTTCATCACGCCCGTGCTGTATCTCTACATGGACCGGTTGGGACATGCGGGGACCCGGCTGCGCGAACGGGTGATGAGGATGTTTGTCCGGAGAGAGCGAGCGGCATAACGCCGTCATGCGCGGGCTTGACCCGCGCATCCATCTAGGAAAGTCTTTTTTGAAAAGAAGATGGATGGCCGGGTCAAGCCCGGCCATGATCCGCTTGGGAGGCCTAAGCCGCCTTTTGCGCGGCCGCCGCCTTCGCAAGCTTGAAGTCGTACTTCACTTCGTAGAACGGCTCGTTGATGACTTCGCCGGTGGGCGCCTTGCTGCCGGCAGGCTTTTGCACGAACTCGACGATCAACGGCTCCTTCACGCCGAACACCACGTCGGTGTCGATGAACTCGCAACCCTTCTGGAAGAGGTGGGTGGTGAGACTCTTGTAGCCCGGTGCGGCGATATGGAAGTGGATGTGCGCCGGACGCATGTGGCTGATCCGGGTCCGGCTCATCAGTTCGCCGATCGGTCCGTCCATTGGAATCGTGTAGCCGATCGGCGCGACGGTACGGACCGTGTAGCTGCCGTCCGGATTCGAATGGAAGATCCCGCGCATATAGCCTTCGGCGCCAGGAATCTGCGCCTCGTAAAGACCCTCGCCGTCCGTCTGCCACATGTCGAGCATCGCACCAGCGACCGGCTTGCCGTCCAGATCGGTGATACGGCCGGTGCAGAAGGTGGGGATGCCGGGGGCGCCCTCAGCCATGTTGCCGCCGTCGGCGATCTCTGGGGAATCCGGGATGTGGAAGGGACCTTCCACCGTGGATGGCGTTGCGGCACCGGGCGCGCGATTGTTGATGGAATCCACGAGCATCGAGACGCCGAGAACGTCCGAGGCCAGGATGAATTCCTGACGCTTGGCGTCGCAGATCTGGCCGACACGCGTCAGCCACATGATGGCGGCAATCCACTCCTGCTGGGTCGGCTCGACCTCGCGGACGAAACCATGCAGGTGTTTGACCAGCGCGGTCATGATCTGGCGCAGACGCGGATCCGGGATGTTGCTCCAGCGTTCGATCGCGAGATCGGTCAGATTCTCCTCGGTAACGTAAGTCATAGGCGTTCTCCCGAAATCCTGTGGCCGCCGCCCGGCGTGCCGGTGGTGATCTTGTCGTGGGACGAGTCTAAGCGCCCGGGGCGCCTAACCGTCAAGCTGGAATTGATCCGGACAGGAACCCCGGCCCGGGTGGCACGGAAAGTGTCGCAAAACCAGGCCGCTGGCGGTCATGATCTGCATCAACGCGCCCGCATCGCGGTGCAGTTCCGGACCGCCACGGGCAACGCAGCCGCGCCAGCCCGGTCGGTCTCAAACCTCTTCCCCGGCCTCCGCGGCCATTTTGGCGCGCCAGTCGCGCCGCGCGGCGACGGCCCCCCAGGCCGCGAGTCCAAGCAGGACCGCACTGATCAGCAGAAGAATGAGCGCGATTGGCCGCTGATAGAAGATCGCGAACGAGCCTCCGGACATGATCAGGGATTGCCGCAGTGAGAGTTCGAAGATCGGCGCGATCACGAGGCCAAGCACCAGCGGCGCGGGATCGAACCGGAATTTTTTGAGGAGATAGCCGACCACGCCGAAGATCAGCATGATCCAGACATCGACCACGGAGTTGTTCACCTCGTAGACCCCGATGATGCAGAACATAATGATCATCGGATAGAGATACGCGTACGGGATGCGCAGGATGCTGACGAACACGCCGACCAGCGGCAGGTTCAGGAGCAGCAGCATCAGGTTGCCGACATACATCGAGGCAACGAAGCCCCAGAACAGCTTGGGCTGCTCGTTGACGAGCGAGGGCCCGGGCGGAATGCCGTGAATGAGCAACGCCGCCATCAAGACCGCAATCACCGGACCGGTCGGGATTCCCAGCGAGAGCATCGGCACGAAGGCTCCGGTCGAGGCGGCGTTGTTCGCCGATTCCGGCCCGGCAACGCCCGCCACCGCGCCCTTGCCGAATTCCTCCGGATGCTTCGATATCCGCCGCTCCACCGCGTATGAGATGAAGCTCGAGATGATATGCGCGGAGCCGGGGATGATGCCGACGAAGAAGCCCAGTACTGAGCCGCGCGCAATGGGCCCGGCCGATTGCCGCAACTCGTCGCGTGTCGGCAGCAGCTCGCGGAATTTCGGGGCACGGACGTCGTTCTTTACGTCGCGGCTCGGTGTCGAAAGAATTTCGCCGAGCCCGAACAGGCCGACCGCGACCGGCACGATGCCGATGCCGTCGCCGAGTTCGGGAATGTCGAACGAGAAGCGGAAATGTCCGGACACGACATCGATACCGATCATGCCGAGCAGAAGCCCGAATACCGCCATCAGCAATGTGCGGACCAGCGATGTCGTCGACATATAGGCCAGGAAGATCAGTCCGAGAACCAGCAGCGCGGTGTATTCCGGCGGGCCGAAGCGCAGCGCGAAGGTCGCGAGCGGCGGCGCGATCAGCGTCAGCATGATGACGCCGAATGTGCCTGCCACGAACGAGCCGATCGCGGCGATGCAGAGCGCGGCACCCGCGCGGCCCTTCTTGGCCATCGCGTTGCCGTCGATACAGGTCATCACCGACGCGGCCTCGCCGGGAATGCGCAGCAGGATCGACGTAGTCGAGCCGCCATATTGCGAGCCGTAATAGATACCGGCCAGCATGATCAGGGCTTTGGTCGGGTCGAGCCCGAACGTCAACGGCAACAGGATCGAAATGCCTGCAAGGGGACCGATGCCGGGCAGCATGCCGACCAGCGTCCCGACCAGGCAGCCGATGAGCGCGTAGAGCAGAACATCCGGCTGCAACGCAACCGAGAATCCGAGGGCGAGGCTGGACAGAACTTCCACAGGGTCAGGACCAGATGATGCCGGTTTCGAGCGGTGCCTTGAGAAGGATGGCGAACAGCCAATAGGCGAACAGCGTCAGCGTGACGGCGAACACCGCCGCCATGACGAGGTTGCGCCGCTCGACCACGGCGAGCAGGGCAAAGATCAACATCGGCATCGTGAGCAGGAAGCCGAGCTTGCTGTACAGAAAGGTCGCGACAGCGGCGATGATGATGACAAGCGCCGCGTGACCGAAGTCGCCCCACGGAATGTCGCGCAGCGATTCGCCATGCGTTCCGATGACGGTGATCGCAATCGCGAAGACGATCATCAGGCCGGCCAGCATTTTTGGCAGCATGCCGGCGCCGGGCGCGGTGATGCGCCCGAACGGCAGGTCCCAGCCGAGGATGAAAACGAGAAGGCCGAGGACGACGAACGCGCCCCCGGCGATGTAGTCCGCGCGAAAGTTCATGCGTGTGCCCGGCCGCGATCAGCCATCCACCTTGCCGATGGATTTGACGGCAGCCTCGACGCGTGCCGCGTCCTGGTCCCAGAACTTGGCGAATTCGGGCTGATCCATGTAGTTCACGGTATCGCCGAGATTCTTGATCGCGCTCTGGAACTTTTCGTTTGCCACTGCGGCTTTGGCGGATTCGCGGATCGATTTGACGACCGCGTCCGGTGTGCCTTTCGGAGCGAACAAGCCGACCCAGAGATAGAACTCCACATCCAGCCCTTGCTCCTTCATCGTCGGCACGTCAGGCAAAGATGCGACGCGCTTATCGGAATAGCTCCCGATCGCGCGGATCTTGCCGGACTTGATATGCGTGTTCGCCGCCGCAACCGATGAGGCCAGCACTTGTGAGTTGTTGCCGAGCAGCGCGGTGAGGGCAGGGCCGCCGCCATTGGTTGGGAGATGGCGCATCTTGATTCCGGCCGCGTTCATGAAGAGCTGCATCGGCAAGTGCAGCGCGCCGTACAGGCCTGACGACGAGAATACGATCTTGTCCGGGTTCTTTTTCGCGTCGTCGACCAGATCCTTCACGGTCTTGTAGGGCGTCTCGGCGTTGACCACGAGAACCATCGGCCCTTCAGTGAAACGCGCGATCGGAATGAAATCGGCGCGCGTGAATTTCGGCGTGCGGCCGAACAGCTTGTCCACTTCGGCAAAGCCGGAGATCGACACGATATGGACGAGCAGTGTGTGGCCGTCCGGCTTCGCGTTGGCGGCAAACTGCGCACCCACCGCGCCGGCAGCGCCCGCCTTGGTTTCAATCACGACGGGCTGTTTGACGACTGGCTCCAGCACCGCCGCGAACGGACGGCCGACAACGTCGGCGGCGCCTCCCGGCGGGAATGGATTGATCAGCGTGATTGTGCGCGTTGGATACGCTTCCTGGGCGAACACCGGAAACGTTCCCAGCGTCGCCATAGCCGCGGTCGAGCCCGCGACGAATTGACGTCGATCCATGAGCTTCTCCCTTAAGCGTGGCGTCGTGCATGCAACGCCATTTTATGGGTGAAGCCTAACCGCTCGATCCGGCGAGGTCGAGCATCAATCCGCGGCGTTATCCATGATTGCGACAGCGCGCGTCCATCCGGCGGAGCCGCCGCGCACCTTGACCGGAAAGCATGCAATCGTGAAGCCGGTGGCCGGCAGACTTTCGAGATTGTGGAGTTTCTCGATGTGACAATAACCGATCTCGCGCCCGGCCCTGTGACCTTCCCAGATCAACTTTGCATTGCCGGTGGCGAGATATCGTTCCTTTGTGTGCACAAAGGGCGCATCCCAGCTCCAGCCGTCGGTCCCGGTGATCTTCACGCCGCGCTCGAGCAGATAGAGCGTCGCGTCGCGCCCCATGCCGCAGCCCTTGGATACATAATCGGGCTGACCGTAGGCTTTCCCCGCAGATGTGTTGATCACTACGATTTCAAATGGTGAAAGCGTGTGGCCAATCGCTTCAAGAGCGTCGGCGACATCGCGCGCGGTGACGACGTACCCATCCGGGAAACGCCGGAAATCCAGTTTCACTCCGGGATTGAAGCACCATTCCAGCGGAACTTCGTCGATCGTGATCGCGCGTTTGCCGTTATCCATTGTCGAGGCGAAATGCCACGGCGCATCGAGATGCGTGGTGCAGTGCGTCGAGAGTCTCACCCACTCGAAGCCCCAGCCTTCGCTATCCGGAAGATCGCTCTGCTTGAGGCCGGGGAAGAATTTGCAGATGTCGGCCGCAGTGTCGCGATGATCGAGATACTCGATCTTCGGTCCGTAGCCGGGAGGATCGGCGGGTACGTCGTTTTCGAGCGGCACGGAGATGTCGACGATCTTGCGGGGCATGCGTTGGTCTTTCCTCCAGCATGCGCGGTCTTGCGCCGCGCCTCCACGTCTTTATGACTATGCCATTGTAGCTCGCATGGAGCGAAGCGGAATGCGGGACTTCGCACAAGGTCCCGAATTTCGCTTCGCTTCATCCGGGCTACGACATGAATGTGGAGGGAAACAATGCCCGCTTATTGGGTCGCACGCTCGGTGATCTATGATCCCGTCGAATACAAGAAATACACCGATCTTGTCCCGGGCATCATCGCCAAGTACGGCGGCAAGGTGCTGGCCCGCGGCGGAAAGTTTCAGATCATGGAAGGGCCGGACAAGTTTCAGCGCTTCGTGGTGATCGAATTTCCGACTTTCGAACAGGGCGTGGCCTGCTTCACGTCGAAGGAATATGACGACGCGGCTGCGTTCCGCCGGAGCGGTGCGGGCGAAGTCGAGACCATCATGGTCGAGGGCGGCGAGTTCACGAAGTGAGTTGTTTTTCTTAACCTCCCCCTGAAAGGGGGAGGTCGATTGCCTTCGCTTCGCGAAGGCAATCGGGTGGGGGTCTAAAGGATTGCGCGATGATACGTTTTGACCCCCACCCCAACCCTCCCCCTTTCAGGGGGAGGGAGTCCGCTCGCGGTGCGCGGCGACTAAATCCCCAGATACAGCTTCCGGATCAGGTCGTTGTTGTGCAGGTCGTGCGCCGACTTGCCCTCGAACGCGATCTTGCCATGCACGATCACGTAGCCTGAATCGGCGATGCGGATCGCCTGATTGAAATTCTGCTCGGCCATGAGAACGGTGAGTTTGTACTTCGTCTTCAGCTCCTGGATCGTGTCGATGGTGCGGGAGACCAGCACCGGTGCAAGCCCTACCGACGGCTCGTCGATCAGAAGAATCTTCGGCGCCTCCATGAGCGCGCGGCCGAGCGCCAGCATCTGCTGCTCGCCACCCGACATCGAGCCCGCGAGCTGCTTCTTGCGCTCGGCGAGCCGGGGGAAGGCTTCGTAGCAGAACGCGATATTGTCCTTCATCTGCTCGCGCGCCTTCTTGCGGAACGCGCCAAGCAGTAGATTTTCCTCGACCGTCAGCCTCGGGAACAGGCGGCGGCCTTCCGGCACCAGCACGATGCCGAGGTCGACGATGTCCTCCACACTCTTGCCGACGAGATTGTGCTCCACGCCGTCGATTTCGGCTGTGATGGTCCCGGAGGTCGGCTGGCACAGACCCATCAGGCACTTGATGAGTGTCGACTTGCCGTTGCCGTTGGTGCCGAGCAGCACCACGGTCTTGCCGTTGTGGACGTCCATCGACACGTTCTCGAGGACGCGAACGGCGCCATAGCCGGCATTCACATTGGCGACGCGGATGCTATTGGCCAAGATAAGCCCTCTCAACCTCTGGGTCGCGGATTACGTCCTGGGGATCGCCGTCGGAGATCTTCTTGCCGCTAACCAGCACCACAAGCCTTTGCGAGAAGCTCATCACCGCAGTCATGATGTGCTCGATCAGGATAATGGTGATGCCGCGTTCATTGAGCGCGATCAGCAACGCCACGATATCCTTGACCTCGGATTCCGACAGGCCCGCCATCGCCTCGTCTGCGATCAGGAGCTTCGGATCGGCCGCCATCGCGCGCGCCAGTTCAAGCTTGCGCATCTCAACCTGAGTCAGATCCTTCGGTTGCTTTCTGGCCTTGTGCTCGAGCCCGACCAGCGCGAGCACCTCGTGGCAGCGATGGTCCATTTCCTCCTTGGTGTGCGGCACGTGCCGGCGCAGGCGGACCGTGTAGAGAAGCGGCACACGGATATTCTCCGCCACTGACAGGCTGTGGAACGGGCGGGGGAGCTGGAACGAACGAGCAAGTCCCAGATGGGTGCGTTGATGCGGCGCGAGGCCATTCATGGCCGTACCGTCGAAATGGACGGTGCCGGTCTCGTTCTGCAGCGTGCCGCTCATGCAGTTGACCAGCGTCGACTTGCCCGAGCCGTTCGGACCGATCAGGCCGAGCCGTTCGCCCCTGGCGACTTCAAGCTGGATGCCGTCGAGCGCGACGAAGCCGCCGAAACGCTTTGAGAGATTCTCGACCTTGAGAAGCGGCGCAGTCATGGGGTCTTCACCGCGGGTTTGCCGGGAGTTTCGGTCTCCTCATTGGTCTTGCGGCCGAAATATTGCTGCCACAGGCCGATCAGGCCATTCGGCGCGATGATCACGAAGAATACCAGCAGCAGGCCGACGATCAGCAGGCTCACCGCCGACGAAATCGTCACGGTTGCAAGCTGCTGCAGCGTGCCGAGCAGGACCGCGCCGAGCAGCGGGCCGACCCAGCTCGTGGTGCCGCCGATCATCGGCATCGCGATCGCGTTCACGGCGTAGGCCAGTCCGAATGCCGAAGACGGTTCGAGGAAGCCGATGTAGTAGGGGAAGGGAGCGCCGGCCATGCCCATGAAGGCGCCCGAGATCGTGGTTGCGACCAGCTTCAGCTTCAGCGTCGGGACTCCCGAAGCTTCGGCGGCGAGTTCGTCATCGCGGATCGTGGCGAAACCATACCCAAGCCGCGATCGCTCGATCGCTCGTGCGACGGTGAGGGCGACGACCACAAGGACCAGCATCACCAGGAACAGATACTCGATATAGTTGATGCCGAGCAGCGGTACGGTCGCTGGACGGATCACATAGGCGCCGCGCGATCCACCGACGAAATCCCAGTTCACGATCAGGGTCTGCAGCACGACCGCGAGCGCAAGTGTGGCGATCGCGAAAAACACGCCACGCAGCCGCAGCGTCAAATAGCCGGTGCCCAGGCCAACGAGTCCGGCGATCACGCCGCCGAGCAGGATCAGAATGGGGATCGGTGGGACGCCGACGAGCGACGCGATCTCCTCGGGGAAATGCCGGTTGGCGAAGGCCGGCAGCTTGGTCATCACCACGGTGGTATAGGCGCCGATGGCGA
>VFQN01002875.1_pt1 | contig 25683 bp, 20 predicted proteins | sample 3512371 | NCBI WGS metagenome assembly VFQN01 (sample SAMN10412370, study PRJNA504923) | tailings metagenome | isolation source: Replicate 2 from Balatoc abandoned mine | place: Philippines: Itogon, Benguet | collected 2017-08-28 | reverse complement strand
CGAACTCGATGAAGTCGATCATGCGGCCCGACACCAGGTGCGCGACGCGCTCGCCGGCCTCCGCCTCCGGGTAGATCACGTGGTTCGCCCCGATGCGGGCCAGGATCTTGCCGTGCGACTGGCTGATCGCCTTCGACCAGATCTGCGGGATCTTGAGGTCGACGAGGTTCGCGGTGATCAGCACGCTCGACTCGATCGACGAGCCGGTCGCGACCACGGCGATGCTGAACTCGTCGGCGCCGATCTGACGGAGGGCATCCAGCGACCGGGCGTCGGCCTGCACCGCGTGCGTGACCCGCTCGGCCCACTTCTGCACGAGGTTCGGGTCTTCGTCGACGGCGAGCACCTCGCGGCCGAGCCGCTGCAGCTGGCCCGCGGTGGCCGCCCCGAAGCGGCCGAGGCCGATGACGAGCACGGGAGCGTCGTGGCGGATTCTCTCAACCAACGATGGGCCTCTCTTCTGCCCGGCGGAACAGCTGCCGGCGCTGACTGGCGGCGAGGGCCGCGGCGAGGGTCACTGTACCAACGCGACCCGCCCACATGGTGGCCGCCAGCACGTACTTCGCTGCGTCGGGCAGATCGTTGCTCGTGAGCCCGGTCGACAGGCCGCAGGTGGCGAACGCCGAGATCACGTCGAACAGCACGTAGTCGAGCGGGGCCTTCGTGATCTGCAGGATCAGCACCGAGGCGGTCGCGACGATCGTCGCGCCCCACAGCACGATGCTGACGGCGAGACGCAGCACATCGTTGGGGATCCGCCGGTCGAAAGCCTCCATGTCGTCCACGCCGCGCGCCTCGGCGACGGCCGCGAAGAACAGCACCGCCAGCGTGGTCACCTTTATACCGCCGGCGGTGGATGCGGAGCCGCCGCCGACGAACATCAGCATGTCGAGCACGAGCAGGGTCGAGCCGTTCATCTCGCCGATGTCGACCGTCGACAGCCCGCCCGACCGGGACATGATCGAGGTGAAGACCGCCGTCATCGGTCGCACCGGGCCGTCCTGCGCGCCGAGGGTCGCCGGGTTGCTCCACTCGAGCACCGCGATCGCGAGGCCGCCGATGGCGATGAGGATGAGCGTCGTCCACAGCGTGATGCGCGCGTGGATCGTCAGGCGGGCCCGGGTGCGCAGCCAGCGGCCGAGGGCGAAGATCACCGGAAACCCGATCGCGCCCAGGAAGACGGCGATGGAGAGCACCGAGAGCATCCAGGGGTCGGCCGCGAAGCGCTCCATGCCGGGCGCGAAGGGCACGAAGCCGGTGTTGGTGAAGGCGGAGAGCGCGAGGTAGAAGCCCTGCCAGATGGCCGTCCAGGGGTCGAAGCCTTCGATGAGAAGGCGGGGCACGATGAGGGCGGTGATCGCGAGCTCGATGACGATCGCGCTCGCCGCGACGGTGAACAGCAGACCGCCGATCTCGCCCAGCCGCACCGCCTGCGACTCGGAGACCGGGCCGCCGTGCACCCGCGCGGCGTTCGTGTCGCTCGCGGCGATCAGCTTCGCGCGAAGGCCGATGCGGCGCGCGACGACGAGGCCCAGGATGCTCGCCATGGTCAGCACGCCGATGCCGCCGATCTGCATCGCGAGAATGATGACGATGTTCCCGAACGGCGACCAGTGCGTGGCCATGTCGACGGTCGTGAGACCGGTCACGCAGATCGCCGAGACGGCCGTGAAGAGCGCGTCGGCGAGCGGGGTGCCGCCCGTGCCGCTGCCGGCACGGGCGATCGGCAGGGTGAGCAGCAGGGTCGTGATGAGGATGAGGATCGTGAAGATCAGGATCGCGAATCGCGCGGGCGAGGACATCGCCGACTCGGAGAGAGCGTTCCAGGCACGGCGGAACGGGTTCACGCTGCCATCGCGGTCGTTGCCGCGCACCCGGGTGCTCGTGGACATCGACGCTCCTCACCGGCCCGCAGACCGCGTGCCATGGTACTCCCGGCCGGGGCTGACTAGCCTGGAGCCATGGCCGACATCTTCGACGTGATCGCCGACGCCACGCGTCGCGAGCTGCTGCAGCATCTGCTCGACGCCTCGCTGCGGGGCGACAACGGCACGGGCGAGCTGAGCGTGAGCGAGCTCGTCGACCGCATGGACGCGACCCAGCCGACCGTGTCGAAGCACCTCAAGGTACTGCGCGACCACGGCCTGGTGACGGTGCGCGAGGAGGGCCAGCACCGCTACTACACCGTCGAGCCGGCGCCGCTGGAGGAGGTGGAGGACTGGGTGATCCCCTTCCTCAGCGCCGACTTCGATGCGGAGGCGGAGGCCGGTGCCGCGGTCTTCGCGGCGTGGTCCGGGGCCGACGTCGCCGGGGCGGGCAGCACGGTGGGCCGTGTGGCCGCGGACGCCTCGCACCAGGCACGCACGCTCATCGAGGGAGCGCAGGAGAAGCTGCACGACGTGCAGGAGGCCGTCGTGAAGCGACTGCCCTGGAAGAGCCACGACGGCGAGCGCTGATCGCCCGCGCTGACCCCCGCTCGGGCGTCTTTACAGCAGTCACACCAGCCCCTACTCTGAACTCCGTGCACTTTAGCCACGAGGGCGCTGTGCGCGTGACCGACAGGAAGACTGCCGATGACCCGGGATCTCTCTGAGGTGCGGTTCCTCACCGTCGCCGAAGTGGCCGACATGATGCGTGTGTCGACGATGACCGTCTACCGCATGGTGCACGCCGGCGACCTGCCCGCGATCCGCTTCGGGCGCAGCTTCCGCATTCCCGAGTCGGCCGTCGCGACGGCCATCGAGACACCCATCGCCGACGTCGGCTAGACTCGGCCGGTACATGACACGGTCCTGAACGGGCCGTTGCTCCCGTTCAGTCGACGATCAGAGGATTTTCCATGGGTTCTGTCATCAAGAAGCGCCGCAAGCGGATGGCCAAGAAGAAGCACCGCAAGCTGCTGCGCAAGACGCGTCACCAGCGTCGCAACAAGAAGTAGGGCATCCGCCCGGCGAAGCGCTCGACCCAAGGGGTCGGGCGCTTTCGTCATTCCTGCCCGCTGAACCCCGACTACTGATCAGGGGCGAGGGCGGGATGCTCGCGGGTGGTCGTGCATGACCGGCCAGCCGCGCGCCTGCGCGTAGCGGGCCAGCGCGGCGTCGGGGTTCACGACCTGCTGGTGGCCGACGAGCTCGAGCAGGGGGATGTCGTTGCGCGAGTCGCTGTACGCCCAGCAGTCGGCGAGCCGCACGTGCTTCTCGCCCGCGAGCCGCCCGGCGGCATCGGCCTTGTGCGCGCCGTGCATGACGGGCCCGAGCAGCGCCCCCGTGAAGATGCCGTCGACGCTCTCGATGCGCGTTCCGATCGCCCCGGTCAGCCCGAGCCGTTCGGCGATGACGGCCGCGCACGCCTCGGGGGTCGCGGTGATGAGCCACACCTCGTGCCCCTGCGCGAGGTGCGCCCGCGCGCGCTCGACCACGGCGGGCAGCAGCAGGCGGTGGAGATAGCGGTCGTAGGTCTCGACGGCGATCTCCTCGAGCTCGTGCACCGAGTGACCGGCCACGAGCTCGAGCGCTCGGTCGCGCACGGCGAGCTGGTGCCGGTGGTTCTCGCCCACCGAGGTGAAGCGGGCCTGCTGCCAGCCGAAGCGCGCGAGATCGCGCCAGCCCAGGTACCCCCGCCCGAAGGCGACGCGGCCCAGGTGGTACACGCTCGCCCCGCGCAGCAGCGTGTTGTCGACATCGAAGAACGCGAGCACGGGCGCGGGCGCGGGAGGGTGCTCGCCGGGGCCGGCGTCGCTGACGGGGGTGGGCATCCCGACCAGCATAGGCAGGTGCCTAGGCTGGGGGCGTGCCCTCCGTCACCGTGACCCTCATCGGCAAGCCCGGCTGCCATCTGTGCGACGACGCGCGCGCGGTCGTGGCCGGGGTGCTCGAGGGGCGGGCGGGCGTGCAGCTGGTCGAGCGCTCGATCCTCGACGACAGCGCGCTGCACGACCGGTACTGGGACGAGATCCCCGTCGTGCTCATCGAGGAGGCCGTGCACACGATCTATCGAGTGGATGCCGAGCGCCTGCGGGCGGCGCTCGCCGAGAGGGGTTGCTGATGTGCGGTCGCTACGCCAACACGAAGAGCGGCGAGGAGCTCGGGCAGTACTTCGAGGCCGATGAGGTCGACGCGGTCGCGATGCCCCCGAGCTGGAACATCGCCCCCACCCAGCAAGTGCCGATCATCGTCGACCGGGTTTCGAAAGACGACCCCGACGGGATGCCCTCCCGGCTGGTGACGGCGGCGCGCTGGTCGCTCGTGCCCCGCTGGGCGACCGAGCTCGCCTCGAAGTACCCCACCTTCAACGCCCGCAGCGAGACCGTGCACGAGAAGAGCACCTTCAAGAACGCCCTCGTGCGTTCGCGGGCGATCCTGCCCGCCGACGGCTACTACGAGTGGCACACGGTCGGGTCGACCAAGACGCCGCACTACATCACCGACCCCGAGGCGGGCGAGCTCGCGTTCGCCGGGCTCTATTCGTGGTGGCGCGCGCCGTTCCCCGAGGGCGGCACCCCGACGCCGTGGGTGCTCACCGCGACGATGCTCACGCGGGAGGCCCACGGACCGGCCGCGAGCATCCACGACCGCGCTCCCGTCATGCTGCCGCGGGAGGTGTGGGACGAGTGGCTCGACCCGACGGTCGAGGGGGATCAGGATCTGGTCGAGATGGTCGTGCACGAGAGCGAGGCCGTGCTCGAGCGGCTCGAGCTGCACCCCGTCGCACCGCTGACGGGCGACGGGCCGCAGCTCATCGAGCCGGTCGGCTAGCACTGCCCCCAGCGGCCGAGCCCGGCATCCTGCGCCGCGCGCTCGGCGGCGACGAGATCGTCGTAGTAGCGGTCGTTGGGCTCGACGAGCACGGCCTCGGCGTATCCCTGCGCGACGAGCTCGTAGTTGATGAAGGTGCCGTCGGCGGTGAAGAGGTACATGAGCTCGCGGTCGTAGCGGTCGCGCGGGTCGCGGTCGTAGGCGAAGCCGAGGGTCGACCCGGGCGGTGCGAGCGTCGCGAGGGCGGCCTCGGCCTCGGGCCCGAAGCACTCGACGTCGGGGTAGACCTCGGGGGTGTCGATGCCGAGCAGCCGCACGCGCAGCTCGATCCCGTCGACCTCGAGGCGCAGGGTGTCGCCGTCGGTGACACTCGCGACCGTGCCGCTGCCCTCGGCCGAAGCGGCGGGCGTGCCGGGCTGCAGCGGCGTGCTCGTGCCGCCCGGGCCGAGGCAGCCGTCGAGCGAGCCGATGACCCCGACGAGCGCAACGACCGCGAGCGGGCGCAGGGCGGCGGCGATCATGCTGTGAGGCTACCCGGCACCCCCTGACACGCCCCGCGGCCGGGGTTAGGCTGACGGCGAGTACCGGTCAGGTCCGCCGGGCAGCGAAGGAGCACCATGGCAGCGGCATCGTCGGGGCGGTCGTCGAGCGGCATCGACCCGCGCTACCCCCAGGCCTTCCAGCGGGGCGGCGAGACCGCTCCCCTTCTCGACGAGTCGGTCGCGCTGCGCTCCCCAGCCCCGCGCCTCCCGGCCCCTCCGGCCGCGCGCGTCGACCCGGCATCGGCGGCCGGGCTCGACGAGCCCGCCGACGAGCGGCACTTCGAGCTCATCGTCGCGGGCAACCCGTGGTTGCGCTCGCTGTGGATCGTCGGGGCGATCGCGACCGTCATCGGCTTCGCGCTCACCGTCTACGCCGAGTTCGCGTTCAGCGTGCCGCCAGCGTCGGGCATCTACGACCCGAGTGTCTACGTCGTGCCGCGCATCGCCGAGGCGGTGGCCCAGCCGCTCGTCATCGCGGGCGTCATCGCCCTCGTGTCGGCGACCGCCCTGCGCATCGTCGCCTGGCGGCCGAGCCGCATCCGCGAGGTCATCAGCGAGAAGTAGGTGCAGTGGGGGTGCGGTGTCACTCCGCACCCCCACTCTCGTCAGAACTCGGCGACGATCGACCAGGTGGCTCCCCGGTCATCCGATCGGTGAACTCCGTCGAGTCCGGCGGCCACGAGGGTTCCCCGACTACCCACCGCGATGGCTTCCGTACCGGGGGGAGCGAGCCCTGCAGGGGTCCAGGTCTCACCGTCGGCGCTCAGATGCACCCGACCATCGAGATCGAGCCCCATGAGCAACCCACCCGTCGGGGTACTGGGCGGTGGAGCCGAAATGAGGAGCAGCACAGGGGCGCTGTCGACAAGAGTGAACGTCGCTCCATCATCGATGCTGACCTGGAGGCCTTGCTCTGTCGTGGCGAAGAGACGCTCGGCATCCGCATCCCAGCTCACGGATCGTGCTCCGAGCGCAGCGCCAGCACTCCACGTCGCACCGCCGTCGCGACTCACCACCACGCGCCCGGTGACCGAGTCGATCCCCGCGAGAGCGGTACTCCCGTCAGCCGCGGCCATCACGGCCATACTGTGGAAGTCCGCGTCGCCCTCGAGCGCGAGCGAAGCGAACTCGGCCCCGCTCCTGTCAGTGGTGTAGACGCCGATGTTCATCGGCGCGTCGGTGTCCGGTGCGGGATGACCGGAGAGGTAAATGGTGTCGTCGAGCCTCGCCATGCCCATCACGTCGCCCCGCCATGCTCCGAGGCGCTCGACCGACCCGACTCCGCCGACGCGAACATCGTCGGCACCCGATTCGGCCGTCGCGCGAAGGATTCCTTCGTGCGTCGCGAGGTAGATGTCACCGCTCTCATCGTCGATATCGACTGCGTGCAGGTGGGAAACGACGATCGGCGGTTCTGAGGTCGTTGCTGAGCACCCGGCGAGCACGACGGAGAGGGCGGCGACCGCGCCAGCGGCCGCCGCACCTGTCCGCCGCATCAGGAGTCGAGCATCGAGCGCATGCGCTCGATCTCCGCGGCCTGACTCGAGACGATGTTCTCGGCCAGCTGTCGCACCTCGGGGTGTTCGCCATCGTCGAGCACATCCTCGGCCATCTCGATGGCGCCTTCGTGGTGCACGATCATCAGCTCGAGAAAGAGCTCTTCCGCTTCCGGCCCGCTCGCGGCCTCGAGCGACTCGAGGTCGTCCTCGGTCATGCCGTCCATCCCCCCCATGCCGTCCATGCCGCCATCGGCGTTCATTTCCGGCATGCCCCAGTCGTCGAGCCATGCCTTCATCTGCTCGATCTCAGGACCTTGCGCCGCCTTGATCTCCTCGGCCAGCTCCGCGACGTCAGGATCGATTCCGGACTTGGCGAGCAGGATGTCGCTCATCTCGATCGCACCCTCGTGGTGCGGGATCATCATCTGCACGAACATGACGTCGGCCATGTTGGCGCCGGAGCCCTCAGCGGGTTCAGCCGTCGGCGCACAGGCGGCGAGGCCGAGCGCCGTGACGAGAGCGAGCGCGCTGGTCGTGATCGCGCGCACGCGGAATGTCTTCTTCATGTCTTCTTTTACTTTCGTCGTGAGTGAATGTTCGATCGCAACGGTGACGGGCGATGCCGCCACCCCCCGCTCATTCACTGGCGACTGATGCAGAGCTCTGCGAGATCCGGCGGACGCGGTTCGGCCATCCCGCGCGGTGCGTGACCGTGCAGCGACACCCCGGGCGCCGCGACGCCGAATCGCATCGCGAGAAGGGGAACCAGAACGCCGACAACGACGATCAGGGCGAGAAAGGCGCAGGCCACGGCGAGGCCTGCGTGGTCCTCCTGGCAATCGGCGCACAGCGCTTCCGCCAGGGTGCTTCCTTCGGAATCGACGTGGGGCGCTGCCGAAGAGACGTCAGCGTGCGGAGCGTGCGCGACGCTCGAGATCATGGGCGGCGTCGATGCAGTGGTGTGGGGTGCCAGCGTCGAACCGTGCGCGCTCATGGCGATGCCGACGACGGCGAGCGCTGCGATCAGCAGCACATACGCGACGCGCCTCACCATGACGAGTACCTCCAGGGGGTATCTTCTCACGCCTCACGATGGCGTGGCCGCGTATTCGCTGAGTGCGGCGAGCACGACCGCGGCGCACCCGACCGGGTCGCTCAGCGGGAGGCGGTGGCCGCCTGGCAGGCTGATCGCCGCGATGTTCGCGTGGGTGCGGGCGAGCTCGCGGGCCCTCCCCGGCACCGGAACCGGATCATCGATCCCGTCGACCAGTCGCACGACGACGCTCCGAGCCTCCAGCTCGCGAAGCGCCTCCGCCCACGCCGGGTCGCGCACGAGCGCGTCGAACCCGGTGACGTAGCCGTGCCACGTGTGCTGCACGGCATCGCGTGCGACGGCCACGGGTAGGCGCGGGCTGACGACGACGGCGACACCCTGGGCGACGGCGCGGTTCTCGCACATCCAGTGGCACACGCGCTCCGCGAGCGGCCCCTGCGCGAGCAGCGCCTCGAACCACCCCATGTGCCGCACGCGGTGGTCGGCCTCCTCATGCGTGTCGTAGAGGGGGGCATCGAAGGCGACCACCGCGCGTGCGGGGGCGTGCCGGGCGGCGACGCGCAGCGCGAGGGATGCCCCCATCGAGTGGCCGACCACGACGGCCGGCAGGGCATCCAGGCCGAGCTCGCGCAGCACGGCGAGCACGCCGTCGACGTGCGCATCGGCATCGATCGGGTGGTCCAGCGCCGGACTGTGCATGGATGTCCCGAACCCGATGGGGTCGATGGCGACCACGCGCGCCCGCTTCCCGAGAACGTCGTAGGCGGCTCCCCAGAGCCGTTCACTCGAGGCGAGCCCCGAGAGCAGCACGACGAGGGTGTCGCCCGCCCCGAACTGCCGCACACCGAGACCCGCCACGATCGTGCGGTCGCCCGCTCCCGGCCGCCACCGTCGAACCTCCGGTGACGAGAGGTGCGCGGTCGCCCAGGCGACCACGGGCGCGGCGAAGACGACGGCGGCGGCGACCCGTGATGACCTCATGGCCAGTGAGCGTAGTCACTCTGCATCAGTGCACGAGGTGACCGGGCTGCGCAGTCGCAGGCTCAAGCTGAAACGTTGCGTGGTCGATGGCGACCAGGAAATGCTCGGCGACACACCGCTGAAGTGCTTGAGTGATCTCGGGTGCGTGACCGTCGTGGAAGCACCCAGCCTCGACCACGACGTGCGCGGTCAAGACAGGCAGCCCGGTGGCGATCTGAGTGATGTGCAGGTCGTGCACGTCGATAACGTGCTCCTCATCGAGAAGATGCTGCCGCACTTCGTCGAGATCGATGCCGCGCGGTACCGACTCGAGAAGCATGTCGAGGGCGTCGCGCAGCAGACGCAGCGTGCGGGGAACGATCAGCATCCCTACCAGCAGTGCGGCGATCGAGTCGGCCTGCTGAAACCCGGTTGTCATGATCACGATTGCGGCGACGATCACGGCCACCGATCCGAGCGCGTCGTTGAGCACTTCCAGAAACGCGGCCCGCATGTTGAGGTTGTCGCCGCGTCCGCCCGACAGCACCACAATGGCGACGACGTTCGCGACAAGGCCGATGATGCCGAAGACGAGCAGCTCGACACTGGCGATTTCTGCCGGTTGATTGAACCGCTGTACCGCTTCGATGACGACGAAGAGGCCAACGCCGAGAAGTACCGCCGCCTGCGCGGTCGCCGCGAGCACCTCAGCGCGACGCAAACCCCAGGTGCGGCGAGACGTCGCTGGCCGTTGCATGAGCTGGGCGGCGAAAAGGGCAACCAGCAGGCCGCCCGCATCGGTCAGCATGTGCGCGGCATCCACCAGCAGTGCCAGTGAACCGGTGATGATGGCGCCGATCACCTCCGCGACGAGCACGCTCGCTGTGAGCCCGAAGGCGATCGCCAGGCGCCGTCGATTGACGGTGCCTGCTTTGTGAGTATGGCCGTCGGCACTCACGCGTGGTTCCCCTCGCTGTGGTGGTGCTCCTGACTGCTGGAGCCCTCCATGAGTTCACCGATTGCCGTGGAGCAGGTGTCTCCGTTCCACGCTTCGATCCCCTCGCGAATCGCAAAGGCTCCGATCACAAGCGCGGCGAGTGCATCCGCCCACACCCACCCGAACACGGCGTTCGCGACCAGCCCGAGAAGCACAGCCGCCGACAGAAGTGAGCAGATCAGGGTCTGCTTCGAGTCCGCCACCACAGTGGCAGAGCCCAGTTCCCTACCAGTTCGTCGTTCGACCACAGACAGGAGCGGCATGACGACGACGCTCACGGCCGCCAGCGCAATACCCACCCCGCTGGACTCCGGAGTGGTAACCCCGGTCAACGACAGAGTGGACCCCACAATCGTGTAGGCGGCAAGGGCGAAGAACGCGAATGCGATTACGCGAAGCACCGGCTTCTCATATCGCTCCGGTTCACGGCGTGTGAACTGCCACGCCACGGCGGTCGCGGAGAGCACTTCGACTCCCGAGTCGAGCCCGAAGCCGATGAGCGCCGCCGAGTCGGCAGCAGTTCCGGCGACGAGGGCGATGATTCCTTCGATGACGTTGTAGCTGATCGTGAAGGCAACAATGACCTTCACGCGTCGGCGCAGGAGTGCGGTGCGGTTCTGGTCAAGGAGGGATCTCGCCGTCGTGGTCACGCGCGTTCCTCACGCTCAGTCGAGCTCACGTCGCACGCATCAACCGGGTCGACGGCAAGCACGACCCCGACAAGATCCTGGAGTGCGTGCCGCAGGCGCGCATCCGCAATTTCATAGAGCACTCGTCGACCGGTCGGTTCGGCCACCACGATGCCGCAATCCCGCAGGCACGCGAGGTGGTTCGAGACGCTCTGCTTCGTGATGCCGAGCTCATCGACCAGGTCGGCCGGGTAGCGCGACCCATCGAGAAGAGCAAGAAGGATGGATGCGCGCGTCGGGTCAGCGAGCGCTCTGCCGATACGACGAATCGCATCGAGTCGCACAGAGGCTATCGAGTTCATGCCCGAAACAGTACACCGAACGATGTACCAAAAGCGACTGTCTCGTCTCGTTGTGCTCCGGAACGTGCTTCTGGTCGAAATCAGAAAAGGCGTGTTTAGCGCTGACAGCTCGGGCAGAACCACGTGATGCGCTCGGTGAGCGCGTCGTCGCCGAGCATGCCGCGGCGGATGCGCGTGCCGCATCGGCGGCACGGCTGGCCGTCGCGGTGCGCGACCCAGAGGCGCTCGCCGCGTCGGGTGTTGCCCGTCGTCGTGCGCTCGTCGCGATCGCGGTTGGCGCGGATCAGACGCACGCCGAGGTCGAGGGCCGCCGCGGCATCCACGGCCCCGACGGGAGTCTCGGGCAGCACCCCGCGCAGGAAGAGCAGCTCGTTGCGGTAGTCGTTGCCGAAGCCGGCGACATTGCGCTGGTCGAGCAGCGCGAGTCCGATGGGCCGATCGGGGTCGGCCGTGAGGCGCCGCAGCGCTTCGTCGCGGTCGAAGTCGGGGCCGAGCGGATCGGGGCCGAGGTAGCCGACGACCTCGTCCTCGGCGTCGCGGGCGACGAGCTCGAGCTCGCCGAGCGCGAAGCCGACGGCCTGCCACGGCTGACCCTCGGTCGCCGTCGTCTCGAGCACCATGCGCGCCTCGAAGGCGGGGCGGCGCCAGCGCTCGCCGAGCCGCATGACGTGCCAGACGCCCTCCATCTTCAGGTGCGAGTGCACCGTCACGTCGCCGATGCGCATGAGCAGGTGCTTGCCGAGCGCGACGACCTCGTCGACGCGCTCGCCGCTGAGGTCGGCGGTTGCGAAGCGCGGCACGCGCACGTCGCTCCGCAGCACGGTCTGGCCCGCGAGCGCCGCGTGCAGCCGCGCGGCCGCGCGATGGATGGTGTCACCCTCGGGCATCGCTCACCTCACACCCTGATGCGCAGGCCCTGGGGCGTCGCCACGAACCCAGCGGCCTGCAGCGCCTCGGCGAGCGGCGTGCCGAACACGCTCGCGCTGTTGACGCGCTCGACCCGCAGCGAGCGCAGCCGGGCGCGCACGACGGCGGCGAGCTCGCGCGCGGCGGCCTCGAGCACGGCCGGCTCGTCGGTGAAAGTCAGCACGCTCTTGCCGCCGCGCTCGAGGTAGAGCGCCAGGTGCCCGTCGACGAGGGCGACGAGGGCACCGGCCTTGCGGCCCGGCCGGTGCGCCGTGGCGCCCGCCGCCGCGTCGGGCTGGCTCGCCGGCCAGGGCAGCGCCGCGCCGAAGGGGTTCGCCGGGTCGGTCGCCGCGAGCACGCGGGGGGCGAGCGCGGGGGGAGCATCCGGATCGCGGGTGAAGGTGCGCACCCGATCGATCGTCGCCGGCGTCGCGAACTGCGCCGCCCCCAGCCCGTCGACGATGTAGCCGCGGCGCACGCTGCCCGCCTCCTCCATGCGGGCGAGCACCTGGTAGGCGAGCGCGAAGCCGCCGCGCAGCCCCTCGGCCTGCACGGCGCCGCGGGTGACGACCCCGTGCCGCTCGAGCAGGCGGTCGACCGCGGCCGTCGTGCGCAGCGTCGCGTCGGGCTCGAGGGCGGGCAGCAGCGCCCAGCGGCCCGCCGCCGTCGGCGGCCCGCCGAGCGTGGCGGATGCGGGCCGCGCGTAGCCCCGGTACGCCCGCGCTCGCGGCGCCGGCCGACGGGTCGCGGCGCGCGCACCCGCGGTGCCGCCCAGCCGCGCCCGCAGCGGCGCGAGGGTGTCGTTGGTGAGGCGGCCCGCCCACACCAGCTGCCAGAGGTCGTCGACGAGGGCCGCGTCGTCGAGCGGCGCCTCGCCCGGCTCGGCGACCGCGGCGACCGCCGTCGCGAGCTGCCGGAAGAAGAAGCCGCCGCCGCCCGCGAGCGCCTCGAGCACGCGGCGCTGCCGCTCGGTGAGCTCGAGGTCGTCGGGCTCGGCGAGGCTCAGCGGCGCCGTGCCGGCGAGGTGCAGGCTCACCCAGCCGTCGCTGCCGGGCAGGCTGCCCGCGCCGGCCCAGACGACCTCGCCGCTCGCGCACAGCTCGTCGAGCCACGCCGGGGAGTAGTCGCGCACGCGGCTCGGCAGCACGAGGGTCTCCCACGCCGAGGCGGGCAGGGCGACGCCCTGCAGCTGCTCGATCGCCTGCAGCACGCCATCGATTCCCTGCAGCCCGGGTCGGGCACTCGACCCGTCCGTTCCGGCCGAGCCGACGTTCTGCCACGCCGGAAGGAACCGCCCGAGCGCCCCGTGGCTGACCGGCTCGATCTCTTTCCGCAGCACGGCGAGACTGCGGGCACGCAGGCGCCGCAGCACCTCGGCGTCGACCCACTCGGTGCCCGCGGCGCCGGGCCGGAACTCGCCGTCGATGACACGGCGGTCGGCGGCGAGCCGGCGGAGGGCATCCGTCACGACCGCGATGCCGAGGCCGTAGCGGGCCGCCGCCTCCGCCGCGGTGAACGGCGCGTGCGAGCGCGCGAAGCGGGCAACAAGGTCGCCGACCGGGTCGGGCACCGGGTCGAGGAAGGCGCTGGGCACGCCGTGCGGGATGGCCGTGCCGAGCGCATCGCGCAGCCGCGCGGCATCCTCGACCGCGGCCCAGCGCTGCTCGCCGCCGATACCCGCGCGGAAGGCCCTGCCCGCGCGCTCGAGCTCTTCGAGCGCGGCGGTGACGTCGACCTCGTCGAGCGTGCGGTCGTCGACCTCGGCGATCGTCAGCGGCCCGAGCAGCCGCAGCAGGTCGGCCACGCCCTCGGCGTCGCGCGCGCGGCGGTCGGGCGCGAGCCGCTGCAGCTCGGCCTCGAGCTGGGCGATGACCGCCTCGTCGAGCACCTCGCGCAGCTCGGCCCGGCCGAGCAGCTCGGCGAGCATCGCGGGGTCGATGCTCAGCGCCGCCGCGCGCCGCTCGGCGAGCGGGCTGTCGCCCTCGTAGAGGAACGCGGCGACGTAGCCGAACAGCAGGCTGCGCGCGAAGGGCGAGGGGCTCGGGGTCTCGACCTCGAGCAGCCGCACCCGGCGCTGCGCGATGCCCGCGGTGAGGTCGATGAGCGACGGCAGGTCGTAGACGTCCTGCAGCACCTCGCGCACGGTCTCGAGCACGATGGGGAAGTCGGGAAACTCGCGTGCGACCTCGAGCAGCTGGCTCGCCCGCTGGCGCTGCTGCCACAGCGGGCTGCGCCGGCCCGGGTCGCGGCGGGGCAGCAGCAGGGCGCGGGCCGCGCACTCGCGGAAGCGCGCGGCGAACACGGCCGAGCCCCCGACCTCGCTCGTCACGAGCGCCTCGAGCTCGTCGTGCTCGAACAGGAACAGCTCGGCCCCCGGCGGCTCGGCCTCGGTGTCGGGCAGCCGCACGACGATGCCGTCGTCGGCCGCGATCGCCGCGCCGTCGTAGCCGTGCCGCTCGCGGATGCGCGCCGAGACCGCGAGCGCCCACGGCGCGTGCACGGCCAGGCCGTAGGGCGAGTGCAGCACCACGCGCCAGTCGCCGAGCTCGTCGCGAAACCGCTCGACGATGAGCGTCTGATCGCTCGGCACCCGCCCGGTCGCCGCGGCCTGCTCGAGCAGCAGCGCCTCGAGGTTCGCCACGGCGCGGCCGTCGAGGCCGGCGGCGGCGAGGCGCTCGCGGCGGGCATCCGTCGACGCCGTCGCGAGGTCGCGCGTCGTCGCCCCCAGCGCGCGGCCCAGCTCGGCCGGGCGGCCCAGCCCGTCGCCCTTCCAGAACGGCACCTTGCCGGGCTGGCCGAACGCGGGCGTCACGATCACCTGGTCGTGCGTGATCTCCTGGATGCGCCAGCTCGTGGTGCCCAACGCGAACACGTCGCCCACCCGCGACTCGTAGACCATCTCCTCGTCGAGCTCGCCGACGCGGCGGCCGGCACCCTCGCCCGCGATGAAGACGCCGAACAGGCCGCGGTCGGGAATCGTGCCGCCGCTCGTCACCGCGAGCCGCTGCGCGCCCGGCCGGCCGGTGATCGTGCCGTTCACGCGGTCCCACACGATGCGCGGGCGCAGCTCGCTGAAGCGGTCGCTCGGGTACCGCCCGCTGAGCAGGTCGAGCACCGCCTCGTAGGCCGAGCGAGGGAGGGTGGCGAACGGCGCGCTGCGGCGCACCTGCTCGAACCACTCGTCGACGCGCGCGGGCTCGAGGGCGACGTGGGCGACCGTCTGCTGGGCGAGCACGTCGAGCGGGTTCGCGAGCACCCGCAGCTCTTCGATGAGTCCGGCCGTCATCCGCTCGCTCGTGACCGTCGCGTGCAGCACGTCGAGGCGGTGCTTCGGCACGAGCACGCCGCGGCTGATCTCGCCCACCTGGTGTCCCGCGCGGCCGACGCGCTGCAGGCCGCTCGCGACGCTCGGCGGGGCCTCGACCTGGATGACGAGATCGACCGCGCCCATGTCGATGCCGAGCTCGAGGCTGCTCGTCGCGACGACGCAGCGCAGCCGGCCGGCCTTCAGAGCGTCTTCGATCTCGCCGCGCTGCTCTTTGCTGACCGAGCCGTGATGGGCGCGGGCCAGCAGTTCATCTGACTCTGTTCGTCCTTGGTAGATCTCGTTCAGTCGGGCCGTCAGGCGCTCGGCGAGCCGCCGAGAGTTCGCGAACACGATCGTTGACCGATGCTCGAGCACACGGTCGACGATGCTCTCTTCGACGTGCGGCCAGATCGAGGGGGTTTGCGGCGCTCCCGAGCTGTCGGCCGGGTCATCACCGCCGATCGTCGGTGGCTGCGTCATGTCGTCGACGGGCACGACGACGCTCAGGTCGAAGGTCTTCGCGGCCGGGGGCTGCACGATCGTGACGGCGCGACCGCCGCCCAGGTAGCGCGCGACCTCCTCGGGCGGCCGCACCGTGGCCGAGAGCCCGATGCGCTGCGCGGGGCGGGCGAGGCGTGCGTCGAGGCGTTCGAGCGTGAGGGCGAGGTGCGCACCGCGCTTGGTGCCGGCGACGGCGTGCACCTCGTCGATGATGACGGTCGTGACGCCCTCGAGCGTCTCGCGGGCGCTCGCCGTGAGCATGAGGTAGAGGCTCTCGGGGGTCGTGATGAGAATGTCGGGCGGCGACTTCTGCAGCGCGCGGCGGTCGGCACTCGGGGTGTCACCGCTGCGCACGCCGACCGTGATGGTCGGCGCAGTGCCGCCGAGTCGTAGCGCCGTCTGAGTGATGCCGATGAGCGGTGACCGCAGGTTGCGCTCGACGTCGACGCCGAGGGCCTTGAGCGGGCTGATGTAGAGCACGCGCGTGCGATGCCGCGGATCATCAGGCGGCGGCTCAGCGGCGAGTCGGTCGATTGACCACAGAAACGCGGCGAGCGTCTTGCCCGAGCCGGTCGGCGCGATGACGAGCGCGTCGCCGCCGGTCGAGATGGCGTTCCAGGCCCCGAGCTGCGCGGGTGTCGGGGCGGGGAACGCGCCCGTGAACCACTCGCGCGTGGCGGGCGCGAACCGGCCCAGCACGTCGTCGGGCGCGGGCACGGTCATCCGCCCATTCTGGCCTTGCCCGCTGACAGCCCGCCTGCACTCAGGCGTACTGCGTGCGCATGAAGGTGAGCACGTCGGCGAGCTCGGGTTCACTCACCGAGTGCCCCACGCCCTCATAGATGCGCTCGGTGAGCGTCACGTGGTGCGGCAGCCAGCGCTGGGTGGCCTCGACGAACGAGTCGGGAATCACGGTGTCGTGCGTGCCCCGGCCCCAGAAGACGGGCGGGGCGAGCTCGGCCAGCCGCGTGTCGGCCGGGGCGACGCCCGGCACGACGAAACCGGCGAGCGAGACGGCGAACGCGAACCGCTCAGGGGCATGCCGCAGCAACTGGATGCTCATCGCCCCGCCCTGCGAGAACCCCAGCAGCCCGACCGAGGTCGCGCGCACCCCGTCGAGCCAGTGCAGAATGCCGCGCGCCGCGGCGTCGGCGCCCTCGGATCTGCTCTTGTCCGTCGCGCTGTTCAACTCGTACCAGGCGTAGCCGGGGCCCGCGCGCAGGGGCGCGCGCAGCGAGGCGATGACGGGCTGCAGCGGCAGGTGCGGGGCGAGCCCGAAAAGGTCGCCCTCGTGCGAGCCATAGCCGTGCAGCAGCACGAGCAGCGGGCGCCCGGCGCGCTCGGCCTCGGGGGCCGACCACAGTACGGCGCTTTCGTCGATCAACTGCATGGCGCTCATGCCTCCATCGTGTCAGGTGTGCCCGAGATGCCGCCGAACGGGTGAGAATGGGGCATGGCCTCTGTGCGCACTCCTGACCCGAACCCGGGCTGGCTCTCTGACGACGAGCTCGAGCAGATTCGGCAGCGCCTGCCCCTGGTCTACGTCGAGGCGATTCCGGTGCGCGTCGACGGCATGGGGTCGGTCACCGAGGTGGGCGTGTTGCTCCGGGTCAACGAGGCGGGCAGCATCACGCGCACGCTCGTGAGCGGCCGCGTCATGTACGGCGAGACGCTGCGTGACGCGCTCTTCCGACACCTCGAGAAAGACCTCGGGCCGATGGCCTTCCCGCAGCTGCCCGCGTCGCCGACACCGTTCACGGTGGCGGAGTACTTCCCGTTCCCGAGCCCGACGCGGTTCAGCGACGACCGGCAGCACGCCGTTGCTCTCGCGTATGTGGTGCCGGTGACAGGCACCTGCGAGCCCCGGCAAGACGCGCTCGAGCTCACGTGGATGACGCCCGACGAGGCGGCCTCGCAACGCGTGGCGGATGAGCTCGAGGGTGGGCGGGGGGCGCTGCTGCGCGCGGGGCTGGCGTCGGTGGGCGTTCTGCCCTGAGGCGAGTGCGCGCCGCTGGGAAAGTGAACTTCTGCACCCCCCCCGAAGTGGGGCAATGCTGTCCCCCTCAGAGGTGTCAACCGTTCACTATCCTTTGACGTAGCTTAGAGAGAACGACTCAGCACACGCGAGTCGGTGAGCTGTCACCCGATTGCAGGTACCCCTGGCCTGCTCGCCACTCGGAGACGCTCCGAGAGGACCCGATCATGCCTGCAAAGCTTTCGTCATCGATGCGCCACGGCCTCCGCACGGTGCGAGGCCGTCGTCGCTTTGTCAACCGTGTCAGGCCTCTCGTCGCGACCCTCGCCCTGGGGGCGCTTCTCGGGCCGCTCATGGGTGCGCAACCCGCCTACGCGAACAACACCGCGGGCATGACCTTGACCAAGAGCATCACCGCGACCGAGCTGGTGCCCGGCGAGACCTTCACCTACAGCATGCAGGTGGGCTGTTCTGTTCTCACGCAAGAGTGCATCAACGCGACTTTGACAGACACCATCCCTTCACAATTCATCGTCGGCGCGCCCGGAACCCTCAACATCACCCCCGCGATACCCGCCGACATCACCGTCTCAGGGCAGCAGGTGACGGTCGCCTTCCGATCGCCCCTCAGCAACCCTTCCGGTCAAGTCGGTCTGGGCAACGAGCTCATCACCGTGACGGTTCCGCTCACCGTGAGGTCAGATCTTGCCTTCACGCCGACACCAGTGACCATCACGAACACCGCGTTCGTCGACTCCGATAACACCGCTCCTCAAGAGAGCTCGGTCGACGTCAGCCTGACCGTGCCGCTTCAGGTGGCGACGACCGCCTCGAAGTCATTCGCACCGTCGACCGTGCTCGGTGCGCCGGGCTCGCCGACCACGGTCACCGTGGGAGGAACGAACACGTCGAACAGCCCGATCGACACGTTCACCATTCAAGACCCCGAGACTCCCCTCGCCGCCGCTGGCATCTTCGCCGAGACCTTGCTCGTCACGTCGCTCTCGTCAGTCGTGTGGCCGCAGGGGTCGACCAGCGCCCAGGTCTCTGTCTGGGATGCTGGCGCCGAGCCTCCGGGGTGGGTCGCCGCAGACCCCGTTGCAGCCCAGCAACCGCTGTCGCTTCCCGCTGGCGTCGCGCTCGATGACATTCGGGGCGTGCGCATCGCCTTCACCTCAGGGGCGACGGCCGCGATCCCGACCGGTGCGACGGCGTCGTTCGCTCTCGACACGACTCTGCGCCAGGCGGGCAGTGGCCCGCGGTCGAACACCTCGACGTCGACGGTCGCCGTCGGCGCAACTTCCGCCACCGACACTGAAACTCGATCGCTGACGTTGCAGGCCGCCACGTCGAGCGTCGCGGCGGGGAAGCAGATCGTGCCCGACCGCATCGCGACCGTCGCCTTCGAAGGTGCCAACGCCACGTCAGCGGTGGTGACCCTGACGGGCTCGAATTCCGGTTCTGTGCCCTTGCGATCGCTCAGCATCTCCGAGCCCAGCGTTCCGACAGACCTGTCGAGTGCGAACCCTCTCGCACCGGCCCAGCCCGGTGGTGGACTCATCTTCAGCGCGCTCGGGTCGGTGGTCTGGCCGGCCGGCGCGACGAGCGCGTCGATTACGTACTACTACGACGATGCGTCGTCGAGCACTGGTGCGACCTCGGTCGTCAACACGCTGCCGGCACCGGCCGCTACCCTGCCTGATCCGGGCTCGGCGCGAGTCACGGGCTTCACGGCGACCTTCTCGGGCGACTCCATTGCGCCGAGCGACACGGCCACCATTCCCTTCACGGTTCTGGGCAACCCAGTTCAGGTGTCTCCACTCCTCAGCGTGGGCTACTCGAACACAATCTCCGTCGGAGGCGTCACGGTCTTCGATGTCGAGGTTCCGCCCGCGACGGCCACCGACACGATCACCGTCTTCGCCGACCAGGTGTCGATCAGTGCGACGAAGACACTGACGCGGTCTGATCTCTCAGCCTCACCCGGGCAGTTGACCACCGCAACACTGCGAGCAACACTCGCCAACTACCCGCAGTCGACACGACGCGTCTCGACGATCAGCGTCTTCGATCCGCCGCTCTCTGAGGCCGGCTTGACCGACTGGTATCGCTACTTCGATGCCACGCAGTTGACGCTCACCAACGTGCCGAGTGGCGCGACACTCACGGTTCGCTACCGTGACAGCGCAGGCACCTACAACGACCTCCCCGGCTTCGTCGATCTGACGGGCGGGCCCCTCACGGTGCAGATTCCCGTGGGCGTGCGTGATCAGATCCACGGTCTGGAGCTTCTGTGGGAATCGGCTGCCGGATTCGTTCCCGGTCAATCGGTGACGGCCAACATCGACTACTCCTTGCGATCGACCCTGCGTGATTCGAGCGGAACGGCACTACCCAACGAGACTCGTTCGCTCGAGAACTGTAGTGCGGCGACGGCAACCGCAGCCGGAGTCGACCCGGCAGTGTCGACTGCGGCCTGCGCCACTGTGAGCCTCACTGGCACCGGAGGTGGCGGTGGGACGGGCGGTGAGGGCGGAGACGGCACGATCGGCGTGTCGAAGCGCTTTCTGCAAACCGCGACAGTGACCGATCAGACGCTGATCAACACCCGTTCGAGCGGGCAGACGAGGGTGCGCCTGACGTGGTCGACGGGCGGCCTGACGGGCGTTCAGTCGATGACCGTCTCTGACAGTGCCCCGACGCCGTCGGCATACGTCAAGGGCATGTACGACGCGTTCAATCTCGCCCGCATCAACGAAATCTCGTCGGCGCTTGACCCCCAGCTGCAGTTCGATCGCGTCGCTGTTGAGCTTTTCAACTCGTCGACCTTGGCCTGGGAGACGCCGCCAGCGTGGGTCACCGGCACGCCGGGTACCCTGCGGTCGTGCACTGTCGTGAACCCGTGCATGACCTTTCCGCAGACAGACCTGACGACGGCCCAGCGAGAGCTCTATGTCGGTGTGCGATTCATCTTCACCGAGCGCCCGGGTCGCACCGTGCTGAACCCCGCCCCAGGCTCAGGTGTCTCGTCGCTGAGCAGCAGCCGCAACATCGATCTTGTCTTTCAGATTCGTGACGCGCTGCGGTCGAACGCCAGCACGCCGGTCGTGAACGGCTACCAGTTCAATACGGCGATGAACGGTGCCAACAGCGTTGTTCTCAATGATGTCGACGCGAGGGCGGTCTTCGAGACTGCAGTGCAGACGGCGTCGGCCAGCGACACGATTCAATTGCAGGACCCCAACTTGGCCATCACGGCCACCAAGGTCTGGGCAGGTGGGCCTCTTCCGATTCCCGACACCGCCAGCGTGACGCCGTCGCCGACCAGCCGGGTGACGCTCACCACGCGCAACACGACCGTCGGGGGAATCGCGACTGAATTGACGATCGCAGAACCCAACACGTCACTGGTCACGCCGAACGACTCTCCCTTCGCACGCTTCGATCTCACCCGCTTCTTCTCGGTCACGCATCCAGCGAACGCCACAGGATTGACGGTCACGGTGCGCGATGGATTGGGAGATGTCGTGGTGTCGTCGACGGGTACGCCCGCAGCTGCGTGGACAGTCGCGTCAGGATGGACTGCTGCACAACTAGCCGAGGCCGAGTCGTTCACCCTTGACTACACCGGCCGCATGGCCACCAATGCGCAAGCGACTGTTGCCGTCGACCTGACGCTGCGCCCCACGGTACGGGGAACGTCGGACGCGGTGGTCGCCGGCACGGTGCCGAACTCGATGCAGGGCACGGTTCGCGATCTGCGCTTCACGCCGGGCAGCAGTGTGACCGAGCCCGAGTTCTCGCTGATCTCGCTGTCAACGGTGCGCGACGCGAACATCTCCCTGCTGTCGTCGACCCTCGGCGTGACGACCACCAAGACTTTTGCGACGACGTCCCAGGTCGAGCCCACGCGCACACCCATCACCGTGACGCTGGCGGGCACGCCTAGCGGCAGCGAACGGGTGGCGTCTCTGACTCTGACGGATGATCGAGCAACGTTCTGGAACTCTTTCGACCTCGTCAACAAAGGAACCGTCACTCTGCCGACCTTTACGTCTGCGGGCGGGGCAGCCGTGCTGCAGGTCGAAGCGTGCACCGGCGGCACCTTTGACGCAGGAGCCATCGCGACCACGCCCACGCTCGACTGCGAGGCGCGCGGGGGCACGTGGACGGGCGCGGGTTCATGGCTCACGCAATCTCAGCTGACGGCGGGCTCTTTCCTCCCCGCCGGGGTCGCTGCGGCCGACGTCACGGGCCTTCGGCTGACCGTCAAGCGCAGCGATGACGCTCAGTGGGAGAACCCTGCCGCGCCGAGCATCAGCATCCCGCTCAGTGTTCAGCGTCGCGAGAATTTGCGCAGTGGCGGAGCGGTTCCCTCTGACTACGCCGGCAACACTGCTGCTCCCGGCGAGACGCTGGCCGGCACGACGACGAACGGCGTCACAGCCGATGTACTCGGCATCTGGGGCAAGACCGCTACCGCATCGACCACCGCGACGTATCGGTATGTGCACCTGACGACGAGTGTGCAAGTGCAGAAGCTGCCCACCGGGGTGCGGTCACCGGGGGTGGCCATTCCGTACACCCTTCAGATGCGCAACACCGGCCAGCTTCCCCTCGTGAACCCCGTCATCACCGATGCCTTGCCGACAGATTCCAGCGGCGCGATGTTGGTCTTCAACCCCGACGGCCCCACCAACTACACCTTCGCGTCGCCCGTCAACGGAACGCCCCCGGCAGACCCGCAGCTCGCTCTGCCGACCGGGGTGAACCCGGCAGGTGTCACGATCACGCCAACGATGTCGGGCCCTGGTCCTTCCAGCATCCAGTTCACGTTCCCCCCGGGCACGGTGCTCGGTGTCGGTCAGACGTACACGATTACCGTTCCGCTGTTCTTCCGGCCGGGTCTTGTGCAAGGCACCGAGGTGACGAACAGCTTCGAGATTCGCGGCGATCGACTTCTCAACGACTGCACGGCCCCGACCGGATCGACCGCCACGACCACGTCAGCCGGTTTCGGATGCTCCACGTCGACGGTGGTGCAACTGGCGCTGGCTCCCGCGGTGCGGGCCCTCATCTCGGTCAAGGCCGAAGACACGCCCGGAATCGACTTTCCGACCGACCAGTTCACCGGCGGGTCGCAAGCTGACTGCCTCGCAGCTCGCGACGCGGCTGGCTTCTCGCGACCGCCGTGCGCACCGACGACCATCCCCGGTCAAGAGACCACGTGGCGCAATACGGTGCAGAACACCGGCACCACCTCACTGACGACACTCGTGATCGCCACACGCCTTCCGACCGTGGGCGACCAGACCATCATCAGCGACCTCGTGCGCAGCTCACGTTGGTTGTCGGAGTTCACTGGTGAGATCGAGACCTCGTTCGGGTCGGCGACCGTCAGAACGTTCTACACCACAGCGGCCGAGCCGTGCCCTGGGGTCTTGCAGAGCCCAACAAAAGACCCTCTCGCCTGTGGCACTGACCCTGCGACGGGGTGGGCAGAAATGCCGGTCGACGGCCTTCCCGATCCACGCATCGTGACGGGGCTGCAGTTTCTCGTCGTGTTTCCCGAGGGTGATCTCTTCGATCCCGCTGACTCGGCCACAATCGACATCACCACCAGAACGGTGGCGCTCGTCGACGTCTTCGACGGAAGCGCTGGGTCTAACCCCCTCGCCGTGAACTCACTCTCGGTCTCGGGAATCAGCAGCTCGGGCGCGAACCTCACCCCGATCGCCGCACTCGACTACTCGCGTGCAGAGGTCGGCCTCGCCACGGGCAGTGTCGTGATTGCGAAGACGATCACAGGCCCCGCTGCCGGCTTCGTTCCCGATGGTCAACAGTTCTCGGGAGAGCTGGTGTGCACCAGTCTCGGCGAGACCTTCGAACGGCCGTGGTCCATCACGGTCGCCGATGTCTCATCAGACGACCTGGCCACGGCGACGATCGATGATCTTCCCGGCGGATCCGAGTGCACCGTCACCGAGACCAACGCGAGTGGCCAGACCACGGTCGACGCCAATACGGTCGTCATCGATCCTCTCGCGGAGCCGGCGGCGCTGCCGACCATCGACATCGTCAACGACTACCAGTTCGCGGGCCTGCTCGTCGAGAAGCGCGTCACGGCCGGCGACGGCATCGTGGTGCCGACACAGTTCGAGTTCGAGGTGAGCTGCACGTTCCTCGGAGTCGCGGTGCCGCTCGACCTTGCCGATGCGAGCTTCACGCTCGATGACGGCCAGTCGAGAACCATCGAGGGCATCCCCGCGAACTCGACGTGCCTCGTGACAGAGACCAACGACCGCGGGGCAGACGTGACCATCGTCAATGCCACGACCGACAGCGACTCAGACCAGGGCAGCTCGGTCGTCGAAGACAACGATGCGCGTACGGCAGAATTCGTCCGGCTGAGTCCCGTCGAGGTAGGTGACCCCGCAGAGCCGATCAACCAGGTCGAGTTCAACAACCGGTTCAGCGCGCCCGCTGCGATCATCCTCGAGAAGGCCTTCGACGGCGGCGACGCCGCGATCGACCAATTCGGGCAACCGCGTTCGTTCGTGATCGACATGTACTGCACCTTCGAGAACACGGTGCAGTACGACGACTCGGTGACTCTGTCTCAGGGCAGCAACGGCTTTAGCGTTGTGGTCGAGAACATCATCTCCGGCTCCGAGTGCGAGGTCAGCGAGCCCGACCTCAACGGTGCCGACGCCGTGGTGTTCAGCATCGACGGCGACTCGACCACCACGTTCACGGTGCCCGAGTCGAGCGTTGATACACCGAGTCCGATTGTCACCGTCGAGGCGACCAACTGGTTCTTGACGGGCTCTCTCGAGGTGACCAAAGAGTTTGATGGTGATGCGGGCGCGATCGACAAGTTCGTGACTGACGCCGTGCCCGCCGTCGAGTTCACTGTTGAGTTGGTGTGCATGCGAGGCGGTGACGAGCTCGTGTTGCCCGGTGGCAACGAGCGAGTCGTGACGGCGAGCGAACCGGTCGCCACCTTCACCGAGATTGCCTCGGGTGCTGAGTGCGTGCTCACCGAGACCGAGACGGGCGGTGCGGTCTCGTGGCAGGTGCTCGACGCGGCGGGTGACCCGGTCGCTGACGGAGCGTTTGAGGTCGTCGTGGACGACTCGATCCTCAGCTCGGATGACCAGGTGCAGCCCCCGCTGACCATCGAGAACACCTTCCGATTCGCCGAGGTCACGGTGGCCAAGGTGGTGTCGCCTGATCCTCAGCGCTCTGACTGGGGCCCGTTCACCTTCACGCTCGAGTGCACGCTCGACGATCGACCGATCGATGCGGCAGAAGACGCCGAGCAGTCGATTGGAGCCCGCGAGTCGTTCACGTGGACCGAACTCGCCGAAGGCGCGGAGTGTCTGGTGACCGAAACCGATACGGGTGGGTCGGTGCGCGTAGACCACATGCTGATGCTTCCGGACGGCACAGAGAGTGACGCCGTGATCGGAGCGTCGGTCGCGCTCGCTCCGCTGCGCGGCCTGACAGAAGAACCAAATCAGGTGACGTTCGTCAACTGGTACGCGCTACCGAATACCGGAGCCAGTTCGGCTTCGGTGGCCGCGCTGGCTGCCGCAGGCGGAGTCATCCTCTTGATCGGCGCGGGCCTTCTCGGGTTCACAGCGCTTCGCCGCACACGACGACGTGCTCACCTAGCCGAGTACTGAGCCCACGAACGCCCCCGCCCGACTGCCATTGCTGGCGGTCGGGCGGGGTGTCTTGCTGTGGGTGAGCTAGCGCCCGCGGCGCTGGCCGCCGGTCGAGTTCGACCGCACGACCTGGCCGACGCGGATTCCGCCGCTCGAGCCGCCGCTGGGAGCGGATGCCCGACGCGAACCCTGACGGGCGCGCGCGGGTGCAGCGGCAGGGGCGTCGGAGTGAAGCGCGGCCGGAGTCGCGCCACTCGCCGCGGTGCGCGTGGGAGCGACGTCGGTGCGGCGCTGGCTCGAGCGCTGGCCGCCCTGCGACGAACGCTGACCGCTGCGCTGGCCACCCTGACCGCCCTGGCCCGAGCGGTTGGCGCGCTTGCGTTGGGCGTTCGCGCCCTGCGAGCTGCCGCCGCCCTCGGGCTGTCGCTTGAGCACGGCCGGAAGCTCGTGTTCTGCGACCTTCGGCGCAACGTCGCCGATGAGGCGCGTCACGGCCGGCGAGCTCGCGGTGACCTGCTGCGGCTGCA
>VFQN01002874.1_pt1 | contig 25696 bp, 36 predicted proteins | sample 3512371 | NCBI WGS metagenome assembly VFQN01 (sample SAMN10412370, study PRJNA504923) | tailings metagenome | isolation source: Replicate 2 from Balatoc abandoned mine | place: Philippines: Itogon, Benguet | collected 2017-08-28 | reverse complement strand
CAGCTGCTCGTGCTGCTTTGGGCCTGGGACGTTGTAGTCAGGTTTGGCGGGGTAACTGGGGAAGAAAGTGCCCTTATTTGATAATAACAAATGTGGTGATAATATAACTATGTTAGAAATATAACAGGACACACCAAGCCAAGGGCTAGTCAACTTGCTTTTGGCGTTGTGCTGTGGAGCCTTTTTTCGGAGCGGGGAGGACCAGCACAGACACAGTCTTGCCCGCAGCCATGATAAGAAAGTAGTATTAGCAGGATTATGTCAACTGTGTTTCTTCTGCCAGTTGAGCTTGCATCATTTCCACCAATCCTGTGTCCCTGGCTTGCAGGACCCCTGGTAGCAAGGAGGAGGGACAGCAAAATGCTGCGTGCCTAATAAACATTGCAGAAGTACAAACACAATGCGCCTATGAAAGTCGTCGACCTCTCAAATGGCCCAATTAAGTGCATAACGAAAGCTCACGCTGCACACAAAGACAGCACGCTGCAACGGCACAAGTCACAACGCTTCTGACGTGAAGCATTGCAAGCCGATCGAGTTTTGTCCTGCGCTTCCCACGGACGCATGAAGCCCGCAGTGCCGGCGTTTGGCTTGCGGCGCCTAGCGCATGAAGAGCCCTTATCACAAACCATGATATAATCTGAAATTGAGGCTGATGCGTAAACCGTGTGGGGCGGGTTGCCATTCTGCGCTTGGCCTGTCGCCCTTTGACGCGAGGAGGACATGTGTTCCAGCGACCCATGGGTCGGCCAAGATGCAAACATACCCGCTCATGCGAGCTCGAGCACCTGGCAACTGTTGGCACAGCACTCCCCTACCACCATCTGATTTGCCATACGCATTACTGGGCCGGTACATCAACGTTCAAGTACATTGCAACGGACAGCTGCACACCCTTGCCCAGGGGACCCCTGCCCTTGCCTTGTGGACCAAGCGGCTATTTGTGTACTCACCGTAGGTGCTTGGCCATGGCAACCGCAGAAAGGGAGCGAGGGAGCGGCACCGGTCTTCGCACAACTGTAATGTCCAGGAACTGTGCTGCCATGTGGGGACGTGCGACGAACACCACCCACACGTGCCTGCTGAAGCCACCGCCATTGCATGCTCGACCTGCGTGGCAGGAGAGTGTTAAGCAAGGAGCACCTGTAACCCCGGGCGGAAAGGTGTAAGACAGTACCTGCACATTAACGTACGCTATGTGGCCCAGAAGGCTTCACGTTACCCTGCATTACCAAGAGGCGGTCACCTAGGCCCGGGCATCGCGGCTTGACACGTGGCAGCCAACAGCGCCCTGTTGGACTACAGTACAGCCAGTGCCGTAAAGGTAGAACAATAAGGCGAAAGTGTCCTGTTTCACCTTTTGTGCAGGCGCCCTCTCTCGCCGCGACATTGAAGGAAGCCGACATGCAGCCATTGCGATGACTTGGCCGATAGCGCGCGGGGTATTGTAATGTTTACGTCTTTCAACCATATCTATGATGTACAACCTGAGCTTGGCTGACTTTATGCGCAAGCTCCTGACAAGCCGGACGACACGTTCGAGCAGCGTCTTCGCTTCATTCAGTTGCCCTGAAGCGAACAAGCAGGAAGAGTGTACCGCAATGTCAGTCAAAATAGATGCGCTGAGGAGCTCAAGGTCACGCGCTGAAAAGTGCACGCGGCAACCTGAAAAACCACTCTCCGTGATGCCATGCCACCACCACTACCCTCCCTTGTTACGTGCGCCAACTAAGCCCAAGAATGAAGCCACACACGCTCAGAACCTCAAGGCCTCCCAAACCTGTGCCGGCGTGTTTTGCCTGGCATCCAGTTTGACTACTGAGTGACGTACCTGGACGTACTCTTGAACGCCTCGCTCACCACCCCAGGTCACCTTGTAGATGCCGCCATACCGTAAGTCAACCTAGACGACACCGCAGCCTGCGTTGCTCAACAGGAGATGCCAGATGCGACCAGAAGGATGCGACCTGCTCAGCAGCTCCTGGTTGCGGCTTCCGCCCCTGCTGCTGCGGCCGCCGCCCCTGCTGCTGCTGACGCAGGCAGTCCTGCTGAGTCAAGTAGAGACACCTCAGGGGCTCCAGCCTTTCCTGCCCTGCCACAGAGCCCGGCTGCTGACGCTCCCTCCAGCCTGCTCCACCCCCTGGCCAAAAACTCCAAAGCCCGTCGCCCCCGCCGTTGCCTAGCACCGCTCCTGGGTTCTGGCGGCGAGAGCGCCTCGCTACTCTGAGGTGGCACCATGCCGCCTGCTTGTGCTCCTGCTGCTCTGCATACCACAGCTTGCAGCGCCGTTCTGTGATCCTGGCTCCCGGCAACCAGCCCTTTGCTCAAGCTAACGCTGCTATCACCTCCGCCTCGCAGCTGCAGACCGTTTTTGAGGCCAACATGTCGCTGCTACTGACCACCGACGACCCTGACCCCCTTACGTAGGGCTGGCTAGCCTACCATACCTGGACGCCATTCGGCGCGCAGCCCGCGACAACAAGAACTATGTGATGCCTAATCGAGCGGACAGCATACTGAGAATGTCATTAAGACTGCCGGGACAGGCCACCGTACACTTGCACCCTTTAGGCGCGGCGGCAGAGTCAAACTGGATCATAACGAAGCGCAGCCCCGTGTACGGACGCCTGCTGAACAGTGCGCCAAGCCTATCCCCCAAACCAGACAGCCATACATAGGAGTCCTGGTAACAAGCATCACGACAGGAGCACGCCTCAAGCCGGTCCGATTGCAAGAAGCACATCATTGATCACACTGCTGGGCAGCTCACACGTGTAAGGTCTTGGGGTCACTGAGTGAACTCAGACGCTACGCTGGAAACACCACGTATGAAGCCACAGCTAGGGCACATGTGATGTACCACTGCTTTATTGCACTATGCGGATGGAGAAGCACACACAATTGCCGATGAATCAATGGATGCATGACAATCCTACCAGTCCGGCGTACGTCACTAGTCACGCGGCCACCGCCACCACCTGTGCCGCCAACCACTGAGCATTCCGCTACGTGCCAGGGGGCGCGTCGTATCCACATGAAATTGATGGTCACGAGCTGGCCTACCGAGTCCCCTTCCTCGCGCCAGTGTGGAGTCTGTCACGTTGACATGACATCGGCGTCAGGGACTCACTCGTAGTTGCCCAAAACGACACGTTGTGACCAGCTGGCACAAATAGCATGCCGTTGACGCGTCACAATGCTATGATCAATACGTTAAAGTGTCGGCACGACACACCCTGACCGTCACAGTGTACCTCCACGTCCACAAGTAGTGAACCTGTGATGCTAGTGCGGCATGCCAGCTCGGCGTGTTCATGTGCGCCAACTGTCACATACAGCAGCAGGATAAATCACGACAACAAGGGAACCTACGGAACGACACGGCGGCATGGGCGCCTCTGAGCTGACCTCACCGGCTGCCGCCTACCACAGTGGCACCCGCGCGAGTCTGTCGTACACAGTGCGCGCCCACCAGCCAGCCCCTACAACGCCTTCACCCGGCGGCGCTCAGAAGGGGATGGAATACATGCGCAGAATGCCCCGCAGCCGCTCCACCTCCTCTCCCAGCCGCACCCTCCGCCCGTCCGTTGCGAAGTGAGCCTCTTGCTCGTCCTGAGTCGGGCAGGTCACGTGGGAAACGGGTAGGGGTCAACACTGGAGGCTACACGAGACACGTCGACAAATGCCATTAACAAGCCAACTCAGCTCAGCAAGCTTGGGTACAGACGCTGCCGGCGGGCGCTGACACCGCGGGACGTATGCATATGCTGGGCATGTGCCTGCAAGCGGGACAGCCCAGTAATTGCAGCATATCCCTGTACCGCCCCGGTCTCGGCCCACCCACCCACCCACCAGCTCGTTTAGCCCACAGCCCCAACCTACCTGAAGCTTCACCGCCAGGTCCTGCGCCTCCTGCTGCGCCGCGTTGCGTGCCGCCGTAAGCTCCTCCACCGCCTGGTTGAGCTCCGCCACACGGTACTGCAGCTCCGCCATCTTGGGCTTGATGGCCAGCTGGGGGTAGGGGTTGAGGGTAGTAAAGGGTTGGGGAGAGGGGACAGAAATGGAACGTCAGGGTTCAGGGTTTGGAGCGGGTGCGGGAGTGCTTAGGAGCTTGTCCAGCAAGGGCAGCAGCTGCAGTGCAAGCCGACGGCGGGCGGTAACCTCCGTCGCGACAGCCTCACATGCACGCTGGCAGCCGCACTTTTGGCCATAACCCAAGGGCAACAAGACGCCCCTTCCCTCCCTCTGGACAGCCCAGTCTCCATCACAGCCCCATGTCACCCCGCTCCCTGTCCCCCGTACCTTGGCCTCCTTGTCCGCCACCTCCGCCTGTAGCGCCTCCACCTGCCGCCGCAGCTCAGCCGCCTCCGCCCCCAGCGCCTCCAGCTGCTGCCGCGCCCCCGCCGCCGCCCCCTCCACCTCCGCTTTCTCCCCCAGCACCTCCTCGCAGTAGTGGTACAGTCGCCCGTACTCGTCGTTGCGGTCGTCCAACTGCTGCGTCAGCTTGGCCAGCTCGTCCTGTAGTTGCACGTCACAATGCAAGGTGTACACGGTTACCACACAGTGCATGCCTTCACCTGTGCAAAACCAGCTACGGATTAAGGGTGGAGGAGAGCCTTGCGCAGGGGGTTACAGGAACGGTACTGCGGTGCAAGATGACACGTGTACCCCAGGCGCCCACCTGCAGGCGCGTCACCTCGGCCTTGGTGGTGTCCAGCTCCGCCGCCATGTCCGCCCGCTCCTTGGCCGCCTGCGCCGCCTCCTCCTCCGCGCGCTTCTGTGCCTCCGCAGCAGAGGCTGCGGCCGCCTTGGCCGCCTCCATGCTCAAGCGCATGCTCTCCACCTGGAGGGCAGGAACGGGTTTAGCGGGGGAAAGGGCAGCACTCAGGTGGATGCACGGTAATAAGGGGGCAAAATGGCGGCATTGCAGTGGGGTGGTTCAGGAGCCACGCTGCGTGCGACAGAGCGTCAGGCGAGTGGCTGCATCCCGCCCGCCTGGAGCGCGCCTCGCCCCCGCCCACACCCACCGCTGCCTCCTTCTCCGTGAGCACCTTGCGCAGCACCCCCAGGTCCTGCATCAGCACCTCGGCGCGCTTCGCGGCGTCCTCGCGCTGCGCCTTGGCCGCCTCCAACTGCACCTCGAAGCGGGCGGCCTGCGCGCAGGAGTGACACGTGTCGACGCGTGTCAACATTCAGTCATACAGTACGCAGATGTACAAGAAAGGTAAGCACCGCGACACTTATCTGTCAGGCGACAACGTTGTATGGTATCAGCAGTGGCTCCAACGGGGTACCAAGTGTGTAAGGAAATGTAGGTACGCTGGGACTGAAAAGGCTATCCCTGACCATCTGGCAAGTCCAAGTTGCTCACAGGGTACCGCGCACCTTTTGGCTCAGCTCCGTCGCCTCGCTGCTGCCCGCCAGCTGCAGCTGGTGCACCTCGCTGGTCAGGCGCTGCACCTGTGGGTTAGATGTTGACGGCGTCGGGGCAGGGCGACGGCAGGTTGCCGCACGGGCTCAATCTAAGACCCCGCACGCAAAGCCTCACACCGAGGACACATAACCGGAAGCCGTGCTGCGGCCCCACGCCGCTTTACATTCTCGTGCAGCCTAGCTGCATCTCCGCTTCCCTAACCGCAGCGCGTGCGCGACGCCGCGACCCCCGCTTGCCCCAGCCGACCCCACCTGGCTCTGCAGCTCCTCGATACGCTGCGTGTCGCGACCAGAGTTGTGCAGCCACTTCTTCTCGTCCTCGCGGTGCGCTGTCTCCAGCTGAGTGTAACGGGCCGTATGGACCTGCGGGAACGGGCATAAAAGCCAGCAAACGAACAATTACTGCATGCATGCTAGGAGCAGGACCAGGCTTGCGGTATAACTGGAGACAGCAGTGCCGGAACGGTTTGCTGCTGGTAGACAGTAACCGTTGCTTACTGTTATGGCACACCGTACGCACCTCGACCTCATTGCGCAGGCGCTCCACCTCTATCTGCAGGTCTCGCAGCTGCTGCCGCGCCTCGGTGACCTCCCGCCGGGCGGTGTCGGCGGCCTCGCTCTCGGCGTTCAGCTTCGCCTGCGCGTCAGGGGCATGGCCACAACGCATCAGTACACTGTCGCCATGTGCAGAAAGGCACGTGCGCATAAAGGCTGCGGGCTGAGCTACTGTACTTGCACCATCTTTGTTACGCCAATGCTTCCATGTGTGCTTGGGCAAAGTAGTTCCAGCGACGGGCCCGTACCTGCAGCGAGCTGATGTGCGAGGTCATGTCGGACACGGTTGGCGCCTCCGGCACCGTCAGGCCGTTGCGGCGCAGCAGCCGCACCAGCGTGCCGATGTACTCCCCAGCCTGGGGAAGGGGGAAGATAGCGTGTTGTAGGGTAACTGTTTATACACGGACGGGTAACGCACCGTCGCGCTACGTTTGTACTCCGAAGAGCTGAGAGCAGAATGCTACAGAGAGAGGCCTACAAGGCTGTCGGTGCGTGAAGACCCCACAGAAAGGTCGTATAGGGCCAGGTTCGCGACGTGCAAAATGGTGGCTCGTCCAGATGGTGACGCGGCTTCATGGGCAGGCGCACACCTGGTCGCGTGCCGCCTTGAGCGCAGCCAGCTGGGCGCGTGCATCGCCGAGCTCGCCGGTAAGTCTCTGCTGTGCAAAGGTAGCATCCTGGGGGCGAGGAGAGACAGGACCGGTCACAGACCAGCCGCCTGCGCCTAAACTAGTGCGAGCGGAAGGGTTGCCGCCAGCAAGCCACCGGGGCAAACTTGGCAGGTTACGTTGAGGCTGTGTGAAGGTCAGTGCACTGCTGCGGCCAGCACCTTGTTGCTCCGCAACCCATCCCTATCCCCTATGCCCTAACCTACGCCCTATGCGGTACAGGGCGCGGGTTAGGCCTGTACCGATCTCTGAAAGGCAATGTCCCTATTCCCAGGGCTTACCAGGATGGGAGGGTTGCTCTGCAGCTGCGCCACCTGGTCCCGCGCCGCGGACAGCGCGCCGCGCAGCTTGGCCTGCTCCTCGCCCGACGCCACCACCTGGGCCGCCAGCCGCTGGACCTGCAGGAGCGAAAACGCGTCCCCATCAACACAAGTGCACCGTGTCACCTAACAAGGAGCCTAGGCACCGCTGCATCGCCAGCTGTGTGGTCGGCACACCAATGTCAAACAGAATCAACGGTACTTATTGTGGAAGGCAACGTTTGCAGCATCCGCGCCAGCTGCACACAACACCGCGAGGGTACCAGCGCAGCAAAGATCGTCCCTACTCCCGCGTGCCATCCCATGCCACCTAGCGGCCCCTCGCACCTCAATTTGCAGCGCATTGTTGTCCGCAAGCCTCTTCTCCATTTCCGGGAACATTCTGACGTTTTCCGCCACCAGTTGCGTGACCTCGGCCTGGCTGGATTGGAGCTGTGGGCAGGAAGTGGCATGGGAACGCACTGAGCCACACTGAGGGCCATTCCAGACAGCAGAGCACATGTGTCCTTCCTTTGTAGCACGGGGTCAGCACCTGTGTTACGCTGCTCCCTGCTGCATGGCTATCCCACACTCGAGTATTTCGGGTGGCAGGGCAAACAGACCTAATGCGTGAAGGGTGGGGGCCTAGGGCCTATTCCGGCGGGCTTGCTTGTGCGGATGGGTCATGGGGGTGCGTCGTGGGCTCTACCTGGATTATGGCCGCGCTCCGCTGCGAGTGCGCCTTCTGCACCTCCGCTTCCGCTTCCCGCAGCCGCCGCCGCGCGGCCTCCAGGGCCCTGTCGCGCTCCTCCAGCAGCGCCTCCAACTCCTCAACGCGCGAGTCCTGGCGGGAGGAGCAGCCAAACTCATGGTCGTGCGCAAAGATGTACACAGAGTATTTCTGCATGCTTGGTAGTTTCTGATCGCGCGAGGCTTTTAGTCTGCGCGTGGGGATGCTGCGGGGCCCGGATGCTTCGGGGTCAAGGACTTCGCGAGTGAGGGCTTGCCTCGAGCGTAACGCGGTCGCCCGAAAACGCATGTTCCCCGCACCGGCACAGCTCATTTCACCGGACCCATTTACAATGCCGTGTGCGTACTGTTGCGTAACAGTGTAACACGATCAAACGCCAGACCTTAGCGGATGGGCCCATGGGTCACCGACGGCAGGTGGGCGGCAGCAGCTGCCAGATAGCTGCGCCTAGCCATTTGAGGCTGTACGTCAGGCGATATGCGCGATCAGCAACCTGCATGGGACCCACCAATTCCTCCTTGCGCACGTCGTCCACTGCTGCTCGCCGGTGCAGGCTCTCCGCGTGCGCCGCACTGCTCTTCGCCGCCTCCAGCTGCTGCGTCAGCGAGCGGATCTGCGCCAGCGGACACAAGAGGACCATTCCCTTGTCAGCCGTAAATGCCGCAGCATCTCACGACAGCAGCAGGAACGTTACCTTTTACCCTGCTGTCCAATTCTAGTGAAGTGCCTTGCACCCAAAAATGCGTAAAGTACTGTAATTCTACACGCACGGCAGCCCCATTGCCTCAACACCAGATCCACGTCCACCTGCGCCTGCTCAGCACACCCACCTGCGACTGCAGCACCTCGTGGTCCTCCCGGTCCCTCTGGCCCTCGTACACCCGAGCCGTCAGCGCCTTCTGCTGGGCAGCCGCAGCAGCCAGCTGCGACTGCTGGGACTGGGGGCCCATACAGAGGCAGTAGATGCGTGAGCCCAACACCAGTGAGCCCACCCGTAGTGCTGCTCTCGGCAGACAACAAGATGAATCCGCCACTATGCGGTCTTGCAAACTGCTGTTGGTGCGGAGCCCTATGACAGCTAGGTCTGGGCGGCCACGCTTACGCGCGGCAGCCCACACGGCAGCATCTGTGACCGGCCCACCACCCATCCATCTTAAAGCGCATGCACCTGTGTGACCCTCGCACCTGCACCGTGCCTTCCGCGGTATCCCGCTGCCGCACTGCCCTGTCGCGCTCGTCCTCCAGCTGCCGCAGCCTCCGCTCCAGGTCGGACACGTTGCCCCGCTGGTGGGAGAGCTCCTCCTACGAATGCAGGGATACCATGCAGTCCGTGCCGTTCCAATTTACGCAGTCCGTACAGTATGCTAGCAAGTCAGTGTTCAGTGCTGACGCTCTCGTGGCTTGCTCGGAAGGACAGGTGGCACATACATGAAGCTCTCCAGGCTTGTTCGGGGGTGGCAACTGTTCACGTGGCAAGCCTCCACGCGCTGTTCGGCAGCTTCCTACAGGCTCCCACCTGTAGGGCCGCTGCTCGCTCCCGCAAGAAGTCGACCTCGCTGCCGGCCAACGTGGCTTTCTTGGCGGCCTCCACCTCCGCCTGCTGCTTCTCGTACGCGGCTGCAGCTCGCTGCTCCTCCATCTGCACAGAGCAACAATGAGCACATGTCATACAATGTCTAAGAACGTCATCCACCCACCAAAGCATGCCACCTTCTTACGCGACCAGCACGAAGCCCTCGAGATGCCATATGGGGCCCCGGCAGCACAGAGGTGCTTTAGAGAAAGAAGCCACGACCGCGAGTCACCTGCTTGTGGGTCGCTGCCAGCAGCTCCTCCTGCTGCAACGCCACTCTCCGCTGCTCCTTGAGCCGCTCCCTCAGCTCCTGCAGCATGCCGTCTAGGTCACCCGCCGCCGCCCCCTGGCCCGCCTGGGCCTGCCCCTGCGACGCCCCGCCCGCGCTGGACGCGGGCCTGTGCGGTGACAGCATGGAGGACGAGGCGCCCCCTGCAGAGGCGGTGCCGCCGCAGTGGGATCCGAGGCCCAGGGAGGCAGCTGGCCCCCTGGGGGAAGCCCGCGAGGCCGCGCCAGCGAGCTGCAGCAGCTCCACCAGGGCCGCCTCCAGGGTACCGCGCAGGCGCGCTGTGGTGAGCGCCTGTGCGGCAGCCAGCGACAAGGAGGTCGATGAGGTGAGTGCAGCTGCAGGGGCATGCCCGCAGGTACCATGTGCACGGCCAGCGCAGCAGGCAGCACTGAAGAACTAGCCACGCTTTACTCTGGAGGATCCGATGTGCACAGCTCCTGCGCACCTGCTCGGATGCCCCGTCCATTGCCCGGTCCAGTTGCCGCTTAAGTGTCTCCTCCCTGGCGTGGGACTCCACAAGGGCGCTTTGCACCTCCCGGAGCTGCGCAGAGATATTGGCTGCTGCGTCCCGTGCCTGCAGTTACAGATGAGGACCGCGGCTGCATCAGTAGTGCTTCATGATCCTCAGTCGGCCCCATGTGCATAGCCAAACGTAAACGAACGGTGGCACTGGGTTGGAACAAGACGTACCTCTTGGAGCTGCTGCTGCGAGCGAGCGCAGCTGTTGCAGCCCTCCCGCTCTATCCGCTCCTGCTCAGACTCCAGCGCCTGATTTGCGTGAGAAACGTCAGTCAGCGCTCGACGACGTCGCCGCCTACTTGGCATGCAAGCTTGCCAAGTCGCCCGCTGTGTACACATCAACGAGAGGTACTTGGCTCATGTGTATCCGCTCGACGCTCACCTCTAGCCGCTCTCGCAACGCCAGGTACCGAGCCAGCAAGGAGTCATGCTGAGCACGCCAGTCCGCGGCGGACTGCTGAGCACGAGCGGCGTTGGCCGAGGCCGCGGCCGCATCCTGCTCGTCCCTGCAGCCAGGTTAACAGCGGCGCATGTGCTCTCAGGCTGCAGGCACACCGATTTGAAAGGGAAATCTGGACCAGCGACAGTCAAACCCTTTCCCTACGTCACAGCGAGACGACAAGTGTCACTAAGCACTGCCTATACCCGCCGTTACACATACCTCCGTGCACGCTCCTTCCTTCGCTGCTGCAGAAGCAACGCCATGTTGATGCCCCCGGTCCCTAACCCACTGTCAGCTGCGTCACCGTCTGCAGCCCTCCCAGCGGCAGCACCCGCCTTCTGCATGGATATCCCTGCATGCGATACCCGCGCAGCACCTGGCCCCTCGCCGCCATGCCCAGCGTAGGAGGCACCTAACGGGTACAACTGCTGCTCTCGGTCCTGCGCTGCACTCCAGGACGCTCGTCTGCCATTATGTGTGGGAGCTGGTACTGCTGCTGCTGGGGCGGCTTCCGGCAGAGCCTGTGTGAGCTTCTGCAGGCTGTCAAGCCCCCTACCGATCTCGTCCGCCAGTGGCAATGCCAGCGCCGCCCCAGAGCCAGCAACCGACGCTCTGCCCCCATGCGGCACGCCACCGTTACTGAGCTTCACGCCGGCCTCCCCTAACAGCCCATAGGGCCGAGAGGGGTAATTGGCATGCGGCGGCTGCAGCGTTTCCCGTTGCATGCCTTCCCGCAAGGCCGCGTCAGGAATCCTTCCCCGCGACGGGGCTGCTGTGTGGACGGCAGCGGCCGTGCTGGTAGCAGCTCCTCCACGGTGCCCCAGGGAAGCTCCCCCCGGGCCCAGCACAGGGCGCGCCGGGGTCTCGTTGGGTCCCACAGGCGCCATGGGAAGCTGAGGGGGCGGCACCGCTTCCGAGAGCCTGGCGAGGAAGCTCTGCAGCATACCACCCGCAGTGGACTCCCCGGCCCTCCAGGCCCCTCCGCCTGACGCTGGGAGACCGCCTGACCCGCTCTGCCGGCTGCGGCCAGCTCCGCCCAGGCCCGCTGCCCCTGCCCTGGAGACCTCCGCTCGGGGGCCCTCGGGATCCTGCCGCAGCACGTGTGCGTGTGCTGTGGCGCCACCATACTGATGCGCCTGGGGCGGTATCGCCGCTGACCCCTGCCCGGTACCCGCAGGTGGCCCTGTGTGCTGCAGCAGCTGCTGCTGTAGCTGCAGCAGCTTCAGGTCCGTCGCGCTGAGGTCCTCCGCCGTGCGCCTGCGGTTCTGCAGGATCATGCTTGCCGCCAGCTCCCCACTGTACTTGCTCGAGGTCCCGGCCGCAGCGCTTACGCCCGTGCCCTGACCCCGACTGGCCTCGGCAGTACTTGGCATGGCTGCCAAGGCCGCTGCGACCGAGCTCTGGTCACGGCCCCCTCGAGGAGCATCCTGCACCTGGCCCTGCAGCACATGCCCACGCAAAGCTACCTGTGTCGGTTTTCCACCTGCGTGCTGCATGTTACTGGCGACAGATGTCAAGTCATTGCAAATGCCAGGGCGCCCGTCCGTCTGTACAGATGAGTTGACATGCAGACACTCGCAGGACCTGTGCTTTGCACAGCTCGGGAAGCCCAGGGCGGTCCACAAGGGCAAAGCCAGTGCCCTTGCCCATGCATCTTCAAGCGCTGCACGTACCTGCAAGAGGCTTTCGTTGGCTGCAGCGAGCAAGTCCCGGTAACGCCCGTTGCTTCCCACCGCTCCGTGAGGCCATGCTGATGGCTGGGGTGGCTGACCACTCAGCGCCTCTCGCCCAGGAGACGCTGCGTGCACAAGTTGCGTCAAATTTTGGAGAATGGCTCATGAAGGATAGAGCATGGCATGCGTTTGGCAGCATCAGCTTGCAGGTTTGTTCCTAGACGAGGGCACCAATTGGCGTCAGGTGCCAACAGCACACGCATACCCCCCGGTACGGAGGGTTCAAACCCTCAGCCGCCCACACAACTCACACTTTCGTGGCGTTAGCTTTTCAAGCTTTTGCGCAAGCGTTTCCATTCCAAGAATGGACCGGACGACGCTCTTGCTGTGTGCGAGCCCTCCTCCAGCGCCTGTCAAGCTGGCATTACTAGACCCCAGAACGCGAGCGCTGCCAGCTGCTGCTGCGGTATCGCCGTGCTCCGCTGCACGTGAGTCCACTAGCCCAGCTGCAGCCCCGCCGTTCCGGTCAGTTGGGGCGCTCCCAAGGTTGTCAAGGGCACCTCCCTCCAGCTCGCCGCTGACGTGTTGCAGCATCCGCCCTTTGTGCTGAATCTCCTGCAGTACAGCAGCTAACTGCTGGTATTCTTCGCTGTGGCGTCGTCCGACGCTAGCGCTCCTGCGGCAGTCAGTATGCACACGTAAGGAGCAGTACTGGGTGTGGTGCCAAGTGGCTAGCTGGTCAGTAGGCTTACTAAGCAGTGCCAGCAACTGGTGAACACAACACGTGGCTGTGGTACGCTCTTCAAGAGCAGAACCATGGGCCTGAGTGCCCACCTACCTTGGCTTTCCTCCTGGGCTGCTACCCGGTTGCCCTCGGGTGTCTAACAGCCCGCCGTATATTGCAGCGGAGCCCTCGAACGGGGCTGCAGCACGCTGACGGCCAGTTGATGCCGAACGCTGCGCGCCTATGCCCCCACCGCCATGCAGGACTGCATTGCGTTTAGTAGGACCCTGGAGGTTAGGCTTGCTGTCGTCGTTTCTCTGCAGCGGTTTGGGACTTGCAGCTGCAGCTCGCCAAGCCGCAACACAAGGCATGTAGGAGAAGTGCTTTAAACGTGCAATACTTACGCTGGTCGATGTACTGCATGCCTCGGTTGTAGACGTCTCGCTCCGCCAAAGTGGTCGTCCAGTCCATGGGCACCTTCCCTCCACCTTTGCGACTAGGTAAGCACCTCCAATGCATGCATGCCAAGTAATCGTTGCACACTCATGGTGGTGTTTGAAGTCTTCCCCTTCACACAGAGGTATGTTGACGGTCAACGGGCGTATAGCAACGGACAGCGACGCGAGGGCTTGCGGATCACCGTATTGTAAAGTATAATGCTGACGTCGAGGTATCTGTGTGTACGCAACTGCACTCTTGTGTTGTTGTTTGAAGAGTGGGCACCTTGCGCACAAGCGGTAGAAGCGCAATAAGTTAGTGCGACAACCTGATAGAAAAAACAGTATGGCTGGACCGGCGATTCAAGGTAGGTGTGTTCGGAAAAGACAGCCTGCCGCCTTCCAAGGGAGGTGCCCTTGGGCAGTGGCCCATGGCGAAACGAGCTTTCCTGGAAAAATGGGCAGTTAGCGACGTGAAATGAGCTACGTGTAGGCTCGTCCGACCATACCCCCGTGTGGTCTTTGGGCTTACCGGTATAAGACTGCTGACCAGGAACGCACAAGTGCACTGCTGGACACGTGTCACGGTGTCAGCAGTCAGGCCAGGTCAGGCCCGAGCATGAGTGTGCATTGAATGCAGTCGCGGGGACACAGTCGCATACGGTAAAGCAGGGATTAGTGGAGGGTTAAGCGAGTGGCATGTTCGGGAGAGCGAAGCATGTGACTTGTCCCGCGAGCAAGAGTGCAAGGGGACAGAGGGGTACGGCGGCTTACGGAGACCCCCTCCCCTCTCCCCTGCTTTGCCCTGGCTTGCACCGCCTGTAAGGGCAGGGGCCCTGCTGAAGGGCGTCCTGCGGAGGCAGCATGCACACTCGGGCCGGCCAGGGCCGGCATACCGGTACGCTTAAGTGGCTTGTGCCTGGGCCATATAACAGTGCAGCAGGGTACAGCGGCCAGAGCCGGTTAGGACGGGTTAAGGGTGCCGGTGCCAGCTTCCCTGCGCATGCCAGGACTATCCTGGACTATCCAGCGTGGGAGCGCTTCCCAAGCTCAGATGCATGCAATGGGTAACGTAACCAGCCGGGCAAATGGGTCATCCTTCCGGCGGAAAGAGGCAGTCAGCGCACCAAGGCGCATCACACCGCTGTTTTACGTGAGGTTACAAGAGGTCGCAAATACCTCAGCTGTGCTAGGACATGGCACGTCAAGGGTGGCACAAGGGTGCAAATGTCCGTGCCGTTTGCCCTGCAATGCGGGTTCCGCGGTGCCCTGATAACACGTGCACGGCACCTTTCACAACCGGTCACGTGTTACAGTGTGGCCCACACCCAGTCCAGGCCTCCCCTGACCCAGTCAAACCTGGTACAGAGTTAGTAGCTGAGCGAGAATTCAAGGCACCTGCCAAACCCTTGCTGCCAACCACCATGCAAACCGCCTATTACCCACTCATGGAAGGGTGCTCTCTGCACCAGTCATGTGGGCTATTGCAAACGCCCGGTAGGTTGTGACACCCTCGCTCGTCTCCCGTGTTCGCAATGGCGGGCACCAACCCTATTATCCCGTTGGGACTGGGCTTCATCCTTGAAGGGGACCAGGAGGAGACCAAGACGGTCAGAAGGAGCACTCCGGGTGTCTTGACTGCTCGCCCACGAACGGCTCACAACGTCACAAGCTCCTCCACGCTCCGTCCTCACACCTCGAGCCATACCACAGCAGCATGGCAGGAATATGACTGGGCGACGCGAGGCTGTACATTGTGAATGCGTGCAAATGTCTGGGACTGCACGCAGGGCCCGTCGTACAACTCTCGTCCCCGAAAGACCTTGGCGTCCAATACCAATACAGTAGCACGACCTACCGAGACAACTTTGAAAACATGGCTGATGTCGAAGATGATGTTGCGGACGTGGTGCAGGCGCCAGACGACGTAGACGAGGAGGAAGATGGGGACGCGCCCGCGGTGTTAGCAGCGCCCGATTCAACTTTCGGTGACGACGACGATCAGGCGATAGGAGGTGCTGAAGAGGTGAGTAACAAGTGCTCACATGTGTTGGAGTCTACTCCTTTCAGGGTACCGAAATGCCGACAACTGTGACGCTCTGCAGGACGACCACCAAATCGCTGCCGTTGATCCGGATGACGAGGAGGAAGGCGATACAGACCTTGGGGGCAACTATGGGGAGGACGAACCGGAGCCCCAGAAAGAAGAACCGGATGAGCAGGAGGAGCCAGCTGCTCCGGAGCCTGCGCAGGAACAGGAGGCTGAAGATGATTACGGGGAGGACTTTGAAGATGCGGCTGGGGCCATGAGCAAGTCGATCATGCCCAATGAGGAGGTGGGTTGGTCGACATGTGTCGCATGCTTGCCAACAATAACCTTTGAGGGCTGGTGCAGCCTGCATTCAGTAACTCACAGGACTACCTCATTCACTTCTACTCATCCCTGCTAGGCCGGAGACGGGGATGGAGACGGTGCCGAGGTGGATGAGCCCGTCGACGAGCCGGTGGAGGACGACGAGCAAAACACAGTCGCAGTTGCCGCTGTGGGGGCAGCTACGGTGGCTGCAGCAGCAGCAGGAAGCGGGGTGCTGTCAAGGCAGTCCAGTGCGGCATCCTCGCGGGTGTCGTCGGCGTCTGCTGCCAAACCAGCAGCAGCGAAGGCAGCCCCGGCACCCGCCGCTGCCCCGAAGCCAGCGGCCAACGCGGCCAAGCCAGCGGCAGCACGCCCCGCCCCAGCGAAGCCCATGCCCGTGCCCGTAAAGCCAGTGGTGTCCGCACCCAAGCCAGCGCCCAAGCCGGCTGTCCCCGTGGCCGCGAAGTCGGTTGCGCCTAAAGCGGCTCCAGCGGCAGCACCCAAGCCAGCTCCAAAGGTGAGGCCAGCAGCCCGCTAGGCTGGTTGAGACAATCCAGTCCTCGATGTCAACCCGCGGCGTAGTGCGGAGGGGCTGCCTTGCTCTCCTTCCGCGTACACGCAGCCTTCCAGGTACCTCTGAACGGTGTGCCTCCCGCCCCTCAGCCTGCTTTAGCATCATGACTATACTACCATCATTGGGCACTGACCCATATCGTCCTGTTTATCCTGCCTGCCCGTAGCCTGCGGTGCCCACGAGCGTAAAACCCGTGGTGTCTGCGCCCCGGGCTGCGGCGCCGGGCGTGCCACGGCCCGTGGCGCCTGCCCCAACCGCTGTGGGGGCCGGGGGGCAGATGGTACGGCTGACCTTCACAGGGCCGCCCACCGCCGCGGTCGCTGCGAAGACCAATAAGCCGGACTACAGTCACTCCTCATACGAGGTGGGAGGGGACATGCAACCAGGCACCTGGATGGTTGCCGGACAGGCGCAGCAGTTTGGTGTATCGACTGGGGGCCAAAGCCACGCACGAAGTGCCAGTACTACGCATAGGCAAGCCCGATGCTTGGCATGGATCACATTTTTTTTCAAATGCGGACCTCCGGACCACCTCGCCACCTGTGCTTCCTGCCCAACACGCCCGTCACCCCCTCCCTCACACGCACCCAGGTCAAGAAGATCTCCGCGGACAACATGAAGCTGTGCAACCGGCTGGTGGAGATCTCCAAGGGGACGCCCAACCCGGCCTACAACAACACGCTCAGCGTGGGCCACGCCGCCGCCACGGGCGCCAAGCTCAGCCCCGCCAACGTGTCCAGCGCAGCCGTCAACCGGCACAAGAAGGACGATAAGATTGCGCAGGAGAACCTGGCGCTGTACAAGCGCCTGCAGGTGAGCCTTGTTGAGAGCACGGGACAGAGAGAAGGGAATGGCTGTGGCTGGGCTGGGTTTGCACGCGAAACGACCGCAGGCTCAAGGGCTGAAGCCAATGGGCTCTAGTACGTACTAGGCTTTGGTTGTTCTGCTGTCTCCTGCCGACATTTCGCTTACATCGCCGCTGCGCGATAACCCACACCGCAGGCCGTCAAGCCGTCCAAGGACATCAACCGCGACGTGCTCAGCAAGGACTTTGCAAAGGCGCAGGCCTACAGCGACAACGCGCGCAAGGTGCGCGCCCCGCAGCCCCGAACCACCAGCCCGTCACGCTCCACGGGCGTGCACGCCCCCCGTACCTCCGCCGCACCGGCCGCCGCACCGGCCAGCTCTTCAAGAGTCCAGAGCGCCTCGGGCGGGGCGCCCGCAGCGCCCAGCCGCAGCGGCAGCAGCGCCGGCGCTGCCGCCGCCGCACCCCAGCCTCCCAGCCGGTCGGGGAGCAACGCCGGGTCGGTGTCGGGCAGGGCTGTGGCTGGCGTGGGCAGCGGCAGCAGGGGCGGCAGCGCTGGGGGGCTGGGGGCGTATGGGGCTGGCGGGCTGGAGACGGTGGTTGAGCGGCCGGGGGACAGCTATGCGGCGGACTTTGAAGAGTCGATGCGAGAGCCGGAGCCAGAGGCGTCGATGGCGGCAGCGGAGCCGTCTGCTGCGCCGGTGGGGGCGGCTGGGGCGGAGGATGAGGACGTGTGTGAAGAGGAAGAGGAGGTGGCGGAGGAGGACTGAGGAGCGAAGGAGGGGTTTCGAGGGGGTACGGGAGTTATGGTAGGGAAACCAGGGACGCGGGGTGGGTGCGATATGTGGCGCGTGCTGTCGTGGTCGGGGGTGCGGGCGCCTCTGGGCATATGTGTGCTGATGTGGTAGGTGTTACTTGCGGCGGCTGGCGCTTGGGGTGTGCGTGGACGCGGAGCAGGAACGCTCATGCTGCATGTGCGTCCCGGGTATGCATGTGATTTTCATGAACGTGGCGGTTATGTGGTGCCCAGTTAGCGCTGTGGATGGAATTGGAGCTGCTGGTGGTGATAAACAAAGCTGTGTGTCTGCCTCTGGCATGCGCACCTGCTACCCTTCGAGATAGCATCGGTCACGGTTGCGTGCCAAAGCGCTGCCAGGTTTGCACAAAACCCCTCTCTTATTCTTGATCATTGAGCCGTTGGCAATGAGCAAGACAGTGTGCCAGGCTTCACAGCTGCACGGCATTGTGGCTGGCTGCTTCGCTCACAGGAGCAGCGCAGCGCTGACCACCTTCCCTTGTAACAACAGTATCCCTGACACCCTGAGTACCTGACCATTTGAGCACGCCGGGGCGGTGCTTGGCAACATCGCACCGGTATCAGGCCTTCCGCTGCTGTCGTACACTTTTACATGCCAGCGGTCTTACCCAAGCGCCAAGGCAAGACGGAGTACTCCTTTACTCTTCTTGCAGAGTGCCGGTAGCATGCCAGCCGTCAAGCCGTCCGTACGCCCGCACCATCCGTACAATCTCATGCGTTAGCACCAGCATAAGTACCGGTACGACGCCCCCACCCATGTCCGGTGTAGCGGGGCCGCTGCGGGCAGAAGGCCTTCTGGCTGCGGTGCACCAAGCGCCGCGTCCATCAACCGGCGCCACGGCCATGGCATGCAGCCGTTGGCCTACATCCTTGCACGACAAGCCACAAAAGCTGTGGTTGACGGCACAGTAGTTGTCAACCCGCGGTCCCACGCGCTTTTGTCATACCGTCCATGCATGCACAGCACCACTTAGCAGCATGACTCGCTGCCAAAGCTAATACGCACGTGCACGCAAGCGAGGACTCGTATTATATCGCCCATGTGTCAAAGCGATGCAATGATGAAAACGACAGCGCCTGCGGTTGAATAAAAACCAATGTAACACAGCTGGTAACAAATAGGCAATGGGAGGGCATGCAGCGCTTGCTCAAGTTGAAGCTAGAGGGTGGTGCAACAAAGAGTAAGTAAGCCGCCTACGTAGTTCAGGCTAGTCGGACATCCTGCGCAGTATTGTCACTTGTTAGGCTCAGGCTTCTGAGGCAGAGAGCACCCTGTCGATCCTACCAACGAACGCCCCCGGCCGCTCGCACAATCACGCGCTTCCCCGCATCCTTTCGGAGCATGTTCAACACACAGCGTCCAGGTCGCACCGGCGCATGCCATGGGAAGTACCACCGATTCAAGGGCTAACGACGCAAGTGAAATTAAAGGGAAAAAGCTCGCCCAGGACAGCACCAGAAACATGCCCACCAACCATGTTGCTGTATGGAACACATGTGCGCTAGGTCGTACGAAGGTCGCTGAAGATGGTTGTCGTCATGCCTGCCTGCCCGCGTTCGCCGCCCAGGCACCAGCACTACTCCAAGCAATGCGCAGAAGAGTCCAACTGATGCAGAGACGCCACAGCGCAGGAAGCAGCAAAAACAATAACAATGGTTCCAATCTCGTAATGCAGGACGCGTATGCCCATCCCGACGCGCGCCTTTCACCCAACCCAGTGTGTCCTTCTTCAGGCACATGGCACTCAAAAGGCATGAACACAGCGTACTCACGAAGCCACCAGCATACAACACTCCTTCGAGCCACGAGCACATCCCAGGAATCCGTTGCGTGCCTTGATTGAAGTCCCCAGTGCAAACCTCAGTCCCACCACCGCAGCACCTAACCTCATCCCAACTTCCACGCTCATGCATCACATTCATGCGTCATAGTACACATACCGTGGCGCTGCACCGGACGCACCAGGAGCGGCGTACACGGGCGGGCCCGCCACCGCCCGGCCGCCCGCCACGTGCCTTTGTGCCACGTGCCCCCCGCCCAGCGCCCTAGGCTGCCAACGTTGAAGCAGCTGCGCGAGACCAGGGTGCTCCCAAACGTACCCATCCTCCTCATGCCCGCCGTACGCTTGTGGCGGAGGTCCGGCCAGCACCCTGACCTGCTCCGGCCCGCACAACCGAAGACCCTCCCCACCGACCCCCATCCCCACGCCCCCGTCCCTTATGTAGCCCTCCGGCACCTCCAAGGCCAGCTGCCCGCCCGGCAGCTGCACCAGCCTTACGCCCTCATGGGGCACCACCACGCGATGACCTACAGCCCCTGCACAGCCCTGCTCTGCCGTCTGACCCACATACACCCCCGCGACCTCCCCTGGTGCAGCATCCCCTTCCTCCTCCGCATACCGCTCCCTGCCCGCCTTGCCGGGCGCCAGCCGGAACTGAGCACCCGTCGGGCCCTCCTTCACATACCCGCGGCCACGGTAGACGACTGCCGGTGCGGGCTGCATACCGCTGTCGCTGCCGGCTGGGCCCTCGTCCGCGTATCGCCCCCCGCCTGCCTTGCCTCCATCCCGCCCGTGGTCGTCATCCACAGCGGCAGGCCGCCTACCGCTGCTGTTTGACCCGTCCTCTACCACCGGATTCCTGCCAGTCTCGCCCGACGCCTGCCCAAACCTAGCGCCTGCGGGCGCGGGCCGCGTCCCGCTGCCAGCCGACCGCGCAACACCCTGCGGCAGCTTCCTATCCTCCCTCTCCGCCGCACCCCTGCCCTCGTACCCCTGCGCATTCCCGGCAGCCCTCCCATGCACCCGCTGCAGCAGCAGCCTGTGCAGCTCTGCACCCGGGCCTGCAATAGGCCGAGCCCCCGGCGGCCCACGCCCCACAGCACGGCCACCAGCAGCGCCACCACCCTCACGCGCCATCGGCTGCCGGTCGCGGTACCCCTCCACTCCATGTGCCTCATCCCCATGTTCCATCTCATGCCCACCGGCTGCCATACCGGTTCCCCTCTGCTGCTCCACCTTCTCCGGCGCAGGGTCCCCCTGCGGCTGCATCGCCACTGCGAAGCCTCCCCCCGGCAGCTGCACCACCTGCCCCTGCGGCGCCAGCTGCGGCGCCTCTCCATGCTCATGCCCGCCGTCTGCGTGCCCCTCCCCCTGCCCAGGCGCCACCAGCGAGCACCCGCCCCCGGGCATTCGTACCAACCGCAGCCCCTCCATACCCTGCACCTGCACCACCGTGGCCGCGTCGCCACCCGCCGGTCCCACAGCCTCTTGCTCCGGGTGCCTGTTAGGCAAGGGAGGACCCACTAGCCGCCCCAGGCGTGGTCCTGGGCCGTCATGCGGGGGCTGCTGCGTGTGGCCCCTCACGGCCCGTGCCGGCCATGGCGGCCGGTCCACGACCACGTACCGCGGCTGCACCCTGGCCTCCCCGTACACCTGCCCATGTGGCCCGTCGTACTGCTGCACGTCTTCGTCGTTGTACGGGCGCTGCACCTGCTCATACGGCTGGGTCATCCGGCCGTAGCGCTCGCTCTCGCTGCCGTCCGGCTGCTGTAGCGTACGGACAATGACCCTCGCTGGCATCGGTGGCGGTGCTGATCCGTCCCAGTGCCCACCGTCCCCGTCTGCGTCCTCGGGCCCAGACCCCGACCAGTGGCGCGGCGGCATACGAGATGCCCCGCCCCCGGCGCCCACCGCAGCCGCACATGCGGAGCGGTAGGCAACCCGTTCGTCGGCATGGGGATGCTGGTGCGGCACAGGGACAGCATGAGCCGTGCGCATGTAAGCCATGGGGCCATCCTCGCGGCCATCTCGGCCCCGGGGTGGCATGGCCATGTACCGAAACGCCTGGGGCCGGTCCAGCGTGCCGTGTCCAAACGGCCGCTCCTCTGGGGGCATCTTGGACACGAGGAGAGACCCAGGGGGCCGCTGCGCGGCGTGCTGTGGGCCGGACACGCAGACCAGCTGGTAGCCCGGGGGCACAGGGCCCGACCATGAGCCCGGGCCGGGTCCAAGCCCGGGCCCTGGACCTGCGTCGAGGCGCATCGCAGTCCCCTCCACCATGGGGCCTGTCGGGTCTGCCGCAGCATAAGCCGGCTTCACTCTAGCGCTCAGCGGTACAGGCCGTGTGTAAGTCCCACGGCCCGGGTGCGGATGGGGCTCGTGTAAGTGGAGGGTTCTGCCGGCTCCGGACGATGCTGGCGGCAGCAGCACGGCCCGGGCGGCTGGCCCGGGCGCTGACACGGACGTCGGCGTGTGCTGCGGCTCCCCGAGGGAGAGGACGTAGGGCCTGCTGCCACCACCGGGCGCGCTGGTGCCTACAGAGCTGTGGTCCCTTGGGGCGATCAGGTGGCCTTCTATGGAGAGGTGCTGCACCAGGGGTCGCACCACCGCCGCCGGAAGCGCGCTCAGGGGTGCGGCACCCTCAGGCCCCAGGGGGCCCCCGCATGCGAACCCCGTCGCTGTGGACAGAGGCGATGCCCCGTCCGAAAGCCCCAGGCGCAGGGCCTGCGGCTGCAGCTGCGGCATGGCCAAGGCCAGGCCTGGGGGCAGGCCCGTGGCTAGGACACCTGGAGGAGGGCCCGTCCTGAGCTGCGTGACAAGCGGCTGCAGCTGCGGCTGTTGCGGCAGCAGCTGCGGCGGCAGCGCCGCTGGTCCTGCCGCCGCCGCGTACGGCACGCCACGTGCTGCTGCAGCCGCCGCGGCCAGGAACTGGCTGCCCATCTGGCTCAGTGCCGTCAGCGTGTCCGCCCCCGAGGACGCCCCGTGGTCAGGCGACACCGTCTCCTCATCCTCAATCCCCGGCCGCCACGCTCCCCGCGGCCGGCCCCCCTCCCTTTTGCCGTCCGACCCCAGCCGGTCCCGCGGGGGCGTGCCGTTGGACTGCGCAGGCGACGACCGCCCCATGCCCGGGGCAGTCCTCTTCCTCCCCCGCGAGCCCCTCCCCGCGTCCGGCTCCTCGTCGCTACTGTCCCGCCCCTTCTTCTTCGAGCTACGCTTGCTGCCGACAGACTTCCTGGGCCCCTTTGCGCCTGCGCCCTCGTCTCCGGAGCTGCCCGACCCGCCGCCGCAGTGCAGCGCGGCGGCGTCCTGCTGCCTCTTGGTGCTGGCGCGGCAGGCGCCGTACAGCACCGGCATGTCGCGCCGCTCCAGCCAGGCGCTCAGCGTCTCGGCGTGCGGGTCGGGGTGCACCTGCAGCATGTAGATGCTGCGGTACCAGCGGGCAGAGTTGGCGTCGCCGAGCTGCGGGGTGCAGGGCAGGGCAAGGACAGGAGTGAGAGGGCTACATTGGGGTGTTGCTCGTGGAGGGCGTACGTAACCGGTACCACAGGTCCTAGGTGCTTTTCGTGCCGAACTTGCAACAAATGGGCAGCCAGTAATCCAGGGAGCGCACGGAACCAGCCAAGTGACGCTCGGCAAACTGGTAGTGCGGAGACCGAGGAGCGTGTCAGTAGCTTTGGAGTGACGGACGGACGGAGTGTCGTACGAGCGCCGTCAACTCACCCGCTCAAAGGCGCTCCGTGACACGAAACCCTTGCCATCCGGGAGCTCTGCGGTGGCAGGGCCAGAGCGCGTGCATGTGGGGCATACACACGTGGGCCGGCATACCATGGACACAGCATTGGGACCGCCGGCCCGCTGCTAAGCGCGGCTATGGTGGGCGGTCACGATTGCCAAGCCCGCTTCATGCCGTCGTGCTCTCTCTTCCAGTTACACCAACCGTTGCTCAGCTACCACACGCGCATGAAAGCAGCACAGCAAGCGGCGCACGGCAACCCACCCAGGCACGGCTCGTCCCTGAGGTACAGGTCGGGGTGGAAGGCGCCGAAGACTTTCGCGTAGATGAAGCCCGCGCGGCCCGCCTTGTTGCGGGAGGGCGCCTCAAAGGCCATGCTGGCCGCCTCCTGCATGCTGACCACGCCCCTGTCCAGCAGCCGCTGCCGATGGGCGTTGAGGGCGGCCGTCAGGAAGGCGGCCTGCCGGGGTAGGAGGAACAGGGTACTAGTGATGCCTCAAGGTATTACTTGTGGTGTAAGGTACGGGTAGGGGGTAGTTGAGGTTGGTGGTTGGCAAGTGCATTGGAGTAAGCGGGGACTACGTGAGCTGCAGCAGGTTCTGCAGTGTGGAGTGGAAGGGACAGCGAGCATGCTAAGGGTACCCGGAAGTCCCGGGCCGACGGGTCCGATGCGGTGTGCTACGCGGCAGGATGTGGTCGCTCGGCAGCACGCATGGGTGAGTGTGCGCTGGAGGTCTTGGCGTGCGGTGCTGGTACACATACACAGCTTGCGCGACAGCCGTGCCCTCCGCACCCTGTGCGTGTCTTACCTGGTCGAGTGCTGAAGTAATGTGCTTGGGGACAATGGGTATGGGCTCATGGGTCTGCACGGGCTGGTCGTCGGCCCTGGCGAGAGCCTTCCCATCGTGCCCCAGCCGCTGCTGTGGCTGTAACTCCAACTGCTGCAGCAAGTGTTGCTGTTGGGAAGCACTCCTGGGTGGAGGGCTGGCCGGATGGTACGAAGTACGGGGCCGCCTCCCCCCGACGGTGCAGAGGATTGGTGCTAGCTTTGCAGGCGCGCTGCTCTTTCCCGGTTCTGTCTGGACACGGGGGTCCCCCGACGGGGGCTGTGCACGAGTACTCTGCGCGGTAAGGGGCTGCGCAGTAGGAGGCTGCGCGGCAAGGGGCTGTGCGACAGGAAGCTCTGGTGGGGGCTGTGCAGGAACAACGCTGGTCTGCTCCATGACCTCCTGTTGGGTGTTGGCGAGAGTTCGTGCCTGAACCCAGAGGCGGGCTGTGTAAGGAGCAGCGAGGAGGTGCGCGCGCAGCGCAAAATGACCTGGCTAATGTAGGAAAAGTTCTAGTGCTCTGTGTGTTTGGACCATCGCAGGTTGACCAAGGCGCAAGAGCATACATAGCGTGTCCGACGGGCGAAGCCATAGTAGAATGGCGGCACGCAAGCAGTACTGATTATTATGAAATTCCCATGATATTATGTTAAGCCTACCTTGTATGTCACACCGGCTCTGGCAGGCAGACGCACCGCTACCTGCACTCGGAAACCCTCTCGAGTGGCCAGTGGATCTCCACTATACAGCTACCAGTGCACTTCCTAAACAATAAAAAGACGTTACTTGGCAGCGAGAGCTTGAACGGTCAGTAGTGATGCCTTCGCAAATGCGAGGCACAACGGGTCCTTGCGTCGCAGTCCATTATGCATTGCCTATGCATTGAGATGTTAGCTTGTCGTTATAGGGTAAAAACCACGACAGAGCAGTGTTCGCAGGCTATGCTCGCTGCTTTCTCAATTTCTCATGCGTTCAGCAGTTTATTGCGCTGCAGGTATTATCACAAGCATCCTATGTACTGACCAAGCTATTTTTAAAATCTGCAAGTTCTGGGGTGGTTGCAGTGTCGTAGCTGCAGCCGTGCAGGCCCTCGCCTGCCTCGTACACCTGCAGTGCCAACCCACGCAGGGGAGACCCCTGACCCAGGGGGCTCTGCGTCCTACTTTGCAGCAGTTAGAACAACACAGCAATCCTAACAGACTCCCTCAAATAGCAGTATGCACACATGGCTCCTTTCCGCCACGTGCTCGTCGTCTCGCTCGTGCGATCGCGCAGCCAGATGCGGCAACGAAGCAAGTGGCCATCGGCGCAAGGGCCATGCAGCACCAGCTGGGGGTCTTTTTTTTTTTTTTTTTTCAGGAGAAGGGTTATGGGATTATCGGAGAACTATTTTTTGCGGGTAGGTCCTCAAGGTCGTCTCTTCACTTGGCTTGAAGCTGACGA
>VFQN01002872.1_pt1 | contig 25716 bp, 44 predicted proteins | sample 3512371 | NCBI WGS metagenome assembly VFQN01 (sample SAMN10412370, study PRJNA504923) | tailings metagenome | isolation source: Replicate 2 from Balatoc abandoned mine | place: Philippines: Itogon, Benguet | collected 2017-08-28 | reverse complement strand
CCAGGCGCCCTCCCTCCCCCCGGCCCCCATCCCCCCGCCCACCGTCGCCCCGCCCTCCCCACCCCAAGCCCAACATCCCCTTCCCCTTCTGCCGTCCCTGCATCAAGCGCACCCCGGACAACACCCCGTACCGCCTGCAGCACGCCAACAGTACGGCAGGATCCTGGGGCAGCACGTGGCACTGCTTCAACGTGGTGACGCAGCCATGCAACGCCAACTCCACCTGCTGCAACATGAGTGAGTCTTTTAAGTATGTGGCTCAGGTATTGGTCGTGTGACGGTCCACAGCGCTTCCCGGGCTAGTGCATTAATGCTTTGACTGTCCCCGTTCCAATCCTAGCGGCACATCTTGCGACTGTCTTGTGCAGGCTGCCTATCCTTGTCAGTGCACACCGTGCCCATGATCGCCCAGGCCCTGACAGTCGCCGCCCGCTCCAAAACGCTCGCACCACGTTTGCGCAACCCCACCTCACCCCAACACAGACCTCAAGAAGATCGAGTTGTTTGTCAACTACGGATGCAAGAACGCCGTCAAGTACCTGCACTTCTCCAACCACCTGAATGCGAAGGCCCTCCTGTACAACACGGGCTTCAAGTGCGTTGCGGTGGCGCTGTATCATAGCCCTTGCCAGCTGCTTGCAATTCCCTGTCCTACCGCTGCTGTTGCTGCCGCTGCCGTGCTAGGATCTGCATGCCGGCCGCGTGGAGCGGACCAGAGCGAGCTGCATACATGCTTCCTACCTGGCATGCATGCCACGCTTTAGGGCACCTGTGGGAACACCATCCGCCCCACTTCAGCCCAGGCCTTGAATCCCCGCGTCCCCACGCCCCCTCCCCACCCTGTAATGCACAGCCGCGGCATCTACACCACCTTCAAGCTGTACGGCCTCGACCTGCCCCGCGAGCAAGTAGGCAACGGCTTCAGCTTCTGCTTCCAGCTCGACTACCGCTGCAATAAGCTCGAGGTGGGACATGAACACACGACGCACCCTGAGCGTTGCTCCTACAGCAAGTATCGGTGCAAGAAATGATACGTATATGCATTTATAAGAGGTGTAGCTCGTGGTATGGCGGTGTCCTGTGGTGTTGCACAAATGCTGTGTGTGCGCAACTGCGCTTTGACTATGATACTTCGTTACGCGTTCGGGCTGTTGCAGGATTTCTGCTACGATGGCGGCGACGGCTACTGCCGGACCAGCTTCTTCGACCAGACGGAGGCCTGCTGCCCCACCAGCCGCGCCAGCTTCCCGCCAGGCACAAGGCGCTAATACACTAGTACAGAAGACATCCTCATAAAGAAGAGAGTGCATGGCCAACCGCCAACTATGCCGAAAAATACGTGCATGCATAAGCGTGAGGGCGCAGCGATTCTGCGCAGTAGATAGTGCCGTACAGAGTTGGCTTGTTGGGCGTCGGCCCCGTTGATAGAGGGTGCGATACTGCACCATTAGGCCTGCCTGCCCGCCCATGTGCGTGTGCATGTGCCAGGCGTCTCCCCCGCTGTGCGAGGGTTGCTTGTACGGCGGGCGCGCATTGCAGGCGGTTGGGTGTATTACGTGCAAGTCTTCAAGTTATACATTATCTCCATCGTGGATGGTGCTTTCACTTGTTTAGCACTAGTGGTGCCTCCCTTGCTGGTCTTCGCCAGCACTCGCTCAATAGCTAATGCATCTTGTCCGTTGGTTGGGTTGTGCGTGCCACACCCTGCCCACGTCCATGCTCACACCGCTCTCTTCACTGGTGGTGACGGAGCCCCCTGTCCTTCGTCCTAATTGCTCCCTTGCTTCAACTTATTAGCCTGTCGCTAGCCCTCGTAACGCCACTTCATGGATTGGTGGCACCTTGGTTTGTGCGTATCAGTACCGTGGACTGCGGTTGGTTGGTCCCGCGCCAGACCCAAGCAGTACAAGTCAGTAAGTCAGTGTTACGTACACCAAGCAGTACTACGGCACGTGTCGTACCGTGTGGTCACCCTGGGCGGCGTTCACATGTGCATTGGCGGCAGTGCACAAACGCTTTGTCTTTGGCCCAGCAAGCTGGCAGGCCTTACCCTACCCCGTCCCTTCCTTGTAAGCACAAGTTCACGATTTAGTGATGTAATATTGTAATGTAACGACCCATGAACGAGCCGGAGGCTTAAGGGTCTCAGTAGTGATGGTGGCGCAGCCGTTGTCACCCCCTGGTGCCCTCATGACCGGTTCCACGCCTGATGTCACAAAACACGTGCATCATGAACAACTGGTGCCCTTTCAAGTACAAGCGGACTCTTATTGTACTACACCTCGTTTCATCACCACTTACCAGCCATGGGCTGTCTGAACGCACCACACGCACGCCCGGGGCCTAGGGGTCAAGTTCCATTCTGGCACATACCGCTCACTGTACACAGTCCACTTACAATCAAGCTGCGACACCTGGAAACCTGCAATGGGCCCAGAGAATTTCCCATTTCACCTCGGTACTGCCCAATCCACCAACCAGGCTTCCATACGCCCAACGCCGTGCAACACAACCCGGCCCACCGGCCCATACATCCTGCACAATGCGCAAGGTGCTGCACCAACTCCTCCACGACTCCATGCCCAACGGCGAATTGGCACTGGAGTTGCAGCAGGTCGCATAGCTTGTGTATCAAGCTAGCTACTTCTGGACCATCCTTTCTTGGCAGTCAGGCAGCAGTGTACTGTCCGCTCGTGTCCAGCATGCCCATCCGGACGACCCCCGTGACGCAACCCTGCTAACACACCCTGATAACACTAGCTGGCTCCTCACCTGCCGCACGCCCCCTCAGCGTTCAGGCCGTGTGTAGCTCTCTGCCTTCTTGGCAGTTTGCCATCCAGCTAAAGCACTTTGAGCAGCAGCTGGCACGCTTCAGTGTCGCTTGAGATGCTTCTCGAACGCCCGCATGCCGTACCACGTCGCCAGGCCGGTTGCCGCAGTCAGCAGTAGGCCAACCACCAGCGTTGCGATTTGGGTCTGCATGGGGGCATGACACGCGCGGCGGCCATTACTCGTCATCAGCGGTTGCGTGGACACGACAATCGTACCGGTACAAAGGAGGCTCATGAGGCTGCATGCTCTCTCTACTGCTATCCCACCAACTGCACCACCAAGGGCCCGACACGACAATATGAGCAGCTAGCAGTAGCTAGCAGGCAGCAGCAAGCCATCGGCCGATCTGAGCAGCCCAACGGACAGCAGCCAGACCTCCTTACGGTACGGCAATCCGCATTCTGCACTGGCACTGGCACGCACAGGACACATCCCCGCCCACCGTGTCCGACTCCTCCTGGAACACGTTGACGGTGGGCGTGTTGGGCGGCCAGTTGGACTCGGTCCACATGGGGTCCGGCGGCCACGCGTAGCTGCGCTCCCAGGCGGCGGAGGCGGACGTGTTGTCCACATACCACCGCCACACGCCGTTGCGGGGGCCGTACCACAGCCTGCGGGGGGGAGGGGGGGTGTTGGTGCCGGTACGGTAATCGGGGGCAGCAATAAACGGGGAGCCGGAATGCTCTTGACCGGGCCTTTGTGGAGATGGGCTGCAGTCCGTCCTAGCTACCGCGGTGGAAGGTTGACGGGGTGCCGGTACCTTGACGCAAAGGCGGTCAGCACACTAGCATACATTTGTCAGTTTGTGTTACAGTCCAGGTGGTGCACAGCATACGAGGCGTGGGGTACAGCTAAGCAGCTACAGTGCAACATGCACACAGCAAGTCCCAGACGGGGCCATGGAGGCACCCAGCTCGCACTGCTCATGCCTCCGGCCACAACGGCACGGCTTTGGTTTTGACTCATATTGACTTCAGGCTTTGGTTTAGACTGGACCATATTGCACCTGTGCCTCCGACAGCCAGCCTGAGGCTTTCCGCCCGACCGCTACTGTGCCGGCCCTATGACAGCGCCCCCTTTGGTGCCGCCCCTTTCCGCTGCCCCACTTTCCCCCTCTCGAACCCCCGCCCGATCCCCGCCCCCCGGCCCCCCGCCCCCACCTGGTGCTGTATGCGGGCACGTAGAGCGTGGTGGTGTTGCGGCACCGGCCCATGCCGGTCGCGTCCTTGGTGCCGTACCGCCACCCCACGCACACCAGCGGCTCGGGGCACACGTTGACGGTGGTGTCGCAGGGCATGCCCTCCGCGGGGTTGGAGTCCGGCGGCGCCAGCGTGGCGTTGTCGGGGTCAGGCAGTGGCCGCGCGGTGAGGTTGCCCAGGTAGTTGTACACGAAGCGGGCTAGGTTGGGCTTGCCCCTGCGGGTTTCAGGGTATGTTGGTCGCGGGGTTGGTTAGAGGTTGGGTGCGCAGGAGGGGGGCCCTTGCGTACGTTTGCCTCTGAAAGCAGTGGAGCAAGCGGCTTGTCGGTGCACTAAGGCGCGTGTGGGTTAACTGGGGCCGGGGCTTGCTGTACGGGCTCCGGTGCGTGCGCAGTTGTGTTATGCGACGCGGCCCCGCCTGGCCCACTGTCAGTGCACTTACGCTGACGCGTATGGGTTCGAGTCTACCCAGCGCAGCACCCCCGTGTAGCCCTGGGCGGTGGCGCTGGTGGAGCCGTCGTAAAACACCTCGACGTCTGCGGGGTGGCGTGACATGGAGGGTGGTGAAGGAGACACGGCAGCAGGATGTGCAAGCCTCGAGACACCGGCGTACAGTAGCCCGTCCGGTCGGGTCCTGGTGCAAAACCAAGCAGTGTGCCCGCCCACTGAGACACCGGTGCACACGAGGCGCCGCGATGGAAGTGCGGTGCACTGCAACCACTCTACCACCGCCTACATCCACACTACACGAGCGAGCGAAAGTCAGCACACATGCCCAGACGCATGCCCAGCACCCGGTCGCACGCACCGGGGCTCATGAGCTGCGCCGCCAGCGGGCACCTCATGCCGGGGTCGTCGCTGATGAGGCACAGCGCCAGGCCGTACACCAGCTCCACCGCCACGCTGCGGTTGAAGGCCAGGGGAGTGTCCTCGGGGGCCACCAGCTCGTGCAGCGTGCGGGCCAGCACCGCGGCGGCATCCACGATGGCCTGCGGGAGGGCGGGAGGATGGGAGGGGAGCACAAGGTAGCAATGTGGTGCAATCGACTGTGTTGGGTACAGCGGGAGCATGGTAGGATTTGAGGGGTATGTAAACGATGGGGGCGTGCGGGCCAGAACTTGCGGCTGCGTCCACGATGGCCTGGCGAGCACGGGCGGGGGCATCGGGACCGCAGAGTGGGGCGTGAGAGGACAGCACGTGACGTGCGGAGTTCTTGGGTAGGATGGATGCGCACGGCGGGTGCGGAGGTAGACGGCGACGAGGCGGGGCGAGGATGGGTTTGAGCTGGCAGGGCACGGGTGGAACCTTCGTGCGTTTGAGCGCCACCCGTTCAGGCCCCCGTACCGCACCCCTAGACTGAACGCAGCCGTTGAAAAGCGGAGCCCACTCTTCTGCAGTGTCAAGGTGATCTTGCTACTGAAGCAAGTCCAATGCAAAGCACGTTTCTGGCAGCCCGGAGGAGAAGCCGCCTGGCTAACTTTCAGACGTAGCCTACCTGGATGGTGACGTTGAAGCCGTCGTCGTACTCCGACTGGAAGTACGGGTTGATGTACTGCGAGTCAAAGTCCGTGAGCATCATGCCCTGGATGGAGGCGTTGACCCGCAGGAAGCCCATGAGCGAGGAGGGCGGGAGACCGGGGTTGGTGGCGGACGCGCGCTCCACCTGGACCTGTGCGGGGCGAAAGAGGTTGCATGGCACGTGGGCGGGGTGGGTCTGACGGCCGTCGGCAGTTACGGCAGCCACGTTTCACTGCCATGTGCGACTGCAAACAACACAAACAACTTGGGTACGGTACGGTACCTGCGCCACCTGCGTCGCCGCGCTGGCCGCTACTCGCTAATTACCGGCACAGGAGTCACGTCCCAGGGAGGGTTACAACACCTGCTTGTACCGCATAGCAGTACACAGCTTCCGCACCTGCGTCTCCCGCGTGGCCACGCTTGCCGCTGTGTCCAAGAGCAGGCTGGCGTCCCCGAAGCCGCTGTCCGGCGGCATGGCGTGCAGGTAGAGACTGGAGGTGTTGGTCTCCTTGTCGAACGCGCCGCCCACCTGGCCCACCTCGATCACCTGCGCGGCGGTGCGGGTACGTGCGGGTGCGGGTACGTGCGGTGGCGCGCAAAGCCGGCAGGGGTCAGGGCGCAGCTGAGTCGGGCGCAATGCGTTTTCCGTGCATTTCTGGAAGGCTAAGTGGACAGTGTGCTCACAAGGCAATGGCAAAGCTTGCACCGCGTGCAGCCAACAGGGCGCAGTGTGCTTGCAATGCTCCGCCATCCCTTCCCCACCCAGGCCTTGGACTGGGGCCAGTCAAGGCACACGCAGGACGGCCTCCGCTGGCACCGACACCCCCGCGTGTGTAGCAGATGCGGTGCGGGATGCAGGCATGAAAGCCGTGGCAAGCAAGGTACAAGCATAAGAAAATTGGATACGGCGAGCCAAGGCAGGCGGCAGGTCGAAGTGGTGGCTGTGGAGCGCTCCCGCCTGTGTGCGTATGCCACACCGCTGGCACCGACACTCCCCCTTGTGTTTTGGTCATGCGCCCGGCACAAATTTTAGCCACCTGGTCGATGAGCTCCAGCTTGAGGCCGCGCACGAACTTGGAGTCCAGCGCCATCTCGTACAGCAGCCGTCTGCTGCCCATGAAGTCCCACGCCTCGCCTGCGGGCGGGCAAGCACCATGCACACGTGTGGTATGACTGTGGGTGTGGTCCGGGGCCCGGGGCGCGCCCGCACGGGACATCCTGGAAGGCCGATAGCCGCAGATGGAACCATATCCACATGCTGGTGCTGCCCATGTGTAGCCACATCGCCGTCAAGCTAGCAGCGGACAGTGCCCGGCCGATATGCGCCTGTGGCCCAGCCCAGGCTGCCCCAGCCTCACGCTGCCGTTTCCCGAGGGCACCAGCCGGCCCCAGAACGCTCCACGCAGCAGCGCCAAGCCTTAACTTTCCACGGCCCTCCCTTCTGTTGGGCCCGGAGGCTACAATTTCACCGAGCCCAGCGAGGCTGCCCCGTTGCTGGTGCCGCGCCCGCTTGCCCAGGACAGCTAACACAGCTCCATGCATCCTTGCACCACCTTCCACCTAGCACAGCTCCTCAGCACCCGTCCAAGGCCCAGCCCACGCCCCTCCCGCACCCGCCAGCACCACCAGCGCCAGCTGCCGTGTGTAGGTGTCCGCCGCCCCGCTGCGCACCAGGATGTCCAGCGCGACCATGGCCGCGATGAGGCCGGACGTGGCGGAGCCGGCGGACTGGAATGCAGGAGATTGGAGGTCGAGGGTGGGCAGCATAGCGTTTGGGGTGTGTACCATGCTGGGGCGGACGTGGGCAGACGTACGCATTGTCCGCATTACAGGCGTGCTCTCGGGCGCATTCTGCTACTGAGGTGGTTTGGTTGTATGGGGTCGTTTAGGTGAGGCCTGACGTGGCGGAGCCGGCGGAGCCGGCGGAGTGGGCGGAGTGGGCGGGAGGGTGGGTTAGCGTTTGGGACGAGTTCCATTCTGGGGTGCGCGTGGCCCACGCGGCGCGGGCGGCCGTTAGGCTCCCCTGACCATGTTGCCGCCAGCGCTCGGACGTGGGGTAAGCTACTGAAGAAGCTTGTTGTTGTGTGGGAGTTGACTGGGTGTTCGGAGGCGGGCGGCACAGTTGGTGGTCAGCCTGAGCGTGCAAAGGCGGGTGCAGTGGCGGGTGCGGGACTGCCTTAGCCAGGGGAGCAGAGCTTCCCTGGAATGGACGGCAGTGGAGCGATAAGTGCGTCTCAGTGCGTGGGGGAACGATGCAAGGTGGGGCATGCCGCTATGTGGCCCACCAGCAAGTGGCGTTCCCCACGGTCTACACGGGTGCGGGGGAGGCATGACGACATACCGGCACCCCAGAGAAAGGCACCGCACTATCCACACGCCCCAAGCACCCCTGCGCCAAGCTCTAACCTGGGTTGCTGGCGCAAGTGCCCCAAACCCCCATAGGGATGGGACCGGCCCTCACGCACGAGTCCCTACCCCCTGAACACCAACCCGCAGTGACCGGCGGTTAGCCCACGAGGCCACCAGCTTCTTTAGCACAACTTTGGCACAACTCGGACAACGCGTGTCTCCTGTCCATGCCTATTGCCGGGCAGTCCAGTACGCCCTACCTTGGTCAGGTCATGGAAGAGAGAGTTGGAGTCCAGGTGTGCAACCAGCAGCGTGATGCTACGTGCGCTGCCAGAGGCGTTGTAGGAGGTGTCGGGGATGGGCGGCAAGGCGGTCCAGACACCATAGCCACCAACCTGCGAGGACCAGCAGGGCAACCGCCAAAATAAGATCTGGGGCCCGCAATCGGTATGTGCAGCCAACACACCTAGTGCAGGAGGCTGGTGGCTGAGCAAGTGTGGGCGACTGGCGCATTCTGTCTACCACTTAAGGTGGCACAGGCACGTAATCACACAAGCCTTGCGCCTGCAATCAGCACAGCATCTCCAACGCAAGCAGCCAGGAGCTTGGGACAGGCATTCTGTGGGCAAGCGAAGCCCCCACGCGTACGCACCGGGAGACACTTGTCTTCAGCAATGCAGTGGGAGGAGTTGTCGGTTGCCAGCATGGGCAGGTCCAAGCGGGCCACGTGCTGTCCACCCTGGGGCGAGATGTGGAGGCATGGCCAGAGAGCGCAGTCGTGCGATGTTGGTCAGACAAAAGCATGTTGTCAAACGGGGTATACCACAAAGCGAGAACCAACTTGCAGGATTAGCATACCCATGGTGTGCCGTAACAGGCTTTTAAGGAGCACAGCGCATGTGTACCAGTGCGCGGATGCGGCGGGGTGGGCAAGAGGACCGGAGCGCGAACCTTCTCCCGGTAACTGACGGCGGTGCTTGTCCAGGTGAATGGTGTAAGGTGCAAGAGGACAGTGCCCACGAGTCGCACGAGCGGCAACGGCAAGAACGCACCCCCACCACTACCCCCCGCCCTTGCAGCTGTGCACTGCCGACCTAGCTGCTCCTCAAAGGGCCACCTCACAAGCGGCACTCAAGCCAAGCCCCTGTTAGCATAACCCCGAACACAGAGCACCGTTGCCCAGGGAACGAACCTTGAGCTGGTGTTCAGCATTGTAGGCAGCGCGCCAAAAGGTTTGCTCTGCTAGCTGGTCTGTGAGCATGAATATGGGTATGCCAAAGTACTCGCGGCTCTGGCCCGTGCCGGGGGGGTTCCACACGTAGTCTGTGGCGTTGTAAAGCGCGTACTGTGCCCCCGGGAATTGCATGGCGGAGGACTGTGTGGCGGGCCGGCCTGTTGGAGGAGGGGGTGTCTTAGGTCTGGGTCACAAGTTGTAAACCGGATTGGCAGTGCAGTGGCCCCACACCCCAGCAGAAAAGCCAAGCTGTCACTTCCGCGAGGGGTGGAACTCCAGCACGTGCTGGAGAGCTGCAAGTATGCTGCGTTGGAATGACGCAGCCGCTCGCACAGGTCCGGTTACCGTGGTTGACCCCGGCTTTCGCCCACAGTGTAACATGGATCACAGGCAACCTACTGCATACCGGTATCTTCACAGGCAACGTGTGAAGGCAGTGTTAAGTCCCACATCTAGGAGTAACCGCTGTTGCTCCACCACAGATTGTACCCACCGGCTGTGGGGTCCACCAGGATGCCGACCACTTGCTTCCTCAGCTGAGGGCTGTCAAGGAACTTCCTCAGGAATGCGTCTGCATCCTGTGCTGCCACTACGACGATAACTTGTGGCTCTGCGGCAGGCGCGTGGGCGGCAGATTCAGCAACTGAGCAGATCCAGCTACTGAGACAGAACTAAATCTACATCACCCAGCCGTGTTAGACCATCTTCTGTGGACACCACGGTTAGGCGCCAGGGACACGATACACTCCCACGCCCCGTGCTCTAGGTGGGTACCGTACACGGCCGTGACACGGCTTACCTCCGGGCAAGGACTCCAGATCCACATAGTGCACCAATGGTGCCGTGACAAGCTGCTGGTTTGGCGCTGCAGAGACAGGCAGACCCTGGGTGAGGGGCCTCCACATGTCCAGCCCAGCAGAGCTCCGCGGCCATGGCTACGCACCTTGGCACCCCACTGGGCCGGTGGCATTTAGCAGCAGGTAGCAGCCCCGTGTATATTTCATATCGGCATACATCGTGCTCTTTAGCTCTTGAACTGTTATCGGTGTCGCTGTGGAAAGGTGTAATTTCGTCGAACGTCAGTAAGTGTTAAAAGTTTGTTGTAGTAAGCTTGTTGCTGATATACCTTGGGCTACTGGCGCCTGTAAGCTTATATACTGGACTACGCCAAGGCAAAAGCTGAGGCGCAAGAGCCAATGTCGCGGCATTCTTAGCAGTAGAGTCCCAGACTCCGCAACGCACAAGCTTGAAAACATAGGTTGGCTACTTGGCCCATCACAGTTCTCAGTAACTTTAAGGTTCGGCCCATGGGCCCTAGGTTCATGATCCAGACTCCCGTGCGCATGCACCGTGCGCCCCCACGCTTACGGCCTGCACTGCGCTACCCTGGCAAGCATTGCAAGCTCCGCCCTACTGGGCACCACAGTTTTCATATAACTACCGGCCATTTGAGGGCCTCGCGGGAGGTCGCAAGGTCTGTAGGCGCAAATGACAGGGGAGTTCGAGAGCTGCCAGCAGGTCCTGCCACGTGCTGCCACCAGGGGAGGGTGCCGCGTACTGATATATATACCCCGCGCTGCACCCTGCGGCCCGCGCCCAGGCAAGGGAAGCGCCCAGGAGTCAAAACGCAACCTGTTATGTACCGGTACCAAGTCACGTTGCCGTACGTACTCAGGTGTGACAGGGCACCATCATGCAGCTTGAGCTGGTGACGTAACATGCCGTTGCATCTGACGAAAGCGCGGGTGTGCAGTAGTGCCGCACACAGAGAGCGCAGACAGCGAGCCCACACCCAATACGTACCGTAGCTAGTACCGCAACTCCAATACCGGCACCGTCTTCAAAGCGCTGCGTACCGTACACGTGTGTAGGCATGCCGACGGGCTTAGCCATCTATCCGCATGTCCGCTAGTGGTACACGCTGTGTCACCTAACATGGGCAGGCGAGCGCTCCTAGGCTTGGCATTTGACAATGTGGCGCCACAATACGCGCGTGGCGCGCTGTTTTGGCCATCCGCATAGCAGGTATGCGCAGGGACCTCCCTGGGATCCGGCAAGGGACAAGCGTCGAACGGCCCCACGCGCCAGTCCCCACCTCCGAGTCGCTGCCAGCCACTTGCCAACGTTACCCAGCCTATGTAACTGTGACTGCATCTGAGCACCTCTCTGCGGAGGGCAGCATGCCGTATCAGCGCCTCACTGAGCTAAGCTGACACAGCGTGCGTATGCCTGCACCTCACATGGGTCTGCATAAACAGATACGTACCCAGGGCGCCTATGCCTTTTGACCTTCCAACCTGACATATGCCAGCAGCAACGTGCGTCACACCGTAGCAGCACGTGCGCTGCAGCACCAGCTCACCCGATGACCATATGGGTGGCTCTTTTCATCAAGCACATTACCGGTATCGGGCCCGATACACCCGGGTGCGGCTCACCACTATAATCAAGTGAGGACGCAATAATCATGGCAAACCAGCAGGAAGCATTGACGGCTCCGCTGGATGCCAACCAGTCATGGGGTGCTTTGGCGCAAATTGCTCGACGGTGCACGATGCATGGCGGGCTCCATCCTACACCTGCTAAGCTGCGCAGGTAATGCAGTGGCAGTTCCCGGTACGGTACCCCTACCCTAGTAGGTGCTACGTTGCTGCTACGAGACTACCAACAATCCTAGATTACTGCTGTTGAGCGTCACACTGCCGCTCTCTAATCATTCAGTCCCATGATCCACCATTATTAACGAAGTATCAAACGCACATATTAGCTCACATTCTGTCACTGCCACAGCGTCTCTCCGTGCCGCAAAACGCGCAGGCACTCAAAGCATGGCGACGAGCCGTCATCACCTACGGGAACACCGCCATAATCATTATTACCATTGCTGCTAGACGTCGAGTATTGCAGCCGGCCCACAGCACATCCTTTCGCACACCATCCTCACTGAAACCCAAAAATTGCAATGCCGATGCCGTACTTGCGAAATGTGATCTTGCACTCAGTTGCCTCCCACGATGGCAACCACGACCGTGATGTCGTCCATCTTGCCGCCACGGGGGAACAGCCGCGTCAACCAAGAGGCCTGCAGGGAGGGGGCCACGCGGAAGGGGCAGCGCTGCTTTAGCATGTGGCAACGCTCTCATACGTCAGGACAGGCCGACGACAACACAGGACCGTGGCTTGAAGACCACCAAACAAAACAAGCCATTAGCCCCAAACTTCGCTGCTGCCACACACCGGGAGCACTGACCTGCCCAGCACACGCCAACTAATCCCGCTCCTACCACACACAGTACTCACATTCTGCTGGTTGGCCAGCTCCACCGCCCACGGCGACCGGAACGACGTGTCCTGCGCGTGCTTGGAGGCTGTGGTGGCCAGCGCCGCCGCCAGCTGCTGCGCCGCCTGCTGGTACCGCTGGTACAGCGCAAGGCCCGCGCTGCTGCCGCCGCCGCCGCCGCCAAGGGAGGGCCCCGAGCCCGCCGGCGGCGGCAGGCCCGCCACCGCCGCCGCCACCGCCGCCAGCAGCTCCTCGTCCCACAGGTTGTCGTACAGTCCGTCGGAGGCTAGGATGAGCACGTCGCCGGGCTCCACCGCAACCTGGAGGCATGGGAGTGGTGGGGATGGGGGAGCGGGTAGGGTGTGAAGGCATGTATGCATGAACATGACGGAGTGGCTTAACGAAGCGTGACAATGAGCACGTCGCCTGGCTCTACCGCCACCCGCGGGAAGGCGAGTGGTGGGGATGGAGGGAGCAGGCTTGTGACGGGTGCACGTCGATTTCTGTGTGTGTGTGTCAGCGCGAAAGTTGCATTCGCCCCAGAGAGGAGGGCCGGTTTAGGGTGGCGAAACTTGGAAAGCAGTGCGGAAACGGGGCGGATGTGACCGCTATGGTGAAGTTGACGCGGCGTGGCAGCAGAGTGGCATGGCGCACGTGCCCGGCCGCCGCTGTAGTCTGGTTCCCAGGGGAAATAGTAAGACTTCTGGAAATAGTAAGACTAGAATGCATGAGCTGTGGACCCATTCCCTGACGCGGGTGTGTACATTCCATTGGTTGAAGGGGTCCTTTCAGTCCCGTTGGCAAGCAGCTCACGCGTACAGGTGCTGTTGGTCTGCACGCACCTGGTACACCTGCGCGTCCCCTGCTGTGTCGGTGTCGGGCAGGTGGTCGGGGCACGCCGCCTGCGACGCGAGGGGCAGAGAAAGCGGCGAGCAGGGCTTTAAGAACGCAGGCGCACGCAGCTGCGAGGCTTGGCAGCTGCCACGCGCAGTGGCACAACGACCGCATCAGCAAGCTAATGTCAGAAAAGCCATTCAATGCAGCGACAATTTTCTAGCAGAAACAGGAGGCCCAGACCATGCGCTGGCTTCCCTTACAAGGCATGCGGATTTTCCGCGAACAGAAGCAACGCTTGTGGCCCTCCTCACGCTGGTGTATAGCATGCCAAGCGCCAACCAAGGCCAACCAAACAACGAACCAACTAACCCTAGTCCCAGCCGCACCTGGTACGGCATGTTGAACTGGTGCTCCTGCGGCGTGGTGGCCAGCACCATGGATCCACGCCGGATGACGCGCGCGCCGCTGTCGCCCAGGTTGGCGATGGACAGCAGCGTGTTGGGGGCAGAGGCGGAGGAGGCGGAGGAGGAGGAGGACGCGGAGGGTGGGGTGGGCGGCGCCGTGAGGGCGGCGATGCAGGCGGTGCATGAGCCCAGGATGCGCACGGTGGCCTGCGCGTCCGCCAGCAGCTCCCGGGGGTCTGCGGGAGGTGCGCGTGGAGGGTGGTATGGGGAAGGAGGGGGTAAGCGGCGCTGTGCAGGGCGGAGGACGGCAACTGCACATCGGCACAGTGTGGTGGTGTCGAGGGTAAGCGAGATGGTGCCGAAGGGTGTCAACAGGCATGTGCATGGTTCACTACATGTGCAGATCGCATTATGGTGCATGAACACGTGCAATGCGCACGACTCGGGTCTCGCCCACCCCGAGCCCTGCTGCATGCAACTCACCTGTAAGGCTGTTTGCTAGCCGGCCCTCCGCCGCTCGCCCGGCCGCCTCCATGATCTCCCGCGCGTACTGCCCCGGGTCCACGTCAGCCTCCGCCCAGCCGCCCACGCCGTCCGCTATCCCCAGCGCCAGCAGTGGGGGCGGGGGCGATGTGGAGGGCGCGGCAGCAGCAGCCGCTAGGGAGGGCGGCGGCGCGGTGATGAAGTAGGCGTCTTCGGAGCCGCGGTCGGCCTGGGCGCAGACACACAGGGGAATCTTGGTTCACGCAACTGTATCGCTACACAGAGGGGGGTCTTTTCAACGAGGACAAAAAAGCAGGAGCCAAGATGGTCTCTAGCGTTGCTCTCCGCCCTTCCCTTCCGAAGGCCCAAGGGTCTGCATATGCAACAGATCGCCCACCTTGTTGACATGTGGGATGGCGTACCCAGACGCTGCCATCCACAGCCGCGTTGGCGCACTGTTTCTGCTGCTGCTGCCCGCAGAGCTGGCCACCCCACCCGCCTGCGCCTGACTCTGGCCTTTCCCAGCTGCCTTCGTCCCTGCCGCCTGCGACGTCCCGGCCTGCTGAGCCTGCTGCGCCCCAGCAGGAGGCGTCAGCGTCCGCTGCACGATGGACTGCGTCAGCGCTGCTATCTCTGCCCCCAGCTCGTCCTCCGAGAGGAAGGAGTTGCTCCTGCCACTGCCCGAAGCAGCGCCCGCAGCCTTCTTAGCCCCCTGCTCTACACCGCCTGCACCGGCCGCCTCAGCAGCAGCCGCAGGCTTACTACCGCCCGCTGGCTGCTGCTTTTGTGCCGAGGGGGCTGAGGGCTGGGCGGTCGCAGGTGAGGTGGTTTTGGTGCTGCTGGTCGTGTCGTTTCCGGCAGCGGGGCTCGAGGTGGCATCCGCAGACGGGGCCTTGGGCCGGCCCCACTCCGCGATGGGGGGTGCGTCGAAGCCTGCAAGGCGTTGCATGGAGCAGGGGTCACACATGACAGTAAGGTTACATGCAAGCATGTCGTGATGAAGACGACAGCTGAGAATGCCGCAGGCCATAGGCATGACGAACAAGGATCGACGGTAGGGGTTTAACGGAAATCGCTCCATACCTGCTGGCTGCTTGGGAGGCAGAACCTGCGCCGCCGCCTTCTTGGCGGCCGCCGCAGCGCCCGCCGCCGCCGCCATGGCCGCCGCCGCCGCGGACGGCTGCTGCTGCTGCGGTTGCGGCGACTTGGTGGCTTTCGTTGACGGCGCTTTGGGCGCAGCAGCGCCCGGGCTGCTGGGGCGCGATGCCTGCTGCGCCGGCTGCTGCTGCTGCTCCTTGCGTACAGATGGCGGCGGCGTGACCGGGGGTGGCTGCGGCTGCGAGCCCATGGCACCCCTTGTCGAGGCTGTTGCTGCTGAAGCGGCGGCGCTGCCACTCGGAGTGACCTCCGGCGGCTCAGGCAGGACTGTAGCTTTGGACCCGGGCGGTGGTGTCGAGGTTGCGGAACGTGTGGAAGGGGCCTGGGGCGGAGTCTGGGCCGTGGGCGGTGGTGTAGGTGGTGCGGAAGCGGCGACGGCAGCGGACGCTGTGTCCGCCACCACCTTGAAGGCGGTGTCCAGGGCGGAGGCGGCGACAGCGGACAGCGAGGACGCCAAAGAGGAGGCGGTCGGGTCGGCCGCTGCTGAGCCCGACGTGGTGGGCGCAGTGGAGGGCGGCGGTTGTGGCGGTTGAGGGGCGGATGGAGTGAAGGTTGGGGAACTGAAGGGCCCCGGCGGCAGGGTGGCTGCACTCGTGGGTTGCGACGGCGTTGCGAGGGAGCTGGGTTGTGAGGGCGGTTGCGAGTCCGCAGCAGCGGACGGGGTTGAGAGAGGAGTTGCTGTAGTAGAGCTGAGTGGCTCGGGGGAAGCAGGGTGTGTGGGTCTGGCAGTCTCCGGCGTGGAGGTCCCGGGAGGAGCGTTGGAGGGGGCGGTGGGGGGTTCTGGCGCTCGGCCCCATGAGGAGGCGGTCACGCTGACAGAGAAGCCCGGCTTCTGCGGCGGAGGCTGAGGCTGCTGCCCCCGCTGCTCCTGTGTAGGTGCTGGCTGCTGTGTGCTAGTGAGGGATGAGGAGGAGGGTGCGGCGCTGGCGGAGGCGCTGCCGTCACCGTTGGCGCTGGTGGCAGATGGTGTGGCCCACGACTGCCGCTCTCCAGCTAGGATGCTGGACCACACACCTACCACTGGGCTGCTGCTACCGTTGCCGTTGGCGCTGCCGCTTGCTCCAGCGGTCGCACCTGCCGGCTCCTTGGTGGAGGTCGAGGAGGCATCGGCGGCGCTGCCTCGGGCAGGTGGGGTGATTGCGGCAGCTCCATTGTTCCTGCTGCTCAAAACTGAGGCGTTGGGCCCAGAGGCAGGGGACGAGGCGGAAGAGGAGGCCTTGGCCTGTCCGCCATACTGCGTCGGCCAGTCGGAACGCTGTGGGGTGGTGGAGCTGCTGCTACTTGCTGGTGGTGCTGCACCCGCCGCCCCTGAACGCGGTGGCGCAGCAGTTGACCGTGTCGCGGACCAGGGCGACTCCGGCACTGCAGCAGCGGCCGCTGGGGAGACATTGCCTGTCTTCTGCTGCTGCGGCTGTGCCGCTGAGGAGGGCACTGCGGCCTTGGCTGACTGAGCAGGCGCTGCAGCGGAGGTGCCAACCAATGCCCCTGGCTGCTGGTTGCTGGCAGCGTACTGCCGCTCCCTCTCCTACGGGGAAAGCGACATGGGCAGGGTGAGCGTGTAGGGAGCATCAAAGTAGGATGTCACACGACTCTGCTGGCTACCCTGCCCCTCCGGTGCCAAGTGTCCATGTAACCTATTTCATTACCGACACCGCACATGGGCAGATTTACTACCTTGGGATCATACCCTGGGCCAGCGACAACGTACGCCACGTTCCGTTCGGCAATGCGAACCCTGTGCTGTCCCACCCACCTGCAGCGCGTCCTGCAGCCGCATGACCTGCGCCGTCAGCTTCTGCACCTCGCGCGCCGCCGCGCCCGACTGCGCCGCCGCCGCCGCCCGGGAGCCCTCCGCCGCCCGCCGCAGCGCCCCCACCGCCGCCTGCGCCGACGACAGCTCCCCGCGCAGCGACTCAAGCTCCGTCAGCTGTTGCCGAATCTGCAGCGGCACGTGGCGGTGGGTTGCGTTGCCATCAGGATACGTGACGGTTCCCCTCCTCAGGCCCTTACCCGGGCCTTGTCCATGCCTTCCCCCACCCTTTTTGTCACCTCTTCTGTCAGCTTTCCTGCGCTGCCGCCTCACGGCAAGCCTCCGCTAAGCCCGGCCGCATAAGGACTGCTGCCCCACCGACCTCCACTACCCACCTGCGACGCTGCTGTGGTGCTCTGCGCCGCCATGCGCTCCTTCTCCGCCGCCGCCTCCTGCAGCGCCCGCTTGGACGCCTCCAGCTGGGCACGCCATGAGGCCTCCATCATGCGCATCTGGGGTAAGGGGGGTAACCGCAGAGCGGCAAATGGGGCAAGGGTGAGGGGAGGAGGGTGGTGATGTTATACGAGGCACACAGCGCCACGAGCCCTCCACCATGCGCATCTGAAGGCGGCGGGAGGCAGCACAGCGGTGGTGGCGTTGAACGGGTTACACAGCGGCTGTCAGGTGCATGCGCAGCAAGCAACATGCAGCTGCGCCAGGGCACGTTCACGCAGAGGGGCTCTTAGTGCAGAACGTTGAAGGGTCTCTGATCCCGTGCTTGCCATACTGCCGTTTGGTGCTGGCCAACCTTTGTGCCACCACGATTCGACTGTAGCTGCCCACCTGCTGCGACAGCGCGTCCTGCCCCGCCTGCAGCTCGCGCCTCTGCGCTTCCGTGCCGTTGGCCATGACCGACTGCAGCTGAGCCTTGAGCTGCTGCTCGCGTGCAGCCGCCTGCTGCTGCAGCACCCGGTCGCGCTCCTGCCGGGCAGAGCCAGGTCAGCAGACAAGAACCCGTCATGGAGGACAGTCTCCTCGTTTCGAAAGGCTATGTCTGACGCCTCGTCCAGGTATGCAGGGCGCCCGCAACTTGTTTACCGCCAACCTGACGTGCAGTAACTCGCGCACGAACCAGACCTTGCGTGCAGGTACAGCAGGGGGGACGGCCCACGTGGCAGGTGGCGCGCACGGGTGCGGTGCGTGACTATCGTATTGTACACCCTCACCTGCAGCAGTTCACGTAAGCGGGACTGCACCGCCGCCCGCAGCTGCTGCGCCTGAGGCGAGGAGGCGTCCACTCGGGCGCCAGTGGCGGCCTGGGGCCAGCAGCAGCGGCACACGGGGCAGCAGACGGTGAGGAAGCCAGCCTTGTCTGCTAGAAGGGCAGGACTTTCAATTCCCAGCGCAAGGCACCAGGCGCCGGCAGACTCTGGAGCGAGGAGAACGCGCCGTCAGGGCTCAGCCTAGCTACCGCCCACAACCTCCCAAATCTGCGGCTACAGCCACCCTGTCCCAAACCACACACCTGCTGCTGCAGCCGCACGCGCTGCTCCACGATGCCTCGGAGCTCAGACTCACGGTCCTGGCAAGTGGCCAGCCAAGGGCAGTCAGGGTACAGCGGGCGCGTCGGCTTGCGGAGGTGGTGTGTACCTCAACTAACCACACCCGAACGCCTCCAACCTGCCCTCCCTGTTTGCAGGACAGTCTCTCAAAGCGTTGATCCTGCTGGGCGTCCCCCAGCCCCAACACGTTATCGCAGTCGACTTAAGTACTTTGCTGCTCCGTGGTTACATCCCATTTCACCCCGTGCTGCGCTGTGGTTACATCCCACTTCACCCCGTGCTGCTCTGCGGTTACACCCCATTTCACCCAAGTGCCCCACCTGCAGCTCCACCCGCACGGCCCGCTCCCTGCCGCGGCCCTCCGCCGTCATGGCGCTGCGGTACAGCGCGCCCAGCTCCGAGGACAGCGCAGCCAGCTGCGCAGAGGCGCGCTCGGCGCCCTGTGTGGATATACGTGGCATGGATGCAGACGTTGCCGAAACGCCTAGGCGACCCCGGTGGGGCACCTGTCAAGCCGCCTTAAGCATACGCCAACCAGCAACAGCTCCAACCCTTAACGCGTTCCTGCGCCATAGGGTCCCATGGCCATGACGCACCCACTGACCGGTAGCCAACCCTGACCCCCATCCGCGTCCCCGCCTGACCCCACGGCCCACCTAGAGTATTAATCTCGCCTACTGCCGGTAACAAAAGTACCTGCTTCCGGTTCCCGCGCCCCGCACCCACTAGGCCCCACGCACGCACCGCGCTGTCTCCCGCCGTCTCGCACGCCTTGACCGCCGCCCTGCACCGTGCCGCCGCGCCCTCCAGCTGCTGCGCCTGCGCCACCAGGCCTGGCGCCAGGCGGCCCACAGCGGCCGCCTGCAGCTCCGCCAGCTCCCGCTGCCGCGCCTCCAGCTGCGCACGCAGGGCAGCCTCGCGGGCGTCCAGGGAGCGCAGGGCCTGGGGAACGGGCAAGGCAACGGAGTGTCACAGAGGACAAGGAGGACATTTAGGGATGGAGACGGGGGGGTCATGCCGGGTTGGAGCTCGCACCAACGTGCGACGGAGTTAATGTTCTCAAACACTTGCTGGGTACACTTGGACAGGGCGTGCCTAGAGCGTGCATGAAGGTTACCGGTACGTTATTATGCGGTGAGGAGCGGGCCCCTGCGCACCTGCTGTGCCTCCGCCACCGCGTTGGCAGGCCGGCGCTGCGACGGCGGCGGCGCTGCCCCAGGGGGCAGCACACTGCGAGCCAGATCCTCCTGCACGGGGCGCACACACACACGGACGTTGAGGCACGGCGCCACATGCTGCGGGCAGAAACAGTGCTCTCCCACAAAGCTCACATCCTCCCTTGGCACCGGACGCAACCCCCAACGCTTCCCAACATCCACCTGCGGGTGCAGGACAACGCCCAAACTCAGACGCCCCTATGTCCCGTGGCCACGCACACGCGTAGGGACCCCATGGAGCTGCTTGGTGGCCGGCGCCCCTCACCTCCAGCGCGGCCAGCCACTCCCCGCTGAGCAGGCCGTCCAGCTGGCGCTTGACGTCCGCCAGCGCGCCGCGGGCGTCCAGCGCGTCGCGGCGCGCCTCGCCCAGCTGCCCCTCCAGCGTGGCGCGCAGGGAGGACACCTCGGCGGCGCGGCGGGCGGCAGCCTGCTCCGCGCGCACGCGGGCGTCCTGGGAGGCACACGAGGGGTTTGTGCAGAGGGCGGGACAAGGATTGGTGGCCGGGCATGGATTTTATGGTGGGGAGGGGAGTGGGTAGAAAGCGACATAGGAGTAGCAGGGAAGCGGGAGGGACAGGGCGCCACGGCGATGGGCTGTGGGCGCAACCTCGAGGGAGTGCGGGAGTGAAAGTGCAAACGTGGTGTTGAAGAATAAATGTGAAGTTCCAAAAAATCTGCACCGGCGAAGAGGCCACGCGGTCCGTACGATTGCAAGCCTTGTCTGGCTACCCGGCACAACCCACCCGCCTGCACACAACCACGGCCTGTCCATGAAGCTTTCAAGTTGCGCCGCCCCCCCTCCCGGCACACCCCTGTGCCTCAAACCTCTGCCGCGGGCCTCCTCCTGCACGCCCCCCTGTTGCAACCCCATACCGCAGCCCCTGCAGCACACCCCCGCAGCACTCCCCTCCCACGCCGCACCTCCAGCTGCTGCTTGAGCGCCGCCACCTCCCGCTCCTGCACCGCCACACGCGCCCTGGCCGCCTCAGCCAGCGCCTCGCCCTGCCGCGCCGCCTCCCGCAGCTGCGCCGACAGCCGAGACACGTCCGCCTCGCGCTGGGCAGCCAGCGCCTCCACCTGCTCGCCACGGCGTCAAGGTGCGTCCACAAGTCAGATTCCGGTACACTGATTCGGCACAGTGCACCTTTCCCCACAAGGCCACTCCTAGTATCCAGTCTTACCAGGGCCACATTACGGTAATCAACCCATGACGTCGTCTCACCAACGTGCCCCACCTGGCTAAACAGTCTTACATGGGCAGGATACAGCTGGCTCTGACGTCCCACCACTGCACTCATGTCCTCACTCCAAGTCCCCACCTGCTGCCTCAGCCCGTCCGAGTCCTCGGTGTGCTGCCGCCCCGCCTCCTCGGCCTGACTCCGCAGCCGTACCAGCTCCGCCTCACGCCGCTCCAGGACCGTACGCATCTGCACATCAAGCGGTAGACAGCCGTCGGCCCAACACAACGTTCCTACCATAGCATATAAAGCCCTGACAGTCTACTCGCCGACCTCCACACTCCTTGTAGCGAGTGGCTTTGAGCGCCACCTGCACGAACACGCCTTCGACGTCCGCTTACCATACTGCCCAGGGGATTGGCGCTACGGAAGTTCGCAAGTCGGTCGCCCCGAAGGCCCTCCAGCCCCAACACCCATGCACACACGCACCTGCTCAGCCGCGCCCTTGCTCTGCTCCAGGAGCTCCTGAAGCTCCGACTCGCCCTCCCGCAGCATATCCAGCTGAGCCTCCTTCTCGGCCAAGTTTCCCTGAGGCAGGCATGCACATGTGGCCGCCAGTCAACCAGCCATTGAGCCGTAGTCGTAGTACGGGGGGTGAATGTGTGACCATCGGGGACAAGGCTGATGGCGTTACGCAAGCACGAAAGGCCCGTAAGCCCTATGTCCCATGTCCATGTGCACTGCTGCCCCCAACCCCCACGTCTTTCCACTTTGTCGCTCCGCGATAAACCCCCATCTTCCCAGAGCCCCACCTGCAGCTTGGCGATGGTCAACCGGTCCTCGTCGGCAGCGGCGCGCATCTGCGTGGGCAACGGCGCAAGAGGGTACGCCTCATGACTTGCGCAAGCCCCTAATACCGTGCGGCTTGGGAACCCCACACCAGGGCTTGGCAAAGCGCACGCACCAACCCATGCCCCGCTCCACACCCATGCAATTGACCTCGCAAGCACCCTGGCGCTCTCACGCATGCACGGTTCACCCGTGCTCCCACCCAAACCCCATCTTCTCCCCGCTCTCCAGTTGCACCCTCCCGTCCCAGTCCCCCTTCAACCACTGTGCCCCACCATGCGCAGCGCGTCCTCCGCTGCCCTCTCCGAGCTGCTGGCCGCCTCCGTCTGGCGCTGCAGGCGGCCCTCCAGGTCGCCCACACGCTCCTCCAGCTCGGCGTTGCGGCTGGTCAGCGACGCGACGCGGGACTCCAGTTCCATGGCGCGGGCCAGGGCCTGGACAGGCGGATAAGGTGGGCAGGTGATGGGCCGGGAGCCCGCGGAGCAGCGGATAGGGTGAGGAAAGCGGGTATGCGGTACGGTTTACAACTGCCGCCTTGGTGCGGTGGAGTTGCAACAGGTTACTGTGACAGCCTCTGCTTTGCTGGTGAGCGTGTCCCAGCCGCTACGACAGGCGAAGAACAGAGTCAGGTGCGCCCTGGCGTGCCTGCGTACAGGTGGGCCACTAATCCATTGGTTTCACCCTGCTTCCGGGCAGTGTAGCTCTGTCCGTGGGGCCGCCACCACACCCACCGCGGTGAGCTTGTCCTGCGTGTCCGCCAGCTCGTTGCGCAGGTCCTCGATGCGCTGCTGCATCTCCCGCCGCTCCTCCTCCGCACGCGCCAGCTGCTCCCGCCCCACAGCCACCTCGACTGCAAGGCGCCAATGTCAGGCATAAGCACCAGGTACAGCACATGGCTTGTTGGTTAGGTGCTACACTAAGCTCAGTGGGGCACGTAAAGCTCCCGCATTGCGCACGCACTCCGCGGTGCTGTCAGACCCACAGGGCCACGCATGCATGGAAGAGTGGGTGGCCAGCTGCAAGCCAGTTGACTGTGTCACGACCTGTGCAAGCCTCCCTGCCTCGGAGGGGCTCCTCTGGGGAAGCACAATTGCTTCTCCACCCACCTCGAAGCGTGGAGTTGCGGTCCTCCTCCCTCTTGAGCCGCTCCCTCAGCGCCACCACCATGGCCTCCAGCAGCTCCACCTTGCGCTGGGACTCCTGCAGCGGGTGGAGGCGGAGAGCAGGCGGTGGAGGCGGGGAGCAGGGGGTGGAGGCGGGGAATCGGTGCAGCATGCTCCTATGCCCTCGGCGAGGCAGGGGCGTGGAACGGCCTCCAGCCGCTTCGCCCGTCAACGTCATCCGAGCGCGCAGAGCCCCATCCATAAGAGTTGGCGGGCGTCGCGTCGTAGCGCAGTTAAGTTGCAACGAGCACAGCGATTCACCGTATGCAGTAGTGCAGGTAAGTGCGCGCACCGCACGATAACCAAATGTGGCTCACCACAGGCGTGGCGCCGCCCTGCCCCTGGCCCTGCTGCTGTTCCCGCTGCGGGCCCTGCTGCTGCCGCCGCTGCCGCTGCGCCTCCTGCAGCTCCTGCTCCCGCGTGCGCAGCTCCTTCTCCAGGAAGGCCGCGGCCTGCACGGCCAAGCACCAGCAGAAGCGGGAGGGACAACATATCATGGACGGGCGTGTGCTTTACGCTGTGCGTACCACGGGGCCGAAGACGCGCGAGTTTCCCCGCTGCGGCCCAGCAGCCTGTCCCATGCTCGTGCTACAACAATGCCGCCCTGTCCATGGCCGCCCAGGTCTCCACTCTGCAGGCCAGCATCCGCGCCCGCTGCGCTCTGCATCTCCTAAACACGCCGCAGTTCCCACCTGCTGTGCCCGCCACTGCTCCTGCTCCCGCTCCTGCTGCTGCCGCTGCAGCTCCGCCGCCTGCGCCTCGATCTTGGCCGCCATCACGCGCGCCGCCTCCTGCGCCTCCTGCACCGCCGCCTGCATGTCCTGCAGCTGCCTGCTGGCGGCAGGGAGGGCGCCGGCGCCCTCCGCGTCGCCCTGCCCTGGCCCCGCACCAGCAGAACCGGTGGCAGTATTTCTGGCCGCAGCTGCTCCGCTATCGCCGGCGCCGTTGCTGTTGGCGTTCCCGGGCTTCCTGTTGGCCGCACTGCGGGGGCAGAGTGGGGTGAGGTAGTTATTGGCTTGTTCTCGGTCGTCGTGTGAAGAGCATGCAACGGCTTGCTCATCACTGGCTGGCTTCTTGTCGGGACATGCCAGAGTTGTGCTCCCGCTGTCTTGCTGGCAGTAAGACACTGTGTAACCAGGTCTGGATGGCCCACACTACAACTCAGCCTAACGCTACGGAACAAACTGCAATATCCACTGCTTACCCGGCACTAGAGGAGCTGCCTTTACCAGACATAGCTCCTCGGACTACAGCCACAGTCCCTGTGAGCGCCAGCAGGCCGCCAGCGAGCATCGGCATGAGGCCGGAGCTTGCCGGGGTCGGCACCACTGGAGTAGGTGGTGGCGCTGTCTGGTACACCTGCATGCCGGGGGGCAGGCCATGTGCAATGGAATTTCAGCACTATGGGCCTCTAACTTGCACCAGTATCGACTTGGTGAAGGTTACTGTGCATGTGCAACACCCCCCCTGACGAGCAACACGGCGCCCACACCGCTGGATGTATCTATTGCGCAACGCAGTTGTCCCCTTTCACGTTTGACGACTTACCGCTGACTGAGCCTGGTTGGGTGGCCCTGTGTTGACTGTAAACTTGGCCGCATGCGCACATGCTAGACGGCGAGTGGGCGTGAAAGGCCATGGCCGCGATGGCGAGCTGGCTGTCAACCTTTTATGCGACACTAAAGTGCTCGGGGTTTGCTCCGGAAAACGCGACAACAGAGGAAAGGCTGTCGAGCTCCGCGACGATCCTATCCCTCTCTGCTTAAAGATGTCCATTTTATTATAGTAGCAATGCAGGCTATCAGTTTAAACTTTGTGATTGGAGAGATCACAGGACCTGCTCCCGAAAGCCCGCCAAGCGCATGAGGTGCTTTTAGCCTCAGCGCGCTTCGCTCATGTGTATTAATTTAATTTGCAAGAAAGTTGTTAGGCTGCGCCCGGCAAGATGCTGGCAGGGTGGATTACCCTAGTACTTGAAGTTTTAAGAACAGCTCACAATGGAAGCAGCAAAGCTGTGCCCGCTCATAAGATGGGAAGGCATAGCTAAATTTAGCAAACAGATGCCAACGTAGAACCTTGTCGAGCTGCATGCCTAGGAAGGGCTGTTGATCCCGTACGCGCCTGGCCCCAGGGGAGCCCTGCCTGGCCCCATATGCGTGCTGCTATGCCAGCGCAAGCATCACAAAGCATTCCACACTCCTGCCCAAGCCCACCTAGGTGTCACAATACTATGAGGATGCCCTGGTACCGTGGTACGGACAAGGGTCCTGCACGAACAAGGAATGTCGTTGGGACACGACACGTTTGGACAGGACAGGCCTAGCCCTGCCCAGCCTGGGCCCAGCCCTCAGCAGTCAGCGACCAACGCTCTGGTGTTGCCGTCGGGTTGACAGCTCATTCTTTCCGGACACGCACGGTAGCAAGTTGTGGCCTGGTATTTATTACTGTACACGCACCGGTACTTGGTGTGGACTGGAAAGGAGGCAGCGAGGGAGGCCCTTGGCCAGCAGACTACGTCGACAATCCGCCATCGCACGTAATCCGCCATCACAGGTAAAACATGCCGGGCAACAAGATTTTACCAGTCCCTTGCTACGTACTCGTACGTTCAGGGGTTGAGCGGTTAACCACCTGCGCAAAGATCTAGGTTAGTAGTGGCGCTGCTTCTAGACCAGTACTATTCAGTGCAGAGGTTGGGGGG
>VFQN01002871.1_pt1 | contig 25719 bp, 37 predicted proteins | sample 3512371 | NCBI WGS metagenome assembly VFQN01 (sample SAMN10412370, study PRJNA504923) | tailings metagenome | isolation source: Replicate 2 from Balatoc abandoned mine | place: Philippines: Itogon, Benguet | collected 2017-08-28 | reverse complement strand
GGAATCTCGCCTGAGGTAGGATTCGAACCCGGGTTGGAAATCCCGGGAAAGTCGGTCTAATGAGCGATTGCGTGTGTGGCTGCAGGCTGGGCTTTTGCAGGCTTACGCCCACGGGGCGTAACAGTATGTTTTCTGTGATTAAGCTAATTCACTGGTCGTGGTGCAGTAGGGCATTTGGGCTGTTGCACCTGTGAGCCCCAGGGAGTTGCGGAGTGCCAAAACCTGGCGGGTGTGAACCTTTGCTGCAGAGCTATGGGCGCGAGTCCTCTACATTTTCTGCCACGGTGGCGCTGCAAGCACTCGAAGTAGTCGTCACAGATAAGTAGCGTGGCAATGTGGTACGGGCCTGCCAGTTGCTGTACCAGCTCTCATGTGTAACAGCACGTATTGCAGTCTCGACACGTGGCCGTGGGAGGTATGCGGATAGCTTTAGGGAAACGACCTTATGCAGCATCACATGCTGACATAAAGGCTAAGGAAGTGACCGTGTAACCTGTACAACGCGGTGAGACGCCAATTACGGTGCATCGGCAGCAGAGCCACGACGAAGGGGTACCAGCGGGCAGGGGCAAAGCAGGGGCCTCCCTTGGCAGCAGGGCAACGTCTACCCGGGGAGTTCCTGCGCCGTGGCGTTTGATTTTTTTCCTTATTCGTTCATGAGAGTAAGAAGTCAATGTCTTGCATAGGAAAGGGAGACCGCAGCAGCGGCCGAACCTGCAATTTGGTCGAGCTGCTGAAGTAACACAGCCACACCGCTGGACACCAATCCAACTATTAAAGGCCCTCATAGCCATTCTCAACAAGACAATTGACAAAACCTAAAGTGAAGGGAGGGTGGCTGTCGGTGCGTCGGCCTTCCATCGTTAGCGCCGCCCGCCGGCTGCGGCCTAGTAGACAAGCCGTGCATAAAGAAGTTAGGATATAGCCATGTCATACAAAAAGCAGTATGCGGTGGACCTGGCAATCAGGCTGGTGACGGACCAGTATGGCGATGCCACCGGGGTGAGTGCCCCACCGTGCACAGCCGGACCTGTACCCCTCTCCACCACGCCTGCACCAGATACAGCAGCATACAAGCACTTGGCATCCAGCCCTCGCACTGAGCCCAAGCAAGCCCCTCTGCCACACGGGGCGCACGGCAGGACCTAGCCTGCCCCCCGCCCCCGAAGTCACACCCTCCCCCGCGCTTCGTCATGTAACCACGTTTTCGTTTGCCCTCGCCATGAGCACATTCAGCCTGCCTCCATGTCCTTCACATGGAACTCTGCTGAACGCACTTTGACCGCAGCGTGTGTTCAAGCAGCTGGCGGTCAAAGGGCAGCTTCCGGTAGCTGCCCTGGTTCGCGACACGGGCCTGGCTGCGCCCATGGTGAAACAGGCGCTGCTCATCCTGCTGCAGCAGAATGCTATAACGGCCTACCTGCAGCCGGGGGAAGAGACCCCACGCGGCCCCAAGCCCAGTACGGCAGTGTACGAGGTGCAGGTGGACCGCGTGCTGCAGATGCTCAGGTGGGTGTTGGTGTGGCAGGGTGTGGGTTAGCAGCGTGCTGCAGATGCTCAGGTGGGTGTGGCGTGTGGGCGCATGGTAGGGGTGGGCAGGGGCCGAGTTTGGACGAACAGCGTGCGCCAGATGGAAGCGCACTGGGCTTGGTGTATGGAAGGTGCAGTTGCGTGAACACGTTGGCATACCAGCAAGCAGGTTCTACTAGAGGGAGAGGCAAGTTGCATGTCCGGCGACTAGAAGCAGACATCAAGGCGGCTCCGGCGGTGAGCTATGGACGCTGTGGAGCTGTGGGCTTGGTGTGTGGAAGGTGTAGATGTGCCGAACGCTGCGGACGCTCAGTTGGACAGGGGTGGGCGGGGCGGGTTCGTGTGTAGCGGTCTGGGTTTAGGTCACCTGCAGCCATGATGTGGGTGTGCCTTGGAAGTCGCGAGAGCGCATCGCTCGAGTGTGCTAGCGCCGCCACAAAGCCTACAAGCGAAGTACCCGCCACACTTCGGCACGGCAGGAAAACCCTTCCTCCGGGGACCCGGAGCCTGTGGGCATGGCAGTGCTACCGCTGTGCTGCCCTGTCTCGCCTGGTGCCTTCCTGTCCACAAATCCGCAAAGCCAGTCTGCGCAAGTCACTCCGTACCTCCCTTTCCTCTTGCCTGCTGCAGGCACTCCCGCTTCCTGCTGCACGTCAAGGACGAGGCGGGGGACGTGGCGGAGCACATCGTGGCGGTGCTGCTGCAGGCGAGCGGGGTGTGGGTTAGCTGGTGGGGTGCGGGGTAGGAGTGTACATGGTGCTGATGCACGAAGCCCATTGTGGCGGTGCAGCTGCAGGCGAGCGGGGTGTGGGTTAGCTGGTGGGGTGTGGGTTAGCTGGTGGGACGCGGGGTAGGAGTGTATATGGTGCTGGTGCATGAAGCCCATTGTGGCGGTGCTGCTGCAGGCGAGCGGGGTGTGGGTTAGCTGGTGGGGTGTGGGTTAGCTGGTGGGACGCGGGGTAGGAGTGTACATGGTGCTGGTGCATGAAGCCCATTGTGGCGGTGTTGCTGCAGGCAAGCGGGGTGTGGGCTAGTTGCTGGGGTGCCGGATAGCTGGTGAGTCTTGAGCAGGGGCAGCAAGGGCGGCGGGCCATTGCGTGAGCGCGCTGCCTCCTAGCAGTGGTGAGAAGTGAGGTTGGGGCGTCAGGGGGCGCCAGCGGCGGCGGGAGAGCGCGTTCAAGCTGTTGGTTGGGACAGGAGGGGAGGGGTGCCCATGCATGGGAGCATGGATGGATGGGCGGCGGTGGCGACGGTGCAGTCGATGGGAGGCTGACGCGGACTGTGCTGTCAGCGGCTTTGCACGTGCCACTTGTACTTGCAACGAACCGGCATGAACGGCATGATGGTGTCACACGCCACAGGTTGACCTCGCCTGTCCCTCCCTCGCTTCTCCTCCCCCCCACGCACCCCCCCTCCCCTCTCCATACTGCCGCCGTGCTCGGCGTCCTATCACTCACTGGGATACCCGACCTGGGACGCTTGCCAACGACTGCAGGAGGGGCGCCTCAGGTGGGGCAGGTGGATTGTGCCCTTAATCCACCGCAGCCGCGCTAAGCCACGCACGCGGGCGCACGTGCAAACCCAAATTCAAACCCATACGCGTGCATTCCCCATGACCACCTGTCGTCTGTTACGGCGGCTGTGGGGCCCACCACCAGCATCCCGCCCTTTCAAGACCTGGCCGCACCACAGTACCGTACATTCCTTGTTTTGCAGGATGGATCAGATCCTAGGTATTTTAAGTTAATGTATGAATTTAATAAGAATAAATTGATTTACGTGCGTTGCAGGATGGACCAGATCCTCGGCAGCGTGGCGGCACGCATGGGCCAGGCCCAGGAGGAGGTGGCGGACCAGATCCGCAACAACTTCATCACCCTCGTGCAGGTGCGTGCGTCCTGGGCAGTTGCATGCTGGTGCCGCTGCTGCCGCTTCCGCTGCTGCTCCTGCTGCTGCTACCCCTCTTTGCAGTTGCGCCTGCTGTCCCCTCCCTGCTGTTCCTGTCACTGAAGCGACGCTCCAAACCCTGGCACGCTACGCGGAACGTCCGCAGCCCTATGTGGCTGCCCCCTGACGGGTATATTGGCCAGTCTGAACGAAAGCTGTGCCGTTGAAGGACGGAACTTGGGCTTGCCGGAGGTGTAGACATGTGCACCTTGACGACTATGTCATACCGGTGTCGCTATGCCCGCCCCCACAGGCCCACTACGTGGAGCGTTCCCCGCCATGCACCCTCCCCCCGCCCGCCATCCCCCCGCACCCCGCCAGCGTTAAGACACGCAAGGCCAAGAGTGAGTTGGCAGGGTGGTGCGGGATGCATGCGCCAGGTGCCTGGAGCTAGCGATTACCAAGGGGTGCGAGACAGGATCAGGACAGCCTGCAAGGCGCGCAAGGCCAAGAGTGAGGTGCAGGGCATTGCGGCACATGGCGTAAGCATTGCCTAGGTCAACTCAGTCGTACTACCTGTAGGGCAAGGCAAGGCCAGCTGCGCAAAGGCACCGTCCTTGACCCGGGCTTGTGACCAAGGCATTGTGCGTGCGGCCGGGGGCGAGGCGAATGCCGGGGGTCAGGCTTCCGTCCTTTACGCTCGTGTTGCTAGAACAGAACCGCCGCCCTTTCTCCTTCGAAGAAGCAATCAATATATGGTACAAACCTGCGTTTCCTTCAACATATCCGTGCTGTTCGCTTGTTTCCTGTGTGCGCAGCCGGGACCGAGGCCTATGCGGCGGAGCAGGCTGCAGCCCTCAAGTCCTTCGAGGAAGCGGTGTACGACAAGCAGCGGTTTAAAGTGCCAACGGAGCTGGCGCTGGAGATGTTTGCAGCAGGGGAGGAGGACAAGGGAGCTAACGGGGCCAAGGCGGCGTCGCCCGGGGCAGACGGGGAGGGGGACGGCATGGATGTGGATGGGGGGCCGGGGGCGGGGGCGGGGGGCAAGCGCGGGGCGGAGGGGGATGGGGACGACTTGGCGTTCAAGACGACGTCGCCCGCCAAGAAGGCCAAGGTGAGGAGCCGTGTCTTGATACTTGTGTATTAGCTTGTTTGTGAAGCTTTACTAACGGTACTAGAGCTACGCCAGCGATGCTGTAGTACGGGAAGGGAGGGGAGGTGTGACCACAGAGAGGTGCCAGACGGGAAGCAGCTAAGAGTGCGTCCAGCAGCGGGACTGGACAGGTGAGGCGTTTTCGACCTTGCCTCCCGCACCGGTTTGCGATTGGTGCATCTCCTGCCCTGCCTGTCCTCCCCTGTCGCTGCTGCTACTGATGCCATGAGCTGCTCTGCTAAAGCTTTGTTACGGTACCCCTTACCGCAGATACGGGCCGGCACTGCGAGGCCGGACGTTGGGGCTGGCGGCGGCGGGCGGGGAGCTGGCGGCGGCGGCGGCGGCCCGGGCTCTCCAGGCCAGGCCGCTGAGCCATCCGTCATCCTGTGGCGCATCAACAACGACGAGTTCAACCGGCGCTTCAGGTGAGGCTCCTAATAGCGTGGGCCACTGGCTCTGCTTACCACTGCCTGCGCATGGCCGTATCGGTCTTGGCCCGCAGCGTTGCGGCCCGCCCGTCCTACTAGGACATGAGGCAGCGCCACTTATGAGAATGCCCTTGTTGTAGGCATTGTGTGGTTTCAAGCACCGTAACAGGCATTATACCCTTTCGGGCTGACCAAGTTCCGTCCAACAACGTCACGGCTTTTCTTTAAGACTGGCAAATGTACCCTTTCGGGCTGATCAATATGTCCTTTCGCTGGCCCCCGCAGGCACCAGGCCATGGTGACGCTCATCCGCGAGAAGTTTGACGATGACGCAGCGGCGGTGGTGACGGCGATGCTGGCGGCGGGGCGGGCCTTCGAGACCAGCGTCAAGGTGGGGCCGTGGGAGCGTGGGACATGGGGCGTGGGGCGTGGGCCAGGCGTGGGTGCATGGCGCATGATGTATGGTAAATGCGGAGGGCGGACCAGCGCATTCAGCCGGCGTCCACAACCCAGGAGGGCCCCATCAGCGGCCTTGCACGGAGCAGCATGGGCCATGGCAGTCGTTGTGGGCATGACAGCGGGGGCGATTCCCAGTCCCCGGATTGCTTGGTCAAAGATATCTGCCACACACTACTTATACATGCGGTTACCCCGCCCCTGCACGCCCGCAGGAGGAGCGCGGCGTGACGCTGAGCGAGGACGAAGTGGAGAGCACGGCCAACAAGTTGGTGGAGAGCGGTGGGTTAAGGAAGGGTATAGTAACGTAGTAAAGGTTAAGGGGAGGGCAGGGGGTTAAAGGCTGAAACGCCGAAGCAGCCGGTCGCACTGGGGGCGGGGGATTACGTGCTCGTACCTGTTCTCAAGTGTCGAAGTGCATGACCAGCCAGCCGGCTGGTGGAGAATGCCGGCTTGGGGCTGTGCAGTGGGGGCCGGGCCCAAGACATGCACGTAGTGAAGCGAATGGTCGCACCTCCCCCTGTCCTACCGGCGCATAACCTGCCCTGCCGTACTGGCCGGTATGTGCCGTACAGGCGTCATCCGCTCCGTCATTGACTCTAATCGTGCTGCCCTACCGTACCGCCCCCTCCCTGCCGTACAGGCGTCATCCGCTCCATGCTGGACTCAAATCGTGCTGCCCTGCCCGCCTGCCGTACTGCCCCCTCCCTGCCGTACAGGCGTCATCCGCTCCATGGCGGGCGTGTCGGTGCCCGGCATCCTGCGCACTCTGGCCAACGACGCCTTTGACATGTTCACGCACGTGGGCATAGGGCCGCAGGTGGGCTGGGCGCATGTCGCCAGTCGGCGCCCTGTGTGTTAGTGCACGTGGGCATCAGGCCGCAGGTGGGTTGGGTACACGTTTCCAGCCGGCCCCCTGTGTGTTAGCGCGCGTGGAGTAGGGCCGTAACGGACAGATGATCAGGCTGCCAGACACGCGCTAAGCGCCCACGCGTTGCTCAAAGGCTGGCGCACGTGGCATGTTGGTAACGCCATGGCGCCAGTCGGACATCATTCCCACGTTTGGCATGCGTTTGGCATGCGTTTTGCATGCCTGTGTGTGCTGGTAAGCGTGCTGCGTGTTGCCTGCTCGTTGCTTCCCGCCCCTCAGGGCACCTCCACCTACGTGGTCAATTCGCAGCGCATCATCGACCTCATCATGTGGGTGGGGGTCCTGGGGGCATGGGAGGGAAGGGCGGGGAGACGTCGGAGGGGGGGACATATTCCCCACTTCCGACGTCCCGGGGGCATGGGCGGGGAGGGTGGGGTATAACGCGAAGGTGTAGACGTGGACCGGTTGGGTCTTGGTGCATCAGGTGCACAGGCAGTGGTCCCTTGGTGGGGGCCTGTGGGGGCATGGGGGCACGGGTAGTGAGAGTGGGAGGCGGCGTGAGTGGACGGCAGGGGATATGGCACCAGGGAACCAGGTGCCAACCTGTGGAGGTAGAGCGAGACCTGGGGAACAACGGTCATGCTGGGCACAAGCTCTGGCACGGTGCCAGTGCCGAAGGCACCGGAAGACCCTAGGCGGGGGAGTCGCCGCATGATTGTCGTGTTGCGTTCACCAGGTGTCGATAAGGTTCATGCAGTGTCCATGGCCTTGCGCTCATGGTGGGCACTGGATATAGCGGTGTGGCTCGGAAATACGCGGTGTCACCTTGGCGATCATTCCTCGCTCGTACTATCATCGTGGCGTACGCGCAGGCTGAAGCAGGTCGAGGCGGTGGTCAAGTGCAAGTTCGGGGTGGAGGGGCTGCGCATCTTCCGGCTGCTGGCGCTGAGGGGCCAGCTGGAGCAGAAGCAGGTGGGGGAAAACAGAGTGCTAGTAAAACAAAGGAGTTATCAAACCAAGGGAACACTACTGAGTCATGAAACTAAAATAATAGGAGTAGTGTGTAGGCTGGAGCAGCAGCAGGCGGGCGCGCGGGGGGAAGCTGATGCTAGTTGACGCAAGCGGTTAGCGAGATGAACAGCGGAGACTGGCAGCAGCAACGCGTTGGGCGTCAAGCACGTGGGCGTCAGGTGTGTACTAGGATGTGGTGTAAGGATGTGTAATGATTGCAAGGGATGTAAACAGCAAGAAACAAGGCTTAAGTTGACAAGGGAGTGTGTGCGCGCGGGTGGACCGCTAAGGGCATCTCCCGTTCATTGTAAATGTCTGTTTACACACATGCAATTCCACCCCGCGCCCAAGCTGCCGACCTGGCCATGCTGCCGCCTGGCGGTGCACCCCACAAAAGAAAGCAATTTGTATGTTTCTTCGGGACAAGATGATGTTGATCAAGCCGATCATGATGTACCCGTTGACCGTACTGCCCGCCCGCGCCCAGGTTCGTGTTTTTACACACGTGCAACTTTCGTGTTCCACCCCGTCCCCAGGTTGCCGACCTGGCCATGCTGCCCACCAAGGAGACCCGCGAGCTGCTGTACCGCATGCTGGCGGAGGGCTACCTCATGATACAGGTACGGCAGCGTGTGCGACACTGTACGGCATTGTGTATGACACCATGTACTGCATTGCGGTTGCATTGTAGGTTTTAGAGCAAGCTGTTGTCGTGCATGCACTAGGTTGACGTGTCGCTGCATCGGCCCCCTCACTGGGAACAGCACAGGCCCATGTCTCCCAGCAGCCGCTCCACCTGTGAGTGGCAGGATACCAGGCGACCGGGAAAATCCGGAGTGGTAATCGCCGGTGGTGTTCGTGGTGTGCCCCCGGTGCCTAACCCACCCTCGATCGCCGCCCAAGGCCCCAATTCCCTACACGGAGCGTCATTGGTCGCCGCACTCCCTCGTTCCAACCTCCAACCGTACTAACCTCCCCGACCACGGCGTCCACCGCCCAACACCCGTAACCCCGCACAGGACATCCCCAAGACCTCGGACCGCGCCCCCAGCCGCACCTTCTACACGTGGCGCGTGTCCATGCTCACGCTCAGCGACGCCACGGCGGCGCACCTGTACCGCGCGGCAGCACGTGTGTACGGCCGTCTCAAGTTCGAGGTGGAGAAGGAAAAGGAGGTGCGTCGCGAATCACTGTTATGATGATTATGATATGCATTATTTCAATGCCAGGTGGCAGCGTTTGTGCGGACGCAAGCCTCACTTTCGAGGTGTGGAGGTGGAGAAGGAGGAGGAGGTGCGTGGGCCCGTGCAGTGCGGTGAGGTGCACTGGTACTGGTATGCAGTTGCAGCGCATGCGTTTGGGCTGTGGATGTGGTGTCGGTTGGTTACGCCTCGCGCCTCGGAGCAGGCGGAAGGGAGTCGCAAGTGCGCGCGTCTCCGAGGTCCGAACGTCCCTCTTGCAGCAGCACCGGGACTAGCCTGCGTCGGCGAAGCAAACCTGGTTGCCTGTCTTCTGCCGGCCGTGTACATTTGGCAATGCCATCCATCTCTGACGCGTGAGACACCCCTCTCCCCTTACCCCCTACCCGATGCCGTACGGTACGGCACGACTCGGTACGGCAGCTGGTGGCCATGATCGAGAGCGCCAAGGAGTCCAAGACCGTCACCTTCACGCTCACGCAGGCGCAGCGGCAGGCGGTGGCGCGCCTCAAGCGCGTGACCGAGGTGATGGAGACCTCCCTGCAGCACCTGGACGACATGATCGCCATCTTCAACGACTTCTAACTGATTTTCAACTGACTTCTAACCGACTGTAACCGCCGGGAGCAGGTGCCACGGCTGCTGGTTCAGCTGTCGCATGGAAGGGGTTGGGATCTGGGTAGTTGGTGGACTGGGTGGCACAATGTGCACGCGGCCGGGTCGCCGTGGGGTGCTGCGCTTTGCGGGTCAGGGCTGGCTGGCGGTGGGGCCCTGTTCGGGTGGAGGTACCTGACTGCTTGCGACCTGCCCGACAGCGCCGGAACAGCACGCTCGTTATGTTCAACGGTGTTGGAAGTGCTATACGGCATGGCCGGGCCAACCGCCATGGCTGGCCTATAGCAACGCTGGCCCCTGTGATGGTAGTGAACATGTCGGCGTGTAGATGTGGATGTGGAGCATGAGGGTAAAGCGCGGCGCAACCGCCTTGCGGTGCGGCTGCCGCCGCAGCTGTCGCGCCAATGGGTGTACGGGCCAGGCTGCCTGGTTTGGTGCCGTGGTTGGACCGTTAGGCTGCATGGAGGCGTGCAGGGCGCTACTGGAGTACATAGCGTGCTTGCTTGCGCACGTACGTGTATGTAAAGTTAGCAAGTTGCACTCTGGTATTATCGCCTTGTCCTTGTGGAGGGCTACGTTCTGCTACGCCAACAAGAGTGTACCGTACCGGGTACCGGTGCCTGAGCGGTGGGGTCGTCGCCTGACTATGAGCAGGCTTGCTGGTAGCTCCTGACCGCTCACGGTACGGCAGGGATTGATGCCTTGCAGCTTTCCTTTGGCGCGTACGGGCTCAGCATCTGGCGCCCTGATACGGCTGCGGCGTACAAGCATCCCACGTAGTGAGCAGTGTCGCCCCCCAGCTCTCAGTGCTCTGGCCTGGTTTCGGCGCCCGCTCCGCCCGCTCCCCAGGCTCCCGTAAGCCGCATGTGTGATGCATTTGACCAACGTCCCGATACACCGTTGCGCAAAAAGTTGCAAGTGATCAATTGTGCCTTACTCGTTCAGGCGCGGCGATACCGTTCATGCCAGGTGAATTGCCGCTCCTACTGCTCTGGCGGCACATGCAGTTCAAGCAGTAAACAATAATACCATCACATAAATGATACCGAACCAATAAGCGTCACGACGCCAGGTGCCCTGCTCCCAGTCGTGCCGGTCGTCACAGCCACCCCTACGCCGGCGCCAAACAACAGCAATCCAGCGCAAGCCCCACGTATGCACTAGCACACTAGCTGCTCAAAATGCCCCTGCACAGTGGCGCGGTAACAGTGCAATTCGTTCAATAAGACACAGCAGCTGCTGGGTCAACTGTGGGTACCGGTAGCTGGTGCGGTGGTGCCGGGTGGCATCTCAGACACGGCGGCTTTCTGGTGCAGCCATCCACCAGTGACATCCATCTTACAAGCCAAGGACCTCAACAGCGAAAGGACCTCAACAGTGATGGGAAGGGACCCCTCTTGGTGGGACTCACTCAGCCCACCGAGTGAGTCCAGCAGCGATGAGAGCGGCGGCGGCAACAGCGTCCACAAGAACGAACGGCACACAGGCCCTTCCCAGCACACCTGGGCTTCCACCCCACGCAGTGGGACCCGCTCAGGGGTTCCCAGAGGAGGGGGTGGTGGCGCTGCAGCTACACGTGTAGGGTTGGGCGGGGACTGGGCGGCTGGGATGCAGCTGGGACGGTACAGGCTGTGCCGCCTGTTGGACAAGACACACTTTTCGTTCGTGTGGCTTGCACAGCCGAACGGGGGCCCCGCTGGTGCGGCTGCGGGCAAGGCGGGTCCACAGCTACTGCAGCAGCAGCAGCGAACGCAGAATCTGGCAAGCCACGAGGAGGATAGCGGTTACAGATGCGGAGGCAGCGGTGGCGAGGCGCTTGGGGGCAGGGGCAGGGGTGTAGCAGAGCCGCCGGCGGCGCAGGCGCAGGCGCAAGGCAGCAGGGGGAACGGCTCCTGCTGCGCTGGCGGGCCAGACCGTGGTGGCACACAGGGGCTTCGGAGCGAGCCTGGGGCCCCCAGCTGCGACACGGTGGTGATCAAGGTGCGATACGGTGGCGCGGTACCAGGGGCCTGGGCGTGCTGGTTGGGCAGTAGGTCCGGCCGACAATGGATTTAATAGGATGGGTACGGTACCGTACGAAGCCGTATGGGGGCTGTACGTGGCCGAAACACTGTGTCTTGTCATGCCCGCCACGCCGCAGCACCCTGCGCAACCCAGCGCTCAAAATAGGCCCCCAGCTGCCTTGGATGCCGCACGTGCAGCACACGTCTTTTACACACGATCCAATTCCCGCTCCCACCTCTTTCTGCCTACGTCACCACCCTTTTCCACCCGTAAGCCTTGGTACCGCTGTCTTTTGCGCTCCACCCACAGGCGTTGGACGCCAGCCGTCCCGCTGCTGCAGCCGCCGCTGCCACGGAGCTGGCGGCCCTGCGGCGGCTACGGCAGCTGCATCACCTTCACGAGCAGCAGCATAACAAGCATAGGATTGGCGTGCATTTACAACAACAGGTTGTGCAGCAGGAGCAGCAGCAGAAGCACCGGCAGGAGCAGAATCAGGAGCAGCAGCAGTACAACGGAAGGCGCGAGGGTGCACAGGCGGCAAACGCGGGGCACGCTACCGTGCAGGCGGCCGCTGGGTGGCCCTTCGTGCAGCTGCTCGACTCCTTCACATGGAGGGGTGGAGGGGATGGGCACGGGTCCGGGTCGGGGTCGGGGTCTGGGCCCATGGGGGCATCAGGAGGGGCCGAGTGTGTTGGCGCCGGCGGGGGTGCAGCCCGATGCCTGGTCCTTCAGCAGCTTGGCCCGTGTGCGACGGATGTGCTGAGCATGTGGCGGGAAGAGCAAGACGGGGTGCAGCAGGAGGGGCAGGAGGGCGGCAGGGGGTCGGAGAGCTGCGGAGGGGCCAGGGGCGCAGTCGGGCGTGAGGCGGCGGGCGGCGGGTGGCGCGGGGGGCTACCGCCATGTGCCGTGAAGCGCTTTGCGCGCCAGGCGCTGTGGGCGTTGGACCTGTTGCACAGGTGGGACTTCAACTGCGTGCTGCTACTGACTGATGCACAGTACGCAGCTGCGTACTGCTACTTGCGTTTGGTAGAGTCCCTCCAGGCCAGGGAGACTAGTGCGTGCTGCAGATACCGTAGCAAGCATCAGTGTGCCCGCGTCATGCCACATGCGGTGTTGACACAGGTGCCCGGGCGACGCCCGCTCCTGGCAGCAACGGATCTAACTCATACAGGTTGTGTTTGCTGCCCCCTAATGCATGGGTACATGCAGGTCAGCCCGGCTGGCGCACTGCGACATAAAGCCCGGCAACTTTTGCCTCTCGCTTGACCCGCCGACCCACCACCATCAGCACCACGTGCAGCACCAGCAGCACCACCAGCAGCAGCAGCAGCAGCAGCAGCAGCAACTACAAGGGGCCGGCCACGACCCGGCTGAACCCGGACGCAGAAGCGCGGTAGTGAGGGGCTTACTCCCCGGACACAGCAGCGCACTGCGGGGGGACATGGCCACGTGGAGCTGGAGGGTGCTGGACTTTGGCAACGCGTGCAGCCTGGAGGCAGCGGACGGGGCCCGTCCACCTGGTGGGTGTGTTACCACGGTGTGTTATTGGTAGCACACAACGCACACACAGGGAGTGCATGCACGCCCTTGAACGCAGCCCTGTTACCAAGGCATTGGAACACCGGGACGGTAAAGGCCTACGATACCGGTGAGTCCATTCGTCTCCTCGCCGTTTGCTCTACACTGTCGATGTGTGTTTTTTCGTCTGGTATAAACTGTCGATGTGGAAAGGCAGCATGTCAGCAGCTGCGTGGGTTGACCAGCATTGACTGCGTTCTCCTCCTTGTTGGTGCACTACAGGCGGCCGCATCCGACCCTGCGCGACGGTCATACAACACGGCGCCCCCGTGCTGTGGTACGACACCCCGTCGTACGCAGCGCCCGACGTGGCCCTTGGGCTACCCCCGTCGGCCGCGTCGGACATGTGGAGCCTGGCCTGTACCGTGTACGAACTGGCCTCCGGACGGCAGCTCTTCCCCGTACCGCAGCACCTTCTGTACGGCAGCGGCGACATGTACGACGGGGGCTCCCTAACCTCCAACGACATACACCTGGCGTTGGTGCAGCAGATGCTGGGTCCATTGCCACAGAGGCTATTGCGGGGCGCGCCCGCGGCGCGAGAGCACTTTGACCGGTCGACTGGGCGGTTGCTGTTGGAAGAGGATTTTGAGGCGCTGCCTCCGAAACCGCTCGCCGCCAAGGCTACAGAAGACCTGGGCGGGCCCCGCAGGACCGAGGGAGCAGCAGCGGGCGGCATAGGGGGTTGTGGTTGGGGGCTTGGTGTGGAGGCTGGGCGAGCTGTGAAGGAGCGGGGGGCCTGCCGGGAGCAAGGCGACGATGGGATGTGGTGGACGGAGGGAGAGCGGGATGGGCTGGTGAGCTTCTTGACTCCGTTGGTGCGATGGGACCCGCGAGAGAGGTGGAGCGCCAGGCAGGCAGCCGAGCACCCCTGGCTGCGATGCGGGCGGTAGGCCAGCCTTTGGCGTTCGAGAACTGTGCCCTGTCGGCCGAGCGCTGCCGTGTAATCAACCTTACCTAGCGGCCATTGCTGTCTACAGCGTGTCTCGATGCCGAAAGAGCGAGTGCCGCTTTTCCCTCGTGCGAGGGAGCTAGCGCTAGCGGCATGTGGGTAGGGACACGTGCGCCAATCAAGTACTGGTGCGCGATACTGGTATGTGCAACTTGCACCCCTTGTTCGTAGGTAGGGATGGACACAGCGCCCCGTCGCCTGGCCTCCACGAAGTGAAAAATGAGGGTGCATTAAGGGTCAACAACTGGATGGTTACACAAAACTGCAACAAAACGTTATCAGAGCCAGGTTTCGATCCTGGGACCTGTGGGTTATGAGCCCACCACGCTTCCGCTGCGCTACTCTGATTCGCCAGATGCCTATTAACGAAATGTTTGTGTATACATAGCATGTTTGCATTCATTGGACCTTGGACGCGTCCAAGGTTCTCCTTGGACCATCCCCTTGGACATTGGCTTTGGACAAAGGAAGGTGTCCGCATCGGTTGGTCAGATTACAATTACAACAGTTTGAGGAAGGCAGTGTGCCTCGCTCCTGACCGGGAGAATTCCCCAACAAAAGGCTTGGCCAACTAAGGCCCGCATCTGTATCGTAAGGCATGCATCCGAATCGCAAGCGGAGCTTTGATTGCGCGCCGTTGGTTTGCGGCCCCCCCCTTGGCACCCCTTGCCACACGCGCGTTCACGTCCAAGGAAAGTATGACATGCCGCCGAGGCATTGCACCGCCCGCCTGCCGAATGCCTTGCCGACCACCACGCTTGCTGCCTGAGCGCCACTCCTAGCTACCGGAGCCCAGGCAATGTGCGTATGTGCCACCGTCACAGGTCCCACCGTTACAGGCCCCGCTTACCCGCTTACCGTATTACCGTACAACAAGTGGCGTGTGCTTTGCTGGTGCTGCCGGCACTTGGCAACAGAGAAGAGCCGTGTCCACTACGAGCCAGCCACGTGCCGTTTCACAACCCCATGACATCGCAAAGGCAACAACTCCTGGCGCTCTCCTTCGGGTGCGCTAGACAACGACCTAAATCTCTAGTCAACGGCAATCCAGATCCTCTTTCAGTGCCGCTCACTGGGCTTCGGCCCATGGGGCTTGGGCCCTTTGGCAACTTGGTGCCTCGGCGCCGCTGCTGCCGTTCCGCCCGCTCCATCCGTGAACCTAGCCAGTAGCCACCCTCCTTGCGAGAGTACCGGTAGTCGTTATCGCCTGCAGGCAGGTGCCGTTGCAGACGATCAGGGGGCACCAAATGGTAAGCAAACCGGCGCGGTGACCGGCGTCCTGATGTAAGCCCTGGCACCCCCTTACCGTGCCCGCATACGGAATGCACCTTGCACGGGTGCATGCTTCGTGCATGCAACACGGCGATTGGGCATCGTCACACAGTCTCTTGGGCAGCATACTGCAGCAGCAAGGTACACCACGATGCAGCAATGCTACGGCCCTGCTGCCCGCATACACGGCAGTGCATGCTGTCAGGGGCGCAGCCAAGGTGCCCCTCACCCCGTGGCGCCAGGGCGGCAGCCCTCCAGTGGCGCGCAGCGCGCGCACCACCCCAGCTCTATGCAGGTGCGCACGCCCTCCAAAGACGGCCTCCAATGCGTCCAGCACTCCTTGCAAACATCAGCATGCTCCTCCCCAAGTAGTCTATACCCGCTGGTCCATAACGCATCGCCTGTCGACCCACAATACCATCCCCGCCTAAACCCACCCGCATACGGATCCCCTCACTAGTCCACCCGAACCATGCACGGCCCCTGCCAGTACCACTCTTCCGCCACCCCAATCACCTGTTCCCGCAAGGATATGGTCATCACGCCAGCTGCAGCACAGCGGAGGTGCCGTGCTGCACGCCCCTCCACCACCCCAGCTCCGCCGCGGCCTGTACATCCTCCAGGCCCCCCCCCCCCAGGCTGCATGGCAGCACAACAGCCCATAGCCTGAGGTCCTCCAGGACTGGGCGGGAGGCCCTCCCCTGCTGCTCAAGACCGCCTTATGCACGTGGCCTTATGCGCCGGCCACGCCGACCGCTGGCACGACGGGGAGCAGTAGAACGCCTCGCGGCAGCCGCCGCACCTCAGCAGCCGGGGCAGCTGCACCTCGCCCTGGCCCTGGACGTTGCCGGCCCCCTCCTGCGGCCCGCCTTGGCCTTCCGATAGCTTCCCGACAGGCTGTGCTGCAGCCGGGAATACCCCGGGCTTCCCGCAGAACCCGCAGCATGCCGCAGCGTGCGGCTGTGACCCCTCCCTGGAGGGAGGCGCCGCCACCGCTGCTGCTGTGACACTCTTGCCCAGCTCCCCTTCCACCCCGCTTTCCCCCGGAGCAGTAGCGCTCCGCAACAGCTCCGCCTCCAACCTCTGCGCTGTCCCCTCGGCGGCACCCCCGCTCCCACCTTCGCGTTGCCCCTCCGCCCCTTCCCCGCTGCCAGCCGCTCCGTGCATCGTACGTCCCACCGTATCCGCCCCAGCCTTGCTAGCAGCTGCCTTTGCTGCTGCAGCAGCAGCTGCCATCTTCGCGATGTTGCCTGCCGCCTCCGGTTCTAGGGATGCCCCCGCGTTGGGCCCGGTGAGGGGGATAGCGCCGGGGACGGGTGGCGTGTCGCGTATCTGCCGCATTTTAAGGAGGCGCTGCAGGCGTAGTTGCACACCAGGCAGGATGGCCCGGATCTCGTTTGGGTCGGGGAGCCAGCTTGTGTCTGGGTCGCCGCTGCTGAGTTGGGTCAGGAAGGGGCAACGCAGGTGGGGTCATTGTGGGGCACAGAGGCGAAGGAGCGTTTGTACGTAATGGCGGTGTGATCCGCGCTTGGGGTACAGGGTGGTGCAGTAGGCATTGGCCGGGTGTTGCGAGGGACAGCCGTGCATACGGAAAGCATAGGGTGGCGAAGTGGCGGCGAGACTCGCAGCCGGCTTGCGCACACGCTCACCTGGTTGCGTCTCGCTGCAGCAATGCGCACACTGGCGACGCCAAAAACTGCTCAGCTCGCGTGATGAAAGACTTGTAGTGTTTGATCGAGTCATCCAGCTTGTGGCCCTTGTCTGCTGCTTCCGCTTGAGAAAGCGTCTCGAACGTTGAGTTCAGAAAGTCTACTAGATTTGCAGGTGTAAGCTGTGCCATGGCTATGTAGGCCCTGTGTTCTGAATCGAGGTAGGCTGAACGAGGGCTGAAAGTGGGCTGAACGGGCGAGGAAGGTCACCTAGACACTAACCACAAACCAAGTGGCTAAAGTCAAGATCAGGAACAGGAGCGGCGCGGGCGTGCAGCACGGCAGTTAGCTCGTCCTGCCGTTTCCTCTCCGCGCGAGTCTTGTCGGGCTTGCGCCGAAGCACACGGAGCTCGGCCAGCATCGCGTTCCTCTCTTCAGGCCCAGGCAGCTCCGGTGGCTCCGGGGAGACAGTAGGAGGCTTGAGGCTACCACAGCAGCGATTCCCCATGGCATGCAGAGGGGACGCAGTTATTTCGACATTGTGGCATTATGGCCAAAGTGTCAGTGTATGTGTGCTAAAGATGTGAGCATATGGCATTCCCGAGCCATAAGGTTGCGTCGCGTGCAGGAAGGATTGGGCCGGGGCCGCATCCCCCTTTCCCCCCGGAAATGCCCCCCCCGCTCACGGTCGCACACCTCTGCCACCCCATCGAGGCATGTTGAGGTCCCGGCAGGCGGCCCCGGATCAGGCCCTAGCATGGGGTCCGGCCCCGGGCCGCCCTCCCCTCCTCCCAGGCACCCCTGCGCCTCCTCCCGGCCCCTTCCGGGCCTTCCCGGTCCTTTCACGGTCCGCACACCTCTGTCACATCTGTCACATCTGTGCACACTGTTGCGGCGTGCCTCCCCTCACTGCATCCTGCTACACACTTTTGCGGCGTGTTAAGGCCCCGGCAGGAGGCCCCGGATCAGCCCTCACCGCGGGGTCCGGCCCGGGGCCGCCTCCCCGTTCCACCCGCCGGTCCCCTCAGCACCTCCTCTCAGACCCTCCCATGCCTTTACGGGCCCCTCACCATCCCCAATATCTTGACCACGTCTCTGTATCTAGTCGAGGCAACCTTGCCACATGTCGAGCCGGACCAGAGGGGAAGAAGGGGGGCCCAGGAGCGGGCCTGGGCCGGTCTCCCGTTCCCTCCCCGGAACCCCTCTTCTCCTCCTGACCCGCGTCCTCCGCCCCCGCCCTACCGTGTACACTCGTGTCACGCCTCCACATCGCCAAAGGGCGTGTTGAGGCGCCAGGGTGCAGTTCCGTATCGGTGTATCACAGGGGGAGAGGTGGTGCAGGGTGGTGCAGCATTGTGCAAACTGCCGACGCCGAGGACTGCTCGACATGAAGCTCAGGAAGTCTAGTAGACTGGCACGTGTAAGGTGTGTCATGGTTATGTAAGCAGTGCAGCACAGCGGTGGAGAGCTGAAAATGTCTGACAGACCGGTTGATGACTGACAGCCCCGAAACCCAAGACGAAAATCGTCACTGCTGTGCTCGCAAGTTGGCGAGGCACACACGCAACTACAATGCCGTCGATACAATGGATTTAGACTCTGCTGAGCGTTACGCCGCGGCTGCCTGCTTCACGTTAGCTCTGCATACAACACAGGTGCGGGGGAAGGTAATGATGCCATAACGCTTGCGCAGTGTCAACATGTTCACATTCATACGGGTAAAAAGTACACATTTACTCTATTGGCAGGCATTAACCGAGCCCGGTTTGCATGTCCCTGGAACTCTGAACCCGCAGCTCGAGACCGGCACACAGAGCACCCTTGTAAACAAGGCTGCCTGGGGTGAGTCAGTATGCAGAGTGATGATTGTGTACACATACTCAGCAGGACCCCCCGCTGCATCGCGTGTAAGTTGGCTCCCGCTGGGCTACTCGCAAGCCCCACTTGGCCCCAAGGAAGAGTATGGGCATGAAAGGAGCCCTACTGTGCAGGCACTTATCCTTCTTCGTCACCAAGTAAATGATTCCCATAAGTTGCAAACATCTTTCCTGTCCTGATCCCAGTGCTCCGTTCCTAGCTTCCTACCCGAGCGCTGTGGCCTGCGGCAGGCCACTCTGCGACCCACCCGGCCCCTCCACGAGCAGGCTTCCTCCCCCAAGAGCCACCCGGGCAAAGCACTGTCACAGCACATTTACCGTTCCATAAATGCCTTCCCTCTTGGACCCGCAGGCTGCCCCGACGAGGAGCTGTTCGATGACCTCATATGCGAGGCCGATGGCGAGGGCGCCGACGCCTGGCCCGGCATGGAGGTGCCTCAGGGCTTCTGGGGCTTCGATTGCTGCGCGCCGCAGGGCCTGTGCCGCCGGGTGTACCAGGAGCTGGGCATTCCGGAGGCGCGCTGGCCAGGTGGGTGCAGCGTGGTGCAGGGGCGCATGCGCCCGCCCTAGACACGCGGTGGTTGAACTGGAAAAGTGGTTGGCCAGGTGGGGCAGCGTGATGCGGGGGCTCGTTCCCCGCCCGGGACACGTACCGTTGTGGTTGGGCTTGGAAAGTAGTTGGCAGGCGGCGTGTGCAACACAGGGAAGCCGGGAGGAAGGCGGGGAGCTGTGACGAGCGGAGCTGGGTTTGAGGGTGCTGAATCGCCTCGAGGGCTTATGCGTGGCCCGCGCGTTTTGCCACTAATTTGCAACGTTCCTGAGCGAAAGAGAGAGAGTGTGTGTGTGTGGGGGGGCGGGGGGGGCTGGACGGGGAAGGGCATGGAACCGCAGCATGCGGGCGGGGCGATTTGACTGGGTACTGTTGCTTTGGCTAGGAACGTGCTGTGCTCCAGGCGACTTCGCATGTGGGGTAAGCTGCTAAGGCACAAATGCGGGCCCTCCAGATTGTCAACTTGGGCGTGCTTGTCCGCCATGCTGCACTCGTTTTGCCCCCAGGCCTGCTGAAGATGCCGGACGTGTCTCACGCCTCCAACGTGCATGAGGCACAGGCGGCCCTGCTGGGGCTGGTGCGCAGGTGGGCAGGCACTGCTGCAATGGCGGTGCGTACGAGAGGCGCTCCTGGTGCACGGGCAGCATGAATACCAGTGCGTGCCTGTGAGCTCACTGGTCCATGGTCGTGGTAAACAACGGGTGATTTGGGCTAGTGCTCATGCGTACCCCCGCTTGGCTACAAGGGCCCAGCCAACGTGTGGCCTCACATGCGGCCAACCCCATTAGGCCGCCCCAACAAAGCTCGCAAGTACATGGAGCACGGCGCCTGGCAAGTGACGGCCCATATTTGGTGCCCAGTAACCCACACATTCATTCGCTCACAGCAGTTGGTTCGTACAACCATGGTCGCCTGTTTACCAGAGCATGTCCCCTCAGGTACTCTGCCCTGTTGGACCCCACCTGGGAGCGGCCAGGTGCATGGATTGAATTTTAATGGTTGATTACTTATACGGCGCTGCACCTGGCAAACCTCCTGTGTGTGTCCCGTCAGGTACTCTGCCCTGCTGGACCCCACGGTGGCTCCCCTCATCACACGTGCCGTGTCCGCCGACTGGATGGACAGCAGCGCAGCATCTGCGCAGGACGCGGGGGCGGAGGGAGCAGCTGCAGCATCAGCAGCAGCTGGAGAGGGAGAGCAGCGGCAGAAGGTAGACGCTGCGTGTGGCGCTGGCGCTGGCGCCAAAGGAGACGGCCAGGATCAGGGAGCGCAGGGCAGCAAAGAGGGGGGTGACAAGGGAAAGCCCGTTGCGGAGTCGCCGGGGAAGAAGGGGCAGAAGAAAGGGCAACAGGATAAGGGTAAGGAAAGGGACAGCAAGGAGAAGGGCAAGAAGGACAAGGGGCGAGACGCAAGCGGCGATGGTGGGAGGCAGCAGTCGTCGGACGGGCCGGGGGGCGCTGGGGCTGGGGCAGGGAAAGCCGTGCAGGCGGGAGCAGCTTCTGGCAGCGGGTCGGGTGGGGGCGCAGCGACGGGACCGCAGGAGCCCACGCATCAGTCCGTGCTGGCGCTGTACGAGCTGATAGGGGCGTGTCTCAAGGCCAGTGAGCCCAGCAACAGCCCGCCAGGAGGCTGTGGGGCAGGGGCGGAGGAGGGCGGGGCTCCTCCGGCCCTGCAAAGCACTGCGAGCTTCGTCAGCAGCAGCAGCGGTGGCATGTCGCGCACACCTAGCATCAAGGGGGCTGCCAGCGTGCCCAGCGGCAGCACCAGCAGCTTTCGCAGCACCCTGGCGAAGCTGGGACTGGGACGTAAGGGCCCGGCGGCGGAGGGGGCAGCGGCGGGGTCGCAGGCGGGAGGCGCGGCGGCGGCGGCGGCGGTGCAGGCGGCGGCTGCCAAGGTGGTGCGCAAGCCGCTGGTGCGATGGTGGGTGGTGGCGTGTTTTGTGTGTGTGTTGACAGCGTGGGCGTGTGAAGCAAAGGCCACATGCGTGCGGCGGCAACGTCACGTTGAGTCCGCTTCGGCAACCCTGTGTGCGCACAGCCACACACGCTTACCAGGGGCGTCCTTGTCCACAAACACGGACTGCAACACGCTGCTACGCCCGTCCCTGCAAGGTGCACATGCACAATGCGTCCGTGCAGCGCGAGTGTCCTCTCATGGGCCGCGCTCGTCCTTACCCTGTACGGCAGGTACGACGCGCGCGCCCGCGTGGCCCTGCGGCGCTTCTGCCACTGGCTGCACGTGCCGGCCGCCAAGATGCACGCCATGGAGCAGATGTGGGCGCTGCTGCTGCTGCAGGAGCAGCTGACGGCCGACGCAGGAGGGGGCAGCGGCGACAGGGCCGGGGCCGGTGGGAGTGGGGCAGGGGTGCCTGTGCCGCCCGCTGCCACCAGCAGCAAGTACGCCACGTACCTCAAGATCGGGGCGGGGGCGCTGGGCGGTGCGGCGCTGCTGGCGCTGACGGGTGGGTTGCTGGGCGCGGGCAACGGAAGGAGGGACGGGAGGGTAAGGCTGTTGCCCTGTACGGCAGACGGCATGCTGGTCTGGACGCAGCGCACAGATGCTTCCACAGCAACAGCGTCTGCCTACGTTTCGCACCAGCCCCGTTGCCCACGCCTGGTGTCGCCCCTTCCTGCCTTCCTCACAGGCGGCCTTGCGGCGCCCGCCATCGCCGCCGGCCTGGGCAGCGCCATTGTCGTACTGCACGGCAGCGCCGCCACCGCCGCCGCCGTCAGCGGGCTGGGCGCCTCCGCCGCCGGCACCGCCGCCATCACAGGCACCTTCGGAGTCATTGGGGCGTCGCACGCGGGGAGCAAGGCGGCCGCGCTGTTCGGTGGGTAGAATAAGCAGGAGGAGGAGGCACATGTGGATGCAACGTGGGGGCCTGTGGCTGCCTGCTGGGTGGGTAGGAGTTGCAGAGGCTTATACCAACGGGGGCGATATGCCGCGGCGTAGGCGCATGAGAAGGCGTGGCGGCGAGGCACCTTTCGTGTATGGAGTCTCCCTGCAAACGCTGGTAGGCCAGGAGTCTACTACACATATCGGTAGTTTGCTTGCCTACGTGCTTCGTGTTGCGGCGGCGGGTTACATGATGGCGTGCGACCACCAGCGCTTTTGCCCAGGCCTCGCTGACAAAAGGACAACCCTGTCATTAGCATCCGGGTGAGTACCGGCATTCGTGTCCTGATCCGCATTGTACTGCCTTCGGCGGCTGCGATGCCTGCAGGGGAGGTCCGCGAGTTTGGGTTCTGGAGCATCACAGAGCCCATCACCCTGCCGCCCTCTGCTGCCGCTGCTGACGGGACGGCCGACGCAGCCAGCGGCACCGCCGGCGGCGCCGACGCAACGAACGGGAACGCAGCTGAAGCGGACGGCGGCGGCGGCGCCGCCGCCGCCGCCGGCAAGGACACCTCCGCCTGGGGTAAGCTCTTCAAACGTCGCCACAAGAAGCACAAGAAACGTTCCGCCGCTGCCACAGCCGCCGCCACTGAGGGTGGTGACGTCACAGCTGAAGCCGCCACCGCGGCGGCTGCAGCCCTGGACCCCGACGCCGCTCCTGCCTTACAGCCAGAGGTGCTGCGGGCCGACCCCTCCTTGGCATCGGACGGCCTGTTCGTGCCCTCCCTGCTCCTACCCACACAGCCCAGCGACCCCCAACACTACGGCCTTGCCTCCCCTGTGGACCCCAATGCCCTCTTTGCACAGCACTCGGCCTCAGCCACAGTAGCCCCGCCATCGTCGCCGCCGCCGCCGGGACCCGCATCGCGCAGTGCCAGCGGCACGCCGTTCGCGTCCCCTGGTGGCGGAACCGGGGGCGATAGGAATGTGCAGTCGCACTACCTCAACTTCAAGGACCAGGATTCAGACGGGGACTATGAAACCGGGTCTTCGGGGTCGTCGTTTGCGGGCAGCATCCCTGACCCGCTGATGGCGCTTCCGGAGTTTGACCCGAGCGACCCAGATGCCGTAGGTCCGCCCAGTGCGGTGCTGAGGGCGCGGCTGGCAAGCGCGGGGAGCATCGGCCTCAGGGGGGAGTGCGGGGAGGGGCGGGGGGGATGGGGAGGGTTGGAGGGCATGGAGAGGGAGGGTAGCGGGGCGTATGTGGAGGCGGTTCTGGCAGAGATGGACGCGGAAGCTGCTGAGCTGGACGGGGTGGGGCCGGAAGAGCTGGCGGAAGCTAGTGGAAGCTGCAGGGAAGCTGGGTCTGGCGGACAGCAGGGATCAGGGGCTGGGCAAGAGGATGTGGGCGGGAAGCTGCCCAGCCCGCGGGATGCCGCTGGGGTGGAGGCGGTGGGCGCGGGCGCAGGGACAGGGGCAGGGACAGCGGCGGCTGGCGGGGGCCCGGGGTTGGCGAAGAGCACGACGTGGTCGTGGTTTCGGAGCGGCAAGGGGAAGCCTGTGGAGGGCGCAGCAGGGGCGGCGGCGGCGGCGGGTAGCGCGGGTGGGGAGGCTGCTGGTGGTGGTGTGGGGGCCGCCAAGGCGGGGGGCAGTGGCAGGGGGGGCGGCGCAGGCGGGTGGAAGGGGCCGCAGCTGAAGCCGCTGCTGCCTGCGCCTGTCAAGCCCAAGCGCTCCAGCGGGGACGCCACGCTGGCCATCACCATCGCCGTCAACGGGTGAGGGTGCAGGTGTGGGTGGGCGTGGGGGCGTGAAGGCGAGGAATGGCCGGAAGGCAGCTGCTCGGCCCCCCTTCCCCGCTTCCCCTGGCTGGGTGCGTGCGAATGTGTACGGTATGCTCGCGCCCTCCTCGTCACGCTGTCCACACCTCCCTCGCCGCCTGTTGATCACTGCTCTACTCTTGGACACGCGTAAATGCCCCCCAGGTGGATCAAGGACACCGAGGACTTTGCGGCGCCGTGGCGGCCGCTGTCCACACCCCTCTCACCTGCTGACTGGTTGCTTTACTCTCAAACAATGTCGATTATTGTGTATGCAATTGTAATGGTTTCTCAGGTGGATCAAGGACCCCGAGGACTTTGCTGCGCCGTGGCGGCCGCTGCCCGGCGGCGGGCGCGAGCGGTGGGGCCTGGTGTGGGAGTCCGACGTGCTGCTGAGCCTGGGCGGGGCGCTCAGGCGCTTCATCCGGGACAAGGCCATCGAGGAGAGCGGCAAGATGGTGCTGAGGCTCAGCGTGTCCACGGGTGAGGGCTAGGGGGATGGGTTCGAGGATGGGCGCGGGTGCGGGTGTGGTGCGTCAAGTGTTGGTGCATTGAGGCTGGGCGCGCGTGCACGAGGCTGAAGCCCCCTCCCTGAGTTTGCAGGCGGTAACGTTTGCATTGTGACCGACACGTGTCGGCGGTAGTTGGCGTGCATGCGCTTGACCTGCGCTTGCTCAAGCAAGCGGGGGACGCGCTTAATGCAGACCCATGGGTCGCCTTGGCCTGCCACGGCCCCCACCGTGGTATGCGTGCAGCTTGCACGGCCTGCTGGCTTGGGCACAAACCCAGGCGTTGCTGCCCAGTGTGCCTGTGCAATTGTGGCAGGGACTCCCTTGATCCCTGATGAGATGGGCAGTAGCTAGAAAACGTAGCCCCGACCGGGAGGGCAAAGACACGTGCCCAAGGTCCCGGCTCGCCCCTTGCGTGCAACCCGCAGCGCGGGTGACCGCCATGACGCTGCGCAAGTAGCTGCGCAAGGTGACATGAACTCCCTTGATAGTGTGGGCAACAAAAGAGGGTGTGGTCACAGCATAAGTAGCATTTCCCTAAATCCATTCACGCCCTGCCTCACCCCTATCGTGCACTCCCGCAGCGCTGGTGGCCGCCATGATGCTGCCCAACGAACCCTCAAGACTAACAATGGTCAAACACTGATATCTGTAATCTGCATTATAATCTAGATCACTACCAAGTTGATCACTGGCTCCGCCCTTGCATATGCCCCGCAGCGCTGGTGACCTCCATGATGCTGCCCAACGCACGAATCACTTTTCAAGTTATCATTGGTTATTATCAATTCTATTGAGCACTGTCTCACCCCTGGCCGCAATCCACGCCCGCAGCGCTGGTGACCGCCATGATGCTGCCCATGGCCATCATGTCAGCAATCAACATCACCATCGGAAGCAGGTGGGTGGTTCAGGGGGCCGTACAGGTGGCAGCAACAAGTAGGGTCTTCCTCCCGGCGGCGGTGTTAGGGTGTACTGTACTCATGCAGACGTCAGGTCATGGCTGGCCGCTGGTTATGCGGATCCATGCAACGTTGCACCTCAAGTTGCTGCTCAAGGCTCTGTGGGGGACAGGGCTGCACGCTGAGCGGGGGCTGTGGGGCACACCCAGTGCCGTGCAGGACTGATGAGCAGGTGGGGGGCGCTGCAGGGGCAACGTGCGCCTCGCTCAGTGCACATAGGTAAGGCACCCGCCCATGTCGCCAAAAGGTGTAGGCAGCACGGCCTGGACTCTGGAAATGCCACGATCTGATCGGGGCGCCGCCTGTCGTACTACTGCCGTACAGGTGGCGCGTGGCGCTGCGGCGGGCGCAGCTGGCGGGCCACCGGCTGGCGCACCTGCTCATGGCGGGCGCGCACGGGGACCGGCCTGTGACGCTGGTGGGTCCCTGGTTGCTGTCCGCAACACCATATGCAACTGTGTGCTGGTGAAACCAGTGTTACACTGTGGGCAAAAGCCGGGGGTCCATAGCCGGACCGAGACACAGCGATGGCCTCTAGGGCCTTAGGCACGAGCCGGGAGGGCT
>VFQN01002870.1_pt1 | contig 25724 bp, 23 predicted proteins | sample 3512371 | NCBI WGS metagenome assembly VFQN01 (sample SAMN10412370, study PRJNA504923) | tailings metagenome | isolation source: Replicate 2 from Balatoc abandoned mine | place: Philippines: Itogon, Benguet | collected 2017-08-28 | reverse complement strand
GCTTGGCGAGGTTGGCCTCGACGGCGCGGTAGACTTCGCGCGAATCGCCGCCGGCTGAACCGATCAGGTTGGCCGCGAGGCCTTCCGGGTCGTCGAGCAGGACCTTGAGAATATGGTCGGGAATAAGTCGCTGGTGGCCTTCACGGAGCGCCAGCATCTGCGCGCTCTGCAGGAAGCCCCGCATGCGCTCGGTGTACTTTTCCTGATTCATTACTCAACCCTTTCCTTTACGCTTCCGTGCGGTCAGAAATGCAGGAAGGTTCGCCGGAGGGGTTATCGGAAAAAGTGCCGGCTCGGCACCAGGCCCTCCCGTCGCTCCAGATTGTCCGCGAACTGGACGGCGAACCGATCAAGCGAAGCTTGGTCCAACTCGCTCTCAATCTTCGGCTTTTGAAAGTGCGCTGAGACCACGCCCAGGAAGCGGCTGTTGCTGCTGATGAGCGGCGTCGACAGTATGGCGGTAATGCCAGAGGCACGCAGCACATCGAGCTCGCGCGTGCCCACGAAGAGGTAACTCGTCGAGACATCTTCGACAAACACACGCATGCGTCGCGTGAGCGCGACAGAGCAGGTGGAGTTGGTGTCTCGGCGCACAATGGCGAAAAAGTCGAGGACTTCGGTTGAGAATCCGCGACTGGCAACAATTCTCAGACAGTCGCTTCCTTCGTCGAAGCGCTGCAGCGTGCCTATGGCGGCGCCCGCTATGACAAGCGCGATTTCCAGGACCTGCAGCGGGTCCACATCAACATCCTTGGAATTGTTCAGCTGCTCCATGAGGGTGGCGATTTGTTGACTTACTGCGGCGTCGACCGGCTCCGTGAGTTTTGTCATCACCTAGCCTCCGCGGGCCGTGACACGACAACATTGTCCTGACTGAGCAATTTCGAAATGTAGAAGGTCACTGCCACCAGGCAAATTGCGCAATTATACTTAACTTGATTTATCCTTGGCGGCCCGGGCGCCCGCGTTTTTGTTTGCGGCCTTGACACAAAGTTCACGGGGCCTGAATAATCGCTGTTGGGCAATTGGCGGGGATGATATGGTCTCGCATACGGGCGCGTTTGCGGACTAATAGTACGCAGCACGGACTTGCTTCAACAAACTTCAAGAAGTGGCACCTCCGGCGGATGCGGTACCAAGAGGCATCCCAACCGAGAATGTCTCGTACCACCCGGTAGTTCAGAGGTGGATTTCTGCCGCTCTGCTTCGGCGACGGGCAGGCAATATCCGATCGGCGTGTTTTTATGGGTCAGGCCACCATGCCTTGGGTCGATGAGCTTTCCGCGCCGCGAGAGCTGAGGCGCTGCATCCGCGATCTCGTCGCGCTTTCAACGCTTCCGGCGATCTGGCACAACTACAATTTGCGGCAGATCGCCGACAGTGTGGCGGCTGCGTTGCTTTCAATGCTCGATGCAGACGTCGTTTACGTGTCCGCGCCGGGGCTGCGCGAAGAAGGTGCGGCAGACATAAGCCGGACAAACCAGGCGGTACCGGTCAGGTCATCTGTTCAATTCGACCGAATCATCCACGGTACGTGGCTCGGAAATCGCGAGCAGATCGTCGCCATCGAAAACCCGTTTGGGGAAGGAACGTTGCGGATCACGGCAGTACCCCTCGGCTATGGCGGCGACGCCAGGATCGTTGCAGGTTCTGTAAATCCGCGATTTCCGAGCGAGACGCACCGGCTACTTCTCGGAATTGCAGCGAACCACGCATCGCTTGCCATGAATCGTTGGCAGGCGGAGGCCGAACAACGTCGTCTGGTGAGCGTAATCGAGCGGTCGTCCGAGTTTGTCGGTTTCGCGCATCTGGACGGCACGCCGCAATATCTTAACAAGGCGGGCTGCGACCTACTGGGGCTTGCCGGAATTGAGGAAGTGCAGCGGCTTACCATTTTCGATTTTATGGCTCCCGATGAGCGGACTCGAGCCCATCGCGAGCTAATGCCGCTCGTGGTCGGGACCGGACGCTGGCTGGGCGAACTCAACTTCCGGCACTTCAAAACTGGAGAAATCATTCCCTTCCTGGTCGATTGGTTCCGCATCGACGATTTGCATACGGGCCGCCCCATGAACATGGCAACCGTCAGCCGTGATCTGAGGGGGCAGAAGGAGCTTGAGGTGAGTCTTCGACGCCTCAACGAATCTCTTGAGCAGCGAGTGGCGGAACGGACATCGGAATTGGCGGACGCACTCCAACGACTGACGCGCGAGGCTGAAGAGCGCGTGCGCGCGGATGTCCGGGCGCAGGAGCTGCAACTGGAACTGCTCCATGCGTCGCGGCTTAGCACAGCGGGTCAGATGGCTGGCGCGTTGGCGCATGAGTTAAATCAACCACTGACTGCATTCACCAATTCGGTAAACGCTTGCCGCCGGATGATGGCAAATGCCTCGTATAGGGTCGAGACCATATGCGAAATCCTCGACGAAGCTGCCGATCAGGCCCTCCGCGCCGGCGAAATCATTCGGCGCCTGCGAGAGTTTTTTACGCGCGGCGAGACGGAAATGCGGATTGAGAATTTGCCCGACTTGATCCGCGAGGCCAATGAATATGCCTCCGTCGGAACCGATGCGCGCAGCGCGCGGGTTCGGCTGAGCTTCGATCCGCGCGCCGCGGTCGTGTTGGGAAACCGAATTCAACTCCAGCAGGTCATGGTCAATCTCATCCGCAATGCGCACGAGGCGATGGCGCAGAGTGAATGGCGCGAGTTGGAGGTGGCCACGGTGCGACTTGGTGACGAGTCGATTGAGATCGCCGTAGCAGATCGTGGCTCGGGCCTGCCGGACGAAATTGCCGAACACCTCTTCGAACCTTTTCACACCACGAAAAGCAATGGCATGGGATTGGGCCTCTCGTTCTGTCGTTCAATCGTCGAAGCCCATGGCGGCAAGCTAAGCTATGAGCCAAATTGCGGCGGCGGCGCGATTTTTCGCGTCACGCTCCCTGTCCTACCGGAGCGATGAGCCGAAAGATGGCCGCAGAACGATACATTTATGTCATTGACGACGACCCGGCGATCCGCCGATCGCTGGAGCGGCTACTGGAAGCGTCTGATTTTCGGGTGGCTTCGTATGCCTCGTCGAGGGCATTCCTGGACGTCGCGAGCGACTTGCCTATGGGGTGCGCTCTTCTGGATCTTCGCATGCCGGAGATGGATGGCTTCGAGGTTCAGGCTCGCCTTCTTCTGATTAGCCCAGACATGCCGGTAATTGTGATGACGGCTCAAGGTGACGTGCAGACGGCAGTTCGAGCGATGAAAGCAGGAGCTGTGGACTTCATCGAAAAGCCCTACAGCGAGAACGCCTTGCTGGCGGCGATTGAGTCCGCGCTAAAGGGCGGCGTGGCGAAGGGCCGAACCGATGATATCGCTGCGGCGGCGGCGCTGATTGATACGCTCAGTCCGCGCGAACGTCAGGTTCTCGAGGCGCTGGTAGCCGGGCAGTCAAACAAGGTCATTGCCTTCGATCTCGGCATCAGCGTTCGCACGGTCGAGGTTCACCGCTCCCGTATGATGGACCGCTTGGGCGTGCAGCAATTTGCCCAGGCTGTGCGATTTTGGGTTCTCGCAAGCCTCGCAGGGCGGGCGTGAGCAGATATTTGCTGCGAGGTCCCCGCTGCAGCACATCGTCGTTCTCCCCGTCCTCGAGCGCTCTCCGGTCAATGATCTGGATGACACGGGTTCCGGCGAAGCGGATCAGGCCGCGCTGCTTGAGATCGCTCAGCGCTCGGCTCACGGTTTCCACCGAGATCGCGAGATAGTCCGCGATGTCGTATCGAGAAATCGGCAGCGTGACGTAGTCGCTGCGACCGTTCGACAGACGGTTCGCCATCGCCAAGAGAAAGGCCCCTACTTTTCCCTGGGCGGTGATGCGGCCCAGAATCAGAAGCTGTTCTTGCAGACGGGATAGCCGGTCGAAAGTGATCTGTCGGAGTTCGCGCGCCAGCTGCGGGTTGGCGTCGGCCTGGATCTCGACCTGCTTGCGCGGATATGCGGCGATGACTGTGCCTGGCGCCGCCGACTCGACCGAATAATCGTATTCATCACCGGTCGAGAGCCCAAAGAAATCACCGGGCAAGAGCAGGTCAACGACCTGACGCCGCCCGTCTGATTTGTTGACGCAGCGCAATGCCACGCCAGAAAGCACCCAGTACCAGGTGTTCGCCGCCTGGCCCTGGCGACAGATTTCCTGCCGGTGGTGGCAAAGTTGGATCGCCGCGATGGCATCGAGACATTGCAGCGGGTGCGGAGTGCCAGGCATGGTGTGTCGCGTGCTGGCGGGCGTGTACGGGAAGGGCGCTGCGTTCATACGGGCGACTCCCTGCGAAACACGTACGGGCCACCCCGATCCGCCTTCGCGTACGGACCCTTACCCAGGTTTGCGCCAATGGAAACTTGGCAAATTCCCTTAACGTGATTCCACGTAATCGCGGCTTCGCCGATGCCTGCCAGCCCTACCAAAATTTGACGACGATCAATGCGAGGCTCGGCGGCCTCCGCGCATGGTGAAAAATGCCAACCCAGACCTCAACCAGCTGTGTCCCGACGAACATTCACGCACAATGAAGTACTGTCGAACCCCAGCCCCATCCCGGCCTTGCGCAGTTGCCGATCGATATGACGAGAATGCCACCGGCATCGGCCGGTGCGATGGCGATCGGGTTTTGGCAACTTCATTGAAACAGCATTCGTTTCCGTTCGATGGATAGGCTCTCCCCAAGCCGCGCTCCCCCGCCTCGCGGTTTCGTGCGGGTGCGCGGCGCCAGGGTGCACAATCTGAAGAACGTCGACCTCAAGATTCCGCGCGACGCGCTCGTGGTCTTCACCGGGGTCTCGGGTTCGGGAAAATCTTCTCTCGCCTTTGGCACCTTGTATGCCGAGGCGCAGCGGCGTTACCTTGAATCGGTATCGCCCTACGCGCGGCGTCTGTTCCATCAAACGCCCGTGCCCCAGGTCGACGAGATCACCGGCCTGCCGCCCGCGGTAGCTTTGCAGCAGCAACGCGGTACGCCGACCACTCGCTCCTCGGTGGGTAGCGTGACCACCCTCTCGAATTTGCTGCGCATGCTGTATTCACGCGCCGGTAACTATCCGCCGCGACAGGAGCTGCTCTACGCCGAATCCTTCTCGCCCAACACGGTTGAGGGCGCTTGCCCGACATGCCACGGACTCGGTCGGATCTACGAAGTCACCGAACAGACCATGGTTCCCGACCCGTCGCTGACAATCCGCCAACGCGCGATCGCCGCCTGGCCGCCCGCCTGGCACGGCCAGAACCTTCGCGATATCCTGTTAAGCCTCGGCTACGACGTTGACCGGCCATGGCGCGACCTGCCCAAGAAGGATCGGGACTGGATTCTCTTCACCGAGGAGCAGCCGACCGTCCCGGTCTATGCCGGTCGCACGCCGGAAGAGACTCGGCGCGCGCTCCGCCGGAAGGAGGAGCCGTCATATCAGGGTACATTCACGGGCGCGCGCAAATACGTGCTGCAGACCTTTGCGCACACCCAGAGCCCGCTGATGAAGAGGCGGGTCTCGCAGTACATGCGGAGCACGGAGTGCCCCGAATGCCACGGCAAGCGGCTGCGGCGTGCATCGCTCTCGGTCACGTTCGCCGGCCTCGACATCGGTGACATGGCGGCGCTGCCGCTGAAGCGGCTGTCGCGCCTGTTGGCGCCTTACACGCAAAGCGGCGGCGCTTCCGCGGAAGGTCTCAAGGACACCCCGGAAAAAGCGATCGTGATCGAGCGCATCGTCGGCGACATCGCCGCCCGGCTCGAGGTGCTGCTCGATCTCGGGCTGGGATACCTTTCGCTCGACCGCAGCACGCCGACCCTGTCGCCGGGAGAGTTGCAACGACTGCGCCTCGCGACCCAGGTCCATTCAAACCTGTTCGGGGTCGTCTATGTACTCGACGAGCCCTCGGCCGGTCTTCATCCCGCCGACACAGAAGCGCTCTTGAAGGCGCTCGACCGGCTGAAAGAGGCGGGCAATTCCCTGTTCGTGGTTGAGCATGAACTGGACGTCGTGCGCGCAGCCGACTGGATCGTCGATGTCGGTCCCGACCCCGGCGAGAAAGGCGGGCGCATACTTTACAGCGGGCCTCCTGACCAGTTGCGCACCGTCGTCGCGGAATCCCAGACGGCGCAGCATCTGTTCGCCGAGCCGCGGGCGCGCCCGCATCCACTACGCTCGCCGAAAGACTGGCTGAGGCTGCGCGGGATCACCCGCAACAACTTGGCCAATCTCGATGTCGACCTGCCGCTCGGCGTGCTGACCAGTATCACCGGCGTTTCCGGCTCGGGAAAATCGACCCTGATCAGCCAGTTTCTGGTCGAGACGGTGGCGGAACGTCTGGGGCACGTGCTGCCGGTCACCGAAAGCGACAGCCTGGAAGAGCGGCCGGGGACGACGCTGGCGGGGGAAATCCAGGGTGGGCTGAACGCGATCGGCCGGTTGGTCGTCGTCGATCAGAAACCGATCGGCCGCACGCCGCGGTCGAACCTTGCGACCTACACCGGGCTGTTCGACCAGGTGCGCCGGATGTTCGCGGCGACCGCGGAAGCACGGAAGCGCAAGTACGACGCGGGCCGCTTCTCGTTCAACATGCCGAAAGGCCGCTGCCCCAAATGCGAGGGCGAAGGCTTCGTGTCCGTAGAACTCCTGTTTCTTCCCAGCGTCTACGCTCCCTGTCCGGCCTGTCATGGTGCGCGCTACAACGACAAGACCTTGGAGATAAAGATCCGCGGTAAGTCGGTCGCCGAAGTGCTGGACATGACAGTCGATGCCGCCTGCGAGTTCTTCGAGGACGTGGGCGCGATTCGCCACGCTCTGGAAGTGATCCGCAAGGTAGGCCTCGGCTATCTGCGCTTGGGCCAACCCGCTACCGAGCTCTCCGGCGGCGAGGCGCAACGCATCAAGCTGGCAACCGAGCTGCAGCGCCGGGAGCACGGCGATACGCTTTACGTCCTCGACGAGCCGACGACGGGCCTGCATCCGGCGGACGTCGAGCGGCTGATCGTCCAGCTCGACACACTGGTCGATGCCGGCAACAGCGTCGTGGTGGTCGAGCACGACATGGGCGTGGTGGCTCGCAGCGACTGGATGATCGATATCGGCCCCGGCGCCGGAGACGAGGGCGGACGGATCGTTGCCGCAGGGCCGCCGGAGAAAGTCGTCCAAGAGAAACAGGGCCAGACGGCGAAACATCTCCACCGCAGCTACACCCTGCCCAAACGCAGCAACGGCCGCTCTCTCGCAGCCGTTAGCAAGGACTCGAAGATTTAGGGAATTTGGCTTCGATGGGCAAAGAACCAGTGCCTCAGTGTGGTGCTCCGCAATTTCGAGCCGTTTGCGCTTGGCGTTGGGCCGCGAAGCATTAGGCGACGTCCGCGGGAGACAAAGAACGAACGCGAACGGAAAAATGGTGCCCCGAGACGGAATCGAACCGCCGACCCCATCATTACGAATGACGTGCTCTACCAGCTGAGCTATCGGGGCAGTGGCGGCGGGTTTAAGGGAAAGGGCGCGCGGGCGCAAGGCGGCGTTTTTGCCCGTTTTGCCACCACCTTTCGGCCGGAACCGAAGCCTGCGGCGCGCGGGAAGGCTATAGAAGCCCCGCCATGACCACGCTGCTCTCGCTCCTGCCCCTCCTCCTCGTGCTGGGCCTGCTGGCCTCGGGCCGCGCCAGCGCGCTGGTCGCGGGCCTGGCGGGGCTGGCGGCCACCCTCGCCGCCTCGGCGACGCTCGTCCTGCAATCGGATGGGCCGGCTGCCGTGGCGCTGCTGTTCCGCCGCGAGGTGCCGGCGGGCCTGTGGCTGTCGTGGCACGTCATCGCCATCATCGTCACCGGCGTCTTCTTCCATCGCGCGAACCTGGCCCGCGGCGGAGCCCTGGGCGCCGGGACGCTGGAAGCCTCGCCGCGCCGCCTGTTCGCGGTCTGCTTCCTGCTGGCGCCGTTCGCCGAATCGGTCACCGGCTTCGGCGTGGGCTACATCATCGCCCTGGCGGCGCTGCGGCGGCTGGGGATCGGCGGCATGCCCGCCCTCCTTCTGGGCCTCTACAGCCAGTCGCTGGTGCCGTGGGGGGCGCTGGCCATCGGCACCACCGTCGGCGCCACCCTGGCCGGCCTGACACCCGGCCAGCTTGGGCAGAGCTCGGCCGTGCTTCAGGTGCCGATCCACGCGATGTACCTGCTGCTCTACTGGCGCTTCGCCCGCGAGGCCGGGGTCGCGGTGCCGGCGCTGCAGAAGCTCGACGACCTCCTGTGGACGGCGGCGCTGATGGCGCTGGTGTGGCTCGCTAACCGGTTCAGCGACGTCGAGATCGCCGCCGCCGCACCGACCGCCCTGCTGCTCGCCGTGCGCTTCTGGCGGGACGAGCGGCCCGACGGCGCGCGGCTGCGCACCACCCTGCGCACCGCCGCGCCCTATGTGGCGCTGACCCTGGCGCTCTGCGCCACCCGCCTCGTCACGCCGCTGCGCGACCTGCTGAAGCCCCTGTGGGCGCTGCGCCCGTTCGACAACCAGCCGGCCTTCGCGCCCTTCTACGCGCCGGGCTTCTGGCTGCTGGCGATCGGCCTCGCCGTGGTGCTGCTGGCGCGCGCCCCGCTGGCCAGGGTCGTCCGGGAAGCGGCCAGCGGCGCCTGGCGGGCCTGCGCCGTGACGCTCGCCTTCGTGGTGATGGCGGAATTCTATGTCGGCTCCGGCATGGCGACCTCGATCGCCGAGGCGCTGCGGGCGGTGGCGGCACGCGGCGCGGCGCTGGGCGTGCCGCTGTTCGCGGCGGTCGGCGGCTTCCTGACCGGCAGCGGGGCCGCGGCCAACGCCATGCTGATGCCGATGGAGACGGCGCTGGCCCGCGCCCTCGCCCTGGATCCGGCCTGGATCGCCGCGGTCCAGAACAGCGTCACCGCCAACCTCACCATGCTATCGCCGATCCGCGTCTCGATGGGCGCGGCGATCCTCGCCCTCTCGACCTCCGACGCCGCACTCTACCGCCGCGCCTGGCCGCTCGCGCTGCCGCCGCTCCTGACCGGCGTCGCGGCGGTGCTGGCATTGCTGACCTGTTCCTGATCGGCCTTGAGCCCGTCGACCGGGCTCCCGGGACGCCGAGCGACGGCAATGCGTTACCATGTTACCACACCCCGGGAACCGCGCCCTTTGGTTCGTTGGTTTCGTTTGTTTCGTTTATTTCGATTATTTTCCGCGATTCCGACCCGAATGGCCCGTGCTTCGAGATGCAGCGTCACGACGCGGTAAAGCCTCGCTGTCAGGCTTGACGGGTTTCCTCGCCCTCGATTTGTTGCGTTCGATAGATGACCCTATCCCGCCGCCACCTCCTCGCCGCCGGCCTCGCCGGCCTCTCCACGCTCCCCGTCGCGCGACCGGCCGGGGCCGTGATCGTGCTCGATCGCACCTGGCGGGCCGAGGGCGGGCGGCCCGGCCGCGAGAGCGAGGGTTTCCGCGCCCACGAGGCGCTGGCCGAGCAGCGCCAGTTCGCCCCCGTGATCGCGCTCTCGACCGACGGCGGCCAGGACTGGGGCATCGGCTCGGCGACCTGGCTGGGCAATTTCGGCGGCAATGCCTGGGTGCTGAGCGCCTCGCATCTCTTCACGCGCGACAATTCGGTGTTCGACTTCACCTTCCGCGCCCCCGACGGCAGGCCGTGCACGGGCGACCGCCAGATCCGCCATCCGCTGTTCAACGGCAACAACGACGAGACCACCGGCTACGACGTCGTGCTGATCCGCATCCGCGGGCCGATGAACGGCGGCGGCCCGGCGCCGCTGCTCTATGGCGGCACCCGCGAGGAAGGCCAGCCGGTGGTGATGGTCGGCTACGGCGCGCGCGGCATCGGCTCGGCCGGCCAGGGCGACGCCTATGACGGTCCCTCGGGCTCCAAGGCCGCCGCCACCAACGTCGTCGACGAGGTGGAAGACCTGGTGCAGCCGCCGCCGCGCACCGGCGACCGCGGCAACTGGCTCTCGGTGAAGCTGCGCCGCGAGCGCGAAGGCGCCGGCCGGCTCGACGGGCTGCTGGGCTCGGGCGACAGCGGCGGCTCGCTGTGGATGCAGACGCCGGCCGGCTGGGCGGTGGTCGGCGTGAACGCCAATGGCGGCGACCGCTACGGCGACTCCTCCTACTTCGCGCGGGTGTCGGGCCTGCGCCCCTGGCTCACCACGCACGTGCCGGGGTTGCGGTTCGGGGGGTGAGCGGCGACGCTAGTGCGGGTCCAACAACAACTGCAAAACGGGGGACCGTTGCAGTGCTGACTTGCTATCTCGACGACAGCGGCACCCACGATGAGAGTCCTCTCGTAACCGTGGCGGGCTACATCATGGATGACAAAGGGTGGGCGGCATTTGAGCTCGAAGCTGAACTGATCTGCGAGAAGCGAGGTCTCGCTGGTAGACCGCTCCATGCCGTCGACATGCAACAAAACAATCCTCCTTACGAGGATTGGTCAGTGCTGAACAAACAGGCCTTCATCGCGCAGCTATGCTTGGCACTGAAGCCGCATGGTCCGCTGGGGTTAAGCCTCTCAGTAACGCGGGAATTTTATGAACGCCGAGCACAAGAGGCAGGGCGCAGCGCCGTTTACTCTCCGTACGCATGGGGGTTTCAAGTTATCCTGAATTGGATTCTGACGAGCGTTCAAGTGGGAAAGAAGGTCCGCGAAGAAGGCGTTAGGTTTGTTGTTGAGCAGGGAAGCAAGAACAACGATGGAATCGCGCGCGCCTACGAGTATGTCGCGCGAACGTACTCTGACGAGCTCGGCAACACTTTGCGCGGGCTTGAGTTTGTTCCCAAAGGTCACTCCCGCGCGATCCAGATGGCGGATCTGCTGGCCTATTACTCTTATCGCCGCGGCATGCACTTGCAGGGCGTGCCCATGGACAGGCATCCAAGTGTCGCCCTCGATGCTGTCGTGAAGGTAATGTTGGAAACCGGGCCCCATCGTTGCGTTGTCGCAAACGACTTTGGCTGGCGGGAGCCTATGGTCGCAGCACCATCCAAAGCGCAGCCAGACCGCCAATGAAGGTGCCGCTCGCGGTCATCGTTACCCCAAGCGCTTGCCAGAAGTAAAATCGCATAGTGCGGCTCACCTCTAATTGCTGACCATCCCAGCACAACCGGTTGTCGGGACCGACTCCGAATAAAAAAGTACCCTCAAGGCTGATAGGTTTTACGCCCGTCGGCCAATCGGGCGGTCCCTTGTCCTTGGCCACTTGTTTACGTGTAACGCTGTCCATGGCTCAGATGTCATTGGTTCCTCCCTTCGGAGAGCGTAAACCATCTCGTGCAGCCGTGCGGGCGAAGCAGTCCCCCACCTCGCCCCTCTGGCACTGCCCCATTTTGCCTCTATGATCGCCGCCGCCCCGCGAACGGGGCGGATTTCGCGGGAGGGAACGATGGCCAGGGTGGCATTTCTGGGACTGGGCGTGATGGGCTTTCCGATGGCGGGGCATCTCGCCGCCAAGGGCCACGAGGTCACGGTCTACAATCGCACCTTCGCCAAGGCCGAGGCCTGGACGCAGAAACACAAGGGCAAGGCCGCCAGGACGCCGCGCGAGGCGGCGGCCGGCCAGGAGATCGTGTTCTGCTGCGTCGGCAACGACGACGATCTGCGCTCGGTCGTGCTGGGGCCGGACGGCGCGTTTGCCGGCATGGGCAAGGGCACCATCTTCTTCGACAACACCACGGCCTCGGCCGACATCGCGCGCGAGCTCCATGCCGAGGGCCAGAAGCTCGGCATCGACTTCATCGACGCGCCGGTCTCGGGCGGCCAGGCGGGCGCCGAGAACGGCCAGCTCACCGTGATGTGCGGCGGCGATGAAGCACCTTTCGAGCGCGCTAAGCCGGTGGCCGACGCCTTCTCCAAGGCGGTCACGCTGATCGGCCCGTCGGGCTCGGGCCAGATCACCAAGATGATGAACCAGATGTGCATCGCCGGCATCGTGCAGGGCCTGGCCGAAGCGCTGAACCTCGGCCAGCGCGCCGGCCTCGACATGGAGAAGGCGCTGGGCGCCATCTCCAAGGGCGCGGCGCAGAGCTGGCAGATGGAAAACCGCTGGCAGAACATGATCGCCGGCAAGTTCGACTACGGCTTCGCCGTCGACTGGATGCGCAAGGACCTCGGCATCGCCCTGGCCGAGGGCAAGCGCCAGAAGGCCGCCATGCCGCTGGTGGCGCTGGTCGACCAGTTCTACGAGCGGGTGCAGGCGCGCGGCGGCGGCCGCTGGGACACCTCGTCCCTGATCCAGCCGCTGCAGAAGCCGTAGGGCGGCGGCGGTGAGCGGTCGCTATACGCTGTGGGGCCGGCCCGGCTGGGGCTCGGCTCTCGTCGAGGCGCAGCTCGAGTGGTACGGGCTGCCCTTCGACTACGAGACGGTCGGCGACTTGTTCAAGGACCCGGACGCCAAGACCCGGCTGCAGAAGGTCAATCCGCTGGCGCAGGTACCGACGCTGGTGATGCCGGACGGCAGCGTGATGAGCGAAAGCGCGGCCATCACGCTCCTGCTGGCCGACGTGACGGGCAGCGATGCGCTGGTGCCCGCGCCCGGCGCGCCGGAGCGCGCGGCGTTCCTGCGCTGGCTGGTGTTCCTCGTGGCCAACATTTATCCCACCTTCACCTATGCCGACGATCCGGCGCGCTTCGTCTCCGTGAACAATGCGCGCGATCCGTTCCGCGCCGCCACCGACGCCTATGCCCAGCGCCTGTGGCACCAGGTCGAGGGCGCGGCCGGCGCACCGTGGTTCCTGGGCGAGCGCTTCTCGGCAATCGACATCTATATCGGCGTCATGACCCGCTGGCGCCCGCGGCGCGGCTGGTTCGAGACCGAGGCGCCCAGGCTGTTCGCCATCGCGCGCAAGGTCGACCAACGGCCGGAACTGAAGGAAACATGGAGGAGGAACGTCATATGAAACGCCCCATCGATCGCCGCAGCTTCGTCGCGCTGGCATCCGTCGCGACCGCGACCACCGCCCTCGCCGGCACTGCGCGCGCACAGGGGACTTACCCCGACAAGCCGATCACCATGGTGGTGCCGGCGCCGCCGGGCGGCGGCACCGATCTGGTCGCGCGGCTCTATTCCGACCTGCTGAGCCAGGAGCTGGGCGTGCAGGTGATCGTCGACAACAAGGGCGGCGGCAACGGCAATATCGGCACCGCCATCGTCGCCCGCGCCAAGCCCGACGGCTACACGATCCTGATGCAGTATTCGGCCTACCATTCGGCCAATCCGGCGTTGATCAAGGACCTGAACTGGAAGCCCGACGATTTCGTGGGCGTGGCCATGGGCGCGATGGCGCCGCACGTCATCACGATCGCCAAGAAGGTGCCGGCCGACGACCTCAAGAGCTTCATTGCCTACGCCAAGGCCAATCCCGGCAAGCTGAACTATGCCTCGGTGGGCGCCGGCTCGGTGCCGCATCTCGGCGGCGTGCTGCTGAACAAGGCGGCCGGGCTCGATCTGGTGCACGTGCCCTACAAGGGGTCGGGACCGGCGACTGCCGACATCGTGGCGGGGCAGGTCGAGATGCTAATCGTCACGCCGCCCGCCGTTTCCGGCCACATCCGCAACGGCAACCTGAAGGCGCTGGCGCTGGCCAGCGACAAGCGCCTGCCATCCTTCCCCGACATTCCCACGACCGCCGAAGCGGGCCTGCCGGGCTTCACGCTCGACGGCTGGTTCGCCCTGTTCGCGCCGGCCGGCACGCCGCAGCCGATCATCGACAGGCTGAACGCCGCGATGGTCAAGGTCGGCAAGATGGAAGCCGTGGTCGCCCGCGCCAACCAGCTCGGCGTCGTGCTGAAGGATTGGGCGCCGGGCCAGATGGACAGCTTCGCCAAGGGCGAGGTCGAGACCTGGGGCAAGGTGATCCGCGACAACAAGATCACGTTCACGGAGTAGGCTCGAGTCCAACCCTCTTCTCACCTCCCCCGTCGAACGGGGGAGGCCGGGAGGGGGAAAGCAACGCGAAGATTTTGAGCGGGAAAGAGGTCAGAGCCCGTGGCCTTCCCCCTCCGCCCCTGCGGGGCACCTCCCCCGTGTGACGGGGGAGGCGAACGATCCCAAAAATCAGAACACGTGCCGGACGCCGACGATCTGGCCGAGCGAGCGGCCGACATGTTCGGCGGTCGCGGGCTCCAGCCCTTCCACTTCGATCTCGACGTTGAGGCCGTCGCCGTCGGCCTGCGCGAACACGCGCGCCGGCACCAGGCCGCGCTTGGCGATCAGTTCGAGCGCGCGCGGCAGCACGCCGGGCTCGGCGTCGGCCTCGAAACAATAACGGACGGCGGAATTGCTACGCTTGAGGGAGAGAACGGCGGACATCGGACGAATCCTTGGACGAGTGACAGGCGAACGCGGCAACGCAACGGTTTGCAGGGCAAACCGCGGTGCTAATTCGCCGTGACGTCACGACAAGGAGGAGGTCCGTGCGGGCCATGCCGTCAGTGTAGCGCGACAGCCCGCGGGCGCGCTAGGGTCCCGGCAACGAACCCGCCGGGAAGGAAACAAAGATGCGTTCGACGCCCATCTACGAGGTGCATGCGGTCAAATATGCCCACCTGCCGCGCAAGGCATGGGAAGTGCAGATCAACCCCGATCCGCACGACGCCGACTTCCCGATGGACTATTTCGTGTGGGTTGCCCTCCCGCTGGACGAGAACGGCAACCGCGCGATCGGCGGCAAGCCGATCGTCATCGACACCGGCTTCAATGCCACGGTGGGCAAGCAGCGCGGCCGCGAGGTGAAGAAGAACCCGGCCGACCTTCTCGCCGAGATCGGCGTCGACGCGAAGGAGGTCGAGGACGTCATCGTCACCCACCTCCACTACGACCATATCGGCAACTGGGACCGCTTCCCCAAGGCGCGCTTCCATCTCCAGGACAAGGAGATGAACTTTGCGACCGGCCGGCACATGTGCAAGGGACCGTTCCGCCACGCCTACGAGTGCGAGGACATCGTCGGCATGGTGCGCGCACTGTACGGCGGCCGGCTGGTGTTCCACGACGGCGACGAGGAGCTGCAGCCCGGCATCTCGCTGCACCTGATCGGCGGCCATACCGCCGGCATCCAGTCGGTGCGCATCAACACGCGCAACGGCTGGCTCGTGCTGGCCTCCGACGCCAGCCACTATTTCTGGGGCGTCAACAACGACAAGCTGTTCTCGATCGTCTACTCGGTCGCCGACATGCTGGCGGGCTACGACAAGCTGAAGAAACTCGCCGACGGCCGGGTCGAGATGGTGATCCCCGGCCACGACGCCGAGGTCACCAAGCGCTATCCGGCCTCGCGGCCCGGCCTCGAAGGCATCAGCGTCCGACTCGACTGATCCACCAAGAAGGAAAACCGCGGTGGCCAGGCTCGTCTTCGGCATGAACCAATCGCTGGACGGCTATGTCGATCACCTGTCGTTCGGTCCGAGCCCCGCGCTGTTCCGCCACTTCATCGCGGAGGCGGAGGCGCAGGCCGGCAGTCTCTACGGTCGCCACGTGTACGAGCTCATGCGGTACTGGGACGACGACCAGCCCGACTGGGACGCCGACCGGCACGCCTTCGCGGCGGCGTGGCGGCGGCAGCCGAAATGGGTGGTCTCGCGCTCGCTCGACTCGGTCGGGCCCAACGCCACGCTCGTGCGGGGCGATCTGGAGCGCACGATCCGGGAACTGAAGGCCGGGCGCGACGGTGAGATCGAGGTCGCCGGTCCGACCCTGGCGGGCAGCCTCACCGAGCTGGGCCTGATCGACGAGTACCGGATCTATCTGCACCCGGTCGTCCTGGGGCACGGCACACCCTATTTCTCCGCCCCCCGGCCGCCGCTGCGTCTCGTGAGCCATGACCGGATCGGCGAGGACGTAATCCGGTTGAGCTACGTCCCGGCCTGACCTTCCCGGCCGCCGCGTCAGCCCCGGATCTCGACGCCGGCCCACTCCTCCAGGACCTTCGCCACCATGGTGAAGTCGGAATCGGGGCCGAAGCGGGCCTTGGTGACGGCGAGCATTTCGAGCACCGCCGCGCCCACCAGCATGGGCACGCCCATGTTCTGCGCCTCGTCCAGGCAGAGGCGCACGTCCTTGTGCGACAACGCGGTGGCGAAGCCGAAGTCGAAGGTGCCCGGCAGCACGGCGCGCGGGAACTTGTCCTGGCTGGCGCTGTTGCGGCCGCTCGACACGTTGATGATGTCGATCAGCACTTTCGGATCGAGGCCGGCTTTCACGCCCATGGCCATCGCCTCGGACGTGGCGACCAGCGCCGTCGCGGCCAGCATGTTGTTGGCGAGCTTCGCCGTCTGCGCAAGGCCCGGGGTCTCGCCGGTGTGGAAGAGCTTGCCGAAGGTCTGCAACACCGGCTGCAGCGCCTGATAGGTCGGCGTCGGGCACGACACCATGACGGCGAGCGTTCCCGCCCGGGCCCCCGTGACGCCGCCGCTCACCGGCGCATCGACCCAGCCGATGTCCCGCTCGGCCAGCCGCGCCGCGACTTCGCCGGCAACGCCGGGACCGGTCGTCGAAAGATCGATCAGGGTGCGAATCGACGAGCCGTTGATGATGCCCGCGTTGCCACCCAGCACGACCTCCCGCACAACGGCCGGCGTCGGCAGGCTCATCAACACCAGTTCGGCGATCGACGCGACCTCGGCCGGCGACGCCGCGAGTTGCGCGCCGCGCGCGACCAGCGGCTTCGTCGCCTCTTCCGACAGGTCGTAGATGCAGAGCCGGTAGCCCGCATCGAGCAGCCGCGACGCCATCGGCCCGCCCATGCGTCCCACGCCAACGAACCCCAGCACTTGACCCGTCATGTTCATTTCCTCCGGTTCCAGCCACTCTTCCGTTTTTTTGGTATCGCTACCAGCATATGATCGCCACGTGGGAGCATCAACGGTTGGACAGGATGAGCAGCAAGGCGCGGCGCAGCGAGGCCGGAACATTGAAGATGCGCGACATTGCCCGCCATGCCGGGGTATCGCCGATGACGGTGTCGCGTGCGCTACGCCAGCCGTCGGCGGTGTCGGAGGAGATGCGGCGCAAGGTCGAAGCCGCGGTGCGGGAGTTCGGCTACCTGCCCAACCGCATCGCCGGCAGCCTGTCGTCGAGCCGCTCCAACGTGGTCGGGCTGGTCGTGCCCAGCATCCGCAACTCGCTCTACGCCAGCATGATCCAGGCGACGTCCGACGTGCTGCGGGCCAACGGGCTGCACCTGATGATCGCCGACAGCGGTCATCGGCTCGAGGACGAGGAGGGGCTGGTCGCGGCCTTCCTGGCCCAGCGCGTCTGCGGCCTGATCCTGCACAACACCGTCCACAGCAAGCGGGTGCGCAAGCTGGTCGAGACCAGCGGCGTGCCGGTGATTGAGACGGGCAACCTGCCCGACGATCCGCTCGACATGGCGGTCAGCTATTCGAACTTCGAGGCCGCGCGCGCCATGACGCTCCATCTGGCGCGTCTCGGCTACCGCAGGATCGGCTTCGTCACCCTGCCGGTGCGTGACAATGATCGTTCCGAGGAGCGGCGCCGCGGCTACTTCGCGGCACTGGCCGAACTCGGCCGGCCGGCCGACGACAGTCTCGTCCTCGAAGCGGCGGGCGGCTTCAGCGAGGGCGCCGATGCGCTGGTGCGCCTGGTGAACGCCCACCCCGATCTCGATGCCGGCTTCTTCGCCGGCGAGGTGCTGGCGGTGGGGGCCCTGTTCGAGTGCCAGCGCCGCGGCTGGCCGGTGCCGGGCCGTATCGCCATCGCAAGCTTCGACGACGTGGATCTGCTGCGGCATGCGGTTCCGAGCGTGACGACGCTGCGCATCCCCCGGCAGGAGATCGGCCGGCGCAGCGCCGAGCTGCTGGTCCGCCGCCTGCAGGGTGCACCTTCCGAACGCCTGAGGGTCGATCTCGGCTTCGAAATCGTGCAACGCGAGAGCAGCTGAGGACGAAGTCATGCTGAAGGGCAGATGTGCGCTCATCACCGGCTCGACGCAGGGGCTGGGCCAGGCGATGGCCCGGCGGCTCGGCGCCGAGGGCTGCAACATCGTGTTGAACGGGTTCGGCGACCCGGCCGAGATCGAGGCACAGCGACGCGCGCTCGAGGAGGAGCATGGCGTCCGCGCGGTTCATCACGCCGCGGACCTCGCGGAGCCGCGACAGATCGCCGACCTGATCGAAACAGCCGGACGGGAGTTCGGCGGCGTCGACATCCTGATCAACAACGCCGTCGTCCGTCACTTCGCGCCGCTCGAGACGTTCCGGGCAGAAGACTGGGACAGGGCGCTGGCGGTCAACCTGTCGGCGGCGTTCCACACGACACGCCTCGTCCTCTCCGGCATGCGCGTGCGGGGCTTTGGCCGCATCCTCAACATCTCGTCGGTCTACGGCCTGTTCGGCGGCGTGAACCGGGTCGACTACATCACGACCAAGACGGCGCTGATCGGCCTCACCCGCGCCGTGGCATTGGAGACGGCCCGCGACAACATCACCTGCAACGCCATCTGTCCCGGCTCCTCGCCCAGCCCGGCGATCGAGCAGCGGCTGCAGGAGTTCATGGCCGCCGAGGGGCTGGAGCGCGGTCCGGCGGTCGCGAAGTTCATGGCCGGGCGCCAGCCGTCGGGCCGCTTCGTGGCCATGGAGAGCGTGGCTGCCCTGGCCGCCTTCCTGTGTGGCCCCGGCGCCGCCGACATCACGGGAGCCGCCCTGCCGGTCGACGGCGGCTGGAGTGCCAGCTGACCGTCCCTCGGCTTTTTATGGTAGCGGTACCACGCTGTCCCTCCTAGACTTCGCACAACAAGGCAAGAACAGGAGGAAACCCATGAGCGTCACGCGTCGACAGTTCGGCCCCGTCGCAGCCTCCCTGGCTGCTGTCGCGGCGGCCACACCGGCCTTCGGCCAGCAGACCAACGAGGTGGTGAGATGGCGACTCACCTCGAGCTTTCCCAAGAGCCTCGACACGCTGTATGGCGCCTCCCAGACCATCGCGCGGGTCGTGGGCGAGATGACCGACGGCAAGTTCACGATCACGCCGTACGGCGCCGGCGAAATCGTGCCCGGCCTGCAGGTGCTGGATGCGGTGTCGAACGCGACGGTCGAATGCGGCCACACTTACACCGGCTACTACATCGGCAAGAACCCGACCTTTGTCTTCGATGGTTCAGTGCCTTTCGGACTGACGCCGCGCATGCACAACGCCTGGATGATGTTCGGCGACGGCCGCAAGCTGATGGACGAGGTCTATGACAGCTTCAACGTCGTGGCGTTGCCGGCCGGCCAGACCGGCGGCCAGATGTTCGGCTGGTTCCGCAAGGAGCTGAAGACGCCGGCCGATTTCGTCGGTCTCAAGATCCGCACCGCGGGTTTCGGCGGCAAGGTCTTCGCCAAGCTCGGTGCCGTTCCGCAGCAGATCGCCGGTGGCGACATCTACCCGGCGATGGAGCGCGGGACGCTCGACGCCTGCGAATGGGTCGGCCCCTACGACGACGAGAAGCTCGGCTTCAACAAGGTCGCCAAGTACTACTATACACCGGGCGTGATGGAACTCGAGGCGGTCAACCAGCTCATGATCGGCAAGGCCGCCTGGGCGTCACTGCCGCCGCGCTACCAGGCCATCCTGAAATACGCCTGCAACTACTCGATGACGGAGATGCTGGCGTCCTACGACGCCAAGAACGCCGTCGCCATTGCCCGCGTGGTCGGCGCCGGAACCCAGCTCTCGGTGCTCCCGGACGAGGTGATCAAGGCGCTGCGCGTCGCACTGGAAGCCGTGCTCGACGAGGAGGCGGCGCAGAACGAGCAGTTCAAGAAGGTCCTGGCCAACTGGCGCCAGTTCCGCGCCAACCAGCATCGCTGGTTCTCGATCGCCGACACCCGCGCCGATCTGGCGGTCTTCCGCAGCGATCGCTGACGAGAGAAGACTGTCATCCCGAGCGTGAGCGAGGGACCGTTGCGTGGCACTGCAAACGGTCTCTCACTTCGTTCGGGATGACAATGGTCGCCTACGCCGCGAGGGCGGCGCGCGACTTGCCGATCATCAGCGCCGCACGCGCGGCTTCGCGGCCCTTCTCGACGAAGTGCGCGCGGAAGATCGCGTTGTGGTGGTCGGTCTCCTGATAGTGATGCGGCGTCAGCGACACCGACAGGACCGGCACGCCCGTCTCCAGGCCGGCGCGCATCAGCCCGTCGACGACGGCCTGGGCGACGAAGTCGTGGCGGTAGATGCCGCCATCGACCACGAAGGCGGCGGCGGCGACCGCGGCATACCTGCCGGTTGCCGCCAGGTCGCGCGAGAACAGCGGCAGCTCGAAGGCCCCCGGAACGTCGAACACGTCGACCTGTGCCGAGGGAATCAGTTCGAGGAATCCGTCGAGCGCGCGGTCGACGATGTCGGCGTGCCACCTGGCTTTGACGAAGGCGTAGCGGGCTTGTGTGTGGTGGGCTCTTGTCACGGCAATCTCCTTTGGCGAACGGACACGTCACCCAAGGCGATCACGCGCGGACCCGCTGCTCTGCCCGAGCAGCGGGACACACGTTCTCTTTCATCCGGACTATGACCGTCGGCTCAGGCTTCGCACCTGATCTGCTGACCCTTCCTTGCGGAAGGCGCTCGCGGGCTCGCGGCTCGCGCCGCATACCGCCGGTAGGGAGTTCCACCCTGCCCTGAGAACACGGAAACCATAAGGGCGGGGTCGGGAGCTGGCAACGATGCCGACGGGTCGTGCTATTTCTTCTGCATGCCCCACATGGCGAGCGTCGGGGCATAGACCATGCCGGTCACGTTCGAGCGCACGGCGGTCGGCGAGGTGAACTGCCCGAGCGGCGCGTGCGTCGGATATTCGAGCACGCGCAGCTGCACCTTCTCCGCGATCTCCTTCTGCTTCGCCGGATCGGATTCGGCGGCGTAGGCATCGCGCAGCTTCTCCAGCTCGGCATCGCACGGCCAGCCGAAGGTGGCCTTCTCGCAGGACGCGTTGAGGAAGGCGGCGGCGGCGGGGTTGATCACGTCGACCGCGCCCCACGAGGTGAAGAAAATGTTCCAGCCGCCGGCGCTGGGCGCATCCTTCTTGGCGCGGCGCGCGACCAGCGTCTGCCAGTCCATCGGCTGCAGGTCGACCTTGAAGCCCGCCTTCTCGAGCTGCGGCTTGCCGACCGTCGCCAGGTTGTTGTGGCCGGCCACGTCGGTCTGATGGAGCATCACCACCGGCGTGCCGTCATAGCCCGCCTCCTGCAGGAGCTGCTTTGCCTTGGCGGCGTTGCCGGAGAGCTTGTCCTCCCAGCCCTTGGTCGATTCCAGCGGCGAGCCGCAGGGGAAGAGCGACTGGCAGACCTTGTAGTACTCCGGATTGCCTACATTGGCGTCGAGGAATTCCTTCTGGTCGAGCGCGTAGAGCGCGGCCAGGCGGATCTTGGGATTGTCGAACGGCTTGTGCAGCACGTTGAAGCGCATCGTGTACTGGCGGCCGGCCTTGTTGCCGACATACGTGGTGATGTTCTTGTCCGACTTCAGCAGCGGCAGCAGGTCGGCCGGCACGATCTCGACGAGATCGATCTCGCCGCCCAGCAGCGCGTTGACCTGGGTCTGCGTGTCGGGGATCCACAGCCACTCGACGCGATCGACCTTCGGCACCTTGCCCCCGGAGAAGCCCGAGGCCGGCTCGGTGCGCGGCTTGTACTTCGGGTTCTTGACGTAGACGGCCTTCTCGCCGGGCTTCCACTCGTCCTTCTTGAAGATGAAGGGGCCGGAGCCGGTGGTGTCGGTGATCTGGCTGTTGGGATCGGTCGAGGCGACCGACTTCGGCATCATGAACGGCACGTTCGAGCCCGGCTTGCCCAGCGAGTAGAGCAGCAGGCCGTAGGGCTGCTTCAGCACGAACTTGATGGTCTTGGCGTCCGGCGCCGAAAGATCCGACGTCACCGCCATCAGCTTCTGGCCCATCGCGTCGCGGGCGGCCCAGCGCCTGATCGAGGCGACGCAATCCTCCGCCGTGACCGGCTTGCCGTCGTGCCACTCCAGCCCGTCGCGCAGCGTCAGCGTGTAGGTCAGCTTGTCGGGCGAGACCTCCCACTTGTCGACCATCTGCGGCTTGACCTCGAGCTTCTCGTCGACCGCGAACAACGTGTCGTAGATCATGTATCCGTGGTTGGTCGTGATCAGCGCCGTGGTCCACACCGGATCGATGATCTTGAGGTCGGAATGCAGCGCCGCCTTGAGCGTGGTTTGCGCCGAGGCGGTCGCGGGCACGACCAGCGGCATCACCGCGGCGGCGGCGACGAGTGCGCCCATGAAACGACGACGTAATTTCAGCATGGAAACTCCTGTACTTTTGGCCTTCCCCGTAGGTCGGAAGGTATAGAACCGCAGAGAGGGACGCGCGACAGGCGAAATGCCCGCGCCCCCCGTGACGAACGCTCAGTCGCCCTGCGCGATGTCGAGCAGCGCCTGCCAGTCGACCAGCTTCACCCGCGGCCGTCCCTGCGCCGCGCCCGCCGCGATCTCCGCCTTGTCGATACGGCGCCAGCCCTCGGCGTCGACGCAGAGCGGCAGGATGTCGGGACCGCTCTTGAGGTCGCGATCCTCGAGGAAGTCGATCACGTCCCTGGCCACGGCATGGCTGTCGGCGCGATTGGTCGGGATGGTGCCGCTGGGGCCGCGGCGCGCCCAGCCGACCGGAAACACGTTCTCGGCCTGCGGGAAGGGCTCGCCGGTATAGCCGATGCAGGTCACGACCAGGTCGGCGGAAAGGGTGCCCGTCGACAGCTCGATCGTGCCGGGCCCGATCGCCCGGGGCGTCTCGTGGAAGCGGAAATGCACCGTGACCGGCTTCTCGCCCGGCTTCTGCGCCGCGTAGCGCTTCAGCGTCTCGATGTTCTTGGCCTTGCGCAGCCGCTCCGGCGTCGGGTCCGAGGCCGGCGCCTCGGCCGCGAGCACGCTCGCATCGGCGACCGCGACGGCGCGCGCCAGGCGGCCCATCTCGGCCAGCTCATTGGTGGTGAAGGAGGCCTGCTCGGCGCCACGGCGGCCGATCACGTGGATGTCGGTGATCGGCGCCGCCGCGATCGCCGCCCCTGCCTCCGGCACGATGTCGGACTTGGTCATTTCCTCCGGGCCCTTGGCCAGCAGGCGCGCCACGTCGAGCGCCACGTTGCCGTTGCCGATCACCGCCACGGATTTCACGCCCGACAGGTCGGGACCGCTGCGAAAATCGGGATGGCCGTTCAGCCAGGCGACGAAGCGCCACGATCCCCAGACATGCGGCAGATCCTCGCCCGGAATGCCGAGCCTGCGGTCCACCACCATGCCGGTGGCGACGATCACCGCGTCGTAGGACTGGATGACCTCGTCCCAGGTCAGGTCACGCCCGATTTCGATGTTGCCGGCGAAGCGCAGGTCGGGCTGGGCGAGCAGCCGGTCGAACTGGCGGACCACGGCCTTGGTGCCCTGATGGTCGGGCGCCACGCCCGCCCGCACCAGGCCGAACGGCGTCGGCAGGCGGTCGATGACGTCGATGCGAAGGTCGGGACGGCCGCGCAGCAGCCCGTCCGCGGCATAGAAGCCGGAAGGTCCGGCGCCGACGATGGCAACCCTGTGAGTCATGACGGCCCGCTTAGCATATGATGGGCGCATGGCTAAATACGCAAAACTCAAACAGCTCGGGCACGAGACGCCCCTCCCCGCCTCGCCCGACGAGGCCGTCCTCGAAACGGTGCCCAACCCGCATCCCGGCACGCTCTATCTCGCACGCTTCACGCAGCCGGAATTCACCTCGCTCTGTCCGGTGACCGGTCAGCCCGATTTCGCGCATCTGGTGATCGATTACGTCCCGCGCGTAAAACTGGTCGAGAGCAAGTCGCTGAAGCTCTATCTCAACAGCTTCCGCAACGAGGCGGCCTTCCACGAGGACTGCACCGTGGGCATCGGCAAGCGGCTGGTGAAGGAGCTGGCGCCGCGCTGGCTGCGCATCGCGGGCTACTGGTATCCGCGCGGCGGCATGCCGATCGACGTGTTCTGGCAGACGGCCCTGCCGCCCAGGGGCCTGTGGCTCCCGGAGACCGGCGTGGCGTCCTATCGCGGCCGGGGTTGATGGCCGGGCTGCCGCCCCGTCCGAAGCGGCCGCCGAAGCCGGCAACGCCGCGCGAGCTGCGCGACGCGATCGCCGCCAAGGCGCTGGAGCTGGGCTTCGACGCCGTGGCCTTCGCGCCGGCGCAGCTGTCGCCCGAGTCGCGAAGGCTGCGGATGGAACGCATGGAGGAATTCCTGGCGCGTGGCTTCCAGGGCGACATGGGATGGCTGGTCGACCGCGCCGAGCAGAGGATCGATCCTTCCACCCTGTGGCCCGAGGCGCGCACGGTCGTGTCGGTGGCGCTCAACTACGGACCTTCGGGCGATCCGCGCTTCGTGCTGGAGGAGCGCGAGCGCGGGGCCGTGTCCGTCTATGCGCAGGGCCGCGACTATCACGACGTGATGAAGAGCCGGCTGAAGCAGCTCGGCCGCTTCATCTGGGACACCTATCATGAGAGCCTGAAGGTCTTCGTCGACACCGCGCCGCTGATGGAGAAGCTCGCCGCGCAGCAGGCGGGCCATGGCTGGCAGGGCAAGCACACCAACCTGGTGTCGCGGCGCTTCGGCTCGTGGCTGTTCCTGGGCGAGCTGCTGCTGTCGATCGAGCTGCCGCCCGACGCGCCCGAGACCGACCATTGCGGCCAGTGCCGCGCCTGCCTCGATGCCTGCCCGACCAATGCGTTCCCCGCGCCCTACCAGCTCGATGCGCGGCGCTGCATCTCCTATCTCACCATCGAGCATGCCGGCCCGATCGACCGCGAGTTCCGGAGCTCCCTCGGCAACCGGATCTATGGCTGCGACGACTGCCTCGCCGCCTGCCCGTGGAACAAGTTCGCCCGCCAGTCGCGCGAGGCCGCCTTCGCGCCGCGCGCCGAGCTGCAGGCGCCGCTGCTGGCCGAGCTTGCCGAACTCGACGACGCCACCTTCCGCACGCGCTTCTCCGGCACGGCGGTGAAGCGCATCGGCCGCGACCGCTTCCTGCGCAACGTCGCCTATGCGCTGGGCAACAGCGCCGCGCCCGCCGCCGCCCTGCCCGCCGTCGAGCGGCTGCTGACGGATGCCTCGCCCCTGGTGCGCGGCGCCGCCGTCTGGGCCCTGTCGCAGCTCGCCCCCGGGGAGCCCGCGCGCCGCGGCCCGCCCGCGGACGAAGCGGATGCCGGTGTCCGCCGTGAATGGGCGGAGGCGTCGACGAGGCTGACCTCTACAGGCTCGGCAGATTGAGCCCTTTCTCGCGGGCACAGTCGATGGCGTCCTGATAGCCCGCGTCGGCGTGGCGCATCACACCGGTCGCCGGGTCGTTCCACAGGACGCGCTCGACCCGCCTGGCCGCTTCCGGCGTGCCGTCGCAGACGATCACCATGCCGGCATGCTGGGAGAAACCCATGCCGACGCCACCGCCATGGTGCAGCGACACCCAGGTCGCGCCCGAGGCGCAGTTGAGCAGGGCGTTGAGCAGCGGCCAGTCGGAGACTGCATCCGACCCGTCGCTCATCCCCTCGGTCTCGCGGTTGGGGCTGGCGACCGAACCCGAATCGAGATGATCGCGGCCGATCACGATCGGCGCCTTCAGCTCGCCCTTCGCCACCATCTCGTTGAAGGCGAGGCCGAGGCGATGGCGATCACCGAGCCCGACCCAGCAGATGCGCGCCGGCAGGCCCTGGAACTTGATGCGCGTCTTCGCCA